>WNFD01021708.1_pt1 | contig 10294 bp, 18 predicted proteins | sample 5400491 | NCBI WGS metagenome assembly WNFD01 (sample SAMN13153343, study PRJNA577476) | soil metagenome | isolation source: 120 cm saprolite under Douglas fir tree site 2 hole 2 replicate 2 | place: USA:California | collected 2015-04-18 | reverse complement strand
TCACGTCCTGCTTGCGATTCTGGTAGAAAAACTCATCTGGCAACAGGTCGCTTAACGGGCGCGGCATCGTTGATCTCTTGCTTCGTTTCCACTCCCAAGCGGGCGAGCTAATCTGCCCGGCTGCAACTTCCCCATTAGAAAATACCACGATGCGAAGCAATCCAAACACTCAAACCAACGGAGCCACTTTTCATCTGGCTCATGCTCCACTAGTCCCATGTTGCAACGCGGGCAATCTAAGCGACACGGCATCGCGTTCGCTCTTAGGAAAAGCTCGCTAGTGCGTGGCGCTTTTTGCATCGAGTTCGTTCTGTACTTCTCCCAGCGTTTTGACGCCAGCGGCGCGAAGCGCGGCTGCGCTCTTTTTATCGTTCTGTTCCGCCCGCAACTGCGCGGCGACAATCATGCCATCGTGCGGGCCTAAGATGTCGCACGCGGCCCACGACGCTTGTTTGTAAACGTGCCGCAGGAAGGTAGCCAGCTTGCGCGGTATCCACTGGGCCGGATTCCATTGCGGCGATTGTTTGCCTGCCATTTCTCATGCCTCACGATCCGCGAACGCAGCGGCGCGGAATGAATCGCGCGCGGGCTGTAGCGCATGTTACGCGGCCTCGACGTGCCAGTGCGGCTGGCCGATGTAACGTTCATCGAAGATGCCCACTTGCGGGATGCGCTGCATCCCGACAAGCGAGCGCGCAAAAATATCCTCCTGATCTGAAGTCAGGTCGCGCGAACGGATGTCCACGGCCTTCCACAAATAATGCTTGGAATCGTGCGCGTGGTTGCCATCGTTCGCGCTCGTGATTATCAGCGGCAAACGGAACATCGAGTAATGCACAGCGGCGGCGGAAGCTAGGAACATTTGCAGCGGCACAACCAACTGCGAAACGTCCACGACGCTGCTCTCGATTTCAAGATGTTCCGGCCACCACTCGGGCTTAGGTTCAGGGACCATTTTTCTAACCATTTCTATCCACCTGCATTGACTCGATGAGTGCTAACGGGATCGTGATTTGTATCCCGCTGGCATCGTCTAAAATCAGGCTGAACATATCGCCACGAATCGCTTTGACGATCCATCCATGAGTGCAGGGCTGCGCTTCCTCGCTTGGATGCCATCGAACTTGTACAAGAAACGTCATTTTGTTTTCGGGGGCGCGGACGACAGAGACAGATTTCCGCGTGAGCACTCATTCGGGTGTCAACGGATTGCGCGCCCGCACCCCCGTTCTCCACTGTGACGTTGCTCGCCGCACTCGCATGAGCCAGCGAGCACGCCAGCGTGGGAAATCTTACGCCGTTCTGCTCGGACCACGATACACCCCACGCTGAATGTCTGGGCCACGTAACAGCACGCGGCGCGATCTCGCTTCGTCGCGCTGTTTCCAGAAACAGTCAGCGCACGTTCGCGTCGCATTAGGACCTCTGCTGCGCCGGTGCATTTCGATGGGGCGTTTACACACTTGGCACCGCATATCGGATTCCATCGCGCGGCCTCAGTGTCCGCGCGGTGCGGCGGAAATAAACCGCCACAGACCGCGCGTGAAGAGGATCGCTCCGAACGCGCACCAATAGAGCAGCGCACCCGTTTCGACAATCATCCAAGTTTGCTCACTCTTGGGAGTTTTGCCAGCGATGAACAGCAGCACGACAAAAACGGTACTCCAGATCAGGGCATTTCGCATGTTCTTATCTTCCTCCGTTTTGGGTTTCGGATGCAGCCAACTGCGCCGGGGGAACATCTGCGGCGCGCGCTATTTGCGCGAGCAGCATTTGCTTTTCCCACGGATGAATCCAAACATACTCCATCTGGTACGGACTGTCCTCCTTCCCACACAAAAAACACGCCGGGTTTGCCGTGGACACGTCCGCATTTGTGGCCACGGCAGCGCCAGCGTTTTCCCCCTCTAAGGAAACTGGTTTCGGGTGAAGGAATTCGCTCACCCACTGAGACACGGTGAGCGCGGTCGCGCCACCCTCGACGGCGAGCGAAAGCAGGTACTTGGTGTGCGCGGCATCCTTCACGCGATTTAGCTGCTTGGCGACGGCCAGATTTATCTTCCGTTCGCGCAGGGCGTTGAACACGTCCGCGTTGCCCTGGAGCACTCCGATCCGTTCATTGACCCACGAGACTTTCGCGTGCAGCGCGCGGCACAACTGTTCTTCCGTGTAATCGTATTTCTCGATCAGGTCGGAGATGAACGCGGCCTCTTCCGCAACACTCAAATCCTCGCGAAAAAGATTGGCGTGCAACCGCACGGCTTGCAGCGCAGTATCGCGGTCCTCGAAGATGAGGCACGGAAGCACTTTATGCGAGAGCATTTGGCCGACTTTGTAGCGGCGGTGGCCGTCTGCGATTTCATAGCGCACGGGCGCGTGCCGCGTCCCCTTACCAGCACGGCTCCGCGCCCGCCCCAGCGCGCTATCTTGCCCCGACTGGACAAGCACGATGGCGAGTGGGTGAATGAATCCAATTTCCTTCACACTCTCGCACAGTTCTTTCAGTTTGGTTTCGTCCATCGCTTCGCGCGCCGGGATTTCCGGCTCGATCAGATTCTCGATGGGAATTAGCTCATACTTCGGCATCGTCGCTCTCCAGTTCAGGCTCTGTAAACACGCGCAACGTTTGATCGTTTGCCCGGACAACATAGACATCGAGCAAACCGTAGCCGGGCACTTGCAAACTTCTACCGCCAACCACGATGCCGCTGCACTCAAACGGTGGGCGCACCCACAGCAACATTCTCCACCACAAACGGCGAAACATTTCACACTCCCGCGTAGCGCGCCCGGATGCCGTCCGCGAAGGTAACTTTCCCGCACACCACGCCATAACTCGAAAAGACCGTGATGCCTTTCTCTTGGAGAACGGAGTGCGCGGCGGTAATCGTGACAACGGCGCGCTCGTCGCTTTCCTCTTTGCCTTCGTTCGCAAACAAAACATAAATGTTGGTTTCCACGCTCTTACTCCACGGCCTCGATAATCTGGCCACGCCACAACACATTCACGTGCTCACCAACGCCGTACTTGGCAAGCAAAACCTGCTCCGCAGTAGCCGCAAGAATGCGGAGCACGACGAAGTTTTCGTCAAGCTGCACGATGCGGCAAAGCACGCGATTATCTCGCGCGAAGTTCCACCACACAATCGCGTTGAGTTTAGGCAAGGAAACCACGGCGTTACAAAACCTCTTTCGGGATCAGGTCCACGGGCAATTCTTTCAGGTTCGCGAGTGCGTGCATGGGAACCTTCTCGCCCACCAAAACTCTGCGCCCCTGAAACACAAAAACTCGGAAGGCAAAAACATCCTTTGGGACCAGCCCCATTTCCCGTTTCAACTGTGGGTCCACGGTGATGCACAGGGACTTCTCGCCCCACTGTCTGACCCGGCCTAAAATCGCGTTCGACATTCGCGGTTTTTACTCCCCCTACCTCTAGTCTTTTTTGCGCGTGTTTTTCAGCGCAACCGCCGATGAGTTTTTCGTGCTCACGGTCAGGCGGGAAAACTTCGCGTCCGCGAGCGATGGAAAGATGCGCGTGGCGAGCGCGAGTGCGCGGTCGCCATCCTTCAAAAGTTTGCGAACGTCGCGGATGTTTTCGCAGCGGCGCGCGGCCTCGATGGGTAACGCGTTTTTCGCTTCGATTTTCAGGGTGAGATTCGGCACGGAAAAGCCTCCGTTTTTCCACAAATCCACAGGCATAAAAACTGCTACAACAGCAGGCACTCTACGTTCAAGCAAGTAGTATTGTCAAGGTGATCTAAGTATTAGAGTAACTGTTGTAGTGATGAGGGCTGTGGAAAACGTGTTTTTCGGACTCCGCCGCGAATTGACCTCGCAGCCGCGCCAGTGTTGGCGATCCTCCCGCTTTCGCCCGGTGGCGAAAGGTACTGTAAAGAAAAGACTTGACACGGTGGAAAAGCTGAGGGGATTTTGTGCGGTTTCTGTTGACGGCGGTGCATAACGGCCAGATGCTCGCCGGGCACCACAAAATCATCCACAGATTTGCACAGAGATTTCCACAGAGGCGGTGAGGCATGGCGCTCAAGGTAAAAGACATCTCGAAGGCGGCGAGCAAATTCGTTTCACGCGCCGGGGTTGCCGGGCCGGATTACACGGCGGGCGTGCAGTCTGCGGGCACGTCGCAATTCGATAACGCGCTGGCCGCGAAAGCATCGTGGGCGGCGGGCGTGCAGCAAGCAGCGGCCAACGATTCCTTCGCGAAGGGCCTGAACAAAGCAGGGCCGAATAAGTGGCAGCAAATGGCGAGCACAAAAGGCGCGAAGAATTACCCGGCTGGCGTGGCCGCCGCGCAAGCAAGTTATGCGACCGGAGTCGGGCCATATTTCTCCGTGTTGCAAAACCTCAATTTGACGCAGCGTTTTCCGCGCGGCGATCCGCGCAACCAACAGCGGTCCGTGGACGTGCAGACCGCGCTCCACAAGGCGCGTGTTGGCGCGTAGTTTTTGCTCGATATTTTTTGTTGCCTCCGTAACAAAAAATGCTCTGCGCCGCGCGGCCTAAAAACCGCGCGGCCATAGCGCGAAAAATCAGAGGGTTTTCGATGCCACCGCAAGTACACGTCGAAGAAGATTTTCCTAAGGGCCATCCGGCGCGATTCGACTACGATCCCGCGTCGCCGGAAGCCATCGAGTGGCAGCGGAAAAACGTGAACCTCAAGGGCGAGCGAGATTTCCCGGTGGGCCATCCGAAAGCAGTAGACACGCCGGGCAACACCAACCACATTCCCGTGCGCCCGGGCGTGGACCCCGCGCATCCCGAACGCGAAGCATTTACCGGGGCATCGCCGGAAGTGGCGGCGGCGCGGAAAAAGGCGCAAGCGGAACTGGCGGCGCGGCAAATGGAAACTCCGATGCTGCCGGAAGGTTTCGTGGACACCGCTGCCGTGGCGAGAAAAGCGGCGCTCGATTTCCTCGCAACGCAAGGGCACACCGCAGACGAAGCGGAAGCGATTTTAGCGGAGCAGGGCATCGACAAAATTATGGCTGCAAAGGCCACTCTCGGAGTGAAGGAGTAGCACATGGGACGCGCTATCGAAATAGTGGCAGGATTTGCAACCAACCCCGGCGCCACGCTAACCACGCTCACGCCCAGCACCAACACGTCTTTTACCGTGCGCGGCACGGACACCAGCAAGCTCGCATGGCTGCTGACCGGATTCGCTTTCAACTCGACGGCAGGCGAGCTAGTAATCAAGTCTCCGCGCTTGCACGACAACGTGCAGGGCATCCGCAATCGTGTGACGGCGGCATTGGTCGCTCCACTGTTCAACACGCCGTTTAACCCGATGGCGAGACAGCGGCTTTTCGCTCAGGACAATCTCACGGTGCAAATCAGCGGTGGCGGCGCGGAATTGGACTGCGGCGCGATCATGATTTACTACGAAGATTTGGCGGGTGTCGCGGGCCGATTTGTGGACTACGCCACGATCCTCAAGAGCGGCATCAATTTGGTGACGGCGGAAGTCACGGTAACGGGCGTTGCAACGGGGAATTTCGGCGGCGCGGTGGCCATCAATTCGACCTTCGACACGCTGAAAGCCAACACCGATTACGCGATCCTCGGCGGCATGTCCGACACGCGCGGAACAGCGGTGGGAATCACTGGCGTGGACCTCGGAAACATTCGCACGGGTTTCCCTTGCGAACCTTCGTTGCGCGACACCACAAACAACTGGTTTGTGGGCATCGCGCAGGGCCTCGGATTGCCCTCGATTCCGGTAATCAATTCCGCGAACAAATCCGCGATTACCATCGACGTGGAAACCAACGGTGCGGGCGGCACGTTCATTATTAACCTGACGCTGCTGGAGATGGCGCAAGGCGCGGTCGGCGCGCTAGGTTTGTAGAGCGATTTTTTCGGAGCCTTAGCGACGGAAAGTGTGAGCGGGGCGGGCGGCGAAACCGTCCGTCCCGTTTCCAATTTATGAGCACAAATTCTCCCAACACTTCTCTGCTGGACGCTTCAAAACTTCCCGCGAGCGACACCACTCCGGCTCCTCGAAATTGTTACGGTGCGGTATAAACTTCTTTTGCCCGATGGGAGCCTCAGCGACAATCAGCAGGTTATCGCTCTACCAACTGCGTATTCTCCCAATATCGCAACGGCATTTTTCACGGCAGCGGAAGGCTTTCTTCTCAGCATGGGTTTTTCGTGCCAAAGTGCACTGAAACGCGGCGTAACTTTCGTGCGTGCCGGCATCGCGCGCAAGAGCATTACGCTTTCACAGGTCTCTGAAGTATTGATCGCGGACTATATTTCTTCCACGCAGCCGATTGGTTGGCCGGAAGGGCAGTTGTGGGATTGCACGGATCGCACAGGAAACTTGCGGCTGATAAACATTGCAAACCCCGCTGCGGGCGTTGACTGGACGGTGACGATTCCCATCAACACAAGGTGGAATCTTCGGCATGTATTTGCCACGCTCACGACGAGTGCCGCCGCAGCGAATCGCAATCCTCGATTGCAGGTCACGGCGGGCGGCGCTGCCGTGTTCCGCAGCATTCAATCCCTCGCGGATCAGCTTGCCAGCCTCGCGAATATGCAATTTATCTAACGATGGACTCCGAACACGACAACGGAAACGTAGTGCGCGGCTTAGACGGCGGCACGCAACGGGTCACGATTACGTGCAAGCCGGGGACGCAACGAATCGGGCTGGATTTGGATTGCCTGAGCCTCGACGTGGCGCTGAGTTTGCTGGAGCGCGCGCACCGCGAACTAGAGGCGCGTTTTCGCTTCAAACGTACGCAAGAATTGATTGCGGAAGCAATCGCGAATAAGCAAATCTCGGCGGTCGCTGGCGAAGTGATGCGGCGCGGGCCGCGCGGCGTGTAGTTTCGTAAGGGGTGAGTCGTGCAGGCTGTACCTTTTGGCATTACGGCGGCGGCGATTAACTTCGCAACGAGCGCCGGGGAGACGCTTATGCAAACGACGCCCGCCGTCGTTGTGCCTCGCGAGTCCTCCGTAGCTCTAGCGGTCCTGAGCATCACAGGAATTTGCGGCACGGGCACAACGTCGATTCGCATACGATGCTATCGCGGCGCGGCGCTCGGTGGCACTCAGGTTTTCGACAGCGGCTCCATGACTTTCGGCATCATTGCCAGCGGGCTTTTTGGTTACGGTTTTGCGTTCCTCGACACGCTACTTTCGTTCGCCACGATTCAGTACACAATGAGCTATCAGCAGAATGGCGCGGGCGGTGCATCCTCGTTTCCACAGTGCACAATCGCGGGCTTGCTTTTCGGCTAGCGCGCATGGCTCCACCGTTCCCACAAATCATTCCAGACAACGCGTTCCTGCCCTCGCAAGATGATCCCGGTTTTCAGCGCGAATTCGATTCGACGGTGGGCAACGCCGCGACCAATTCGGACGGATTCGATTTGCTTTTTCTGCAAGTTGCCGGCGACCTTGCGAGCGTGCCCGATCTGATCTCTTCGCTTGACCCTGACATACTCGAAATGAGTAACGCATTTCCAGATTTGGCGACGCCGTGGGAAGGGGATTTTTCAAACGCGCTGGCGAGCGCGATTACCAGCGGCGATCCTGATTTCAAACAATACGACGTGGACCTGACGGGCAACACGCCCCCGGCCAGCGGCGGCGGCGGCGGCGGAAGCGTGACGTGCGAGTTCAGTTGCAATCTAAAAGGCGCGTCTCCGAATGCGGCTGTGCCACACCTTTTGCTAACCGTGAGAAACAACGACACCCGGCCTAGAAAAGTAGCGTCGATTACGCTGGATCAAGACACGGCTGGCGTGTTCGCTATTTCGCACGACTGCCCGGCAACTCTTGGTGTGGGGCACTCGTGCACGGTTACAGTAAAAGTAGTGGCTCAGGATGTTGGTGCATATCACGCCACGATTGCGGTAGAGTTTGGCGATCCCTCGGACGTGTCGCACGCTTGCTTGCTTTATTCCGTGACGAAAAACGGGACCACTGCAACATGGGATTGCCAGTCAACGAGCGGCGGTGGCGGCGGCGGTACTGGCGGCGGTGGCGGGGGCGGCGGCGGGCGAAGGCAGGTCATAGAAAGAGCGTAAGGGCAGCATATTAAAGGGGCGAACAGATGCACGATTTAATCACGCATTTACAGGTAACGACACAGCCGAATTTCGACCGGCGCGGCAACGTGAATTCGAACGTGCAGTACAGCTACTACATAGGGGATCACGGGCCGTTTGTGGACACGTACAAAGAGGGTCAGGATACCGTGGAAGCGGTGCAGGCAAAGCAGGGCGAGCGCATCGAAAAATTGCGCCAACTCGGAGCCTTGCCGGCAGGGTCGTAACCGTGAAACATCGCTGGCTCGATCTCCTGTTCACCGCGCCGTTTGTGTTCCTGCAATTCGGGTTTGATTTCGGCGGCTTGCTGGGCACGCTCGAAGGATACTTCGCGGCCATCCTAGAGTTTCTTATTCAGGTGATTCAGTTCATCTGGCAAGTGCTCGTGGCGGTGGCGAATTACCTCTTTGCCGTCCTTCAGTTTGTCTGGAAATTTGTAACGACACTTTTCGCGGACATCTCGAAGGGTTTTAAGTGGATTTGGAACACGGTAATCAAGGGCGCGCTCACTAAAATTGTGAGCGTGTACGTCAAGGTGCGCGACTGGCTGACAAAGTTTCTCGGCCCGGTGCTGCGATGGATTCAGAAAATCCGCAAGTGGGTAGATTGGGCATTCAACAAATACGTGCGCCCGGTGCTGCGGCTGATTGGACTGCTACGGCAGTTTCTAACGATCTTCCGGCTGCTTGGTGCGAAGTGGGCGACCCGGCTCGATAGAATCCTCGCACAGATTCAGAACGACATCCTGAAAGGCTACACGCTGCTGCGGGCTGAATTAAACAAGGTGACAACGTACCTGCAACTGATCGTTGACCCCTCCGCGATCTTGCGTCGCAACCCGCTATTTGCGGCGCTGATTCGCAGCGCGCCAGAGATTCGCAATATGCTTCTGAAAGTGGAGCAGCGCGACCTGACAAACGCAGAGGCAGACGCACAGGATCGCGACCGCGCGCGCGCGAGTGTGGCAGGGCAGAAAAACATCTATTCGACGTACTACTCGCAAGGGAAAATTCCGCCAGACATGGAAGAGTTTCAGAAGCAATTTAAAGATGAAATGGACGCGCTGTTAGCGGGCCAGTGAGGGCTTGATGTCCAACGGGGAAAACTGTCCGCCCGATGTTCCGCCAGTCGCTACGCCGGACCTTGCGGCCACGGGAAAACTTGAAGCGGTGGGCACGCGGCAAAGTGGCATCGCGGCCTACTACGTCGCGGGCTTTTTTTCCGTGCTGATAAACGGGCTGCAAGGCGTGCTGACAATCCTCGCGAGTGTGTTCGATGAAATAGCGGCGCTGGCAACGAGATTTTTCACGGCGGCACAAGGCAGCGGCACGCCCGGATTCAACCGATTGGTGGCGGCGGTCCTGAGCGACACTTTGGGCGTGGAAGTAAGCGCGGAAGAATTGCAAAACGCGACCTTCGAAGGCGGGCGCGTGGCGGCAATGACGAAGGCGGGCGCGGACCTGTTCAACGTGCTCGGCAACGAGTTTATTTCTGGCAATCAAGACACGGCGCCTGGCCCCGGAATCGGCGGACTCCCTATCGGGTTTGCGTTGTCGTTCGCGGTGCGGCAAGGCAACGTGGCATTTTTGTCCAGCGCGCTGCCGTGGGAGTGGTTGAGCGGCATTCGCGAATACGGCGAGATGATGGCGAAAAATCTCGGCCTCGGAAGGTTGGTGCGCCGTGCGTTGCAACCCTACATACAAACCCTGATCGCGACGCCGCTGCAAGAGGCGCTCAATCGGCAGTACCGCCCGCACGTGATGGACGCGAAGCAGCTCGCGAGCGCGTACATTCGCAGCGAGATTGACCGCAGCGATTACGTAAACCGTTTGCAGGGCCTGGGCTACAAAGATGGCGACGTGGATTTGCTGATCTCAGATTCCTACACTCGCCTGCCCTTGCGCGACGTGTACATCCTCGCGGAAAACGGATTGATTTCGGACTCTGACGCACAGAGCAGGATTTCAGCACTCGGTTTTAATACGTCCGACATCCCGCTGTTGCGGCAAGCGTTGAATCTGGAAGTCGTGCAGGCTGCGGATCGCGATTACGTGAAGGGGGCGATAGCCGATCTGCACAACGGGCAGATTTCGCTTTCGACGTTTGACAGCGATGTCGATTCCACCACGCTCCCGAAGGCAGAAAAAGATGCGCTGAAACGAAACGGCGCGAATCGAGTCGGCTCGCGGCACCGCCAACTCTCGCTTGGTTT
>WNFD01008725.1_pt1 | contig 10294 bp, 7 predicted proteins | sample 5400491 | NCBI WGS metagenome assembly WNFD01 (sample SAMN13153343, study PRJNA577476) | soil metagenome | isolation source: 120 cm saprolite under Douglas fir tree site 2 hole 2 replicate 2 | place: USA:California | collected 2015-04-18 | reverse complement strand
GCAGCATCAGCGAGGTCGCGCAGGAAGGCATCGGCCAGCGCCGAGACGACGGCCGTGAAGACGGGCCGGGGCCAGAAGCGAGACGGGAGCAGCGAGGGCCTGGCCGCGGGCCGCCGGCCGAGGTGCCAGGTATTGACGCGGCCGCGGTAGAGGATCGCCAGGGAGACGGGAGTCCAGAAGAGCGGACTCGGCAGGCCCTGGCCCTCGTCCAAGGCGGCTCGTGCCGCGTCCAGATCCGTTCCGCTCACCCGCGCGCCTCCCACGTCCGCGAATCCGTCGCTGCCCGCCCGGTGCTGCCGACGAGCCCGGCGGGGGCGCCTCGATGATACCCGTGGGCTCGTAGTCGGCGGCGGTCAGGGACGAGGAGGAGGGCGACGCCACCGTCCAACCGGAGATGGCGCATGCGCGGAGGCCGGAGACCATCGGGATCGGGGGTATGACCAAGGCCCGGGCAGCGGCCCACTACGACTGGAATGCCACCGCGAATTCAGGGGCAATTCAGGGCTACTGCAGCGGCCCAGCAACCGGTCCAGCGACCCTCCAGCGAGGGTCCAGCGAGGGTCCAGCGAGGGTCGAGCGAGGGTCCAGCGAGGGTCGAGCGAGGGTCCAGCGAGGGTCCAGCATCGGCCAAGTAAGCGGACTATGTTGGGCGGACAGGGGCCTCAAGGAGCGTATCGGGTCACAGGGCAGGAGGCACTTGCTCGGGGTTGACCGGACCGTTGAGGGTGGAAAAGATCCTACGGCACCGGCTACGGCAAACGGGATCCCGCCTCCCAGAGACCTGAGGGTGTTCCACCCAACGGTCAACGTGAACGCCCTCTAGCCGTCTGAGCGTAAGGCCCACTGTATACCGCATCGCGTCATATTGGGATTCTGGGGCAAGCGGGCGGTCGGGGCAGGCACCCTAGGAGAGAGCTCGGCCGCCAAGTGAATCCAACGAGTTAGGAGCCGCCACCGTGCGGCTGCTTCGCCCTTCCAGCGGTCCCTCCATGAAAAATACTCGCGTGATCTACTGGGAGTATCCCTTGCGGCCCGTCCGGGCCGGCACATGGAGCGGTGCGGAGGCTGCAGAGTGCCATATCCAATTGACAGCAAGCTGGTAGTAGCAATCGCATCTAGCGCGCTCTTCGATCTCTCGGACTCGGATCGCGTGTACCGCGAGAGAGGAGTTGACGAGTACCGCCGCTACCAACGGGACAATGAGAACGTCACGCTTGCCCCAGGGGTGGCGTTTCCGCTCATCGCCCGGCTCCTGCGGCTGAATGGTTCGGATGAAAGTGATAGGCCGGTAGAGGTAGTTTTGTTGTCCAGGAACGATCCGGACACGGGGCTCCGCGTATTCAAGTCGATCCAGTACCACAAGTTGGACATAACGCGCGCCGCGTTTGTCAGCGGCAGCTCCCCTTTTAGGTATCTCGAAGCGTTCAATGCAGCGCTCTTCCTGTCGGCGAACGAAAGGGACGTCAGGGAGGCTGTTATGAGAGGAGCGCCTGCCGGGCAGGTTCTTCCGACAGAGTTCGTAGACGATGGAAGAGACTCAGAGCTTCGTATCGCTTTTGACTTCGACGGAATCGTTGCCGACGATTCGGCGGAGGCAATCTTCAGGAGCAGTGGGCTAGCCGCATTTCTTGATTCAGAAGCGTCAGCCGCAGCAGTCCCCATGCCCGCCGGACCTTTGAGCCGTCTCTTTCGCGAGGTCGCGAAACTGCAGCAAAGGGAGCATGCCAAGAAGGACGCGACTCCGTCGTACGAGCCACGCGTTCGGATCGCTATCGTGACCGCCCGCAATGCCCCTGCTCACGAACGTGTAGTGACAACGTTACGAGACTGGGGTATCGAAGTGGACGAAGTCTTCTTCCTGGGTGGTATCGAGAAGGCTCGCATCCTTAAGGTATTCCGCCCACACATCTTTTTCGACGACCAGTTGGGACATGTCGAAGGTACGAGCAAGTTAGTGCCATCCGCACATGTTCCATTCGGAGTCTCAAACGCGCCCCCTGGAGCACCGCCAGAGTTGGTCGACGAGGCCCGGAAAGAGAACACGAAGCGAACCGAGAGGTCAAGAGGATGAGCGGGTTGCAGCTTCAATGTTTTCGACGAGGCCGCGCGGCAGGAACCACGAGGAAGCGATTCCTGATTGTGCTAGGACTGTGTATGGGCGTTGTGCTCATCGCCGGGCCGGTCGAGGCGCAGTAAGGAAGGCGCTCGACGGACTGTAGCCCTAGGAAGAGTTCATAACCCAGCGTTCTTTTTGCGGGTAGGACACGTGTCGTCTGCCCACGTCGTGATGACCGCCGCTGGCGCGGTGTTGTGACCCTTGGAGCAGTGATCCACAGGTCAACCTCGCGGTGACGAAGCAGGACCCATAACGCCGCTTATGTGACCTTCGGCTCGAGAATCGTTTTCGGTGGTTGCAAGGGCCCGCCATCACCGAAATCGACTCGGCTCAGCTTCGAGGTGGACGTCGTCTCAATCGCCGATCCCATCTCAAATTCTCCCAAAGGCCTCCCATAGGCGTCAATGCCTGAGAATTTGCCGGGAATCCATCTGGGAATACCGTGGGAATGTGGGAATCGGACCGAGTTTCCCGGATGGTCGGGACCGGGTCCAGTTCACTGCTAACGTAGACGAGAAAGTCAGTTCCCGTTCGAGCCGGTGTTCACGGTCCGCCACGTGCTCTTGGTAAGCTAATCGGTCGGTTACGGGATGTTGACTCAACACCCAACACGGCGGAGTCAGATTCGGACGGGACTCCAGTTCCCTGCCGTCCGTAAACGATCTGAGTCGACCGTTACTCGGCACGTCCCCGTTTGCGCGTCAGGGCCACCAGGGATCGGGGCGGGGCGCCGTCGTTGGCGTCCGGGCGCGCGCAAACGGGGAAGGAGACGGGCTCCGCGTGGTTAGTACCTCGCTCAGCTTCCTGGTGAGGCTTTCAGGGCTAAAGGGCTTCGGAAGGATCGGGCTCCCGGGTTCCAAGCCCGCTCGAGTCTCCAACATTTCGTGCTGAGCCTGAACCAAGGCGAAGCCGGACATATAGAGCACTTTCAGCCCGGGCCGCAGGGCCCGGAGCTGCGCCGCGAGCTCGTGGCCGTGCAAGCCGGGCATCACGACATCGGTCAGGAGCAAGTCGATCGGCTCGCTGTGCTCCTGCGCGACCCGCAGGGCCTCCTCCGCGTTGGCGGCTTCCAAGATCCGGTACCCCTTGGCCGCGAGCACGTCCCGGGCCACGGCGCGGACGTCAGGCTCATCGTCAACTAGCAGGATCGTTTCCATCGGCTCGCGCCCTCCCTAATCCGAGGCCGGGACCTAGCTCTGTCTCGGTGGGCCGGTCCCCTCCTCTCCTTCGATCGATCCGCTGTCCGGCGCCGAGCCACTCGAGCGTCGGAGGTCCAGCGTCGGCACTCCCAGGGTGTCCAGCTCCTGAAGCCGCTCGAGCCGTGTGATGGACTGCATATGGCCAATCATCTCGGTGATCCGCTGGACGGCTCGCTTGGCCCGCTCGAAATGGACTTGCGCCGTCGGGCGATCCCTGAGCTCGGCACCAAGGAATTGGAGACTCCCCACAACGACGGTCATCGGGTTGTTGATCTCATGGGCGGCCGCGTTCGCCAGCATCGTCACCGACCGGAGGTTCTCGGCCTCCCGCTCCGCTGTCTCGCGCCGCCGCCGCTCGCTAATGTCGAGGACAGAGACCCGGGTGGCCGGAGCTCCCTCCCACTCCACCACCGCCGCCGTCGCCTCGATCCAGAAGCGACGACCATCCCGCCGAAGACATTCCATCTCGTTGCTCACGGGCACCGCCTCCCCCCGGACTCGAGCCCCGATGCGCGCCAGGACCCCCTCGCGCAACTCCGGCGCGATGTGCTGCGCCACCGGCTGCCCGACCGCGTCCGCCGGGCGTTCGTATCCGAACATCCGAGCCGCCGATCCGTTGACGAACCGCATGACGCCGGCCTGATGGATGATGATCCCCTCGGCGGACTCCTCGATCAGGCGGCGGTAGCGGGCTTCAGACGCCGCCAGCGCGGCCTCCGACGTTTGGAGCGCCTCGGTCCGCGCACGCAGTAGGGACATGGCGTCGCCGAGCGCGTGGGCGACGCCTCTGAACTCGGTCACCCAGAACGTTGGGAGATCGGGAATCGTTTCACCGCGGCCGAACGCGTTCAGGGCGTGCGCCAGGGCGCCCATACGCCGCTCGACCCGGCGCCCGGACAGGACGGCGAGGGCCATGGATACCCCGAGTGCCGCGACCAGGGTGCCCGCGAGCGCCCACAGCGAGCGCCGCAGCGGCGCATCGACCCGCTCGGTCGGAACCGCAATGGCCACGGCCAGCTGCGACTGCCGGGCCCGGCTGAAGGCGCGGTAGGCGTTCCAACCGTCCAACGTGCGTCCGAGAACCACGCCTTCGTCCTTCTCACTGCCAGCGACAACGAGCGGCCCGTCGGCCGGCTTCCCGACGCGCTGCTCTGCGTCCTTGGTCCGGGCAACGACGATCCCCCGGCGATCAATGATCGTGCCGAGTGAGTCGGCAGGGATCTGCGCGGCCGCGAGGAGCGAGGCGAACCCGTCCGGGGCCATCGTGGCACTGAGGACGTAGCGGAGCCCCCTGTCACGCAGTACGGGCACATTGACGGCGATGAGCCAGCGGTGCGCCGTCTGGCCCATGAAGAGATCTGAAACCTCGGGCTTGAGGGTGCGCAGCGTCCGTTGGAACACCTCGGTGTCCGCGACGCTGGGGAGCGGGGTCCCCAGCGGCCGCAGGAGGTTCAGCAGCTGCCGGCCTGATGGGTCCATCAGGATCACCGAAAGCCAGCGCGGATGGAGCTCCTTCGCCCGGCGGGCTTGCTCATAGAACGTTTTGAGATTACCGGAGTCAAGCTCATCGGCGGTCGCGAGGCCTTCGAGTGCGGCGATGGAAGTGTCCACGTCGCCGTCCACGGCCACCGCGAGGGCCCGGGCCCGTTCGAGGAGACCTTGCTCCAAGTCCTTGCGCTCGTCCCGGTGAGCCCGCCAGACCACGACGGTGGCGACGACCGTGAGAGGGACCAGGGTCAGACCCACCAGGGCGAGAACGTACCAGCGAAGCCTCATGGCCCCCGGCCTGCGTCGGACGCCCTCAGCATGCGGCTAGAATAGCCCAGTAACTTCCGTCGGCATAGGGAACTCCGATCGATTCGATTTCGATCGCTGCGTGGGCGCGCAACCACCGAAATCGAGTCGGCATGCCTTCGAGCTAGACGTTATGCAAGCGCCGACCTCCCGGCATCTGGTTCCGGGGGCCCCAACTCACCTTGCCGCGTGGGAATGAGGCGGGTACCGAGGTAAAATTTCATGGGAATATGGGAATCGGCCTGGGTTCGCCCGCGGCGACACCGGACCCAGTTGGCTCCGGAGTTGCGGCGCGTCGCGTGATGCCCCAGCGGTGCCGTGCGATCAGCTGGCACCTCCGCTCATGGCCGATGCATGCTGTGCGCCGTGACCTCCGCTCGCACTACATATCCATGATGGTAGACCGATACGTCGCCTGACATCCCGGGGGTTGGGAGAGCGGCCGCGTCGTTCGTCAAATTCCGATTCGAGATCAGGTTTTGACCGAGCGGTACATCCTCTCCTTACAGCATGGCCCTCAGCGAACCGCTTGGTCATTCGGACCGTGAGCGTCACCGTATCCCCGGGCCCCAGAAGCAGGTGAAGAAAACTCGATTTGCGTCTGGCTCAGGTCGGGCGATCCTGCCGCAACGCCGGGAGCCGCGCTCGGGTTCGCACGGTGTCGATGTCCACCAACCCCGTGTCAGCCCGGCAACGCAAGCCGGTTCTGCTCAAAGCTCCATGGAAGCTTTGCCGCGGGCGGGTTCTTGCTGGTGGCGGCTTCGAAGTCGGCTTTCTCTTTGGAGCCGCGGAAGGACGCCACGAGGCTGCCCGGAAAGAGAGTGAGTCGCGCGTTGTAGTCGCGTACCGCCTCGTTGTAGCGCATGCGCGCCACGGCGATGCTGTTCTCCGTGTCCTCCAGCTGGGCCTCTAGGGCAAGGAAACTCTGGTTGGACATGAGATCGGGGTAGTGCGCGGCGGTGACCTGGAGTCGACTCAGAGCGCCCCCCAGTTCCTGCTGCGCCTGCCGGAAGGTCTGCATGACCGTCCGATCATTGATCACCTCGCGCGTCGTCCTGATGCCAAGTGCCCTAGTCCGCGCCGTCGTGACATCTTCGGCGACGGCCTGTTCCTGGATAGCGACATTCTTGACCTGCTCCACCAGAGCGGGAACAAGGTCGGCGCGGCGCTCGTAGATGTTTAGCACCTGCGCCCACTTCTCGTCGATCCCCTGCTCCTGCGCCACCAGCTGATGGTTGATGCTAGCCGCCCAGTCGATCGCCACGATGAGGATCAAGGACAGCAGACCGACGAGGATTAATCCCTCTTTGTGGCCAGCATCAGTCTCCGCCTTAGAGGTCATTACCTGAGTACGACTGGTTGAAGGACTTATTGCAGAGCGGAAAGTCGGGAACGATGTTCTTGAGCAGTGCGTAGGAGAGCGGGCGCCAGTTGAGGAAGGACGGGTCCATGATCTTGACACGGAAGAGCTGGCCCGTGCGGTCCACTATCACCCAGTGAACGATCGCGCCGCGCCATCCCTCCACGAGCCCGAATGCGGGCTCGAAGGGCGGCACGCCGCTCAACGGCGATGCCAGCGCTCCCCCGGGCAGCCGCTCGACGGCTTGGCGAATCAGCCGTGCCGCCTCTCGGGCCTCTTCGACCCGCACGAGGGTCCGGGCTTTGACGTCACCGGATTCGAAGACCGGCACGCGAAACTCGAGGTCTCGGTAGGCCGCGAAGGCATGATCACGCCGGACGTCGGTGTCAATGCCCGAGCCGCGCGCCACATAGCCCAGCACGCCGTGGTCGCGGGCCGTGCGGGTCGTGAGGCGCCCAGTCCCCTCGAGGCGATCCATGACGAGGGTGTTCGCCAGCGTCAACTCGACAATGTCGTCGAAGTCTCGGAGGGCGGCCTCCACCTCCGCCGACAGGTCCAGATCGGCCGGTAGGTCGTGTGCCACGCCCCCAGGGATGATCCCACCCCGCAACAGGCGGTTGCCCGTCAAGCGCTTGTTGAGCCGCAGCAGCCGCTCACGGATCCGGAAGCAATGCGAGTGCGCCACGGCATAGCCGGTATCGTTGGCGATCATGCCGAAGTCGCCCACGTGGTTGTAGAGGCGCTCCATCTCCAGGAGGACGACGCGCAGATACTTGGCGCGATCCGGAACGTTGAGCCCGGCCGCTGCCTCGAGGGCCTGGCAGAAGGCGAGGGAGTGGCCAATGGTGGTGTCGCCGGAGACGCGCTCGGCCAACTCCACCCCGGCGGCGGGCTCGCGGCCCTCGAAGAGCTTCTCGGTGCCCTTGTGGGTGAAGTACAGGCGCGACTTCATATCGATGATCGTCTCGCCCACCACGCTGAAGCGAAAGTGGCCAGGCTCGATGACCCCCGCGTGGACTGGGCCCACCGGGATCTCGTAGACCCCCTCGCCACCCACTTCGGTGAAGGGGAATGGACGTCCGTCGTCGGTGAACTCCCGCGGCCCCGCGTCCTTCCGGAGCGGGAAGTAGTCCGTCGGCCAGAAGGCATGGCGTACGAGCGGTCGGGGATCGGGGTGGCCGTCAAAGACAATCCCAAAGAGGTCGTAGATTTCGCGCTCGAAGCGCGAGGCGGGATGGTGGAGCGTCGCCAGCGAGACGAGGGCGGGAGCTTCGGCGGGAACCGTGACGGTGGCATGGACGAACCAGTTCTCCCGCTCGGGAGCGAACAAATAGTGAACCTCGAAGGCCCCACGGTCCTGGCGTCGGTCGGCGGCGGCCATGAAGATCAGCTCGGCACCGAAGCCGATGCGGAGGAGCACCGCGAGAGCGTGGACACCGGGCGGGCGGACCGAGCAGTGCAGCTCGGTGTGCCGCACCATGTGCACATCGGCCACGTGATCGGTGTGCTTTTCGGCGAGCAGGCTCGCGAGTTGCGGTAGGCGTGTCATTGGCCGACGACCTCCACGATCCGGTCCAGCAAGGTCTGGAGCGGAGTTGGGAGTGTAATGCCCAAGACGACGAGAGTCGTGAGGCAGACGCCGAGCGGGAGCAGCGGCCAGGCGGGCCGCTCACCGACCGGCACGCCCACGGCGGACGTGCCGTAGAGCATCCGGTTTAGGTGGCCGATAATCGACACAAAAGCGACGGTGAGCAACGCCAGCACGAGCCCCATCAGCCACGGTCGGCCGGCCACGAATCCCGCGCGGAAGAGAGCAAACTCGGACATAAACAAGCCGAAGGGCGGTAGCCCCATGACAGCGAGCATCCCGACCGCGAAGAGCCCGCCCGTCCACGGCATGGTCGCAAGCAGACCCGACACGGCCGCGATCTCCGTCGTGCGGTACCGGTGGAGCACCCGGCCGGCGAGAAAGAACATCATCGACTTCGCCACGGTGTGGTTCAGCAGATGCAGCATCGCCGCGAACGTCCCCAGGGGCCCCAGTGCCAGGCCGACGCACATGAGCCCGGTATGCTCGATGCTTGAGTACGCCAGCATGCGTTTGTAGTTGCGCTGGATCACCAGGCTGAACGCCGCCACGATCAGCGAGAGGAGCCCCATCCCAATCAGCAGATGGTTTGTGAACTCGGTCCCGATGGCTGCGTCCACCACGATTTTCCATCGGATGACTGCATATAGCGCCACCGCGAGCAGGACGCCCGACATCATGGCGGACAGGGCAGCGGGCGCCTCCGAGTGGGCATCCGGCAGCCATGTGTGCATGGGCGCGAGGCCCGCCTTGGTGCCGTAGCCGATGAGGATGAAGACGAACGCAAGCTGGATCACCTGCGGGTGGAGGTGGGGCGCCGAGGCCATCAGTGCCGTCCAGTTCAGCGCGTTGTCCTGGCGCCCAGCCAAATTGACGAAATCGAAGTATCCCAGCACCGTGCCGCCGAACGCGAGGGCAATGCCGATAGATCCGATCAGAATGTACTTCCACGAGGCCTCGACAGAAGCCTTCGTCACATGGAGCGGGATGAGCATGGCCGACGTGATCGTCGTGGCCTCAATCGCGATCCACATGAACCCGAGATTGTTCGAGGTGACGGCGAAGAGCATGGTGAACGCGAAGAGGTTCCCGAAGATTCGGAACCGCCGGGCCTGCGCACCGTCGTAACCATCGTCGTCGCTCATCCCCGGACCAAGCCATGCGGCGAGCGCGGCCACGACGCTGACGCACAGCGCGAGCAAGGTTGAAAGGGCGTCGGCGCGCAAGAACTCTCGGGATCCCGAGGTCAGCGCCTGTCCCGCCACGACGTGGCGCCATAGGGTCACCGCCGCGGCGACGGACAGGAGTGACAGCAGCCCGTTCGTCCATCCGACAAAACGCCGGTAGGGAGTCACTACCCCGGCGAGCAGGGCCGCAAGGAGCGGAGGGCCGAGGAGCGCCGCGAACGTTCCCACGATCCCTCAGTGCCTCAGGCGGTTGAGCTGTTCGACATCGATGCTCTCGAAGGTCTCATGGATCTGATAGATAAAGATCTGCATGACGAGGAAGCCCATCAAGACGTCGAGGAACACGCCCAGTTCGACGATCAACGGGATCCCGTAGGTTCCCAGGATCGCCAGCAGGGCCAGCCCGTTCTCGAGCATCAGAAAGCCCACGACCTGGGTCAGCGCTTTCTTTCGGCTGATCACGACGAAGAGGCTCACGAGGACGAGCCCCATCGCGAGCGGCATGCCGGCCCGAGTCGGCAGTTGACTGAGGGCGACGAGTGGCCGTGTGATGGCGTACCCGAACAGCACGAGGAGACCTGCGACAACGAGCGACGTGGCCGTGTTCACGTACGGATCCAGCTCGCGCTCAGCTGGGAACCGGCGCTCCATGCGTTTCAAGAGGCCCGGGATCACCACGCCCTTGAGTAGGAGCAAGGCGCCTGCCACCCAATAGAGCTCGTGATCGGCCGCGAAGTAGGCCACGATGGCCGTGACCAGCGCGAGCACGATGGACTGCCACATGAAAGCGGCGATGTAGGCAGTTACGCCCCGGCGCCAGAGCAGGATGAGTCCGAAGATCAGGACGAGACTCGATCCGAGAACAGAGAGCTGGGAGAACATGCCGTCCATGGTTACCTCAGGAGGAATGATGACGTGACTGCTAGGAGTCCGAGCAGGAAGGAGACGCTCAGCAACTCCGGCACCCGGAAGAGCCGGAGCTTCGCAATGCGCGTCTCGAGGACCGCAACGGTCCCCGCCAGGACGATGAACTTGGCTAACAGACTGAGC
>WNFD01011444.1_pt1 | contig 10295 bp, 6 predicted proteins | sample 5400491 | NCBI WGS metagenome assembly WNFD01 (sample SAMN13153343, study PRJNA577476) | soil metagenome | isolation source: 120 cm saprolite under Douglas fir tree site 2 hole 2 replicate 2 | place: USA:California | collected 2015-04-18 | reverse complement strand
TTGTGCTCCGCCAACCAGAAGGGCAGGGCAAAAAGGACAAAACGCCATAGAAAGCCGCCGTGATCGCGTAATCGCGTCTTGGGGCGGGTACTGTCGGCCGGCGTATCCTGCTTCATGGCTCAGCTCGCCTTGTCCAGCGCAGCCTTGCCGAAAGGTGCCAGGGCAGCCGACAGAAAGGCGAACACGCGCGCCATGTTCTCTTCTGTTTCGAAAGCCGGACCGCCATGCAGGGATCCGGGAATAACATCGAATCGGACGTCGGTCTCAGGCATCACCCCGCGTAGCGCGCGTGCCAGCAACATCGATTGCTCCACCGGCACCAGATCATCATCGGAACCATGTTGTATCAGAAATGGTGGTGAGCCCGACCCCAGATATGTGAGTGGATTTGTGCGTCGCAGCAGGTCCTCGCTCGCGTCCGGCAGTCGGATGCCCAAGAACCTTGATTCGGGAGAATCCGGCAGGTCATGCACCGGCCGGCCCTTGCCGAAAGCACGCAACTCCGCATCCTGGGATCGGAAATCGACCGGGCCGAACCAGTCGATCACCGCCTGCACATGGCTTTGTTGCGTTGCGTTGCCGAGCGCCGGGTCATCGAACGCCGAAACATTGCCGGTGACGCCAGCCATGACGGCAAGATAACCACCCGCCGAATTGCCCCAGGCGGCAAAGCGCGCCGGATCGAGATCGAACCTTTGGGCCTGGGCACGCAAGAACCGGATGGCAGCTTTGACATCCTGGACAGCCGCAGGAAAGAGCGCCTCGTCGGCCATTCGGTAATTCATCGCGGCCACCGCGTAGCCTCGACGCACCGCCTCCACCGGTGCGTTCACTTGGTCCTCGCGCTTGTCGCCGAAAATGAATCCGCCGCCGTGGATGGCTACAAATGCATGGATGGGGGCCGGGCGTATCGTTCGGCAAATAGAGATCGAGCACCTGTGCGGAGGAAAGGGGCGCATAGGCCAGATCCTGATACGAACGCTTGATCCAAGATGTGTCACGCATCGCGGTCATGTCCCGCCCCCCAGAAGCGCTTCAAACGGAAAGAAAGAAAGTATGCGTCCGACGGCTGCACGTCGATCCGAGGTGTTCCCCAGGTGCTGATTGTTCCTGTCGCGGCCGAAATCCTTGTAACCCTGCGCAAAGCGACGCATCCTGCCGCAAACCCGTAGGAGTTTCGTTTCGTGCAGCTTCAGCTCAAGACCTGGACGTTCGTCGAGGACTATCTCAAGACCAAGACCGGCATCATCATCCCCATCGGCTCGACCGAGCAGCACGGGCCCACGGGCCTGATCGGCACCGATGCGCTCACCGCCGAGATGATCGGCCGCGGCGCCGGCGAGAAGGCGGGCGCGCTGGTGGCGCCGACCATTTCCGTCGGCATGGCGCAACATCACCTGGGCTTCGCCGGCTCGGTGACGCTTCGGCCCACGACCTTGATCGCCGTCGTGCGCGACACGGTGATGTCGCTGGCGCGACATGGCTTCACCCGCTTCTTCTTCGTCAACGGCCATGGCGGCAACATCGCCACGGTGACCGCGGCATTCTCAGAGATCTATGCCGATCGTTCGATGGAGAAGCTCAGCAATCAGCCCTCCGTCAAGTGTGCGCTGCGCAACTGGTGGGACGGAGCTGGCATCCGGCAGCTTCAAAAGGAACTCTATCCCAGCGGCGAAGGCAGCCACGCCACGGCCTCGGAAGTGGCGCTGACCTGGTACAAATATCCCGAGACGATGAACCGCACGCAGCTCGAGCCGCGCATCGCGCCCAACGGCTCGTTCGCCGATGCCGAGGACTATCGCCGCGCCTTCCCCGACGGCCGCATCGGTTCGGATCCCAGCCAGGCCACGCCCGAGCACGGCAAGCGCTTCTACGACACCGCCGTCGAGGAAGTGGCGCGCGACTACGAGAAGTGGGTGGCACGCTAGCGCGACCTGAGGCACGCGACTTCAATTAAGCGCAATCTTTTCCAAGGCATGTCCACCCGCGCTCCCAGAGCGTCTGCAAGCCAAGCGGCGCGTGTTGAAGTCGCGCTTTTCAGATCGCACGCGCTTGCTGCCGAGGCGAGCTTGCAAGCTCGTGTTACAACCTTCACGTTTGCAATCCGATTTGCATTTTCTACCCCGCCATCTACGATCCGGTCGGATTACGGGGGGGAAGAATCGATTTGAGGCGTGAGGATTGCCCGGCCGCCAATGCGGTTCGCTCGCGTAGCAGGCGACACGCGGTCCCCAGCGCTCGCCCCGACCCCCGCGAAGCCGTCGTCGCATGACTCTGAACAAATACACCATCGCGGCCTCGTCGTCGAACAAGCGCCGCGACATGACGTGGAAGGACCACCTCGTCATGCTGCTGCATATTGGAGCGGAGATCGAGCACAGCCTGATGGTGCAGTATCTCTACGCCGCCTATTCACTGGGCGGCGAGCAGGTGCTGCCGCCTGACCGGCGCCCCATGGTGCAGCGCTGGCAGGAGGACATCCTGGCAGTCGCGCGCGAGGAAATGGGCCACCTCCTCACCGTGCAGAACATCCTTACCCTGATCGGCGGGTCCATCAATCTCGAGCGCGTCAACCTGCCGTGGGACATTCCGTTCTACCCCTTCCCGTTCAAGCTGGAGCCGGTCTCGCTCGATTCCATCGCCTGCTACGTATACGCCGAAATGCCGTCCAAGCAGGAATTCGAAGATGCCCGCAACCGCAGCCCCGACCGCAAGCTGCTCAAGCGTTACGAGACGTTCGAGGAATACGACCGGGCGAACATCACCAAGTGCGCAAAAGGGCGCGCGCACAAGCGCGGAGCGCACCGCGTCGGCAGCCTCTACCAGCAGATCGTGGAGTTGCTGAAGAACAGCACGCGCATTCCTGATGACGCGTTCCACGAAAGCACCTTCCCCTTCCAAGCCTCGAGCGACGACTGGGGACGCGGTTACCAGCCCCGGCCCCAAATGCTCGACGCCGAAGGCAGCCTGGACGGGGCGGCCAAAGTCCGGGAGGTGTCGATACCGGTCGTCCGCCAGGCCCACGTCATGGTCGACCGGGTGGCCACCCGGGCGCAGGCAGTGGCGGCGCTCACGGCGCTCAGCCACCAGGGCGAAGCGCCGGTGCTCGCGAGCAGCGAGACAGACGAGCCGTCGCATTTCGACCGCTTCCTCGGAATCTACCAGGAGTACAACGCGCTTACGGACAAGGACAAATGGCAACCGGCTCGCCCGGTGCCGACCAATCCGGCGACCCTGAAGGATCCCGACGTGCCGAACGACGGTTACATCTCGCGGCGGCATTCGCAGGAATGGGCGAGCCTGTTCAATCTGCGCTACCGCATGCTCCTGAAATACCTCGCGCATACCTTCCGGCTGGCACGAACGATGCGGGGCGACACGCCCAACCTGCGCGCCATGGTCATGCACCGCGTGTTCGGCGAGATGTACAACCTCAAGACCCTCGCCGGCATACTGGTGCGCCTGCCGCGGCGCGATGCGGCGGGCGACCCGGCGCGAGCCGGGCCGCCGTTCGAGATCCCCTATTCGCTCGACCTGCCGGGCGGCGAACTGGAGCGCTGGATCCGGCATCGCGACCTGATCCGCAGTTCACAGCGGCTCTGCAGCAAGCTGTTCGCCCACCCCCACACCAGCAAGAGCGAGCGGGCCTACCTCAACACGCTGATCGGGCTCGACAGCCAGACCGACACCTGGATCGGCGGTATCCTCGCTGGTCTTGTGACGGCAGAAAGGATGGCTCCATGACGATCCGGCAACTGCGCCTTCTGCCGCCGCTCGCCATCGGTCGACTGGGCTCCGCGGCCGAGCCCATGGACAATTACAGCTACACGATCGACGACGAGTCCGACCGGCCGCTCGGCTATCGCCGCCTCAAGAGCGAGCCCACGCTGATGGTGGACAGGTCGAGTGGCGAGATTCGCAGCGCGCGGGTCGCGCGGACCCTGGAATTCAAGCATGACGACCGCATCCGGCCGGTGGCGCCGTTCCTCGAAGTCTTTGCGCTCACCGACGACGACAAGCTGGAACCCTTGACCCTCGAGTTGCTGCGCCGGCACCACCTCGACGAAAAAGCGATCTCCTGGCGGGCCTCGGTCGCCAACCGCAAGGTGGTCCGGCGCACCGCCAACGAGCACGACCTGGTGGCGGCGGACATCGACTGGTTCAACGGCCACGACCCGCAGCAGCTCAAGGGCTATTGCAAAAACTTCATCTCGCCCGAGGCTTCTTTCATCGATTTCGGACATGTGCGCTTCATCAAGCCCAACCGCAAGTTTCCCGAAATCCGGCTACGCTTCACGCCGGCCAAGGGTCTGATCTACGGGCCGAGCCCGGGCAAGGACGGCGTCGATCCGATCTTCGACCGTCACCCCGACCGTGCGATTTACAACCGGACCAAGGGCTGGCTGGGCTTCGGCGCCGACGATGACGACGCGGGGGGCGACAAGGGCAAGAACGGCGAGCAGAAGTTCCGGAACGAAACCTTGCCGCCCTCGCTTTTCGCCATCGAGCCGCCGGCGCCATCGTGGCTGCACAACAACGTCGCGATCAGCCGCGGCTATCTCGACGACGCCTGCGACGGCTTCGTCGAAGTCAAGCTCACCCTTGCCGACGGCACGCCGCTCACCGCCTCGGCGCGAATTTGCAGCAGCCCGCCGGCGCTGGTGCCCGACTCGCTTTTCGTCCGCAGCCTCGCCGACGATCTCGAGCAGGTGATCCACGGACCCGAAGTGCCGGCTGACGAACCCGAGTCCGTGACGCACGGGCGCGCCGAGGACATCGTGCGGCGCGCCTACGAGACCGTGCGCTTCATGAACGTGGCGGTGATGAACGGCAACAACTTCAAGGGTCGTTCGGCGCTGTCACTCGATTCGATGCCCGAGGAGGAGGCGGCCAACACCCAGCGCGCGATCCGGCCGGTCATGCCGCCCGGCACCGTGGACACCTTCACCATCATGGCCCTGCATGAACAGGTCTATGCCGCGCTGCGCGGCGGCGCCGCACCCTGGTTCGTGCAGCTGCTGCGCAAGCCGGACGAAGTGGCCGACTTCACCGATCGCGGCCGGAGGAAGATGCCGGCACTGATGTGCGGCGCCGACAACAACTATCTGGCGCTCACCCATCGCCAGATCAACACCATCCGCAAGACCAGCGAGCGCTCGATCTTCGAGCCGTCCGACCGCCGCCCGGCGCCGCAACGGGCCAAGCTCACGCCGCGCAACCGCACGGCCCAGGTCCACTACGATGACCTCACGGCTCAGGTCCATTACGAAGCGGCCGGCAATCCGATCAGCTCGAGGCCCGTGACCTCGGTCGCCAACTGCTGCCCCGGGCTCGAGCTCGACTTCCGCGCCGTATGGCGGCGGATCTTCAAGGGGCTGGTGCTGCGCGAATACGACAGCCTAGTGGTCGACGTCGACCGTCACTGCCCGAAGGACCTGAGGTTCCTCAAGGGTCATCGCCTGCTGCACGTCTATCCGCCGGGCGATTCGATGGGCATTGCGACGGTGACGCAGATCACGGGCCCGGCCGCGTCGGACCCCCGTAACGAGGTCAAGCTCACGACCGACATGAACCCGGCGGGTCTGGCACCGCTCGAATGGTCCAACGCACTCGTCAAGGTGCTGCCGCACAAAGGCAAGAAGGTGCGCTGCCTCTTCACCAAGGACGAGGCCTGGAAACTCAAGGACGTGCCCGTGCCCGATCCACGGAAGGGTGCGGTAAGCGCCGAGTTCGAAGTGCGGCCGTTCTTCGCCGACGATACCGCCGTCATCGCCGAAGAGCTCGCCGCCGCCGGCGAGCTGACGCAAGGCCTCTGCTCGCCCTGGCAGAACGACTACCGCGAATGCTCCTGCTATTATTGGGCCTCGGCACGGCCCGACTACGTCAACGTGGAACCGACGGAAAGCGGCCTGAGCGCCGGCGACAACTGGCTGCAGAAGACCCGTACCGGCGACTACGTGCCGGACGACTACGTCGATTCCCGGCTGATCAACTACGACGACCTGTTCAAGCGCTGGGAGCATTGGCTCAAGTTCCAGGTCGGCGGCCGCGACGCGACACGCGCGCGCGACGTGGACAGGGCAAAGGACAGGAAGTGAGCCGCGCCGACGCCCTGCACTGTATCGAGGCGTCGCGCCCGCGCCTTCCTCACGCTCATCTGGTCGAAACCGCAAAGGCGCAGCACCTGTTCGTGGCCGACGGCAGTCGCCTGTTCGACGTCGAGCCCGCCTTGTTCGCTCGGTTCAAGGCAGCCATGGACGACGGCGCCGCCGGCGCGGTGGAGGCCCTGCTGGCCGAGGCGGGCCTCGACGGCCCTCCCTTGATCGACGACACTCCGTTGTCGGCGCCACCCACGCATGCGCTGTCGCTCGCCGTGGCGCAGAAATGCAATCTCGGCTGCACCTACTGCTACGCCCAGCAGGGCGAGTTCGGCGGCGTGGCGAAAAGCATGTCGCAGGAGCAGGCCGACCGGGCGGTCGACCTGCTGGTGGACAACGCCGATCCCGGCGCCCGTCTCAACATCGCCTTCCTGGGCGGCGAACCGCTCGTCAACCGGCCGGTGGTGCAGGCCACGACTCGCCGCGCCGCCGAGCTCGCCGAGCGCCGTGGCCTGAAAATCACCTTCTCGATCACCACCAATGGCACCCTGCTGGGAGAAGCCGACGCAAACTTCTTCGAGGCCCATGGCTTTGCCGTCACCATCAGCCTCGACGGTCCGCAGCCGGTGCACGACGCCCTTCGCCCCTACAAAGGAGGAGCCGGCAGCTTCGACAACATAATGAGGCGGCTGAGGCCGCTGTTGGCGCAGCAGCGGCGCTGCCAGGTGACGGCGCGCGTCACGGTGACGCCGGCAAATCTCGGCTTGCGCCAGACGCTCGATGACTTCATTGCTGCGGGCTTTCACAGTGTCGGGTTCGCGCCGATGCTCGCCTCACCCAGTGGGCAGGGCGAGATGCAGCTGGGTGACCTTGAAGTCATGCTGGGCGAGCTGATCGACTGCGGCCACGAATTCGAGCGCCAGACGCTGGCGGGCAAGCGCTATCCGTTCGCCAACCTGGCGAATGCGCTGCGCGAGATCGGTCGCGGCACCCACCGGCCCTATCCCTGCGGCGCCGGCGCGGGCTATCTCGGCGTCTCCGCCGACGGCGCCCTCTCGGCCTGCCACCGCTTCGTCGGCGACGCGGAGGGCGCCATGGGCTCGCTCGCCTCGGGCATCGATCGCGACCGCCAGGCGCACTGGCTCGCCGAGCGTCACGTGCACCGGCAAGAGCCCTGCCGGTCGTGCTGGGCCCGCTATCTCTGCGGCGGCGGCTGCCACCACGAGGTGATCCGGCGCGGCCGGCCGGCCTGCGACTATATCCGAGGCTGGCTGCACTATTGCCTTGGCGCCTATCTGAGGCTTTCGCAGGCGGGGGGCGCGGCGATCGCTGAACGGCAGACGGCGACATGAGCGTCGTCGGCGTGGTGGGCGGCGGCCCGGCCGGCAGCACCTTCGCCGCGCGCATGGCGCAACTCGGCCACGAAGTGTGGCTGGTCGAGCGTGCGCGGTTCCCGCGACGGCACCTCGGAGAGGCACTCACCCCGGGCGTGCTGCCTCTCCTGGAGATGACCGGCGCGCACGCTTCGATCGGGTCGGCGAGATTCCGGCGGGTGCGGCGCGTGCATGTCGAGTGGGAGTCGGGTCCGCAGGTGCGCGAGGAGCCGCACGAGCGCGGCCTGATCGTGGATCGCGGTGAGTTCGACCGACTGCTGGTCGAGCACGCCCGGAAGCTCGGCGTGCGACTCCTGCAACCGGCAACGGTTCGGCAGCGCAACCGTCGCGGGGCGGGCTGGCACGTCGTCGTCGACAGCGATGAGGGCGCCGTTCCGCTTCGCGCCGATCTCCTCGCCGACGCCACCGGCCGCGCCACCGGTCGCTCGACATCGAGGACATGGACTGGCCCTTCGACGCTCGCCCTCCATGCCTACTGGCGCGCCGACGACCTGCCGACGGAGCCCAGGATCGAGGCGGCCGCGGATGCCTGGTATTGGGGCGTGCCGCTGCCGGACGGAACGTACAACACACTCGTCTTCGCCGACGCCGCACGCACGCGCGCGATACGCGGCACGCTCGCCGAGCGCTTCCGGGAGCTGTTGAGCCGGTCGCGCCTTTTCGCACAGTGCCGGAACCCGGAGCTCGCCAGCCCGGTCTCGGCCATCAACGCCACCCCCTATGTAGACCGGGAAGCCGCCAGTCCCACCCTACTGAAGGTCGGCGATGCCGCCCTTGCCCTCGATCCGCTGTCATCGAGCGGCGTGCAGAAGGCGATCCAGGGGGCCCTGTCGGCGGCGATCGTCGCCAACACGCTGTTGCAGCGCGCCGAGAACACGCAAGCGGCGCTGCAGTTCTACCAATCGAGCCTCGGCGAGTCGTCCGAGCGTCATCGCCGATGGGCGGCCGGTCACTACGACAAGATCGCAAGGCGCGGCGGCGGCGCGTTCTGGCGGGAGCGCGCGGGCGGCGCGGCCGACGATTCACGTCCCGCGCCGGGCGTCACGCCAGACCCCTCGTTCCTGTCATCGACAACGGTCGGCCTGTCGCGCCAGCTCGAGTTCGTCGAGCTGCCCTTCGCCATCCCGCGATCGGTGGGCCAATCGCCTACCTCGGCGGCGATGCGCTGGTGCCCTTGCTGCGGGAACTGCCGGCGGGCTTGACGCCGATGCAAATCGCGCAATCATGGTCGGACCGCATTCCGCTCGACCGCGGCCTTGCCATCACGGGCTGGATGCTCGACAGGGGACTGTTCGTCTCCGACGGTGCGGACTAGTGCCAACACCAACACCCTTGACCGATTCGATCGTAGACTGGCTGCAGAGCATCGGGCTCGATCAGCATGCAGAGCTGTTCATCAGCAATGAAGTCGATCTGCCGACGCTGAAGATCCTGACTGACGACGACCTGAAAGAGCTCGGCCTGCCGTTCGGCCCACGCGTCGGGTTCACCGAACTGGCGCAACGGGTCGACCCGGAAGTGCTGCAGACCGTCGTGCGACTGTACGAAGACGCGTGCGCCGCCTGCATCGTGCACTATGACGGTTACCTCTATCAGCGGACGGGCGACGGCATCATCGCCTTCTTCGGCTATCCGATGGCACACGAGAGCGAGGCCTCGCGCGCGATCCGGGCGGCACTGGAAATCTTGCAGTCGATGAGCCGCCTGGAGGTGCCGGAAGTCGGTCGGCTGCGGATCCGCGTCGGCATCGCCTCCGGAATCGTGGTGATGGCGCAGGGCGAGCGCAACGTCGTGGGCGATGCCATGAACCTTGCCGCCCGCCTGCAGGGCGCAGCGTGGCCCGGCAGCATCGTCGTGAGCGAGCGCGTGCGGCGGCTGGCCGGCGGGGAATTCGACTACGAGGACTTGGGCGAGCTGGAACTCAAAGGTGTCGGCGCGGTTCGCGCCTGTACCGTGTTGGGAATCAGCAAAGCAGCCAGCCGCTTCGAGGCCGCCGTCCAGGAGAAGCTATCGCCGCTCGTCGGACGAATGCACGAGATGAGGACGTTGCTGGACCAGTGGCAATCGGTCGGCGACCGGAGGGCTGGCGAGGCGGTGCTGCTGTCGGGCGACCCGGGCCTCGGAAAGAGTCGCATCGCCACCGCACTTCGCGAGCGGCTGGAGTCGCAGGGCGTGCGCTCCTTGCGGTTTCAATGCTCGCCTTTCTACGTCAACAGCACCTTTCATCCGCTGATTGCCAATTTCGAGGCGGCTCTCGACTTCGGCCGCGAGGAGGCACCCGCCTCCAAGTTGGACAAGCTCGAAACGCTCATCGTCGGGCACTACGGCTTGCCCGTCGGCGACGTAAGGTTCATCGCCGCCATGCTCTCCCTGCCTCACGAGGAGCGCTACGGCCCGCTCACCATGACGCCCCGCCTCGTGAAGGAGGAAACGATCCGGGTTCTGGTGGACATCGTGAAAGCGGCGGCACGCGCTGGGCCTTGCCTGTTGCTGTTCGAGGATATTCATTGGGCCGATCCGACCTCGCTGGAAACGCTCGGCCTTCTCATCGATCAGTTGGGCAGCATTCCCATCCTGGTCGTGCTCACCCACCGGCCCGAGTTCGAATCGTCCTGGTGGCGATATCCGTACGTGACGGCGATGGATCTCAACAAGCTCTCCTCGACGCAGAGCCGGCAGCTTGTGTCGAACCTGACGGGCGGCAAGGCGTTTCCGGCGGAACTCGTCGAGCAGATCGTCACCAAGACCGACGGCGTGCCGCTCTTCGTCGAGGAGCTGACCAAGACCATCCTCGAGTCCGGCG
>WNFD01017594.1_pt1 | contig 10296 bp, 9 predicted proteins | sample 5400491 | NCBI WGS metagenome assembly WNFD01 (sample SAMN13153343, study PRJNA577476) | soil metagenome | isolation source: 120 cm saprolite under Douglas fir tree site 2 hole 2 replicate 2 | place: USA:California | collected 2015-04-18 | reverse complement strand
TCACCCGGCCCTTCTGGGAGGCTGCGAAGCAACGGCGGCTGGTCGTCCAGCGCTGCGCAACATGCAGTTACTACAACCACCCGCCGCGGAATGTATGCGATGCGTGCCTGTCGCCCGAGTTGCGCTTTGAACCAGTCAGTGGCCGCGGCCGCATACATACGTTTACGGTGATGCATCAGCGCGACGTGCCGGGCTTCGAGTCCGAAGCGCCATTCATCAGTATTGTGGTCGAACTCGAGGAACAGCCGATGCTGCTGATGGTCTCGAATCTGCCCATATCCGAGCGCGAGCGGGTGCGCATCGGCGTTCCAGTAACGGTGGACTTTGAAGACCGGGGCGGCAGTGTAATTGTGCCGCAGTTCAGAATTCTGTGATCTGGGCCCCTCTCCCCGTTAGGGTCCGTTAGGGAGAGGGTAATGAGTCTGCGATGCTCATCCAGAGCAGGGCGATTGGAGAAGTACCGATGCTGCGAATCTTCGATGATAAGGACCCCCTCTGGGGCGCAGCGCCCCGTCTCCCCCTGTCAGAGGCTGTCGATAATACACGTCATTTGTCATTATGCCATGGCAGGTTCCGTCATCCTGAGCGGAGTCGAAGGATCTCGCGCCGCCATTTTTTCGGCGGCGCGATTCAGCGATGCGCGCACTGTCAGAGCATCACGGCGCAAAAGAATGCGCCGCGAGATCCTTCGACACGGCCGCGCCGTCGCACGACCGGCTCAGGATGACAGACGAGAGAAAATGAAAATCGACAGTCTCTGTCAGGTGGAGAAGTTAGGAGGCGGCGGCGTGATGGGGCGCTGACAGACTGGTGCAACCAGATACACACGGAAAGAGAATAATGAATTTCGCTCGAGGCAAAACCGCAATCGTTGGTATCGGCTATTCCGAAATCACCCGGCGCTCACAAAAGCCGCTGGGCTTGCTGGCGGTTGATGCGTGCCGCGCCGCACTGGACGACTCCGGACTCAAGGCCGCCCAAATCGACGGCCTTACCACTTATCCGGAATCGCCCTTTGCCGGTGCCGGCAATCGCGACGGTATCGACGTGGTCAGCGTTATGTACCTCGTCAATCATCTGCCGCTGGCGCCGGATATTCGTTGGTACGCGCAAATCGAGACCGGCATGATCGCGAGCCCGATAATCGAAGCTGCCAACGCGCTCATCGCCGGCGCCTGTGACTACGTGCTCGTATGGCGCGCGATGCATCGGCCCGACGCGCGTCCCGGCGGCAGCGGCAGTGGCGGTGCGCCGCGCGCCGCGGGCGACGCCCAGTTCATGGCGCCCTGGGGTTGCAATAGTATCGTCCAATGGCATGCACTGGCATGGCAGCGTTATATGCATCGTTACGGTACGACGCGCGAGGCGCTGGCCGCGTTGGCACTCAACAGCCGGCGTAACGCTAACCTCAATCCACGCGCATTTTTCTATTCTCAACCGTTGTCGCACGAGGATTATTTCAATTCGCGCTGGATCGCCGAACCGCTCTGTCTTTACGACTGCGACGTTCCAATTGACGGCTGCGTCGCCCTGGTCATGACCACCGCCGAGCGTGCGCGCGATCTGAACAATCCTCCTGCTTATATTGCCGGCTGGGGTCAGAACACTGCGCCGCGCCGCACTCTCTTGCATTACGCGTTGGACGATTACATGGAATGCGGCGGTTCGCTGGCTCGAAAATTATGGGCCTCCGCCGGCCTCGGTCCTGGCGACATGGATGCGGCAGAGCTTTACGACGGCTTCAACCCCTCGACCCTTTACTGGCTCGAAGCGGCCGGCTTCTGCAGACAAGGCGAAGGCGGCTCGTTCGTGCAGAACGGGCGCATCGCGCTCGATGGCGAATTGCCGGTCAACACTTTTGGCGGCAGCCTCAGCGAGGGACGCATGCACGGCATGGGGCATATTGCCGAAGCCGTGCGCCAGGTCACCGGCCGCGCCGAAAAACGCCAGCTCAAGGACGCCGAAGCGGTATGCGCAATCGATGGCTCGCCGATGCTGCGCGGCAGCGGCTTGGTGATAACCAGCTCACCGTAACGTGAGCGGAGCGCGTCGGCGCGCAAACAACTCTGCCACCAGCAGAAGCATTGGCGCTCCACCCGACTGGCCAGTGACGGCGCGTTGTGATCGACCAACTTGACCAAACCAACGGGCACTGCCAGACTTTTCAGCAAATGGGCACCAAAGTGAACCTCTACGAGGCAAAGACGAAGCTGTCACATCTCGTCGAGCGCGCGGCGGCGGGCGAGGAGATCATCTGGCCGGCCGTCGCGCCGCCCCGGCGCTGGACGAGGGAAGGTATGGATCGCTGATGATTTCGACGCGCCACTGCCGGCCGAGGTACTGGAGGCCTTCGGCGACGAAGACGAGCATTGAGGCTGCTGCTCGACACGCACGTGTTCCTGTGGTGGTCCGGAGACCGTAAGCTCGCCCAGGCCACCCACCATTCGATCGCCGAAGCGGCCGAAGTGTTCGTCAGTGCCGCGAGTGCCTGGGAAATCGTTATCAAGTTGGCGCTCGGCAAGCTGCGCTTCGATGGCGCCATCGGCGACGCAATCGACGCCTGCCGGTTCGCGGAGCTACCGGTCGCCACGGATCATGCCGAGGCGCTACGAGGGCTGCCGCGCCATCACTCCGACCCGTTCGACCGCATGCTCATCGCTCAGGCGCAAGTCGAGACGCTCACGATCGTGACTCATGATCGCGCGTTTGAGGCATATCGGGTGCCGATTGCGTGGGCGTGATCGTCCCCTGGGCCGCCACAGGCAGGAGATTCTGCGAGCTCCGTTCAAAGAGTCGTGCGCCCGGCCAGCGGAGCGAGCGATTCTTGACCTACGGAGCGCGTCGGCACGCGTAGCGAGCAAACGAGTCTGCGAGGTGCGCACAGCGAGCGGAGCCAGCGATTCTTAAAGGAGCTTCACCTCGATGGCTACTTACCTTTACGAGGTCCTCGATCGCCTCATTGCATTCGATACCGTCAGCGCGCACAGCATCCTTCCTGCAATGGAATACCTGGGCGACGAGATGGCGGGCCATGGCTTCAAAACCGCGCTCCATCGAATCGACGTCCTTGGCCTGCCGCAGGCAAACCTAGTCGCGTGGGCGGGACCGCCACGTCCCGATGGGCTAATAATCACCGGCCATCTCGACACCGTACCCGTCGAGGGCCAGCCGGGATGGGAGCACGATCCGCTTAAAATAGAATTCAGCGACGACCGCATCTTCGGACGCGGCAGTTCGGATATGAAAGGATTTCTCGCACAGTGCGCCGATGCCGCACGCACGTTGGATCGCACTCGCCTCAAGCGGCCAGTCGTGTTCGTATTCACTGCCGACGAAGAAGTCGGAATGCTGGGCGCTCGGGAGCTCACCCCGGCTCTGCAAGAGATACTCGGCGAAGTGCCGCGGCCCAGTCTCGCCTGGATCGGCGAGCCGAGGCGTGCGCGGGCGCGGCGGCCACAGCGGAGCTCCCGACCAGGGTGTCAACGCGATTGCGGTTATGGGTAAGGTGATCGAGGTGCTGGGGCAGCTCCAGGCCGAGCGGCGCGCTATCGCCAATGCGGAGTTCGCCGACGTGTTTCCGGAATCGCCGTATGACGTGATGAACCTCGGTACTATCAGGGGCGGGCTCGCCACCAACGTCATCGCGGAGCAATGCGTGCTGCGTGCGAGCTATCGTTCGCTGCCGAAGACCGACTCGCTCGCGCTTTACGAAGAGGTAAAACGGCGCCTGAGCGCAATCGATCCGCACGATTACGCCTCTGACAATTTCGCCGCCACTGTCGAGGTGAATCTGCTGCTGGTCGCGCCGCCGATGTGGTCCAATCGCGGCACCAGGCTCGAACAGGTTCTGTGCGAAATTACCGGCAACAGGTCTGCGCGCGGCGCGCAATTCGCAACTGACGGTGCCTGGTTTTCCGGCGCCGGGATCCAATGTCTAATTTGCGGCCCAGGTGATTATGAACAGGCGCATCAGCCCAACGAATCGATTCGCCGCGGGCCGTTCGAGCGCGGCCCCGCGATGATTGCACAGGTGATCGAGCGATTGTGTATGTAGGGCGCCCCGATTAGTCCCCTGCGCATTTCACCTGACTAACGATTCCACCTCAACGAGACGGCGTGTCAGGAATCTCCGCTCAGGTTCCGTTTTGGCCAGGGCGAGGGCAGTCCGATACGAAGCGGCCGCCTCTGCCCAGCGTTTGAGTCTGCGTAGCAGGTCTGCGCGCGCCGCCCATAGCAAATGGTACTCGCTGAGTTCGCCGCGCGCGCGGATCGAATCGACGAGCTGCAGGCCCAGCTCCGGCCCGTCGGCCATCGCCACCGCCACCGCGTGATTCAGTTCGACCACGGGCGAGGGCCGCAGCCGCATCAGATAGGCGTAGAGCGCCGCGATATCGCGCCAATCGGTCTGCGCCGGACTATCTGCTCGCGCATGGACACCGGCAATCGCCGCCTGAATCGCATAGGGACCTACCTGACCCGCTCGCAGCGCCGACTCAACCAGCGCCAGACCCTCCCGGATTTGCTCGCGGTTCCACAGAGCACGATCCTGATCTTCCAGCAGAACGAGGTCGCCGCCGCTATCCACCCGGGCGGTGCGGCGCGCATCATGCAGCAGCATCAAGGCAAGCAGCGCTCGCGCCTCGCCATTTTGCGGCAACAGCTCACACAGGATGCGCCCGAGCCGAATCGCCTCGGCGCAAAGGTCGCCGCGCACCAGAGTTTCGCCGCAACTGACAGCATAGCCTTCGTTGAAGACCAGATAGATTACCGCCATCACTGCTTCGAGCCGCTCACCCAGCGTCTCATCGGGCGGCACCTCGTAGGGAATTTTGGCACTTCGAATTTTTCGCTTCGCCCTGACGATGCGCTGTGCAATCGTGGCGGGTGGAACCAGAAACGCGCGCGCAATCTCCTCGGTCGTGAGTCCGCACAAACTTCGCAGAGATAACGCGATCTGAGCCTCGGGTGCGAGCGCCGGATGACAGCAGGTAAAGATCAGACGCAGGCGCTCATCCGGCACCGCGCTGTCGTCCAGGTCCTCGCTGTCAGGTATCGCCGCGCTGATTACGTGCCGGAAGATTTCCTCGCGTTTCCGGCTGAATGAGCTATCGCGGCGGATGCGATCGATTGCTTTGTGGCGCGCGGTGGTGACAATCCAGGCGCGCGGTTCGCGCGGCATCCCATCGCGCGGCCACTGTTCAAGTGCGGCCGCAAAAGCCTCCTGCAGCGCATCCTCAGCAAGATCGAAATCGCCCAGGAGGCGGATCAGCGTGGCGAGAATTCGGCCAAATTCCTCACGATATATGCGATCCAGTGCAGAGGACGACATCACAAAAAGTCCCCGCCAAAATTAAAAACAAGCGACGAACATGGAATAAGCGGTCCCGGTATGGTGTGAACCTGGGGCGTTTCACGGAGCGGGATTGGCGAATTGCTTTTCTTGCTGGCGTTTCAACTTTTCCAAGAGTTGGGCGACGTTTTTGACCTGGACAATTTTCCAGCCGTCACCCTCCTGCTCCATTCGCACCTCCCATAGCTGGCCCTTATGGTCGGTCCATTGGGTATAAGCCGCCCCGCCGTTGCGATGGAGCAGCAGGATGGCGCCTGCGACCGCTGCCGTCGGCATCTGAACCTGCTTGGCCCCGTCGTTGACCTGTTGAACCGCCCATTGCTGAAGCAACGCCGCCATCGGGCCGGAAAATAGATCAACCGCACCCTTGCCCACGAGTTGCGCGATTATGTTCGACGCATCGGTGCCGCCCGAGCCACTATTCTGGTTTTGCACCACTTCGTAACCCGCGTTCTGCACCACTTTCTTGAAATCGACGTAGGACGAGGCGGCGCTGCCGTTACGAGCGTCAACCGCCTGCTTCAATTTGAAAACAGCGTAAGAGGGAGTCGTCGGCAGGTAAAAAATTGCCCAGCCGGCGGTGAGCACGACAATCAGAATCGCGGTCCAATGCCGAAGAGCGAAACGCATGTGCGCTATTGTGCCGCACCGCGTCGGGTGGGGGGAAGATGGGCGGACTTCACTTAAGCTGGCTCGCGGCCGCCTTGTCGATCAACCATACCGTCTCGCCATTATGTGGTTTCACGTATTGAGCCGGATATTGCTCGAGGTCAGCCGGTCCCTGTAGGACGCTTCTAACCGCTTCAGCCTTGTTCTCGCCGCTCACCATAAACATCACGCGCTCAGCGCTGTTAATCACCGGCATAGTCAGCGAGATGCGCCGTCTCGGCGTCGCCTCAACCTCCACCGCAACTGCCAGCCGGGTTTTTTCCTGCAGGGCGGGATGATCGGGGAAGAGCGAGGCCACGTGCGCATTTTCGCCGAGTCCCAGCAGTAGCAGATTGAAAGATGGCAAACCGCCCGGCTGATCCAAACGGAAAAAGTCGCGCAACTCGCGCTCATACTCTTGCGCGGCCTGTGCCGGCTCGTCCTCGCCTCGTATCCGATGTATCTGTTCGGGCCGCAACGGGAGCTTCGACAGCATCGTGCGGTTTGCCATCCCGAAATTGCTGGCGGGGTCGTCGGGCGGCACGCAGCGTTCATCACCCCAGAAGAACTGGACCTCTTTCCAGTCGACGCTGAGACGAAATCGCGTCGCCAGCAATTCATAACTGGAAGCCGGGGTCGTCCCACCGGTCAGACATAGAGTGAATTCACCATGGGTGCAAATCGCCTCGCCGGCGAAATGAGCGATTTCCTCGGCCGTGCGCACATAAAGTGATTGCGCGTCGTCCATTACGATTATCTGGTTTGCGTTCATTTTGTGGATGTTGGAACAGGTTGATAGAAGAGCCGTGGTTTTTAGCGCTCGGCGAGCGCCTCTACCAGTGACTGTCTCAAGACGGTAATCGCGGTGTCGGTATCGCCATGCAGGTGAACGCGAATCAACCGTCGATCATGATTCTGCAGGGATTGGTAGTCGCCGAGGTATTGTGCCCGGTTCAGGGTTGCGAAGCCGTAGGGTGCGCCCGGAATTGATGGGTCCTCATCGTGGTCCTGAGTGATTTGCAAAAAGAGGCCTTTGTTGGGACCACCTTTATGCAATTGCCCGGTCGAATGCAGAAAGCGCGGACCGTAGCCGAAGGTCGTCGCGAGCTTCAGATGATCACGCACCGCGGTCCTCATTTTGGCGATCTCCCGCTCAATGGTCGGGTCCTTCGCCGTATAGGCCATGATCGCGAAATAATCACCCGCGTGGGCGAGTTGCAAAAATCCTCGCAACAGGGCGTTGAAGTCGGCGGCATTGTCGCCTTTCCTCCCAATCGACGCCGGACCATAGAGCGACAGAATACCGTGCTCCGCCATTGGCGTTGGGTTGGGCAGCCGGCCGCTTTTTTCAAAATTTTTCAGCAGGCGGCCCGTATTGTCCTTGCTTTCCTGAACGTCAGGCTGATCGAATGCATTAATCCCGAGTATCGCCCCGGCCGTCGCAGTTGCTATCTCCCAGCGCATGAACTCGTCACCCAAGTCGATGCGGTCGGCGAGCGATATGCGAATTACCGGCACTCCCGAACGCTCTAATGCATCGACCGCGCTATCGTGGACCGGATCCGCGCCGCCTTCGAGCCTCAGATATGCGAACACCCGGTCGTTCCCGTAACGCTCAGGAGGGGCAACCGGCTCGCCGCAGATGGGAATCAGGCCGGTCGATTCTTTGCCTGTACTCTCGGCAACCAACTGCTCCAGCCACAAGCCGAAGGTTGCGATCAGTGGCGAAACCACGAATGTGAGTTTGTCCCGTCCGGCCTTGTGCACGGCGCCCAGCGCCGCGCCCAGGCTGACCCCGGCGTTGGCCTCGCTTCGAATACATCCGGCAGAGCTGTGCTGCATCCGAATTGCGCGGTCGAGCAGCGCGCCAACATCCATTCCGATAAGTGCCCCCGGCACCAGCCCAAAGTACGACAGCGCCGAATAGCGGCCACCGATATCGTGGGGATTAATAAAGGTGCGCCGGAAACCCTGCTCGTGCGCCAGCTTTTCGAGCGGCGTTCCGCGGTCCGTAATCGCAACGAAGCTCCGCCCCGCCAGGCTACCTTTGCGCTCTTTCACCTGTTCGAGGAAGTACGCGCAATGCGAAAGCGTCTCGACCGTTGCGCCGGACTTGCTGGATACCACGAACAAGGTTCGCGCAATGTCAATTTTCTTTTCGAGCGCGCGAAGTTCGGCCGGGACCGTGGAATCGAGCACATGCAGCCGAGGATAGCCGGGCGCGCTGTAGAAAGTGCGAGCAAAGACCTCGGGGCAAAGGCTCGACCCACCCATCCCGAGCAGCACCACATCAGCGAAACGCGTTTTTGTCTCGTCCGCAAATTCGCGCAAGGCCGGGACCTGCTCGGCCATCATTTCCGGAACGGTTAGCCATCCCAGCGCGTTGCGGATTATTGCCTGATGCGCAGGCTCTGTTTTCCAAAGCGTCGGATCTTTTCGCCACAAGCGCGCGGCGAATTGTTCTTCATCGAGCCGCTGCCAGGTCGCCGCAATCTGCTGTCCGTAGCCATGCGCGCTTATAGTCTGGCGGTCCGGCGAGCCCGCTATAAGAGCGGCGCGGTGGTTCTCGATCGTTGCCAGCAAATCGGCAAATGACTTGTCGAACAACTCGACTCCTTCCTGCTGCAATTCTTCGCCAATTTCGATCAGATCGATTCCGGCAGCAGCGAGGCGACGAACCATCTCGGCGGTTTCGGCCAACCCCTGCTCGAGTGTCGCATGCGGCTGTCCATGATCCCGAAATGCGTCCATCGTCGCCGGTGGCATCGTGTTGACCGTATCGGGACCAATCAGCTCCTGTACATACTTGATATCGCTGTAAGCCGGGTTCTTCGTCCCGGTGGATGCCCACAACGGGCGTTGCACGCGCGCCCCTTTGGCCTGGAGTTGTTTGAAGCGTGGGCTGCCAAAGATTTCTTTGAATCGCTGATAAATGAGCTTGGCGTTGGCCACCGCCGCGGTTCCGCGCACCGCCGCGACAGCTTCGTCCGGCCGTGCCTTCAGTTTCTCCTCCAGGCGCTTGTCGGCCAGGGTTTCGACACGGCTGACGAACACGCTGGCAACCGACGCAACGTGAGCGAGGGGCAGTCCGGCCTGCGCACGCTTTTCCAATCCTCGTATGTACGCTTCAGCGACAGCCCCGTAATGCTTAAGCGAGAACATCAACGTGATGTTGATATTGCGGCCTTCGCCGATTAACTGTTCGATAGCGGGCAACCCGGCCGGTGTTGCCGGTACTTTGACCATCAGGTTGGGGCGGCCGATCAGCTCGAAGTAGCGATGGGCGGCCGCAATCGTGCCGTCAGTATCATTCGCCAGCCGCGGCGACACCTCGTAGCTGACAAAACCATCGCGTCCGTCGGTTGCATCGTATAGCGGCCGCAAGGCATCAGCCGCGCGTTTGATGTCGTCGGTCGTAAGCGCTTCGTAAATCTCGTCGACGCTTTTTTGCGCGCGCACGAGCTCGGTGAATTGCTCGTCGTAGTCGGTCGAACCGGCGATCGCCTTTTCGAAGATGGTTGGATTCGAGGTCATGCCCTTCAGCCCGTCTTCATCGATCAGGCGGCGAAATTCAGGCGAGAAGAGAAGATGGCGGCGGATATAGTCGAGCCAGACGCTCTGGCCGCAATTCTCCAACTGGCGAAGGGGATTCCCCGAACTGCTCATTATGCTAACTCCTGGTTACCTGCCGCTTCTCGAAGCGCCATCTCGCCATTTTCTGCCCCTCGCCCGCTTTGTTGCGGGAGAGGGTAAGGGTGAGGGTGCTGAGGAGTCAGGCTTCAACTCTTGGGCGTGCTCACTTTTCCAATAACTTGAGCGCGCGCTCGACGACGTGCTCGGCTGTGAAGTTGAAATACTTAAGCACCTCGGCGTAAGGCCCCGACATCCCGAACCGGTCAAGCCCGACAATATCTCCGTCCAGCCCGACCCATCGGTACCACGAAAGCGGCGCCCCCGCCTCGATTGCCAGACGGCATCTGATGGCGGTTGGCAGGACGGAATCGCGATAGGCAGCGTCCTGCTGCTCGAACAGCTCGAAACTCGGCATGCTGACCACACGCACGGCGTGCCCGCGCTTCTCCAACTCCGGCTTGGCCGCCATCGCAAGCTGAACCTCTGAACCGGTCGCTATCAGGATTATCTCGGGCGAGCGGCCAGCCGTTTCGGTAAGCACGTATGCTCCCCGTATTAATCCGGAAGCGGGTGCGGCTTGTGAGCGATCGAAGGTTGGCAGCTTCTGACGTGACAACGCCAGCATCACCGGGCCGCCTTTATACGTCATCGCGACGCGCCACGCT
>WNFD01010824.1_pt1 | contig 10296 bp, 7 predicted proteins | sample 5400491 | NCBI WGS metagenome assembly WNFD01 (sample SAMN13153343, study PRJNA577476) | soil metagenome | isolation source: 120 cm saprolite under Douglas fir tree site 2 hole 2 replicate 2 | place: USA:California | collected 2015-04-18 | reverse complement strand
TCGACCAGGAGTATATCCCGATTATTGCGCCGCTCGGCCTGGGGGAAGATGGCGCCTGTCTGAATATCAATGCAGACCTGGTAGCAGCACACCTGGCGGGCGCGCTTCACGCGGAGAAGCTCATTTTCCTGAGCGACGTAGCAGGAATCTATCGTGAGGATGGCTCGCTCATCCCAGAACTAACGGCGGCCGAGGCACGACAGCTTATCCAGGCAGGTGTGATTAGTGACGGCATGATTCCCAAGGTCATCGCCTGTCTGGATGCCTTACTTACCGTGCCATGTTTACATATCCTGGATGGTCGTGAACCACACGCACTGTTACGCGAACTGTTTAGCGGCAAGAGTGCCGGAACTGTGATTGTCGGCAGTAGAGAGTAGGCAACCAGGATTAGAGAAGTGAATGATGCGCTCCTTATATTCTACCTGCGGCCAGGGCGCCGCAAGGCACGGACAGTCGCGACGGCAGAGGCTCTTAGCTTACTGCAAGACCTGCAAGCCACTGCCCCTGCCGGGGGACCGCTCTCTGAGACGGGCGGACTCTTCTGGGTGAGCCTGCCCTGGAATGCGCTCGAAACAGCTTTACCTCGCCTACCACGCCTGGGGTATACATATAAGGTTGATGTGCTGGAGCCTATTTCAGAACACTCGTCGTCCTTTGACCGCGCGAGAGATGCCCAGGAACAACTGGTGAGGTGGCATCACAAACTGTACCGGCTGGCACGTGCTTATAAAGAAGACGCGCAAGCCGTGCGGGAGAGTGCTCCAGACCGGCGAACGTTCCTGCTTGAAACGAGTGCGGGAACAATTCGCCCGGTCCGGGGCTATCGCGGCGATGGACGGCCATCGAGTCGACGCGGGCTGCCCGTTTGTGATGCACGCATGCTGGTCAATCTCGTGTCCGCTGCTCCCGGAACCTCGCTGCTTGACCCCTTCGCCGGGATTGGGGGAATCGTGATAGAGGCTCTTGCCAACGGCTGCAGGGTCACCAGTGCGGATTGCGATCCCACTTTGCAAGCAGGGCTTACTCACCTCGGGGCGCAGCATGCAGTTGCCGATGCTCGCCGCTTGCCATGGGCCGCGGAGACGTTCGATGCGATCGCCACGGAGCCGCCATATCACGAGGAAGCAAAGCCCATGGTGATCGAGGCATTGCGCGAGATGTACCGCGTGCTCAAAACGGGTGGCCGGTTGGCAATTTTGTGCGCGGCAGGGCAGGCGGACGGTTTACGTCGAGAGGCGGATTCGCTGGAGCTGAAATGGTACCTGGACTCACCTATAAATCGCAAGGGCCTGGATGTTGTGGTACTCGCGGGGAATAAGGTCTCATAAGCACTCTTAATAATACGGTATACGGATGGGCGTAGCGGCGCGATGATGCGGTTTAACATCATAATGCGGCGTATGGGATGGGCGTAGCCGCGCGATTTATCGCGCCCGGGGTGGGGCAAAACCCCGAGTAATTTGTTCATCTCCATTATTTGACTTTGATCGTGTGATTACTAGCAGTGAAGCATGAATATCACCAGCACCCGACACAACTTATCATGGGATGAGGCAGACCAGTTAATCAGCACTTTGCGCACCTGGGGCATCGACTACCTGGTAGGTGAAAATCATCCTGGTAGCTCCCCGATTCATCGAGGGAGCCCGATTCATCGAGGGACCGCTATGGCAAGCGATCAGCAAACTGCTGTCAGGCTGATTCAGCGTTTAGCCCAATGCGAGTATCCACGAGTGCGCGATGCTCGCATCGCGCTCTTCTTGTTGCATCCCGAGCTAGCCCCTGCTGTGCTTGAAGCAATACAGGTGAGCGAACCGGCGGTTACCGAACAGATCACGACTTTGGTATTGGCAACCCTTTATCTCCAGCGATTGTGGTCGCCTCGCTTGACGATAGCCCTTGGACATGTGCCATGTTTTCCCGAAGAGTCCTTTGTTGACTTGTGGCGAAGCCGTCAACTGCCTTCTCCATCGTCCTATAACGCTCAATGGGGTCTGCGGGCGTTACAAGCCTTTGAACAGCGCCGTACTGGCCTTCCTTTGAATTTCTTGCATGATTGGCAGAATCAGGTAGATCACCTTTTGCTCCAGGAAGAAGCTCATTATCGCCATCCCGTCGTGCCTGTTGGGCAGGTGCTGAAAGAAGCTCAGCCGCAATATGCGGAGGAGAATGTTGACATGTTGCCCAAGGGGTGAGCGGCATTTTTCAGCCAAAGCTGCTTGTCCATGCCCAAAGGCGCGACCTACATGGTATTTAAGAGCCAGCCACCATCAGCAGCGATCTCTGCTCCCACCACAAAAGATGAGTCATCAGAAGCGAGAAACAGCGCCACTTTGGCCACTTCTTCGGGACGGCCTAGACGTTTGACCGGCGAACGACTGATGCGCGCCACATCCTGAGCCTGTAGGATCTCTTGCGAAGACCCCGATCGGCTCAGGAGCCGCGTCGCGGTGGGACCAATCGTGATGGTGTTCACCCGAATACCACGACCAATGAGTTCCGCCGCGAGGGCTCGAGCAAGCGCGTGAATCGCACCTTTGCCGGCTGTATAGAGCGAACTATTGGCGATACCCGTGAGGGCATTCACCGAGCCATTGAAAATAATTGATGCTGGCTTATTGAAAAAGGGGAGGGCCTTCTGAACGGTGAAATACGCCCCTTTCACATTGGCATTCATCATCTTGTCAAAAGCATCTTCATCCACCTCCTCCAGAGGGGCCCCTTTGAAAATGCCTGCGTTGACAAACAGGATATCCAGTTTGCCAAACGTCTCGTATGCACGAGCCATCAACTGATCAATCTCACTGAGCTTCGTAACATCCGCCTGAACCACCAGAACATCGTGACCCAGTTGTTGAGAGACCTCTTCAAGGGTTCCATGATCGCGTCCTGAAATCACGACTCTGGCTCCATTGGCATGAAATTCTCTGGCCGTCGCCAGGCCAATCCCACTATTGCCACCTGTTACTAAAGCAACTTTTCCTTCAAGCGAACTCATAACACTCTTTCCTTTCGATGGATGACCTTGCCTACATCCTTTCACGAGCATCATCCTTGTGAAGCGTTTCTGGAAACAGGTGCGGCGCAGAGTCACGAGAAACGTCTTCAAACTCGTGGAAACTGCTCTCTGCTCATTTGGATGGAGTTGGTGGACCCAACTCCGACATCGGTGAGCCAGGCAGCAATCTGTTATGCCACCTCTTCCCATCCTTCTTGCTTGATGTGCCAGTGCGTACGCCCTTCAAACCTGAGAAAGTCTGTTCGTGCGGGTGTTTGGCGATACTTATGGTAGTTCACCGTGACCTGGCTTAATGGGACGGTATGATCCTTGGTTCCAGCCGTTAAGAGCAAGGGAGCACGCGTCGTGTTCTTGACGTTCACCTCTGCCTCACTATGGGGCTCAAGCGCCGATACATGCAAACGTTCTCATGGCGAAAATCACACAAACCTCCGGGTTCGCAAGCTGTCCGAGTCAACTCAATGCGTTCTGTCCCATGGGTGGCGACCCCGGAGCATGAGGCCATTCCGCAATGAGGAAGTGTGCATGTACATCCATCGAAACAAGCAAGAACCAGCGACACTCGCGACCGAACGAGCGATATGCCGCGACTCCTAGCCTTTCTGAAGCTGTTGCGCGATGAACGCGAGCGCGGTCTCGGCCACTTCACGCCACCCGTGGTCAATCGTCAGGGAATGCCCGCGATCGTGTATTTCACGGATCTCCGTCACGCCGGGATTCTTCTCCTGTTGCTTATAGGAGGCATGGGCAATCGCCCACGGCACGGTGTGGTCGTGCTCGCCGGAGATGATCAGCAGCGGTCCACGCTCGGGATTCTTCGTGTCGACCTGGGCTTCGGTCCACGGGTTGAGATTGGCGGTGGCCGCCTGGAAGATCGGCACACCGGAGCCGGGCACCGAGTACGTCTCGTACAGCTTGTGAGCTTCGTCTTCCTCCACCGCGTTGGCAAAGGCAAAACGGAACTGCTCGTAGGTCAGCGGGACGGCGCGGGTGTAGTTGAGGGGGTTGCCCAGGACCGCGGAGGAGGACTTCAGCGCCGAGAGCGGCAGGGGGAGCACGCCGCGGAACGGCGCGGGATCAATGGCGACCGTCACGGCGGCCACGCCCTCCCCGGCCAACCGCTGCGCGATGAGGCCGCCGAAGGAATGGCCGATGACGGCGGGCTTCGTCTCGAGCTGGCGGATCGCGTCGACGTAGTGATCGGTGACCTGCTGGATGCGCTTGTGGGCGAAGACCTCCGGGTCGCCCTTGGCCTCCTCAACAGTGTCCGGGTCATCAGGCCAGCCCGGCGCGAGCGTGGTGTAGCCCTGCTCTTCGAAGAGCGCGCGCCAGTTGTCCCAGCTGCTCGAGAGGAGCCAGAGGCCGTGCACGAACACGACCGGCTGCAATCCCGAGGTGTTAGCGCGGTCGATCTCTTGCTGTTCATGGATCGTGAGAACTGTCATAGTGTACTCCTTTGGGTGTGTCGGTTGGGTCAATCGGTGAGATTGTCCCGTTCAATTCTTCTGCGTGAACTCCAGATGACCAAAGTCGCTCCATTCTGAGATAGGCGTGTACCTGCCCCGCCATCAGTCCGACGGGAGTGCCCTCCTGTCGCACCCTGGTCGTTGGGGTCTGCATTCCTTTTCGAAAACGGTCTTCCTTGCTTTTTCCACAAGGATCTCCCTCCATCTGGCCAGCGTGCCCCGGAGCCAGGATCATGGACACGAGCCTTCCATCTTCCCGGAAAGAGTGGCATCTCCACCCCCCTGATGGATCGGAGTTCCCGCCTGGCTCATTCGAGCCGAGTCGAGAATCCCTCGCGCAGCCAAGCAGTGGCAAGGGAGATCGCTCCACGCGCTGCTGCGGTGTGGGCCAGGGCGTTCAACATGACGAAGTCGTGGATGGTCCCCTGGAACCGCACAGCCGTGACGCGGACCCCGGCCTGCCGCAGCTTGTTGGCATAGGCCTCACCTTCATCGCGCAGCACGTCCGCCTCGGCGGTGATGATGAGCGCCTGCGGGAGTCCCTTCAACTGCTCGGTGCTGGCCCGCAGCGGCGAGGCGGTGATCTCATTGCGCTCGCCAGGGTTGGCAGTGTACTGATCCCAGAACCACATCATGGCGTCACGACGCAGGTGGTAGCTCTGGGCGAACTGGTGGTAGGACTCGGTGTCGAAGGCCGCGTCGGTCACCGGGTAGAACAGCAATTGGAGCGCGATGACCGGTCCCCCACGCTCTCTGGACAACAGGGTAACCGCTGCCGCCATGTTTCCTCCAACGCTATCACCGGCCACGGCGAGGCGCTCCGGGTCCAGACCGTGCTCCTGCCCATGCTCGGCGACCCATTGTACCGCCGAGTAGCACTCCTCGATGGCCGTCGGGTATTTGGCATCAGGGGAGAGACGGTACTCAGGGAACACGACCGCGGCCCCGGCTCCGACCGCGAGTTCGCGCATCAGCCGGTCATGCGTATGCACGCTGCCGAACACCCATCCTGCACCATGGATGTACACGATGACGGGCAGCGTCTCCGGGGCATGCTGTGGCCGCAGGATGCGCAGAGCGACCTGGCCGCTTGGGCCGTCGTCAACCGTGAGATCCTCGATGTCGACCGGCAGCTTGCTCACCTGGCCCGCTTGCGCCTCATCAAGGGCGATCCGTCCCCTTTCGGGACCAAGGGTGAACAGCAAGGGTGGCTTCGCCGCAGCCTCGACGAACGCTTGAGCCTCGGGTTCTAACCGGATCCTGCTGGTCATCTGTCTCCCTCCTCGCTACAAGTGACAAAGTACGTTGTGTGCTTATTCCCAGACGACATCCACGTCATGCCTCCAGAAGCGCGGCTTGAGGGCACACCACGGCGTCAAGCTTTGCTTTTCCGGTCGTGTGCTGACAAGCTGCTCATGACGACCTTGTCTTGGGTGAGATTTTCGTCTATAGTGGGAGTATACTGGTCATCATCTTCGAAGTCACCGGACACCAGGTGGCATTCCAGGTGGCATTTCCACCTCTCATTGCTTCCCATCGCTGCGGTTTTGGGGGGCATACTGAAGGAAAACGTCCATGAAAGGATCCTCGTACCGCGATCGCGACTACGCCTTTGGGCAGGCCATGCTGACCCTGCGCATCACCATCGGGCTGACGCAAGCGGGACTGGCCAAGCACCTGGACGTCTCCCGAAAAGCGGTGGGGGAATGGGAAGCAGGCCTCACGTATCCCAAAGCCGAGCATCTCAAAGCGTTCATTGCCCTGGCCGTTGAGCAGCAGGCTTTCCCTGCCGGCCTCGAGGAAGCGGAGATCCGCGCCTTCTGGCAAGCGTCCCGCCAGAAGGTGCTCCTCGATAAAGCGTGGCTCGCCGCGCTGCTGCCCCATGCAGAGGTGTCCCCTATATCCCAGCCGACCGAGGAGACTATTGGCACGACCTCCGTCCTCGCTCCTCCTGCTCGCGGTGGACCGCGGGTGGATTGGGGAGACGCGCCCGCCGTCACGACCTTCTATGGGCGCGAGTGGGAACTGACCCTGTTGACCTCCTGGGTGGTCGAGGAGCGTTGTCGGGTGGTGAGCGTGCTGGGATTAGGCGGCATCGGCAAATCGGCGCTGGCGAGCAGGGTGATGCACCGCGTGGCAGAGCGCTTCGAGGTGGTGATCTGGCGTTCCCTGCGCGATGCCCCCGCCTGCGAAACGCTGCTGGATGAGTGCCTCCAGGTGCTGGCCCCCCAGGCACTCCGCAACGTGTCTGTGAGCCTCGAACGACGCCTGGGCTTCCTGTTGGAGCACCTTCGTCGCACCCGTGTCCTGCTGGTGCTCGATAACCTGGAGGCGCTACTGGAGGAAGGCCAGGGCACGGGTCACATGCGTCCCGGTTACGAGGGATACGCCCGGCTGCTGCGCCGGATGGCTGAGACCGAGCATCAGAGCTGCCTGCTGCTGACCAGCCGCGAGAAACCGGGCGACCTCGTGCCGCTAGAAGGCAGCCGCGCGCCGGTGCGTGCCTTGCGCCTCGCCCGGCTGGATGCCGACTCGTGCAAACAGTTGTTGGCAGAAAAGGAGGTCGCAGGCACCGTGGCTGAGCAAACGCGGCTGATCGAGGCGTACGCGGGCAATCCCCTGGCCTTGAAAATCGTCGCACAGAGCATCGTGGACCTCTTTGATGGCCAGATCGCCCCGTTCCTGGAGCAGGGCGAGGTCGTCTTTGGCGGGGTGCGTGAACTGCTCGACGAGCAATACGCCCGCCTCGCAGACCTGGAGCAGACCGTGTTGTGCTGGCTGGCGATTGTGCGCGAGCCGGTGAGCATCGAGGAACTGCTGGCGGTGCTAGGTGTGCCCCGGACGCGCTCTCAGGTGCTGGAAGCGGTCGATGGTTTGCGACGGCGCTCGCTCATTGAGCGAGGTCAGCTCCAAGGAAGCTTCACCCTGCAATCGGTCGTGCTGGAATATGCAACGGCGCGGCTCATCGCGGAGGTGGCCAGCGAGATCGAGCAGCGACGGCTGGCTCGCCTGGCCGAGCATGGTTTGGAACTGGCCACCGCCAAGGAATACGTGCGGCAGACTCAGGAGCGGCTCATTGTGACTCCGCTGCTCGCGCAGTTACGGAGTGTGTACCGGGGGCGAGCTGAAGTGGAGGGGCACCTGCTGGCGCTGCTCGACCAATTGCGTACACAGGCAGATGATGCGCAGGGCTATGGACCGGCCAACGTGCTGGCGCTGCTGCGTGAGCTTCGTGGGCACCTGCGCGGCCTGGATCTGTCGCATCTCTCCATTCGGGGGGCGTATCTGCACGGGGTCGAGATGCAGGATGCCTCTCTTGCCGAGGCCAGCCTGCGTGAGACGGTCTTTAATGAGGCCTTTGATATCACCTGGGCGGTGGCCATCAGCAGCAATGGACAGTACTGGGCTGCGGGCAGCAGGCGGGGGGAAGCACGCGTGTGGCGCGAAGAAGGGAAGCTCCTGCACCTGGCCTGGCAGGCGCATACCGACACGGTGCGGGCCCTGGCCTTCAGCCCGGATGGACACACGTTGGCGACTGGGAGCTGGGATGGGGCCATCAAGCTGTGGGACATCGAGAGCGGTGCCCTGCTCTGGACGAGCTGGTTCACCGACAACATTGAGTGCCTCACCTTTGCCCCCGATGGTCGCACACTCGCCAGCGGAGGAGATGATGCCACCGTCCAGCTCTGGGACGCCCACACGGGCGCACGCCGCCAGACGCTCTCCGGGCCGACCGGCCCGGTGTTCGCGCTGGCCTGGAGTCCCGATGGGCGCCTGCTCGCCAGTGGGGGCGTCGATAGAGTCATTCGACTGTGGGAGCTCTCGTGGGCACAGTCAGAAACCTCCGTGCGGATGCTCGCGGGACATACCAACTGGGCGTTGGGACTGGCTTTTGCCCCCGATGGCACCCAGCTCGCTAGTGGAAGCTGGGATGCCACCGTTAGGCTGTGGGACGTGGCCAGCGGAAGCTTGTGCCAGACGCTTACAGGGCATACAGAACGGGTGCGGGCGGTGGTCTGGAGTCCGGATGGACGCCTCCTGGCCAGTTGTGGCTTTGACCAAACGATCTGGCTCTGGGATAGCGATCGGAGTAGCTATCGGACGGGACTGCACGGGCATACCGCCGGTGTCTACGCTATCGCCTTCACGCCTGATAGCCGCAGCCTGCTCAGTGGCAGTGAAGATGGGACCTTACGGGTGTGGGATGTGGAGAGGGGGCAGTCAGTAGCGGGTTGGACAATGCCGTCCGGCTGTGGGACGCGACCACAGGAGAGGCCCGGCAGAGCTTGCAGGATCCTGACCACGTCAATACCCTCTTCTATGGCGTGGCGTGGAGTCCGGATGGGAAGTTTCTGGGCAGCGCGAGCTATCAGCAGGGGGTGCAGGTGTGGGAAGTGGCTACTGGCACCCGCCGGTGGGTGGGCCGTGCACAGCCAACCAGGATCCGTCGTGTGGCGTGGAGTCCGGACGGGACGCAGCTGGCCAGTTGCGGCGATGATGGCAGCGTGTGCCTGTGGGAGGCCACCGATGGCCGGCTTCGAGCTTCGCTGCCGGGGCATCGTGGCATGGTGATGAGTGTGGCCTGGAGTCCCGATGGCACGCGGCTCGCCAGTGCTGGCGGAGGCAGAGGCAGTGGGGAGATCTTCATCTGGGATGTGCAGAGTGGGGAGCGCCTGCAGGGCTGGAGCGAGCCGAATGCTATCGTGGACGCGCTGACCTGGAGTCGGACTGGAGAGGTGCTGCTCAGTGGCGGCAGCGATGGGAGCCTGCGCTGGTGGGACGTGCAGCACGGGAAGTGCTTGGCGCTCCGGCAGGGGCATCAGGGGGCGGTCCAGGCGCTGAGAGCAAGTCCCGATGGCCGGAGACTGGCCAGCTGTGGCGATGACAATATCATTCAGGTATGGGATCTCCAGAGCGGCGAGCATCTCCAAACACTACGGCGTGACCGGCCCTACGAGCGGCTCAATATCAGCGGGGTGAAGGGATTGACCGAGGCGCAGAAGACGACATTGCATGCGTTGGGGGCGATTGAGGACGTTCCTGCGCCAGGCACGCAGCACGCTCCCTAACGCTGGCCGCCACGGCTATTCTGAAAAACCCTCGTTTGACGGGATCATCCCGGCAGCAGAAGACAGCTCATCCACCATATATGGGGTTCATTTTGGCCCTTGTAATTCTGTGATTTACAGCTAAGAGGACCTGCACCTATAACTTCCCTACTACAACCACCACGGTATACCCCTCCAGCTTCTTCAGCGAGGTCGGTGAGACCTTCTCGCGATACACCTCGTTGAACTGGGGCACGTTCTCCTCATCGATAGTGACTAGCAGGTAATCGGCGAGCGTCTCCGACTGAATCTCCTCACCGTTGTCGATAAGGATTGCTGCCAACTCTTGATCAGCGTACAGGGCCAGCCCGATGTGATCCTCGATGTTGAAGCCAGCTTTCTTACGCATATCCTGGACGTAGTGCGTCAGGTCGCGTACCAATCCCTCCTCGCGCAGTTGTGGGGTGATGGTTGTTTCGAGAGCCACGATGTAGCCGCGCTCTTCTGCAGTCACGAAGCCAGGACGGGCAGTGGCGACAACCTCTACCTCCTCCGTGGTAAGCTCGATCTGCCCGCCTGGGATAGCGAGAGTGAGCGTGCCTGCCTCGATGAGCTGCTTTGCCGCCTCATTGGTCGCATGCGCATCAAGCGCCTTGAACGCTGCCAGGATCTTCTGTACCAGGGGTCCGTGTTTGGGTCCCAGTACCTTTACCAGGGGTTTCAGAGTGTATGCCAGCATAACGCTGTCATCGCTCATCAG
>WNFD01038141.1_pt1 | contig 10297 bp, 7 predicted proteins | sample 5400491 | NCBI WGS metagenome assembly WNFD01 (sample SAMN13153343, study PRJNA577476) | soil metagenome | isolation source: 120 cm saprolite under Douglas fir tree site 2 hole 2 replicate 2 | place: USA:California | collected 2015-04-18 | reverse complement strand
TCGCGCCCGGACGGTTGTAGCAGTAGAACGGAATCGTAATGTCCTTGTAAACGCATTGTCATCCACGAGCGCGCCCTGTTTCAGTTGCGGCCCGCTCACCCGCATGGGACGCGCGTTCTGTTGTGCGCTGCAGCGCTCAGGAAGTAAAGCGCGTGTCTCGCTGCGCGCTGCGCGGATCGAACTGCAATCCGGTCCGGGCCACGAGCGAGATCTCCACGCGCTGGGCGAGCGTCGTGATGATGGCGCTCGATTTCGGCGGCGGGGCTTCACCCGGATCTGCGCAAAAATGGCTTAGCCCGTTTGCGTTCGCAGCATTGTCTGCGCCGATATTACGGCGCACTATAGCGGCGCGTATACGCACTGCGGGTCTGAGCACCGCAAGCGTATTACCACCACAATTCGCGCGCGCTCAAAGCGCGCGACCCCCAGCTTGGCGCTTCGGTGGAGGAGACGCACTTAACATTTCAGAGCGAGGCCATCGGAAACATTTACCCCAGTAGCACTCTACCCTTCCGGTAGCGGGAGCTCCGGCGCGACCGAGCGTCAACCCACATCAGGAGATACGACGATGAGCGCAGTTCTCAAGGAAATCCCTACATCGACTCCGGTGACGCAGTTTCTGGCCACCCCGAAGAAGATGTTGGTCAACGGCAAATGGGTCGGCGCCGCTTCTGGCAAGACCTTCGAGGTCACGAACCCGGCCACGGGTAACGTAATCGCACACGTGGCCGAAGGCGACAAGGCGGACATCGATGCGGCTGTGCAGGCCGCACGACGTGCTCTCGAGTCGGGGCCGTGGGCAACCATGACTCCCTCGGCTCGCGGCAAGATCATCTGGCGCATCGGTGACCTGATCTCGAAGTATGCCGACGAACTCGCGGAGCTGGAGTCGCTCGACAACGGCAAGCCGATGGCGGTCGCCAAAGCGGCCGACGTCCCGCTGGCGGCGGACATCTTCCAGTACATGGCAGGCTGGTCTACAAAGATTGAGGGCAAGACGATTCCGCTGTCGGTCCTCTACACGCCCGGCGTGCAATACCACTCCTACACGCGGCTGGAGCCGATTGGTGTCGTGGGGCAGATCATTCCGTGGAATTTTCCGTTGCTCATGGCCGCCTGGAAACTTTCGCCGGCACTGGCCACGGGTTGCACGATCGTCCTGAAGGTCGCCGAGGAGACCCCGCTCTCCGCACTGCGATTGGGTGAGATTGTGCAGGAGGCCGGAGTGCCTCCGGGAGTCGTGAATATCGTCACCGGATTCGGCGCGACGGCGGGCGCGGCGCTGGCCGCTCATCCGGGCGTCGACAAGGTCGCGTTCACGGGGTCTACCGAAGTGGGGAAGCTCATCGTCCAGGCAGCCGCCCGCGACTTGAAGCATGTGTCGCTCGAACTCGGCGGCAAGTCACCGAATATCGTCCTGAAAGATGCGGACCTGGATGTCGCCATTCCGGGCGCGGCGAGCGCAATCTTCTTCAACCACGGTCAGTGCTGCTGCGCGGGCTCGCGCTTGTACGTCCAACAGGACGTCTTCGAAAAGGTCGTTGAAGGAGTGGCGGCGCACGCGAAAGCGATCAAGCTTGGGCCTGGACTCGACCCGACGACCGAGATGGGTCCGATGGTGTCCGAGACGCAGCGCAACCGCGTGTGCGGGTATCTTGACGCCGGCAAGCAGGAGGGCGCCCGAGCCCTCACGGGGGGCAAGGCGCGGGAGGGGGCAGGATATTTCGTGGAGCCCACCGTGTTCGTCGATACTCGCCCGAACATGAAGATCGTTCAGGAGGAGATCTTCGGCCCCGTCGTGACCGCGATGCCGTTCAAGGACATGGATGAGGATCTGGTCCGAGAGGCGAATGACAGCATCTATGGGCTCGCGGCTGGTATCTGGACTCGTGACATCAGTAAGGCACACCTGCTGGCGGCGCAGATAAAGGCTGGATCCATCTGGGTCAATTGCTTCAACATCTTCGACGCGGCGCTGCCGTTCGGTGGCTACAAGCAGTCCGGTTGGGGCCGCGAAATGGGCGAATCGGTACTGGACAGCTATCTCAGCACCAAAGCCGTCACGGTCAGACTGTAGTTTCGATTCAGCGGGCGATGCAGGGACCCCGCTGCGGCGGGGTCCTTTTTAGGGGAGCATAAGGATTTGTGGGGTTTCAAGCCGTTGCGCGTTCTGGTGCACCAAAAGTAAACCTACCCCTCTATCGCCCTGGCTTAACCCGGTTTTCCATCCTTGTTACTCGGATAGAGGGACGATGTTTCGCTAGGTTTTGCACAGGTAGCAGCTGGCTTTCCCCTCCCCATAGCCGACGCTCACCGAGGACCGTTGAGGGTCGATAACGCGAAAGACCGCGATCTAGTTGAACGTGGTTCGACTCTGGGCGAATTTATTGAGCATGAATCGTCAGAATCGAATTCTACGAATCTAGTTTTCTCTTTTCACACAGCCCTCGGTCGTGAAGAGACACACTGCGGCGGCGCAGCACCGAAAGCCGACGGTCCGGGAGACCCAGCCGCGCGTTTGTTGCTAACGCCGATAGCATCCGCCAACATCGCCGAACGGTCTGCAGGTGGAACGACATGGCTGAAGGTTTGCTCGGCGGAATCCTCGCAATCCACGGAAAAGATCACCGACCGTGGCCACCGCCATCAGCAGCGGCTGACTTTGCGCGAGTCACGTGTCCGGTGGGTTCTTTGGGGCGCGGCGCAGTACTGAGTAACTACAAGCCGACCTGCGCCGTTCACGCCTATAGGATCGCGATCGCGATGACGGAGATGAACGTTAAACCAATTGCAGGAGAAAGATCATGGGAATTCGGGAAGATTATCAGGCGCTGATGGAAAAGCAGTTGAACGCGTGGAAGGCGCAGACCGAAAGCTTCAAAGCTACGGCCGAGCAGATCGAGGAGCACGCCAAGGCCCAGTATGAAAAAAATCTCGAGATACTTCGCGCCAAACAAACGGAAGCGTGGGAATACTTCCACAAGCTGAAAGGCGCTAATGAGACCGCATGGGCGCAGTTCAAGGCTCACATGGATAAAGCCGGGGGAGAGGTAAAGGACGCCGTCGAACGTATGACGACGAAATTCAAACAATAGACCGACCTTCCAAATGGCCACGTCTGGGGCGCGAATACACCAAAGCGCGCCCCTCAAAACGCCTGCTTACGCCTGATTCTGATTTCCGCAAAGCAGCCATTCGCCACTGGTCGGTTTGGGTCGAACGAGTCGATGAAGAGAGGTTGCGTCCGCCACCGGCACCCGGCCAAGAGCCGTCGTACGAACGCAGAACCAAGCTTCCACTAAGCTGTCATTCGCGCGTACATGGAATTTCCAGAGATCGCGTAGGCCCACGAGCCAGGTGGCGTCTCAGTTTGAAATTGTTCGGGCGACCCTTCAGCTGGCCGCAAACAGGCCGTGCCCCTCGATCACAAGGCCATGCTTGAAAGTGAGGACTTCAACACGATCGATTCCTTTCTGATTTTTGAACGCGATGACGAGCGTGTTCGTGCCCTGATAGACTTTAGTCACTTGGAAGCGAAGGTCCGGATTCTGAGCTAACGCCGCCGTCCAATAGCGACGAAGCGCATCCTTGCCGTTCACCGTGCCATCCTCAGCGAAGCCGATCTGCTTTACAACCGGCGATGTGAAGACGGCATTGTCGTGGAAGTGTTTCAATATCGCTTCCACGTCCCGACGGTTCCAAGCAGCTTCCCACTCACGACCGAATTCAATCGCATTGACGCTGTCCATCATCTACTCCCACTCCCTTTACTGTCTACATTCCGCCATGGACTCCGTCTATGCTTTGGGTCAAGCATACGCAAGCTCGAAACTCTACCCTGGGGCAACCCCAGGGAGCAACCGGTTACGCGGTGGTAACACCGGCTGTTCCGGCTCGACCCGTGCGCTCCGGCGCCTCAGGCTTTAATAGTTGGCATTCCTTATAGCCGCCATTTGCGATGGCCGCTGTGGGTCGAGGCTGTGTAAAAACGTCTAGCGCTTTTTCCAAATCGCCCAAAAGGGCCAAAAAAAACCCAACGTGGTTCGGAGCTGCGAAAATTCGTTATGCCAATTTCTCAGAATTGATTTACAGCGAAGTGCAATTTTGTTTTACACAGCCTCGGTCGAGAGGACTCATTGGCAGTCGGTGATGGCACCACCGGCCCCACCCGGCCAACTGCGGACACACGACGATTCAGGGTGCCCGCACAATAGCGGCCATTCCCCGCCGCGCCGGATCGGCCTCATCGCGCCGATCTTAAAGCGGAAGATGAAAGGAAGTCGCGATGGGCCCCGAGTTGCAAGCCAAATGCCCGCGGGCGCATCCTATGCGAGGGAGTCAGATCGTTTGGGGGCAGGGAGTGTCGAAGGAAGCACCCGAATCTGGAGAGGGCCAGGCAATCTGGCGTCGCTCACGGCGCGCGGCTGTCGGACAACTGCTCGCCGCAGCGGGCCTCGCGGCGCTCGGGCTCCGGACGGCGGGTGCGGATGTTCCATCGCAGCCCGACGACGATAAGGCGCCGCTCGCGGACCTCGGCATGGACCTTGGTCCGGCGCAACGCGCCGCCGGAGTTGCGTTCCTCGCACGCCATCCGACCGTGGACGTGCACGCCCATCCCGGGCTCTTCTGGCTCAGCCCGCCGCCCTACACGGCCTCGGCTCGGCGCAGTCTGGGCGAACCGTTCGTGGGCCGGGCTCTGGCCGACCTCCACGCGGGGCGGGTCAGCGCAGCGCTGTTCTCGTGCGTCGCGGACACTGAGCTTCTTGAGCTGTCCGGTGAGATGTTACGTGCGGGCCGCGAGTTTCAGCCGGGGGAAGCGTATGCGGATTACCAGCGGCAGCTGGTCAAGCTGCAGACGCTCAGGGATCGCCATGAGGTTGCCAGAGGCCTCAAGCCGGCTGACGTGCGCGCAGCGCAGCGACACGGGCAGACTGCCGCGGTATTTGCAGTGGAGGGCGGCGACTTCATCGAGGACCGTCTTGATCGCGTCGGCGAGGCGTTCCGCGATGGCGTGCGTTCGATCCAACTCGTGCACTATCACATCAACCAACTCGGCGACATCCAGAGCGAGGCGCCGGTGCACAATGGCCTGACGCCGCTCGGCAAGGCTGTCGTCCGGGAGATGAACGGCGCCGGGATGCTTATCGATCTTGCGCACGCGACTTTCGCGGTAACCCGGGACGCGGTCGAAGTGTCAACGCGGCCAGTGATGATTTCCCACACGAACCTCGTGAGCCCGACCGTGAGTCACCCGCGCCTGATTAGCCGCGAGCATGCCGTGCTTGTCGCCGCCGCCGGGGGGGTCATTGGGTCGTGGCCGTCCGGCATCGGCCAGCGGACATTTGCCGATTACATCGATTCGATCCGCCGCCTAGCCGACGCGGTTGGAATTGACCACGTGGCCATCGGCACCGACATGCACGCGAATTACCGACCGGTGTTTCGCAACTACCGCGACTGGAATCTGATTCCCGCAGCACTGCTCGCCCGCGGCCTTAGCGAGAAAGACGTCGCGAAGATCATGGGCGAAAACTTTCTTCGAATCTTCGATGCTGCGCTGGCGCATACGCCAGGTCCGCGTGAGTTGTGAGCGGCCGGCACAGGCAGGACCTTGCGGCGTCACGACTCGCACAGGCGCGGGCCATTTCTGATGCCGGGAAACGGCCGGTCGTGAACGTCTCTTGGGGGCACATTGCAGTCCGTGATCATTCGATCAAGGTCGGACGGTGAACGGGTACGCACGGAATGGTTCCGCGAAGACAATACGCCTGCTTGCGACCCTGCTCCGCCCGGAGTAGAATGAAACCCGCGCGCATGCGTAGATCCACGGCGCTGCGTGTAGGGCATCAATTAAGGGGGAGCGAATGATTTATTTTCTAGCGCTGATTCCGGCGACGGCGCTGACCATCGCTGGCTATTTCGTACTCTTTCTGTCCAATCGTTCAGAAGGCGCGTTCCGGACCTTTGGCAAATACCTCGGCTTTTGGGCCTTTGCGTTGGCCGCACTGGTTGTCCTAGGGGCCATATTTGCTGCAGCTCACGGTGGCCATCATTGCCCCATGATCGGTGAGCGAGGGATGTACGGCCGTATGCACGCTCGTGGGAACGAATCCGGCGACACCCAGAGCGGAGCCAATCCACAAGCTCCGGCTGGCGCTCCGAATCCCGCAGCTCCGCCGGGTCCCGCATCACCTTCGCCGCAGAAACCATAGTCAAGCGCCGACCTGTTCGTCGGCGGAAGCGAATTGGCCGAAATGCAACGTCAAACCAGGGATTACGTCGTCGCGCGCCAGGCCGCAGGCCTACCCCTGCGCTTCCAGGAAATTCCCGGTGCAAATCACTATACGATTCTCAACGACATGGTCGCGCCCGACGGTCAGATTCACCGCGCCATAATGAACCTGTTGCGCTGAAATTGCGGGCGGCTTTGGCGGACCGCAAAACGCCGGTGCCGTGCGCGCGTCGGCGCCATGCACCGTGCCAGCACTATGTTCTGGAAGTCGCGCAATCGAGGGTGTCAGTTCTCCGAGAAGATGTCCGTCTTCCGGTTTCAGACGTCCTTTACCGGAAAGCACAGCCTTTGGCCAATAAGGAGTAACTTCATCGAGTTGCTCGATACCAGCGTTCGCGATGGTCAACTTAGGGTCAAGAGGCGTCCATGTGCCGCCATTCGCACAGATACCTGGACCATACATACAGCCGCGATCGTACAGCGCACCAGCAGTGGTGCAGATGGCGGCTGGTTCTTCTTATGAGGCTTCTTCTGCTTATGTCCGAATGGAACTGCGCGAGGCGTGTCGCTGTCCCAAGAAACGCCGTCCCGACCCAAAAATTCAGAGGTCTCAAGTGAACATGCACCGAGACGTTGCTACAAGGCTTCTCATGCCCAGGTTCGCACTTCACGGCATTCTGGCCGGCGTGCTGCTTTCCATCGGTGACGTCGTCCTTGCCCAGCCCAGTCCGGCACCCTCCATGGCTGAGGATCAGAGGATGCTGCCCTACGTCGAGCCAGGGCAGTTGGTCAATATCGGCGGCCGGCGTATTAACCTGAACTGCACGGGCGCCGGCGGGCCGACGGTCATTCTGATGGCTGGCTTATTCAGCTGGTCGCTGGTCTGGTACAAAACCCAGCCCGTGACCGCGCAAAAAACACGCGTCTGCGCCTTCGACCGAGCCGGCTACGGCTTCAGTGATCCGGGGCCCCGGCCGCAGATCCTCTCCGACGTGGTGGACGACCTGCATGCGGCGCTCAACGCCGGGCCCATACCGGGACCGTATGTGCTGGTGGGACACTCTTTGGGCGGCATCGAGGCGCGCCTCTTCGCGCAACGCTGGCCCAAGGAGGTCGTCGGCATGGTCATCGTCGATACCAGTCCGGCCGGAGAGGGGCTTATCAACGAGAATCAGCCGGGTTTCGACGAGGTGAGCGGGAGAGAAAGCTACGCGGCCGATATGCTGCATTGCGCCCTCTTGGTGGCGAATGGCCCCCTCGAACCGTCCAGCCCCGATTACGAGGAGTGCACGTCGGCGTCAGCGTTGCCAAGCGACACGCCGACCGCGCTCAGAAAGAACTGGCCTCAGTTCTTCACCGCCTACTATCTTGCCGACAAGGTCTCTCTCATGTCGTCGGTTTATACACACCGGTACGACAGCGTCGATCATCAGCGCCTTGGCGCAATGCCGCTTGTCGTGCTCTCGGCGGAGTACTCATGGGGGAAAAGCGGCACACCCGAAGGCATCTGGTACAAACGATCCTACTCGAAGATCTGGATTGGTCTGCATGGGGCCCTGGCGCACCTTTCCTCGCGCGGCGTACACCGGATCATCAAAGGATCAGGTCACACGATTCAGTTGGAAAAGCCGCAGGCGGTCATCGACGCCGTGGACGAAGTGCTCCGCCAGCTTCACGCTGGGGCGCAGTCTTGAGACGATCTGCGCTGGCCGTCCTGGAAGCTGCCATTGCTGACTGACGGGTAGGGGTCGAGAGTACTCATTGGAGCGCCACTCTAGGCCAAGTTGAATGCCGTGCGGGCTACCGCGATAATACAAACTTGCGCTGATCGACGGGATGGCTGGATAACATGTCCAACGTGCGCGGTGACTTTTAAGGCAAGCCGCCCGATATCGGCCCACTGCTCGAGTACCGCGGCCTGTCAATGAACTGATTGAGGAAGGCGCGCACGCAGACCTCAAAGCGGCGGAAGATTCTGCTCGCCGCGACAGGTATTCTGGATGGCCTTGAGTGCGGCCTGTGAATTGATCTCTGACGTTCTCGTGTGAGTCCGGGTGTAGTTCCCGTCCTCGCGCTGCTCACATTGGATCGCCGCCGCTTCGCGCGCTACGCGTCCTCCGTCGTAGTTCACTTGGCGCGTTGAGACGACCCCAATGGATCCTGCACGCACCACGGTCGTTACGCGTCCGGACCCACGGACCGGTGGGCCGTAGAAGGCCACCCAGCGTGGCGCATAATTCGTCAGTTCCGTGTCGGCAAATTCACTGGCCGCAATGCTCGACTGTGCCATGCTCATGCGGAGCGCAGGCTCAGCCGCGGTAAAAAAATGTTTTGCGGTGGTCGATTGAGTGAAAGCGATGAAGCCCGGAAGAGAGGCTTCATATTCACTGAATAGCGTATCCAGCGCGGTTCCCTCCCGGCGTGCGGTGTTCCCGATGATTTCGCGCCGAGCTAGTACGCACGGCACACTTTCGCGGCATGGTAGGGCCGTCGATACCTGGCAGAAGCGGCAATGGCGATGAATTGCCATAATGTTCTCGGGACACCTATTGGGCGATACGATCTCTCCGAGATGTAACTTCAAACGAGAGCGTGCATTCAGCTCAGCTTCTCAGCTCGCAACGCTCACCGTTTCGGGCGGCTGCGCCACTTCTCGACGGCGGGAACCGCATAGCTGCTCAATCGATCCAGCAGCCGCTCGGGATCGGAGTCAGAGAGCAGTAAATCGCGGTGAACCTTTCCAAGAAATCCCTCCGACAGAGCCCGGTCGGCCATTTCGAGCAGAGGATCGTAGTATCCATCGACATTGAGTATGCCGCACGCCTTGCGCTGTATCCCGAGTTGGGACCAAGTCAACACCTCGAAGAATTCTTCCCAGGTCCCGTATCCACCGGGCAGAGCCATGAACGCGTCAGAAAGATCCGCCATGAGTGCCTTGCGCTCATGCATCGAGCCGACGATGCGCAGCTCCGTCAATCCCGTGTGCGCGACTTCCCTATCGGCGAGAGCTTGTGGGATCACTCCGATGACGTGCCCTCCCTCGCCCAAGCACGCGTCTGCCACGACACCCATCAGGCCAACGTGACCGCCGCCATACACGAGCTCAATGCCGCGCCGGCACAGCACCCGCCCAACGGTCTGCGCCGCCTGTTGATACACCTCGCGAGTCCCCGAACTAGACCCGCAGAACACACAAACTCTTGTAAGCATTCTCAATTTGGACGATGAAAAATGGAGCTAGGAGCCTGTCTGACTAATGATCGCCGTCACGAGGGCGCGCCACATCGAGCAGATTTCTGCGATCGATACGCTACGCATAGTGGGTACTATGTGAGTGAAACGATCGCAGAAATATGCCGATGTGGGGCGGCCGCAGTAGGCGCATCATTAGTCAGACAGGCTCCTAGGGATCAAAATGGATTTTGCCTCGAATTCAAGCACGTTCACCTCCCGCTGCGGATAAATTTCTCGATGTCAGCGCGGCTCGGCGCCGAGGGCTGCGCACCCAGCCGGGTCACGGAAAGCGCCGCCGCCGCATTGGCGAACCGGACGGCATCGAAGACTGCCTTGCCCTCCGCCAGCGCTACGCTGAGCGCACCATTGAATATGTCGCCCGCGGCGGTGGAATCCACGGTCTTGACCTTGAAGCCGGGCACGAGTCGCTGGCCGTTGGCGTCGGCCAGGAACGCGCCGCGCTCCCCTAAGGTGAGGATCACGATGCCGACGCCGCGCGAACGCAGTTTTGAGCAAGCCTTCGCGGCGGCAGCGGCATCGGTCACTTTGATGCCGGTCAGCAGTTCCGCCTCCGTCTCGTTGGGTGTGAGGATGGAGATCCGCGCGAGCAGTGAGTTGGGGAGCGGCCGCGCCGGGGCTGGATTGAGGATGACCGGCACGCCCGCTTTCACCGCTAGCTCGACGGCTGCCGTCACCGTGGCCAGCGGCGTTTCCAATTGTGCCACGAGCAACCCGGCGGAACGGATGACTCCGGCTGCCTTCTTCACGTCGGAGGGCGACAGCTTCGCGTTTGCGCCGCCCGCGACCGCAATGCTGTTCTCACCATCTTGG
>WNFD01009985.1_pt1 | contig 10297 bp, 11 predicted proteins | sample 5400491 | NCBI WGS metagenome assembly WNFD01 (sample SAMN13153343, study PRJNA577476) | soil metagenome | isolation source: 120 cm saprolite under Douglas fir tree site 2 hole 2 replicate 2 | place: USA:California | collected 2015-04-18 | reverse complement strand
GACGTCGGGATGCTGGGTGATTTCTACCCAGACCACGAGCGCTACGTTCAGCGGGTGACTCGCCTGAGCCAGGACAACGTCCGGCACCGCTACATCCTCGACCGCGACGCGCAACAGACCATCCGCCAGGCGGTTGAGTCGCGCATCGGCGGAAGCGATGACAGGCACGGCGACGAGGGCGATTAGATGGAGTTTTGATCGAGGAGGGGAGATCCATGAAGAAGATCCTCGTCGTGTGCTCGACACTTTGCGCAGTTGCGCTTCCCGCAATAGCTGGCAACAAACCCGCTGGGGCTGCGCGAAATGTAACCGGCGCCTTCACGACCGTTTACTTTCCGGATGACGGAAGTTCTACGAGCTTGAGCACGCCTCCACCGTTTGGGCAAATGCCCACCAATCTTCTCGTCCCGGATGATAGCCCGACTGGCTACACCGCATTTCCGATTACCCTCGGAGCGGACAACACCTTCACCGTCGAAGGCGTGCCGATCGGCCCATACTTTCTTCAGCTGGACACTACCTATCCTTACGACCCGGCCGTCTACAGCCAGTTGGTCCAGCTGAGCGCCGACTCACCCGATCTTTCGGTTGTGAGCGCCGCGCGGCCAGATACCGCGCGAGTGACGCGAACTACACCTGTCACGCTGAACATCACCAACATGCGGCCGTGGCAGAGCGGCAATCAATTTCTAATTTCGAGCTCACAAGGCGACGCTTACGAGAGACCGCTTACCGCCCGTCTCACGCCGCCCCCGAGTCCTGGCGACACTTCCTACAACGGGATCTTCGATTGGAATTTGGCTTCGAGCACAAGGAACACGCCTGGACTGCCTGACGCAGACCGCGGTGACGTGGTGTTTTTCAACCAACGCTCGATGGTTGATATTGGGGGAGGTGAGAGCGCCGCCACGCTCCGATTCGCGAGCAGGTACGCGCGGGTTACGGATTTCACGGTAATGGATGGCACGCCATCGACGCTGGTGGCTTCGCTCCTTGAAGCGCCGATGACCGGGCAGATGAGAGCCGATATTCGTGGCGCCGAATTCGCAGCGCTCGCCCCAGAGGTGAATCCCAGCGCCCGCCCTACCCTGCAGAGCAACCTCAGCTTTTCGGTACAGGCTGTGCCGCACACGGTCCAATATCCGAACCGACCCGCGGCGGCAGCGTCGTCGCTCTTCTATTATCAGAGCTTGACCTCCACCAGCACCAATCTTGATTACGGAACATTCAATTACCCGCAGTTTCACGATTCGTTTTGGGCAGAGTTTGGCCAGCTGATTTATTGTTTCGACGTAACTCTACCGGCACCGGGGACGACAGAGCCGATCGAGCTGTCCTGTGCGGCATCGATAAGTTATCAAGTTCCGATGTCGCCACCATTGACCGGTCCGATTGCACCTGTGCTTGGGCCGCCCACCGCTCCCCTGATCAACGGCGAAGACGCTTTTGCAGCGCATGACGGACTGGGGTTGCAGCCCGTAATTTCTTGGTCGCCACCAGACCTTGGAACGGCCACTTCGTATTTCGTATCAATCTACAGTGTCAGCCCCTCCGAGGAGGGAGACCGTTTCCCATCAGCGGCGATCTACAGCGACACATCCTTTAAGGTACCCCCGGGATTTTTGCGACCGGGGCGTCTCTACTACGGAGTCATTTCAGCGTATCGGGACGACAATGACCTTCTGAATCGCCCCATCTACCGCTTCGGAACTCCCTGGTACCAAACCGATTGCATCATTGGCGCCTTCACTCCCTAAACGCACGGTGGGCCTTTCGAGATGAGACGTAGAATTGGACCCGGACTTGCCATCTTCGCAGCTCTAATTCTCGGGATCTGCCTGGTCACTTTCGCGTGCTCGAGAGCAGCGACTGAGGAGCGGAGCGCGACCGGAACCGTCAAAAAACGGCTGGAGCAGACTGGCCTTTGCAACATCCAACACATCGTCTTCATCATTAAAGAGAACCGCACGTTCGATAACTATTTTGGCACCTTCCCGGGTGCGGAGGGCGCCACCAGCGGGACGATCTCGACCGGGGAGGTGATCCCCCTGCGCAACGTGCCGAGGATTCCGTACGACATTGATCATGGGTTCGATGCCTGCGTCACCGCGATCAACGGCGGCGCGATGGACCAGTTCGACTTGATCCCCCATGGGGGACCACCCGATTACTCCGGTTACACCCAACTGGTGGAAGCGGACATCCCGAACTATTTCGCCTACGCCCGTAACTTCACGCTCGCCGATCACATGTTTTCGTCACTTACCGGCCCGAGCTTTCCGAACCACCTCTACACGATCGGAGCGCAGTCGGGCCGGGCGATCAACAACCCGGACAACACCAGTCGCTGGTGCTGTGACGCACCGCTCACGGCTCGAGTCGCACTTCTAAACGACGACGGAACGAGAACCGAAGTCTACCCCTGCTTTGAGTTCTCAACCCTGGCGGACAGCCTCGAGCAAGCGGGCATCTCCTGGCGATACTATGCTCCGAATCAGAACCAGAGCGGGTACATCTGGTCGGCGTTCGATGCCATCGGCCACATCCGCTTGAGCTCACTGTGGACCGAAAAAGTCGTTCCTCCATCGCAATTCATCCCGGACGCGATGAGCGGAAACCTGCCCGCCGTCAGCTGGATCGTCATTGGCAGCGGGATGAGCGAACACCCACCGGAGAGCCCCTGCACCGGTGAAAACTGGACGGTCCGACAGCTCAACGCGGTAATGCAGGGCCCGGATTGGAATTCGACCGCGGTCTTCCTCACTTGGGATGATTTTGGCGGCTTCTACGATCACGTGCCGCCGCCGACCGTCGATAACTTTGGCTTCGGTCCGCGGGTTCCGTTGCTCATCATCTCTCCGTTTGCAAAGTCCGGGTTCATCTCGCAAACGGTGTATGAGTTCGCATCGTTGCTGAAATTCGTAGAGCAGCGCTTCGGGCTCGATCCCTTGAGCGACCGAGATGCGGTCGCCAACGACCTGCTGGACAGCTTTGATTTCTCACAGGACCCCTTGCCGCCCTTCGTGCTCGACGAGCGCACTTGCCCCTTCGGAGACGACCGCATCAGGTTCGAGGCAGAGGACAGGGCCGACGACGATGATGACCGGGATTGAAAGCTGCGAATCGCGATCTGCTACTCGAGGAAGCCCTGTGGAGCTGGCAAAGTGGCGCACAGCAGTGAAGGTGCTTTGGGTATTACTTGGCACCTTGCATTGTGCTCATCAGCCTTCGCCGCCCGCCGTTGTCGCCAACGATCCAGAAGCGCTGCAGGCCGTCGTCACCGCGCGCGAGATCGTGAAAAACCATGCGTCGGATAGTCACTTGAGGTAACGAAGAACGAAACTCTGCCATTGCGGCCGCTGCCCGGTCGAGGTGGCCAAGTTTTGCCTCTGCGGCCGCCAGTATCAAGCGTATTGGGGGGACGATCGACGACCAATCTCTTCACCAAAGCCCAGATCCGGGGCCTCGCTATCGAGGACTGGCTAGCTCACTAAATCGATCACGTCGTTTCGGTTCCTTCCCGACCCATTTGCCTGACGGAAGCGACCATCGGGTTTCCCACCCCGATGGGTCCGCAAACCGTGTCCAAATCGTGTCCAAAATAGGGGGGCGGTCTCAGGAGTCTCTCCTGTCCCACCAAAGTGCTGGAGTCTGTCACCGGAATTGGGGGTAAATCCTCGAGCCTGGGAAGCCAGTCTCGATCCCGGAGCGGCGGCGCGATGGACATTGACAACCGCTCGCGTTCGCAGTCTGTTTCCCGCTGCCAAACAAAGGGGGATTCCATGTTAGCCCGAGTCATCGCTGGGAAGTTGCGCATCCTGTCGTTCGTAGTGGCTTTGCTGTCGGGTTTGCCGCTCGCGCTGAGCTTCACTGCTCACGCACAGCGATTGCCGGACCTAATCGTGAACCAGCAGATTCTCCAGAATCATTGGATCGTGCGGGACGAGGATTTTCTTGCGACGACCTGTTCGGTTCAGGAAGGTGGTGTGCAGCCAGGAACTCATCGCGTTCTCCGATTTACGGTTAACACCCCAAATGTGGGCGCTGGCGATTTGGCGCTCGGGGATCCCAACGTTCACGTCGCCAACAACGACGGCTTATACGAATTCGCCACGTGTCATCACCATTTTCATTTTCGTCACTACACGATCGATCAACTCATCAGCGTCACGACCGGACAGGTGTGGCGCGTTGCCAAGCGCGGGTTCTGCATGATCGACGTCAAACCCGCCGGTGACCTCGGGATTGAGCCGCCCGGACAGCCCCAGTTTCGCGTTTGTGGGCGCGTCGGTGTACCAGGGAATCAAGGTATCAGTGCCAGCTGGGCGGACGAATACATTTGGTTTCTGGGCGGGCAGTACTTCGTGCTCGACGGCGGCGACGGCCAGGCCCCGGTCCCTCCTGGCGATTATATTATTAGAGTGACGGTGAATCCTCCCTTTATCCCGGATCCAGTAAATCCCCAAGATGTGTGTAGGTTCCGCGACGCGCAGGGCTTCTGTCATCAACTTCCAGAATCCAATTATGGCAACAACGTCGCCGAGGCACGCATCACCATCCCGGATCATCCTGGTCGATCCGGATTTGGACCCGGTGGTAGCGATGGCCCGATTCCCTCCGGTGAGCGCGACGAGCACGGAGATCTGATCCAGTAGTCTTGCGATCCATCTCATCAGTTGTTTCTCACGCCTCGAGCAGGGGACTGGGCGCCAAACTCCTGCCGGGTGCCTGAGGGAGAGGGCCACGAGCGAGTATCGGGACGAAGCGAAACCTTTTTGAGCAGTGCGCTGCAAGTCCCGGGACAACAAGTCTTGGATAGCTTCGGGTTGGTCGAGAAGATCGATGATCCGCTGTACTGAGGAACGGGCACTGAACCCATAACGCCTAGCGATTTCCTCGAGAGTCAGGCTGCATGGCGGTTGCGTAAGCCGTTTGTAGTCAGCGCCCTTTTCCAGGATGTTGGTGTCGGTTCTCACTTCATTTTCGGTGACGACTCGAGCCGCCGCCTCAGGATCGGTCATCTCCTCACAAACGGCGCGAATGGTTTCCCAACCCAATTCCTTGGCGGCTCGCCAACGTCGCTCACCCGAAACGAGCTCATACCCGTTCAGACTGGCCGTTTGCCCGGATTGGGGTTGGGGTGTGGGAAGGGGCCGAACCAAGACCGGCGTGCTCAAACCTGTCAGCCGTAGCGATTCGATCAGATCCCTAGGTATCGCTGTAAGAGGTCCGGATGCTTCTGCAGCTCTTGACTCGCTCCCTCGAGCACGACTTGACCTTTGACGAGAATCACATTTCGACTGGTGATTGCCGAGACCGTCGCGAAATTCTTGTCGACAATAATCGTGGCGATCCCGGTGTGATGAATCTCGCGCACGATTCGCCAGATTTCATCCGCGATCAGAGGTGCCAGCCCTTCGGTGGCCTCGTCGAGAATCAGCAGCCTGGGGTTGGTCAGCAACGCGCGGCCGACCGTCAACATCTGCTGCTCCCCAGAAGATAGCTGCTGACCGCCCTGGTTGAGTCGCTCGGCCAAGCGGGGAAAGCTGGCCAGGACGCGCTGGTAGGTCCACGTAGATGTGCCATCGAGTCCCGGCCGAGCCGCCATTAGGAGATTTTCTCGCACCGAAAGGTTTGGGAAGATTCCGCGTCCTTCGGGCACGTAGGCGATGCCCGCCCGCGCGATCAGGTGGGGAGGCGCATCAGTCATTTCCTTGCCGTTCACCATCACTCTTCCTCGACGAGGCCGAACGTGCCCGACCAAAGTGCGAACCAAGGTTGTCTTCCCCATTCCGTTTCGCCCCATCAAGCCGATCGTTTCACCCGGGCGGACGGCAAAACTGATTCCGTGGAGGATGTGGCTCAAACCGTAAAACGTGTGAAGATCGAGTGCCTCGAGAATGGGTAACTCAGCCACGGCGCGCCTCTGCGCTTCCGAGGTAGGCACGTTGAACGTCGGGGCTGCCACGAATTTGCTCCGGTTTCCCCGACGCCAGGACACGGCCATTCACCATCACGGTCAACGCTTCGGCCAGCGCGAAGACCGCATCCATGTCATGCTCCACCAGCAGCACTGCATGGTCCTTCGCTAGCTCCCGCAGCAGCGTGACCATGCTCGCCGACTCTTCCGCGCCCATACCTGAGAGCGGCTCATCGAGCAGCAGGACCTGCGGCCTGGTCGCCAGCGACATCGCGATGTCCAGCTGACGCTGCTCACCATGGCTCAACGTGCCCGCGATCACATCCGCCCTTTGCTCCAGGCCTACTGCCCCGAGCGCCCGCTCCGCTTCGCGTCTCAGCGACGGAAAGGAGCGGACACTGCGGAACACATTTGCTGCATGGGATTTCCTCGATTGGGCCGCCAGCCGACAGTTTTCCAAGACGCTGAACGAGGCAAAGATGTTTATTTTTTGATAGGTGCGGCCGATGCCGAGACGCGAGCGCTGATCCGACGAGTATCCGACGATGTTTTGTCCGTTGAAATGAATGCTGCCGGCAGTGGGGGCGAGATCTCCAGAAAGCAGGTTGATCAAGGTCGTCTTCCCGGCGCCGTTGGGCCCAATCACCGCATGCAGTGATCCGACCGCAAGCTCGAGAGAGACGTTGTCCACTGCGGTGAGCCCGCCAAACACCTTCCTCAGCCCACTCGCTCGCAACCCCCGGTCGATCATTGGCTAGTTTGCGTTGGGCGTACCCGGCTAAGTTGATCAAACAGGCTGGCCAAACCGTTGGGGAGCAACAGAACGCTCAGCACGATGAGGACACCCATGCCGAGTTGCCAGTGTTTTGCGATCGCGCCGAATAAGGCTTGGCTCGCCAACAGCTCTTGGAGGAGGACATAGGCGAATGCGCCAAGAATCGCCCCGTGCAAGCGCGCGACTCCACCCAGTATCAGCATCATCAGCACCGTCGCCGAATAGTGCCAGGACAGCATCTCCGGATTGACGAATCCAAATTGGCAAGCGGAGAGGTACCCGGCCAGCCCGGTCAACGTGGCGGCCAACACAAAGGCACCGAGCTTGTAGGGGATCGGCGGGAATCCCAACGAGCGCATTCGCTGCTCATTGACTCTCAGTCCAGCCAAAACGTGGCCAAAGGGCGAAACTAGAATGCGCTTCAATAAGAAATAAACCCCGAGCATGATCACAAATACGAAATAGAAAAAATGCACTGGCTTCTCGAGGTCGAACAGCCGATATCCGGCGATGCTCGGCTCCGGCCGGACGTACAAATAAATGCCGTCGGATCCGCCTCCTAACTTGGTGTCGTGGAACAAGTAGTAGAGCATTTGGCCGAAAGCCAACGTGACCATGATGAAGTAGACTCCCGAGGTACGAAGCACGAGCAGACCGACGATCAGCGCGAGAGCAGCGGAAACGATCAGCACCGCCGGTAGCGTCCACCATAAGCTCGCTGCCTGATATTTCGGCGAGAGCAGCGCGATTCCATATCCGGCAACCCCAAAAAACGCGGCGTGCCCCAGGCTCACCAAGCCAGCGGAACCGACCAGAAGATCCAGGCTCATCGCGAAAATCGCCAGGATCATGATCTTGCTCACCAACTGCACATAGAAGGTCGCACCGGTGAGAGGCACCAGCGCCACGCAAACGGCCCCCAGCACCAGGATGAAGCGGCCAATCCTCACGCGACCCTGAACAAGCCCTGAGGCCGCCAGAGAAGGATCACAGCCATCAGAAGGTAGACTGCCACCCCAGAGAATTCGGGCAGCACCACTTGGCCGAGCGTATCCACAATTCCAATGATCAGTGCGGAGATCATCGCGCCCTTGATCGAGCCGATGCCACCGACCACCACCACGACGAAGCAGATGATCAAGATCTGGCTGCCCATTCCTGGGTAGACGGAAGAGACGGGGGCTGCGATCAGCCCTGCGAGTGCCGCGAGCGTCACCCCAATCGCAAACACCCAGCGGTAGATCAGCTTGATATTGATGCCGAGGGACTGCACCATTTCGCGATTGGTACTGCCGGCGCGAATCATCATGCCGATTCTGGTCTTTTGAATGACGACGTACATCAGTCCGGCAACCACCAGACAGGCCCCCGAGATGAACAAACGGTAGACCGGATAACTTAGGGTGCCGGTGAGCGGAATCGATGCACTGAGCAACGGTGGGACGGGGACGCTGTGCACATCGTCCCCAAACAAGATGCTCCGCAACTCCTCAAAGATGAGAATCAGGCCAAAGGACAGGAGCACCTGCTGCAGATGATCGCGGTGGTACAGGCGCGAGAACAGCGTAGACTCAAGGATCACTCCGATCAGCAAAACCATCGCCAATTCAATTGGGATCGCCAGCCACAGGTTGCCGATCTCTCGCGCGAGCCAAAACGCGAGATAAGCGCCAACCATGTAGAAGCTGCCGTGGGCCAAATTGAGAACGCCCATGATGCCGAAGATCAGGGACAACCCGCTGGCGAGCAAGAACAGCAACAACCCATACTGGATGCCGTTGAGGAGCTGAATGAACAATTCAGAAGGCCAACCGTTCACGTCTTCTTCATCTTGCAGCCGCGAGCGGGATCCTCGAGCGACTTGTGTGCCACTCCAATCACCTTGTTCTGGGTGCCAACAACCTTCCGCAGATAGATGTCCTGGATTGGATTGTGCGCCGTGGAAAGCGTCCAGACCCCTCTTGGACTGTCGATCCGAGCTTTCTCCAGCGTCGCGATCAGCTCATTTTTCTTGCTCACGTCTCCGCGTACCACATCCAAACCGAGCCCCAGTAACAATCCCGCGTCGTAGCCTTGAACAGAATAGACGTCTGCTTCGGACTTGTATGCCTTCGCGTAAGCCTCGCGAAAAGCCTTGTTTCGCGGCGTGTCGATTCCATCCCCATAGTGAAGCGTCGTTTCCAACCCCTGCGCCGCCTCTCCCTGCGCTTCCAGTACGCCATCGGTGAGAAAACCGGATCCAAAGAGCGGGATTTTTCCCTTCAGGCCCGCCGCCGCGTAATCCTTCACGAACTTCACCGCCCCCGCGCCGGCAAAGAAGGTGTAGACAGCATCCGGCTTCAGTGAGGCAATCTGAGTGAGCAGTGCTTGAAACTCCACCTGCGGGAACGGAACCCACAGCTCCTTCATCACCTTGCCGCCCGCCTTCGTAAATCCTTCCGAGAACCCGCCCGCCGACTCCTCGCCGGCCGCGTATGAAAATGTTCGGCGCACAGAGTTCGCCGGTGGCGGCTGCAGCGCCGGCGTTTGGAATGATCAACAGCGTTCCCGTTTCTCGAGCAATCTTGACCATCCCCAGCGCGACGCCGCTGTGAACGGTGCCGATCAGCACGTCCACCTTGTCGCGTTGGACCAACTTGTTGGTGTTTTCAGGCGCCTTCGCGGGATCGGATTCATCGTCAACGGTGAAGTACTCAAGCTCTCGGTCGCCCAACTTTCCCCGTCGCTCCGCGACGGCGAGCTTGAAGCCGTTGGTGATTGCGTTTCCGAGCGCGGCATATGTCCCGGTATAGGGAAGCATCAATCCGATCTTGATTTTGTTGGCCTGAGCCCAGGCGAAGCGATGCGGAAGCAAGGCGGCCGTCGTGAGGCAACCGGCTGCCTTCAAGAAGTCACGACGACCCCCTGCCTTGCAATGGCTGGTGGACATCTCACCCTCCGCCTCGCCTTCTAATACCTGCCGCCTCGGCCGATCCAGCCTTTTCACGCCAAGTGCTCGCCCACCAGCCTTGATCCAAACGAGGGGCGCGGCAGAATACCCGTTCTGCCCGATCGCGCTGCTGAGGCGAACAGGAGCTCGCTTTCCGATTGCGTTTGGCCGGCGCAGTCAGGAAAATCCGTCATCCGAGCGGTCCATGGTGGAGACTGAGGGCCAGAAGCAGAATGCTCATTCTGCCCCAGAATCCCTGTTCTGCCGCTCGGGTTCTCGAAGACGGGCGCGCGATCAACCTCGGCTTAGATGAAGGCGTGCGGCAGAAGACCCATTCTGCCCCTTCGGGCTGCCGAGGCTACAGCGTCGTCTTCAACCTGTGTCGTTGATCAGTACCGATATGGAGTAGGTGCCGAAATCGGTCAGAGTGTTGGCCGTGGCCAGATCCCAAACGACTTGCGAACCCAATAGCGAGAGAGATCGCGGCATCGGACCGCATAGTTCATGACGCGGCGAAGCAAGGATTTCGATCGTGCCTGACAACACCGAGTCGGTCAGCTCCAGATCACGTTTTTCTCTTGGCTGACCGCACCGGTTTGCCGGAAGCAGGCTTCGGGGCCTTTGCTCGCTCGGCGCAACTCTTCACCGCCCGCTGGGGGGCCAATGTTTCTTC
>WNFD01008197.1_pt1 | contig 10299 bp, 9 predicted proteins | sample 5400491 | NCBI WGS metagenome assembly WNFD01 (sample SAMN13153343, study PRJNA577476) | soil metagenome | isolation source: 120 cm saprolite under Douglas fir tree site 2 hole 2 replicate 2 | place: USA:California | collected 2015-04-18 | reverse complement strand
CCGCCGCGATGGCGCCCGCCATCGACAGCGCGCAGGCGCGCACCGCGGCCTCGCCGGTCATTCGTTTGCGCACCTCAGTAATGTTCAAGGCGCCGATCACCGCGCCCATGCCGAAGGCGCCGAGCATGATGCCGTAGGTTTGCGCGCCACCATGCAGGAGGTCGCGCGCGACCAACGGCATCAGCGCCGACACCGAGCCGCCGATCAAGCCGGTAACGAGCGTCCGCGCCAGCACGATGCGGATCGAAGGCGAGTTGGCGATATAACGCACGCCCGACACCATGGCACGGTTGAGGCGCTCCCGCGGCAGGCGCGACGGCTCGCTGATGCGGCGCCAGAGAAACAGCACGACCAGGAGCGGGATATAGAGCACGGCATTGGCGGCAAAGGCTGCGACCGCGCCGGCGGTGGCGACGACGATACCGCCGATGGCGGGGCCGAAACTGCGCGCGATGTTGTAGCTGATGCCGTTGAGCGCCACCGCGGAGGGCAATGTTTCCGCCGGCACCTGCTCGCTGACCGAGGACTGCCAGGCCGGTCCGAACAGCGCCATGCCGCTGCCGACGATGAAACAAAACGCCAGCAGGATTTCCGGGGTGACGAGGCCGAGCCATGCCAGTACCGAAAGCGCGGTTGCGCCCGCGAGCGCGATCGACAGCGAGACCAGCGCCACGATACGGCGGTCATACATGTCGGCGATGGCGCCGGCTGGCATCGAAATCAGCATGATCGGCAGCATCAGAGCGGTCTGGACCAGCGCGACCTTGTCGGCGGACGACGTCATCTGCGTCATGGCCCAGGCGGCGCCCACTCCCTGGATCAGCAGCCCCAGGTTGGAGAGCAGGCTGGCGAGCCAGATGCGCCGGAACACCGCATGCCGCAGCGGCGCCGCGACGCTGTCGGCGTCAAACCTCTGACGTTTCGGCAGTTCGGTCATTGCCTGTTCCGTTGGTGTCGGTCGTGGCCGGCCCTTGATTCCCCGGGATTTGAAGTGATGCCCGCGAAAGTCCTTGGCTGTCCAGTGCTTAAGCCGCTATCAGTCGTCACACTACGCGGATAAAAGCTGGAAAATTACGGGGGGTCACTCAATGGGCATATCGCGGCGGACGGTACTGAAAGGCGTCGGAACCCTGCCCTTGGCCGCCGGCAATTTTGGATTCTCAGCCTTTGCGCAAACACCACCTGCCGCCCCGAGCGTGGCGGAAGTTCCCCCGATCCTGTTCGCCCATGGCAACGGCGACCAGGCGGCATTGTGGATGACCACGCTGTGGCGGATGGAATCGAACGGGGTTCCGCCCGACCGCATGTTCGCGATCAATTTCACCGATCCGCTGGCGCGCACCGACGATTCAGTGCCGCAGCCAAACCGGTCTTCGACCGAAGACCAGCGCCGCGAACTTGGCGAGGCCATCAAGCAATTGCAACGCCGCACCGGGGCACCGCGCGTGGCTCTGGTCGGCAATTCCCGCGGCGGCAATTCGATTCGCAGCTATATCAAAAGCGGCGGCGGTGCGGACGTCAGCCACGCCGTGCTGTGCGGCGTCCCCAACCACGGCGCCTATGATTGGGACGACGGGCTCAGCAACGAATTCAACGGCCGCGGTCCGTTCCTGCGCGGACTGAATGAGGGCGAGAGCGAGGTGACGCCGGGCACGTCGTTCCTGACGTTGCGCAGCGACGGCATCGACAAATTCGCCCAGGCCGATGGCCGCTTCGTCGGCAAGCCGGGCACCCCCACCGGCATCACCGCCGAAGGCCCCGCCCTCAAGGGCGCAACCAATCTGGTGCTCGGCGCTGTCGATCACCGCGAGACCGCGTATCATCCGCGCGCGTTCCGCGAGATCTATAAATTCATCGCCGGCCGTGAACCGGACCGAATTGCGATTGCGCCGGAAACGGAAGTCAAACTGAGCGGCCTCGTCACGGGCACACCCGGCGGTGTTCAAACCAACCGCCCGGTGGCGGGGGCATCGGTGGAGGTCTTTCGCGTATCTCCCGAGAACGGCGAACGGATCGGCGGCGCGATCCACGCCTCGCAGTCGGCCGAGGACGGACGCTGGGGTCCGGCGAAGGTCGATCCATCCTGGTATCTCGAGATCGTGCTCACGTCAGCCGGTTCGACCACCACGCATTTCTACCGTTCGCCGTTTCCGCGCTCCTCCGACATCGTGCACCTTCGCGCGGCGCGTCCGCTGGGGCCTGCGGAGGCGGGAGCAGGCGCCATCGTCCTGATGTCGCGGCCGCGGGGATATTTTGGTCTTCCCCGCGACGTGGTGTTGCTCGATGGCAAGGAGCCGGCGGACGTGAAAACCGGTGTGCCGACCGACTCGGTCAGCACGTTGCGGCTTTCAGCCGCAGAGGCCGGGCGTCCGGTGACCGCGTTGTTCAATCAGGAACGGATCGTTGCGCGGGCCTGGCCGGCGGCGGAAAACAGGATTGCGATTGCGGAACTGACTTATTAGCTGCTTCGCATCGGCGTGCCTTCATGGCGCCCGGATCGTGGACCTGATAGGGTTCTGCGACGCCGATCTTTTTCGCGAGGCCGCATGTGAGCATAGCCGAAGCCTGGGAAATGCCGGTCACGCGTCGGCCGCTGGTGCCGCCGAGCCCGCCGCGCGCGCGCGACACCATGACCGTCTTCGGGAAGATGGCGGCGATGCGCGAAAGTGTCATCGGCAGCTGGGGGCAGCGGGCTTACGAAGAGGATATCATCCAGGGCCGCTTCTTCGGGCGCAGCAGCTTTATTCTCAACACGCCGGATACCATCCGGCATGTATTGGTCGATAATTACGAGAACTACACGCGCACGCCGGCCGCGATCCGGGTGTTGCGTCCGGTGCTTGGCGAAGGCTTGCTGATCGCCGAGGGCCGCGCCTGGAAATATCAGCGCAGAACGCTGGCGCCGGCCTTTACGCCGCGCGCGGTGGCGACGTTCGTCCCCCACATGATCGCGGCGACGGATGCAACGATTGCGAAGCTGCGGGCGGCCAGCGGCGGGCCGGTCGATCTGCGCGAGGCGATGCAGCGGATGACGCTCGAGATCGCCGGCCGCACCATGTTCTCGTTCGGGATGGACCGCCACGGTGCCGCGTTGCGCGACTTCGTGATGGAGTATGGCCAGCGGCTGGCGCGGCCGCATTTTCTCGATCTGCTGTTGCCGCTGGGCTGGCCTAGCCCGCAGGATTTCTCCCGCGCCCGCTTTCGCAAGCGTTGGACGCAGTTCGTCGCCATGTTGATGGCGGAACGCCGCGCCGTCGGCAAGAACGAAGGCGCGCCGCCGCGCGATCTGTTCGACCTGATGGGCGCCGCGCGCGATCCCGAGACTGGCGAATCCTTCAGCGACGAACAGCTCGGCGACCAGGTCGCGACGATGATTCTCGCCGGTCATGAGACCACCGCCACCGCGCTGTTCTGGTCGCTGTATCTGCTGGCACTCGACCCGGCGACCCAGGAAGAATTGGCCACTGAGGTTCAGGGCGCAACCGTGAACGGCGCGCTGGATATCGAGCGGCTGAAATTTACCCGCGCGGTGGTCGACGAGACCATGCGGCTCTATCCGCCGGCCTTTCTGATTGCGCGCGCCGCCGCGGCCCCGGATACGATCGCGGGCATTCTGGTCAAGAAAAACGATATCGTTCTGGTCGCGCCGTGGCTGTTGCACCGGCACGAAAAACTCTGGCGCGATCCGAATGCGTTTATCCCGGCTCGCTTCATGCCGGGAACGCCGCCGCCTGATCGCTTTGCCTATCTGCCGTTCGGCGTCGGCGCCCGCGTCTGCATCGGCGCGCATTTCGCGCTGGTGGAGGCGACCCTGGCGTTGGCCAAGATGATCGGCGCGTTTCGCCTGGAACTTCTCGACAAGGAGCCGGTGATGCCAGTCGGCGTGGTGACGACGCAGCCCGACCGCTCGCCGATGTTTAGGATCACGCCCCGCTAGCGAGAGCGTTTTTGAGCGAAGTGGGTGCCGGTTCGCGCGAAGAAAACGCGTAAAAACAAAAGACTAGAGCCTCGGTTCCGATTCAACCAGAACCGAACGGGCGCCAGGCATTGCATGGGCGCTGGTGCGATCCCATCTAGTGTCCCGGATGAGCGAGATCCAGGCCCAGATTTCGGTACTGAAGCAGACCGCCGACCCCGCGGTTGCCGATGCCATCGCGCGGCTGATCGATGAGGGCGAGGATCACGAACTCAACCGGATCAACGTGCTGGATTTCTCGGCGCGCACCGGGCTCGACGAAGAGCGGGTGATCTCCGGTTTTCTCCATGCATCGCGGCTGGGGCTGTTCGATCTCACCTGGAACGTGCTGTGCCCCGGCTGCGGCGGCGTGCTGGATGCCCACTCTACCCTGAAATCGCTGCGCCACGACGACTATCACTGCGGATTATGCGCCTGCGGCTACGAGGCTTCGGTCGACGAGCAGGTCGAGGTTGCCTTCACCGTCAGTCCGCGGATCAGGCGGATCGCCGCGCACGATCCCAACTCGCTGCCGATCTGGGAATATTTCAAGCAGATTTTCTGGAGTTCGGGCGTCGACCTCAACAAGGAATCGTTCGCGTCGCTGACCGACGAGGTGACGCTGGAGGCGCTGGAGCTGCCGGCGGGCGAGAAGGCGGTGCTGTCGCTGCAGTTGCCGAGCGATTTCATCATCGTGTTCGAGCCGGTGACGCACGCTGCTCAGTTCATCGATGTTCAGGGTGAGCCGACCAAAGAACGTCAGCAGCTATCGCTGATCTACAACAAGGTGAAGACGCCGACCGGAGCGACCATCACGTTGCGTCCCGGCCCGTTGCGGCTGTCGCTCGACAATCAGGCCGGAGTGCGGGTGCTGCCGGCGGTTTTCATTGCCGCCGACGCGCTTCATCATCTGATCGGCAAGCGCAAGCCGTTCCTTACCGCCAAGCGGATGCTGACCAACCAGACCTTCCGCGATGTTTTCAAGGCCGATAACCTCAACATCGATCAGCGCCTCAAGATCACGTCGCTGACGTTCCTGTTCACCGACCTCAAGGGCTCGACCGCGCTGTACGAGAGGGTCGGAGACCTCGCCGCATTCGATCTGGTGCGCGCGCATTTCCGTGCGCTGCTGGAGATCATCTCCTCGGAGAAGGGCGCAGTCGTGAAGACCATCGGCGACGCCGTGATGGCGACCTTCATCAGGCCCGAACATGCGATCGTCGCCGGCCTGCGGATGCGCGCCGCGATGGACGCGCTCAATGCCCAGCGTGGTACCAACGATCTGGTGATCAAGATCGGCATTCATGAAGGTCCGTGCCTCGCGGTCATGCTCAACGAACGGCAGGATTATTTCGGTCAGACCGTCAATATCGCAGCTAGGGTTCAGGGCCTGTCGACCTCACAGGCGATCCACATCACCGGGTCGGTGAACGACGCGCCTGCGGTAGCCGCCATCCTCGACAAGGAGGCGATTACGCCGATTCAAAAGCAGGCGGCGTTGCGCGGCATTGCCGACAAGATCGCCGTCTATGAGATCCCCTGAGATTGCCGAATCGTAATGCGTGCCGCCGGACCGGCATGGATTGCATCGCTTGATTTTCCTACCCATATATTGGGTTAGAGCCGCCGGTGCGGCGGCCAAGCGACCTCACCCAAATTCGGTAGGAAGTGATGCTGGACGGACTACGCCAATTCATTGCCGACATTGTTTCTCCCGCCGCGCAGCAGGGCCGCGTATTTGACGATACCGGGTATCGCCTGGCGGCGACGGCGCTATTGATCCACGTCATTTCGCTCGACGGCGAGCCCTCCGATGTTGAAAAGCGCAAACTTCATAGCCTGCTCGAAAGCCGCTTCGGGCTTGATCCCGGCACCGCGGATCAATTGATCGCCTCCGCGACGCTGGTCGAGGGCGAGGCGGTCGATCTCTATCATTTCACCAGCGTCATCATGCGCTCGGTGAATGAGGAAGGCAGACTCCGCATCGTCGAAATGATGTGGGAGCTGGCTTATGCCGACGGTCAGGCCAGCGAGTTCGAGGATAACGTCGTCTGGCGCGCGGCCGATCTGCTGGGTGTATCCTCGCGGGACCGGATCGATCTCAAGCATCGTGTTGCCGGCAGGCAGCCCGCCGCGATCACGGGCGGCTGAGATATCGCGGCCGTGACAATCTGACACGCCGCGGTCCCGGGCATTCGAGCCGTCGATCGCGCAATACCGGACATGACGAAATATTAATGTACCTGGCAATCGGCCCCCCAGGGGACGCGATTGACCGCAGAATATTGCTGTTGAACGCTGCAGCATTGTGCGTTTGAACACGCCGATATGCTTGCTGGCGGGTTGCAGGTAGCTTGCATCCCGCCTAATGCGTATGCTCTCGTGCCAGCATTAGCCGCATATCCTGCAATTAATTTAGAGCATTCAACCGTGACCGAGCGTGTGACGCTGATTACCGGTGCCTCGGCGGGAATAGGCACCGAACTGGCGCGCGTTTTCGCATCGAACGGCCATCGCCTCGCCCTGGTGGCGCGCCGCGCCGATCGCCTGGCGAAATTGGCGGGCGAAATCGCCGCTGCAGGCGGTGCCGCGCCGATCGTGATTGCCTGCGATCTCGAACAACCCGACGCCGGCGACAAAATTGCCGCAGTCTTGGCTGCCGAGGGGGTGGAGGTCGAGTACGTCCTCAACAATGCCGGTTACGGCTTGTTCGGCAACGCGATCGAACTGGACCGCGCAGAGCAGCTCGGCATGATCGCCGTCAACGTCCGCGCCATGACCGATTTGTCATTGCGGTTTTCCGATCAGCTGATCCGGCATCGCGGCGGCATCCTCAATGTCGGTTCAATCGCCGGTTTTCTGCCGGGGCCGGGAATGGCGGTCTATTATGCGTCCAAGGCCTATGTGCTGTCGTTCAGCGAAGCGCTGCGCCGGGAGCTCGCGCCGCGTGGGGTGCGCGTTACCGCGCTATGCCCGGGTCCGGTGCCGTCGGAATTTCAGTCGCGCGCCGGGTTTGAACCCGGATTTGATTCGGCGATCCTGAATATCAGCGCATCCGATGTCGCAAAGGCAGGCTATCGCGGGCTGATGGCCAACAAACGGGCTGTGCTGCCCGGCCTCGGCGTCAAGCTGGTGCCGTTTATGCTCCGGCTGTTTCCGCGCGGTTTTGTCCTGGCGGCGGTCGGCCGCTTTCAGCTGCGCAAGCGCCGCTAGGCGCCGAAGGCTCTTTTGGCCCGCGATTTGCTTTCTGAATTTTAATGTGAACTCACCCGAAATTAACGAACACTTAGGTATGATTCTGGCCCGATAGCCGCAAAACACACAGAACCGTCGATGTCGTTTCAGTCGAACAAGATCAACGCCGAAACCGTGCTGCCCTTCCCCGGCAGGGCACGAACCGCAGCTGCCAAGCCTTCAATTGCAGAGCCTTCAACCGCCAAATCCTTGCTGCCGGTGCTGATCATCCTGCACCAGGAAACCTCGACCCCGGGCCGCGTCGGCAATGCGCTGCGGGCGCTCGGGCACAGGCTGGACATCCGGCGTCCGCGTTTTGGCGATTCCCTGCCGGAAACGCTGGATGGCCATGCCGGCGCGGTGATTTTCGGCGGCCCGATGAGCGCGAACGACCCCGATGATTTCGTTCGTCAGGAGATCGACTGGATCGCCGTGCCGCTCAGGGAGCAGCGGCCGTTTCTGGGGATTTGCCTGGGGGCGCAGATGCTCGCCATGCAGCTCGGCGCCAGGGTTGCGCCGCATCCGGAGGGCCGTGCGCAGATCGGATATTACCCGATCCGCCCCACGCCTGCGGGGCTTGAGATCTGCCCGGACTGGCCGGATCACGTTTACCACTGGCACCGCGAGGGATTTGAACTTCCCTCCGGCGCCGAATTGCTGGCGGAGGGAAGCGACTTCCCGGTGGAAGCGTTTCGATTGGATCATTGCTTCGGCTTGCAGTTTCATCCCGACGTGACCTACGCGATGATGCATCGCTGGACCACGCGCGGCCATGCGCGCCTCGAATTGCCGGGCGCGCGGGCTCGCCATCACCACTTCGCCGATCGTGCGGTGCATGACGCCACCGAACGCGCCTGGCTGAAGCAATTCATCGATGGCTGGCTGGCTCGCGTGCCGCTATCGGTCATGTCGGAAGCCGCGGAATAACGCACGCGGTCCTTCCAATTTTGCAAATGTGATAGTGTCCGCCCGTAAGCTTGCGTGCAATCAGCAAGCACAGGGGATGGCGACGTGACCAGCGAGGAATTCGCGCTTCTATTGAACGACTTTACGCTGTCGGCGGAATCCGGAGACGGCGCGCGCTTCGGTAAGCATTTTACCGAGGACGCCGTTTATTACGACTATATCTACGGCGCCCACAAAGGCCGCGCCGACATCGCGCACATGATGCAGAATCTGTTTCACCGCGACGCGGCCGACTATCGTTGGGAGATGTTCGATCCCGTGTTCGACGGCGAAAAAGGCTATGCCTGGTCGCTGTCGAGCTTCACCTCGAAAATCCCGCAATTCCAGGGCCAGCGCGTCGTGATCGACGGCATCAGCCGCTTCCTGGTGCGTGACGGCCTGATCGCCGAATACCGCGAGTCCGTCAACGGCGGGGTCGCAATGGCGCAGCTCGGGGTCGAGCCCGACCGTATGACAAAAGTGTTCAAGCGCTGGACCGGATGGCTCAAGGAGCGGCCGGAAACACTGGACTATCTGGCGCGGCCCAAAGCTTCGCGCGCAGCGAAGCGCGTTTGAAGGCGTCCATCAACAACGTTGTCGCCGATGACAGCGAGCACAGGGGAGGTCGCGGTGACCTATCAGCATATTCTCTACGATGTGAGCGACAAGATCGCGACCGTCACGCTTCACAGGCCCGACCGCATGAACGCGTGGACGCCGATCATGGAGCGCGATGTGCGCCACGCCATGGAGGCCGCCGCCGCTGACGATGATGTGCGGGTCATCGTGCTCACCGGCTCGGGGCGCGCATTCTGCGCCGGCGCCGACATGGACGCGCTCAAGGGGCTCGATCCCAATGACATCAGGCGGGCGGAGAGCGTGCCGCCATTCGATATGAACCGCAGGCCCGACTGGCAGACCCGCTACGCCTACTATCCGTCGATTGCCAAACCCATCATCGGCATGCTGAACGGCGCCACCGCCGGCATCGGTCTGGTACACGCGCTGTATTGCGACTTGCGCTTTGCCGCCGACAATACCGTCTTCACGACCGCGTTCTCGCGCCGCGGGCTGATCGCCGAGCACGGCATCAGCTGGATGCTGCCGCGCATCGTCGGCCACGCCAATGCGCTCGATCTCCTGATGTCCGCGCGCCGGGTCCAAAGCGATGAAGCGCTGCGCATCGGTCTCGTCAATCGCCTGTATCCGCCCGAGCAACTGCGCGAACAGACCTATGCTTACGCGCGCGATCTGGCCGACTTCGTCTCGCCGAGCGCAATCGCGGTCATCAAGCGGCAGCTTTACGATGTGCCGTTCCAGACGCTTGCCGAAGCCACCATCGACGCCAACCGGGAGATGGCGGTGGCGCTGCGCGGCAGCGATTTTCGCGAAGGCGTGGCGAGCTTCATGGAGAAGCGGCCGCCAAGATTTACGGGGAAGTGAGCGTTATCGGATTTGCGCCTTTTACGGCCCGTCTTCGCCCAAGCGGGCTACGCCGGGCACGCTTCGCCTTCGGCTCGGTGGCTGCGCCACGCGTAGCCGAAGGCGAAGCGTGGTGGAGCCAGGCGGGATCGAACCGCCGACCTCGTCATTGCGAACGACGCGCTCTCCCAGCTGAGCTATGGCCCCATCGCGGCCGCCTCAAAAGTGAGTGACGGTGGCGGCCGACAATCGGCGCCATTTACAATCCGCGCCAAGGTCAAGTCAAGAACGGTGAAATCGGCGTTTTTGGCGCCCCATTGCCCGGAACTTCCCTTGTTTGCAAGGGAGGGAACCGGTATCTAGCAGGCAGCAAACCCCGCGAGCTCATCCCCCCATGCGTGCCGTTCTCGATATCGTTCTTATCGTTCTTGATCTCTATGTCTGGCTGCTGATTGCGTCTGCAATCCTGTCCTGGCTGATCGCCTTCAATGTCGTGAACACGCGCAACCAGTTCGTGGCGTCGGTGGCGGAATTCCTGTACCGGATCACCGAGCCAGTGCTGGCGCCGGTCCGCTCGTTCATGCCTAACCTCGGCGGGCTCGATATCTCGCCGATCATCCTGATCCTGATCATCATGTTCATCCAGCGGGTGATCACCTACTACATCTATCCCAGCGTATTCTGATCGCGGGCATGGACGCTTGATGGATCCTTGGCGCTATTCCACCCAAGGCATCAGCGTT
>WNFD01008194.1_pt1 | contig 10300 bp, 8 predicted proteins | sample 5400491 | NCBI WGS metagenome assembly WNFD01 (sample SAMN13153343, study PRJNA577476) | soil metagenome | isolation source: 120 cm saprolite under Douglas fir tree site 2 hole 2 replicate 2 | place: USA:California | collected 2015-04-18 | reverse complement strand
ACGACCGCCCCATGTGCCGTTGAAGGGGAAGCGGTAACCCCAGGCGACATTGGCGCCGGGGATGAAGCCGCCACCGGTACCGGTCACCTTCATGTAATTGAAGTTGGCGCCTGCGGCGGCATACCAGCGCTTATGGACCGCGTAGTCCAACCGTGCGGACATGTTTGCGCTGAAGCTGGTGTTCGGGCCCGGTTGCTGCACGCGCACGATGTCGAGGCCGGGCTCGAGCGCGATCTTCGTGCCGATCGGGAAAATGGCGAACATCGTCGGCGGGTTGCCGAGGAACGTGCCGATACCCGTGAGCGAGCCGCCCAACGCGGGCACGGCGATGCCGTTCACATCAGGGCCTCCGACTGTATGCGAGCTGAAGTAGCCGCCCGCAATCCCGAGCACCGGCTGCCACGCGCTGGCTTGTGGCGCGGAGCGACGGCTCGGGGCCGGCGCACTACCAGCACCACCACCCAGACGGGTCGAGACGCCGAATAGCACCCCATAAACGATGAAGGGACTCAGATCCTTCGTCTTCTTGGTGCTGGTGAAATTCGCCTCGATGCGACTATTCAAGTTGCCGGTGAGATGCATGCGGTATCCGACGGCACCATGGAGGCCTAGCGACTTCGAATGCTGGGTTGCCGCGTCGACGTACACGAGCGCGCCTCCAGCACCAGCGTAGAACTTGGGAGTCAGAGCATAGTTGACGCGTACGCCCAAACGCCCAGTGGTGTTGGTTCCGCCGCCGCCGTTGAGTTGGCTGAATACGACAGACGGTTCAACGGCGACTTTGTCCGACCATGGAATGACGGCGTACACGGTGCCGTGGGTCAATAGACCGAGAACGTAGTTTGCTCCGGGCACCGCGAACGCGTCGATTTGGTCGCGCCGGCCTGTCCCTGCCGGTTTGACGCGAACGAATCCGCCCTGAATCCCAATCTCTGATTGCCAGGACTTTTGAGCTTGCGCACTCGTCGCGAAACCCACCAGCAGCGCGAGGATTGCAAACGTTCTTTGCACGGAACTCCTCCAAAAGTTTGAGGGGTCGGAAAAAGGCGCCCCAATATTGGAGTTACGGCTCGAAACGCAATGGCCCTAGGCCGGTTACGCCCTTGGAGGGCTCCCGTTTTGTGGTCCCGCTTCTATATTGACCGCTATTGTGAAACAGTTCACAAGCGACACCACCAGCGACACTCGCCCCCAGTTCCCAGCCCACGTTCGGAGGAGTCCCGCAATGCGCTTCGCCTTACTCACGACCGTCGTCGCCATCGGCGTGCTCGCCTGTGGCAAGAAGGGTAGCGACCAGAACCAGTCACAGATGCAGAGCGCACCCCCGGCAGCGCCCGGGGCCGCGACGTCGACCGGCCCGGTCGTCGAGGTGAAGATGACCGGTAACGGCAGCACTCGCGCCGCGTTCGAGCCCAGCTCGATCACCATCCCGGCCGGCGCAACCGTGCGTTTCACGAACGTGGCGGGCGGACCCCACAACATCACGTTCTGGTCGGACTCGATTCCGGCGGGCGGCGCGGCGGCACTCAACGCCGGCATGAAGAACACGGTCGACAATCTGTCGGGACCGTTCCTGACGCAGCCGAACGAGACGTACGACGTGTCGTTCACCAACGCGCCCAAGGGCACGTACAAGGGCTTTTGCACCCCGCACCTGACGCTCGGCATGAGGATCGCGATCAAGGTCGAGTAGTTACTGGCATAAGAAGCAGCGGTCCCGGCTGGTGCCGGGGCCGCTTTCCTGTTTTAATATTCCGCGACAGCATGAACGCGACACGCGAAACGCTCGCCGCCCGACTCCGCTCCGGTCCGCTCTCCGTCCGAGAAGCCACGCAGATCTGTCGCGGACTGCTGTCGGCGATCGATAGTGCACACGCGCGCGGCACGGGGCACGGGGCAATCACACCCAGCACGATCGTTCTCGAAGAAGGACGGCCGGTCCTCGTCTCCGGGGTTGCACCGTCGGCCGATGCGTTGGCAACCGATCTCTTCGCCGTCGCGACCGTGTTGTACGAATCCCTGAGCGGCCGGCCGTGGCGCACAGGGGCAGACCCGGCGTCGGCCGATTGGTCCGCCATACCGGGTCGTCTGCGCCACGCGCTGCGCCGCGCCTTGAGCCCCGCGCCCGAGCGGCGCTGGCCCGATGCGGCCGCGTTTCAACGGGCCCTCTGGGTGCCCCGACTGCAAGATCCCATCTGGCCTGCGATCGTCGTGATCCTGCTCGCCGCAGCGATCGTCACGACGGTCGCCTTCTGCAAACCGCTCGGACTCTGCTGGGAGCGGCAACCCTCCCAGCCTAGCGCGGCGCCGCCCGCGCCGCCCGCGCCGCAGGCTCACTGATGGCGAAACCCCTTGCGCAGGGCGGTGTGGTGGTGCGAACACAACGCGGCGTGGCGCGGTTTAGTGAGAGGTCTGGCTTAATTCGCCGGGCCGGCCACGGTAGTCTCATTGCGGAACATATGGAGGTCCCGATCGCAGCCAGCGTGGCTCTTCCGGACGCTCCTGTTCGTACAGGAGATCTGATGCCGACGATATCGGAGCGCCTCGACGTCAGCGTCCCATCCGGTGTCGTTCTCGATGGCGTTCCCTTTTCCGAAATCGCCGCCGCAACGGAACAGCTGGTTCGGTGAGGAGACAGCTGATGCCCCCACGTGCTTTTGTGGTCGTAGCCGCACTCGGGTTGGCCGTCGCGGTGTACGCAGCGAGTGCAGATCCTGGGAAGCCACCGGTCTCGGCGGACGATTGGACCGCGCTGGAGCGCAGCACGATCACGAAGAATCCGCAGCGGGACGAGCTGACGATGGAATTGCCTGCTGTGGATCTCCCTGCCGGCACGGTCGTGGACGAGGCAGCGTCGGTCGCCGAGTTCCCCGTGAATGGCTCGGTCTACGCCCTTCATGCGGAAGTCGTCGATGAACACGGGCGCCGGCTGCCCAACGACCTGTTGCATCATATGAACGTAATGGACCCGGCTCAGCGTGAGCTCTTCCTTCCCGTCTCGCGGCGCATTCTCGCGTCCGGGCGGGAGACGGGCGAGATACGGTTCCCGTGGCTGTTGTTTGGCTCGCCGATACGCGCCGGCGAGCGCATCCTCGCGAATGCCATGGTTCACAATCCGACCGCGGTGAGTTATCGCGGCGTGCGCGTCCGGCTGGTGCTGAGTTATGTGCCCGACCATCGGCCCTGGCCGCTTTTCACCGTCATCCCCTGGCAACTGGACGTTGCTTTTCCTGTGGGAGACAAGTCGTTCGATCTGCCTCCGGGACGAAGCGAGCGGTCATATGAGGGAAGGCCGGCGGTCGCAGGCAAGGTGATCGTGATCGGCGGCCACATGCACGAGTACGGCCGGACGATCGAGTTCTGGGATGCGACGACGGGCAAACTGCTGTGGCACGGAGAACCCGCTCCGGCACCTCCCGGGGAGCCCAGCGTGGTGCCGATGGGGAGGCTGTACGGCCTGTCGGGTATCGGCATGCGCATCACCCCCACCAACCGCTATCGCGTGCGCGTGATCTACGACAATCCAACCGGTCACACGATTTCCAACGGTGGGATGGGCGTGGTAGGCGGATTGTTTATGCCTGATCGCAAGGCGGTGTGGCCGGCGACGAATCAGAGCGACTCACTCTATCAGCAGGATCTGCGTCACTTCATGGGGCCAGTGGGCAGACCGGCGGTCGGTGCGCCCATGTCCCACATGCACATGGGGCACTAGACGCGGCTGCCCGACTCCACTCCGTAGTCGGCGACGGCCAGTCGCTGCGGCTCAGTCGCTTCAGCGGTCTGCATGACCCCGAGCATCAGCGCCGCCACGATCAATCCGGCGAGCGCATCCACGGCGTAATGGAATTGTCCGTAGACCACGGCCAGAATCAGGCCGGCGGTGAAGGGCAACAGCACGAGCCCGAGCGCGCGCCAATAGCGCAGCGCCATCCCCGTCGCCACGACCGACGCGGCGACGTGTGACGACGGGAATGCGGCGCCCCACGAATCTCCCCGATCCAGCAGCCATGCGGCGAAGCGCGCCGGCCCGACGTCGGTGGCGGGATTGTGGGCGACGTCGAACGCATAGCGCGGTCCCGCGACCGGGAAAAAGAGGAAGGCCAGGTAGCAGAGGTAGAACGTCGCCATGACGGCGAAGATCGTGTGCCGCGATGCGACGCGCCGGCCTACCATCCAGAGCGCGAACGGAGACGCGTAGAGGATCGGATAATAGGCGAGGTAGCACGCGTGCAGCAGCCACGACGCAACGACGTTGGGCGACTCCCGAATCCAGCGATACGAGATCTGCGAGCCGAAAACCCACGTTTCGAGCCGCTGGATCAGGAGATCGTTTTGAAAGCCGGCGCTGAGCGTGAGCACGCCGATCTCTCCATAGAGGGCGGGGAGCAGCAGCATGGGATACCAGTCGCCCAGGAACCGGCCGAGCGGGCCGGCGTTGCGAGCGCGCGGCGCCAACAGCACCAGCGCCGCAATCAGCGTGTGGGCAGTCAGGATCCACGGCCACCCGTGGATTCCCTCGGCGCCGAATGAGAGCAGGACGGCGCCTGTGGCGACCGCGACGTACGCGGCGGTCGCGAGGTCGATGGCGGTGAAGCCCCGCCATAACGACTCGCCCCCGCTCCAGTTACGGCTCCTGCCGTTTACAGCCATCCCACCTCCCGATACCAATTCGCTGCGCGACGCAACCCGGTTTCGAGATCGATCTCTGCGCGCCAGCCGCTGTCTCGCGTCAAGGCATCACTCCGGCAGGTCCACGCTGGAGCAAGATATTCATTGCCCTTGTCGGCCGACAGCAAGGTGGCGCGCCCGGCGATATACGCAAGGGTTCCCACCGCCCACAGGACCCATCGCGCCACCAGCGGCGGCACCGGCACGATCCGCGGCGTCCGTCCCAAGGCCCGGCCAGCCGCCAGCACGAGCTCCCGGCTCGACGTCGTCGTGGGATGCGCGGCAAAATAAATGCGGCCCGCCGCAGCAGGCGAAGTGGCTGCCGCGATCAACGATCGCGCCAGATCCTCAGCGTGAATGACCGACAATTCCTGCGATCCGTCACCGAACACCGGCACCACGCCCCGCCGCGCAAGCTGGAAGATCTTGAGGGTACCGCGGTCCCATTCCCCGTAGACCACCGGCGGCCGGACGATCGTCCAGGCGAGAGGGGAGGGCATGGCGCGCACCAGCACTTCGGCGGCGAGCTTGGAGCGCCCGTAGTCGGTGACGGGCATCGGCGGACGGGTTTCGTCGATCGGATGGCCGGGTGTCGTGGGACCCGCCACCGCGAGTGAGGAGACGAAGAGCAATCGTCGCGCCCCGCCGTCACGCGCGGCCTCGAGGACGTTCGCCGTCCCGTCGCGATTCGTGGCCATGAACTCCGCGGCGCTCCGCGCGGCGATCTTGCCGGCGACGTGGTAGACGATGTCCGCACCCGCGCACCCTTCTCGCAAGGTGGCCTCATCGTCGAGGTCACCCGACAGCAGCCGGACGTCGGGGCCCCAGCCCAGCCGTTCCGCCAACGCGCGACGCCGCACCAGCGCGGTGACGGTATCACCACGGGCACACAGCGCCTTGACCAGGTGGGCACCGACGAAGCCGGTGCCCCCGGTCACGAACACGTTCACAGCGTCGTGTCGTAGATGCGGTAAGTCTTGGAGACGCGGAAGCCGAGCTGCAGGGCGGCCTTGGTCATGGGCCCGTTGTCTTCCAGGATCCACCCGCCTTCGCCGTTCGGCATGCCGTGTTTGACGCAGGCCTGCCAGACCCAGTCGTACAGCGTTCCGTCGATCCCTTTGCCGCGCAGTTCGGGGACGACGCCCAGGAGCAGGACGCGCGCACGGTGAATCTTGCGGGAATGCCACAGCACCGTGAGGATCCCCGGGAAGAAGCGACCCGAGCGATTGTGCAGTAGCGCGAGGTTGAAGTCGGGCAGGGCCACGCCAAATCCCACGACCTCACCGGCGCGTTCGGCGAAGACGACCAGATCGGGAATCACGATCGGCTTCAGCTGTTTGGCCAGGTGATCGATTTCCGCTTCCGTCAGCGGCACAAAGCCCCAGTTCTTCTCCCAGGCCTTGTTGTACAGCGCCTTCACGAGCTCGACCTCTGCGGCGAACCGTTTCTTGTTCAGTGGGCGCAGCGTAATTCCCGCGCGCTGCGCGACGCGCTGGGCCAGCTGCCGGAACCGCTCCGGTGGCTGCGCCGAGCCGCCGCCTTCAAAGGCGAGGAGGTCTTTCGCTTTCGTGAAGCCATACCGCTCGTGAAGAGCCTCGTAGTAGGGGGGGTTGTACGGCATCATTAACGACGGCGGCATCCCGTTGTTCTTGATCAAGAGGCCGCACTCGTCGTTGATCGACGGGCTCATCGGGCCGCGCATCGTGTCGAAGCCCTTGGCCCGCAGCCAGGCCGCCGCCGTGTCGAACAGCAGGTTCGCGACCGATTGATCGTTGATGGACTCGAAGAAGCCGTAAAACCCGACGCGGTCTTGGTGCTCGCGATTGTGCATATCGTTCTTGATTGCACCAATCCGTCCGACCGTCCGACCGTCCGACCGTCCAACCGCGAGGAAGTACTGCGCCTCGGCATGCTGGAAGAACGGGTTTTTTGCCGGCGTCAGCAGCGTATGCATGTCGCGGCGCAGCTGCGGCACCCACAACGGATCATCACGGTAGTGGTCGTACGGAAAGGCGATGAAGCGATCGAGACCGCGCCCGTCGGAGACGGGCACGATCTCCACTGCGGTCAGATGACCCCCAGCTCTTTTCCGAGGCGGCCGAAGACCTCGAGCGCGAGGTCGATCTGGTCCGCGGTGTGGGTGGCCATCAGGCTGGTGCGCAGGCGGCACTGCGACGGCGGCACCGCGGGCGGCACCACCGGGTTGGTGAAGACGCCGGCGTCGAACAGCTTCCGCCAGAAGAGGAAGGTCTTCTCGAGCGGCCCGATCAGGACGGGAATGATCGGTGTTTCCGTGCGGCCGATGTCGAAGCCGAGCGAGCGCATCCCATCCTGGAGGCGCCGCGTGTTGCGCCACAGCTGCTCGCGCCGCTCCGGCTCGCGCTGCAGGACGTGCAGGGCGGCGAGCACGCCGGCCGTGTTGGCGGGCGGCAAGGCGGCAGTGAAGATCAGCGGGCGGGAGTGATGCCGGAGGTAGTGAATGACGTTCTCCGACCCCGCCGCGAAGCCGCCGATGGATGCCAGCGACTTCGAGAACGTGCCGACGATCAGGTCCACCTCTTCCACGAGATCGAAATGCGCCGCGGTGCCGTCGCCGTCGGGGCCAAGCACGCCCACCGAGTGCGCGTCATCGATCGCGAGGGCCGCGCCGTACTTCTGGCAGACCCGGAGCAGACCGGGGACGTCGGCGATGTCGCCTTCCATCGAGTAAATGCCGTCCACGATCACCATCGTCCCGGTGCCTTCGGGCAGCTTTTGCAGTTTGCGCTCGAGACCCGCGAGGTCGCCGTGGTTGAAGCGCATCGTCTCGCCGTGCGACATCTTGGCGCCATCGACGATCGAGGCGTGATCCAGCTTATCCAGGAAGACGACGTCGCTGCGACCGACCAGGCCGGAAATCACGCCCAGGTTGGCCTGGTACCCCGTCGAGAAGACGAGGCACGACTCCTTATGGAAGAACTCCGCCAGCTCGAGTTCGAGCTGTTCGTGGAGGTCGAGCGTCCCGTTGAGGAAGCGGCTACCGGTGCAGCCCGATCCATACCGCTCGAGCGCCGCCCCCGCTGCCGCCAGCACTTCAGGGTGATGGGTGAGGCCCAGGTAGTTGTTCGACCCCATCATGATCCGCTCTAGGCCTTCGATGACGACGACGGTGTCTTCGGAGCGGGAGATGGGTTTGAAGTACGGATACAGCCCCGCAGCTTGGACCTCGCGCGCCCGGGTGAAGTTCCTACACTTGTCGAACAGCGCGATATGCTGCAGGGTCTCTGTGCGCACGAAGCCTCGAAGTTCTATGAGTAAGCGGTGGTACAGCTTAGCCCTGCTGTCCCGAATTGGCAAGGCTCATTGTGAGACTTGCCACAGCCTTCCGGGTCCCCGCCGTGCTAGCCTAGATTGCGGCAGTCACGCGCGGTTAGGCCGTTCCTCCCGGAGGTTTATAGTGGTGCCATACGTCGTCCGATTCCTGGGCGTTACAGCCCTGTTGTTCTCGCTTGTTCCGAATACCTCGGCCGCGCAGGACCAGCGGCATCCTCGTTGGGAAATCCCGGGATTCGACTTCCGGCGGGATGGCGTGTGGCGCAAGAAAGGCCGCGAGGTCCGCGCGATGCGCGCACGCCTGCGCGCCGCGGGACGTTTCGCCGAGCTCGCCGCGCCGATCGCGGGCGGTGCGCAACTCAGTCAAGCCGCGGGTCCGGGGCCTTCGGCGACACAGATCAGCGGCGTGCTCAAGGTCCCCGCGATCCTATTCCGCTACAAGGACTCGCCGGTGCCGACGTTCGTCGCCGCCGATTACGACGCGGTACTGTTCGCCGCCACTCCGCCCGCGGGACGGCCGTACACCTACCGCTCGTTCTATCAGCAGATGTCGAACGGAGTGTTCGACATTCAGGGCAAAACGTACGGGTACGCCACCCTCGACAGCAACGAGGTTTACTATACCGGTGGTACGAACCCAGATTGCGTCGCGGCGAATCCGTTCGGGTCGAGCAATTGCAACGGGCTCTTCGACGCTGTCGCAATCAGCCGGATGCAATCGGCGCTGAAGCAGGCGATCGCCAAGTTGGACCCCACGATCGACTTTTCCCAGTACGTCGACCCCGCGACCGGCTTCGTCCCTCTGGTGCTCTTCATGCATGAAGCGATGGGCGGGGAGTGCGGGCCATCGAGCGCGCCGCAAAATCATTTGTGGTCGCACCGTTTTGCTCTGCCGACGGATACGACCCAGGATGACTGGCCCGGTCATCCGGGTCAGAAGGTCAAGATCAGCGACTACATCCTGCAGCCCAGCGTCGGCGGCTCGACGGCGTGCAACACGTCGCAGATCATGCCGATCGGCACGGTCGCGCACGAGACCGGGCACGGCTTTGGGCTGCCCGATTTGTATGACAACGGTGGGCCAACGGAAGGCATCGGACAATGGGGACTGATGAGCTCGGGCAATTTCACGTCGCCACTCAGCCCTTCTCGGATGGAAGCGTGGTCGCTCAACGAGCTCGGTTGGGTCACGATCGCGCCGCTCACCGCGAACGGCACGTACACCTTCGATGCCGCCCCGCTCTCGGATACCGCCTTTTACGTCGCGGTGCAGGCACCGAATCCGCGGACGGAGTACTTCCTTCTGGAAAACCGGCAACGGCAGCAGTCCGATAGCGCCGTGATTCGGATTCACTGCCAGCGCGCTGGCAATCCGCCCGGATGTGGCGGTGGGCTTCTGATCTGGCACGTGGATCAGACCAAAATGACGCAAGGTGGCAACGCCCTGAACGTGGGGACGCCCCATGGGCTCGAGTTGATGCAGGCCGACGGGTTCGGCAACCTCGATGCCTCGGCATTGGGGAACTCCTGCCCCGCGACATCGATGTTCCTCGGTTGCTCCAACCGCGGCGACGCGGGTGATCCGTATCCAGGCACCACCGGTAATCAAGCATTCGTGTTCCGCACCAATCCTGCCGCGGTCAAGAACTCCGATGCGTCCTTTGCAGGTATCGCGGTCGACTCTATTCGGCAACTTGTAACGGACCGGACGATGTCCTTCCGGCTACGGTTTGGCGCGTTGACGGTGGTGCGCGCGAGCGATACGGCGGCGACCATCACCTTCGACGGCTCGCCCTTCAACGTCTTCCGTGATCTCCTCGAGCAAGGGTCGAATCATACCGTGGGCTTCGGCACCGGCCAGGTTTCCGGTGACGGCCGCACGCGGTGGTTTTTCTCGTCCTGGTCGGATGGCGGGGCCATGAGTCACAGCATTGCCGGAAGCCTTGCCGGCGGAACGCTGACTGCGAATCTCAGTCGCCAGTTCAAACTGATTGCGACGTCGACGAGCGGCGGATCGGTTACTGCGGACACCGCGATCAATCTCGCTGGCGACTTCATCCCCGAAGGCCGAGCGGTGAAGCTCACGCCGACGCCGAATGGCGGACTGCACTTCTGTGGTTGGACCGGCGCCGACACCACCAGCACGGATTCGCTTCTGACGTTGCCCATGCAAAAGCCGTTTACCGTGACCGCCAACTTCGGGACCACCGCCGCGATTACATCCGCAAACGCCCGGCCGAACGGCGTCATGGGCGCCACCTATGCCGACACGCTGCGCATCAGCGGGGGCGGCGGGTTGACCACCTGGAGCGTGACC
>WNFD01020467.1_pt1 | contig 10301 bp, 10 predicted proteins | sample 5400491 | NCBI WGS metagenome assembly WNFD01 (sample SAMN13153343, study PRJNA577476) | soil metagenome | isolation source: 120 cm saprolite under Douglas fir tree site 2 hole 2 replicate 2 | place: USA:California | collected 2015-04-18 | reverse complement strand
TCGCATCTCGCGATGCGTGGAGCCCCGGCGAAGGCGATTCAAGAGCTAGCCGGTCATGCGGACCTCTCGACGACGATGCGCTACATGCACCTGTCGCCGGCGTCGCTCAACCAGGCGATCCGGTTGCTCGAGCAGCGCGGTCCGGTCGGGGGCAACAGCGGGGCAACGAAGGCTGAAGAGAAAGAGAACTGAAAGAAGTCTGGCAGGTTAGGTGGCGTCCCCACAGAGATTCGAACTCTGGTTACCGCCGTGAAAGGGCGGTGTCCTGGGCCTCTAGACGATGGGGACGGCGGGTCGCCGTCTACCATAACTCTACAAGCCGCGCACCATCGGGCCGAGCTTCACCACCTCGAAGGCCGAGGCGGGGATCGACTTGAGTTGCTCCAGGTCCAGCGTCGGCCAGCGCGGGTCCTGCGTGCCCTTGAGCGCCCAGAAGGGCAGGCCTCCCGCATTGTAGGTGACGAACATGCCGTAGCGCTGCAGCCCGCGCAGCACCGCCAGCGATGCGCCGTGGTAGCGCGAGAGCTCGAAGTCGGCGCGCAGCCGCACGCGCAGCCCCATCGGCGGCGCGTACGGCGCGTCGCTCGTTCCCGTCGAGTGCGTGGCCGGCGCGACGTACGCGTGCGCGGTGGCGCCGGCGACGAACGCGAGCGCGTGGCGAACCGCGCCCTGCTCCACCACCTCGTCGTAGCGCGCCAGCCCGGGCAGGATGGGGAGCCCTGCCGCGGTGGCGGAGGTCCAGCCGTCGGGCCGCGGCGCGCCGCCGCGCAGATCGAACACCGCGCCGGAGTCGGCGTAGAAACCCGCGCCGGAAGAATATGTGTTGTACGTCTCGTACAAGACGCAGTGGTCGCGCTCGAGAACTACGACGTGTCGATCCCTGTCGGGCTGGATGGGCACGTCACGCGGGAACGGATACGGCCCCGGCTCGCTCTGCGAAGCGTAGAGGAAGGTCATCGGCACGCGGTCCTGCGAGCCGGACACGACCGCGAACGGCTGGCCGTACTCCGGCGCGCCGAAGTCGGGATGCAGGTTCAGCGAGCCGGCTCCCATGAACGCGAGGTAGTCGGCCGAGTGAGGGTCGACCTGGTCGGCGGAGACGTCGCGGTTCCACGCGTCGTCGGCCGGAAACATCGGGCAGCCCTCGAGCGTCGGGCCGGCCGGTGGTGGAGCAGGCGGCGGCTGGCCGGCGTCGGTGGGCGGGGGATCGGCCGGCGGTGGATCGCCTGCGTCCACGGATGCAAGCGCCGGCGTGGGAGCAGCCGGTCCACCGCACGCAAGTAAGGCGAGCAATGAAGCGATAGTAACAATCACGCGCCTACCTATATAGATGCGCGGGCAGCGGATCCTATGCGCTCAATCGGGCGGGTTCTTTCTTGCCGAAGATCCATGCGCCCAACACACCCAGCTCGTAGCAGAGCAACATCGGCACCGCCATGAGCGCGAGGTTGAACGGGTCGCCCGTCGGCGTGATCACCGCGGCGATGATGACGTTGAGTACGATGGCGTGCCGGCGATACTTGCTGAGGAAGCGCCAGTCGACGATGCCCATCATCGCCAACAGCGTGAGGATGAGCGGCAGCTCGAAGACGATCCCGAACGCGATGATCATCATCATCACCAGCCCGAGCTGCTCGTCCATCATCAACACCGGCTTGATGTCGGGCCCGGCGGTATTGATGAGGAACTCGAACGCCGGCGGAAGGATGACCAGGTAGCAGAACGCCGCGCCGCCGATGAAGAAGAGCGTGGCGGCCGCGACGAAGGGGAAAATCTTGCGCCGCTCGCGCCGGTAGAGGCCCGGCGCCACGAACAGCCAGATCTGCCAGAAGATGAAAGGCGAGGCGGCGAACAGCCCCGCGTAGAGGCCGACCTTCAGGTAGATCATGAAAGGCTCGATGCCCGAGGAGAAATGGAGCGCCTTCTCTCCCTCGGGCAACGCCGCCAGCACCGGCCGCATGAGGAAGTGGAAGAGCGGCGTCGACCAGTAGTAGCAGGCGCAGAACCCGACGCCGAGCCAGATGATCGCCCACTTGAGGCGCTTGCGCAGCTCTACCAGGTGATCGCGCAGCGAAAGATGGACGTCATCTTCGGGGCCTTCGGCGGGCGGCTTGGGGAGAAGCGCCGGGCTCACGTTTTCTTCTCGGCCGCCGGCACGGTCCCTTCGGGGGGCACGAGATGGACGGACGCCGCCCTGCGCGCGGCGGCCCGCGCCGCGCCGGGATCCTCGGGAGCCACCTCGGCTGCAGGCGGTGCGGGCGTTGCGAGCGGGGCGAGCGCGGCGGGCGCGGCGGGCTTGTCGGCCAGCGCCGGGGGCGGGACCGGCGCGATCATCCGCTGCGGCTGCTCGTCGAGATCGATCTTCGCCATCTCCTGCTCGAACTGTCCCTTGATGTCGTCGGTGGCCTTGCGCAGCTCGCGCAAGCCCTTGCCCAGCGACTTGGCGAGGTTGGGCAACTGGTCCGGCCCCAGCAAGAGCAGGGCCAGCGCCAGGATGATGAGCACCTCGGTCATCGACAGGCCGAGCATCGAGCTCCTTCTACTACAAGCCGCCCTTGAGCATCTGGTCGGCGGTCTGCGAGTTCGTGGGGTTGGGCGGCTTGGGCGTCGATGTGCACGGGGGCTTCTCGCAGATCGCGCCGGCGGTGGCCTGTCCCGTCTCGTCTGGCGGCTCGTTGCCCTTGAGGTACGCCTCGAACACCGGCTGGCGCGTCTCGGGCCCGGCGCGCTTGCCGGTCTCGCCGTCGACGTTCACCCAGACGATGTTCTCGCTGGGCGGCTCGAAGAACCCCTGCGGAACGCCCTTGAGCGCCTTCGTCATGTAATCGAGCCAGATGGGCAGCGCGGTGTGGCCGCCCGTCGCGTACTTGTCCATGGGCGTCTCGTACGTGTCGTAGCCGACCCACACGCCGGTGACGAGGTCGCGCGTGTAGCCCATGAACCACGCGTCGAAGAGATCGTTGGTGGTGCCGGTCTTGCCCGCCACCGGCTTGCCCAGCGCCGCCGCGCGCCCGCCCGTCCCGGGGGGCTTGGCCACTTCGGTCAGGAGTTGCTGCGTGAGGAACGCCGTCTCGGGCGTCATCACTTGCTCGGGAACTTCGAACAGCTTGCCGTATCCGGCGGCGACACGGTCGTCCAGCTCCGTCCAGGGATCGTAGAACGAGCTGTGGTCCTCGAGGATGCGCCCGTCGCGGTCGAGCACGCGGCGCAAGTAGATCATCTTCGCCTTGCGGCCCAGCCGATTGAACGTCGCAAACACGCCGGTCAGATCGGACAGGTAGACGCAGCTCGACCCCAGCGCCATCGACAGGTCTTCATTGATCTTGGTGGTAATGCCCAGGTTGTGCGCCCAGGCCGACGCGGCCTTGACGCCCACGGCCTGCAGCGTGCGGATGGCCGGCGTGTTCATCGAGTGGATGAGCGCCAGGCGCACCGGCACTTCGCCCTTGAACTCTTCCTCGTAGTTCTGCGGCTTCCAGCGCTTCCCGGTCGACTCGTCATCGGTGACGATGGCCGCGTCGAGCAGGATGGTCGAGGCGGTGAACCCGCGCTGCTCGATGGCCGCGCTGTAGACGATGGGCTTGAACGCCGAGCCGGGCTGGCGGCAGGCCTGGAAAGCGCGGTTGAACTCGCTCTTCTCGAAGTCATATCCGCCGATCATCGCCAGCACATATCCGCTGTTGGGATCGACGCTGATCAAGGCGCCCTGCAGCTTGGGCTCCTGCTCGAGCGAATATTCGTCCTTCTTGTCGCCCGCCCGCACCAGCACCACGTCGCCCGGCTTGATGACGCCTCGCAAGGTAGTGATCTTGCTATATTCCGAATTGAGCTCGGCGTTGGGCTTGCGCGCCCACCACGACGACTCCAGCGGAATGATGCCCGTGGCATCGCCGGCCTGCACGGTGGCCGACTTGCCGTCCTTCTCGACCTTGGTCACCAGCGCCGCGACCACCTCGTCGCTCTTACCTTCTCCCTCGAGGAACGCCTTCTCCTTGCGCAGGAAATCCGCCCACTCCTTCTCGGGGAGGCGCAGCAATGCGCCGCGATAACCCTGGCGCTTGTCGGCTTCGATCACGCCTTTGATCGTCGCCGCGATGGCGTCGTGCTCGCGCTCCAGATCGACGGTCGCATAGACCTTCAATCCGTCGTTCAATAGCCTTTCATTGCCATATCGAGCGACCAGGTCGCGCCGCAGGTGCTCGGTCACGTACGGCGCGGTCTCGCGGAAGATGTCCTGCACCTGGTAGACCTTGATGGGCGCATCGTCCGCCGCCTCGCGCTCGGCTTGCGAGATCATCCGCTCTTCGAACATGCGGCGCAGGACGTACGAGCGGCGCGCCTTCGCCTTTTCGGGATGAGAGAAGGGCGAGTACTGCGACGGCGCCTGCGGCAGGCCGGCGATGAGCGCCATCTCCGGCAACGTCAGCTCCCAGACGTTCTTGCGGTAGTAGTTCTCGGCCGCGGCCTGCACGCCATAGGAGTGGTGACCGAGATAAACCTCGTTCAAATAGAGATGGAGGATCTGTTCCTTGGAGAAGTTGTCCTCGAGCCGCTTGGTGAGGATCAACTCGCGCGCCTTGCGCCGCACGCCCGCCCAGCCGACGCGCACGTGCGCGGCCTTGACGCCCTCGGCGCTGGCAAGGATGGCGCGCGCCGTCTGCTGAGTCAGCGTCGAGCCGCCCTGCTTCATCTTGTGGCGCAGCACGTACGTCTTGAAGAGAGCGCGCGCGATGCCGGTGTAGCTGACGCCGGAGTGGTCGAAGAAGTCCGCGTCCTCCGAGGCGATGAAAGCCTGCACCAGCTTCTTGGGGATGCGCTCGTACGGGACCACCTGGCGGCGCTCGTCGTAGAACTCGCCCATCAGCTGCTGGTCGCCGCTCCACACCGTGCTGACGATGGGGGGCCGGTAGTGCCGCGCCCAGTCGATCGACGGCAGCCCCCTGGCGAACCAGGCGTACGTGGCGATGACCAGCACCATACAGATGAAGACGAGCACTCCCACGGCGGCGGCAAGGTGTACCCAGAGAGGGTTCTTGCCGGGCCCGCGGTCCGCCATCAGGCGGTTGAGCACGCGACGGCGGAACGAGGGCGGGGGCGTGCGGTAGAAGTTGGGGATGTTGGGCATGGGTTTCCTAGACCGGGCCTGTTTTCCACTGGATGCCCGCTTTTGGCAGGGCCTCCCGCAACTCCTCTGGAAGGGGCGAGTCGAACACCAGCCTACGCTTTGTAACGGGGTGCGCCAGCGACAGCCGCGCAGAATGGAGAAACATGCGTTTGAGGCCCAGCCGGCGCTGCATGTCGCGGTTGAAGGGAAAGTCGCCGTACTTGCTGTCGCCGACGATGGGGTGGCCGATGGCCTCGAGGTGGCGGCGGATCTGGTGCGTGCGGCCGGTCTCGATGGTCAACTCGAGCAGCGTGACTTCGGGCCCCCCCTCCAGCTTGCGCCAGCGCGTCAGCGCTTCCTGCATGTTGACGCCGCGCTGGCGCTTGTTGGCGAAGGTCTGCTGGTGCTCGGCCAGGCGCAGGTCGATGCTGCCTTGCTCCTTCTGGAAGCGACCCTTCGCCAGCGCGAGGTACGTCTTGTCGGCCTCGCCGGCGGTGAACGTCTCGGTGAGGCGCACCATCGCCTGGCGCGTCTTGGCCACCACCACCACGCCGCTCGTCTCGCGGTCGAGGCGGTGCGCCGGGCTGGGCCTGAACTCACCCTCCGGCGTGCGCAGCCCCTGCCGCTCCAGGTAGGCGCGCACCTCATCGACCAGCGTCTCGCCGGTGATCCCCGAGCCGGCGTGGATGGCCAGGCCCGCCGGCTTGTCGCAGGCGAGGATGTGTTCGTCCTCGTAAAGGATGCCGAAGTCCTGCCGCACCGCGGTGGCGGGTTTCGGCGGAGGCTGCGCAGCGGCCTGCAGCACGTGCACGACGATCTCGTCGCCCGGCTGAAGCAGCTGCGCGATGTTGGCCCGCGCGCCGTTCACGCGCACTTTCTTGGTGCGCACCAATTTGTACAGATGAGACAACGGCATCTCGGCGAGCCGCTTGCGGAGGAATTTGTCGAGGCGCTGCCCCGCCGCATCGCTGGAGACTTTGTATTCCAGTTTCATCTCGGCTGCGTCTCGGAGAAACGCGTAACGCGCCAGGTGCCGTGGGGGCGGATGTCCAGCTCGTACTCGGCCTCGCGCATCTTGCCCTCGCCGGCGAGCGACTTGCGCGAGTAGTAGACGCGGATCTGCCGCAGCGGCATCTGCTGCCCTCCGCCGCGCCGGCCCTCGGCGCTGAGGCGCAGCTCGTCCTGCAGGCGCAGCGCGGCGACGCCGCTGGTGAACGGCAGGGCGCCGGTCTGGTCGGACTCGACGTAGTAGCGGTCGACGAACTTGTCGGCCACCGAGCCGGGGCTCTTCATCCCGCCGCAGGCTGCGAGGAGCAAAAGCCACGCCCGGTTCATGGGGTGCGCGCCCAGAGCGCTTCTTCGGCCTCGGCGCAGCGCTTCGCCCCTTCTACGGCTTCGCCGAGGCGCGGCGTGTTTTCGGCGCGGGCCGCCTCGAGCGCCGAAGCGAGAGCGCTGTACGCGTCGGCGGCTGTGCGCGACAGCCGCGCCAGCTCGGGAAAGCCTGCTCCCTCGAGGAACTGCGCGTACACGCGCCGGAACAGCCCGCCGCCGCTGCCGCGCACTTCGATCGCCTGGGCGCAAAGGCGCGCGCAGCGCTGCCAGTCGCTGCGGTCGGCCCAGCTCGCGATCTCCTGGGGAAGCGCGTGCAGGCCGAGCATGCCCGCGCGCGGCGCGGCATCGTCGGTCATGCGCCTCGCGTTCCGCAGCACCGCGTCGCGAGCCGCTCCTGGCGGCGGAGTGCGCAGCGCGTTGCTCACGTGCAGGACGGTGCAGCCCTCACCGCGCACGGGCAGATCGGTGCAGAGCGCCTTCTGCAGATCCGCGGCGGGGCAAGGCTTCAGCTCGGCGGCCTCGTTGTCGGCTACCGACGCGACGCCGTCGCGAATGGCGGCGATGCCGACCAGGTGGCCGAACCAATGGCCGCGCGCGCCTACGTAAGGAAGGTGGAAGAGATCCGTGTAGACGAGCGGCAGCTCGCTTCGCGAGACGAGCTTGGCGATGTGCGGCCAGGCTTCGCCGGCGTCGGGGAAATGTCGCTCCTCGAGCTGGGCGCCGACGGCCTCGCACAGATCGCGCTCGAACGTGGCGCTCCGCCCGACGAAGAACCGCCCCGGCTGCGGCGGCACCAGCGACGTGTCGCCGTGGTAGAGCGCGAACCCAAGACCGGCGCCGAGTCCGAAGATGAGCGTCTCGGGCAGGTCGAGGCCTTTCAAGCGCAGGGCATCGCCCATGGCGGTCGATCCGCAGTGGAACCCCTTGCGGTGCATGCGCGATCGATCTTATCAGCCTGAGAGGAGGGCGGCTTGGCAAAGATCTACACGCGGCGGGGGGACGACGGCTCGACGGGCCTCTTCGGCGGGCCGCGGGTGCGCAAGGACGATCTGCGCGTCGCCGCGTACGGCGACGTGGACGAGCTGAACTCGGCGCTGGGCGTCGCGCGCGAGGAGCTGCTCACGTTTGCCGACCTGCTCGCGCTGGTCGACGGGCTGCAGAGCGAGCTGTTCAACCTCGGCGCCGAACTGGCCACGCCCGACCCGTCCAAAGACGTGCCGCGCATCTCCGCCCAGGACGTGACCAGGCTGGAGCGGGAGATCGATCGTCTGACCGGCGAGCTGCCGGCGATGAAGAACTTCATCCTCCCCGGCGGTTCGCGCGCCGGAGCGGCGCTGCATTTCTGCCGGACGGTGTGCCGGCGCGCGGAGCGCAAGGTGGTCACGTTGTCGCAGAGCACGCCGGTCTCGGCGGAGGCGCTGGCGTATGTCAACCGGCTCTCCGATTTGCTCTTCGTCATGGCGCGCGCGGCCAACCTGAGGGCGGGCGGGCGGGAGATCCCGTGGCGCGCGAAGTGAAATTGTTCGAGTCGAAGGCGCTGCGGCCGGGCGCCTCGCTCCGTTTTCCACTCGACGAGTGGCGGGAGGGATTCGCGCTGCGAATGCCCCATGGGACGGTGTGCGCGTATCTCAATGTCTGCCCGCACAGATTGCAGGCCGTCGACGAAGGAGATGGGCGGCTGTGGAACGCGGCGGGAGAGATCGAGTGCGGTCACCACGGGGCGCGCTTCGTTCCCGCCACGGGGGCATGCGCCGGCGGACCGTGCAACGGCAGCGGATTGACACCGATTCAAGTCGTGGAACACGACGGCGCCGTGTGGCTCGCCGAACCGGAGTGGTGATCACGCATCGGCCAGTCACGCGCTCGAGCCGGCATTCCCTTCAGAGTTTCAGTGACCGGATGCCTCGCTGGTGAGTCGTATCGCGACGCGTGAGTCGTCGCAGTCGGTGGAACGAATCGGAAGCGAGGAGTCGCCGTTGAATCCGCCGAGTTGGCTCCTCGTCGTGTCCCTCGCTCTCGCAGCCTCCGGCGGCGTCCGCGGAGAAGAACCTGACCGTCCGCGCGAACCGCCGGAGGACAAGCTCTCTTTTGGGATCGGCTTGCACTATCTGAAGTCCTGCCTGTGCCGCCAGGATTCAGGGCGACTGCGCAACCAATCGGCCGATACCGCCACCGAGCTGGGCGTTCGCGACGAGTGGCAGTGGAACAGTGTCGTGGGTACGCACCATGGCGGACCCTTCACACCTCGATGTCCACGTCCACCTCAGGTTCCCGGCCACGCCCGGGTTGCCGGTAACGAAGGACCTGGATGCTGACGGCGTGCCCCTCTCCTTCGTCCACAACTGCCAGCCCTGAAAAACGCGTTTCTGATCGAGATCGCAAACCTTGCAAGCCCCAGTGACAACGCCGAAGGCGTTGGCGCGGGCTTGCTCCCAAACGCAATCGCAAACGGGTAGTTTCCAAAGTCCGTTTGCGATCCGGTTTACGTTTTCGTTTGCGATTACGTTTTCGTTTGGGTTTTCGTTTTCGTCAGCCTAGAGGAGCGCCGGCCCCTCACTTGAGCCGCTTTAGTACGGCCTGCGTGAACATGCGCGTGGTGGCCGACCCGCCCAGGTCGGGCGTCACTGCCTCCTTCGACGCGATGGCCTCGCGGACGGCCGTGTCGAGCCGCTCCGCCGCCGTCCGCTCGCCGATGTGCTCGAGCAGCATCATCCCCGCCAGCATCACCGCCGTCGGGTTGGCGATTCCCTTCCCCGCGATGTCGGGGGCCGTGCCATGGACCGCCTCGAAGATGGCCGTGTCCTTGCCGATGTTGGCACCCGCCGTCAGCCCCAGGCCGCCGATCAATCCCGCCGTCAAATCGCTCAATATGTCCCCGAACAAGTTGGTGGTGACGAGCACGTCGAACTGATTCGGGTTCTTGACCAGCTGCATGGCGCAGTTGTCGACGATCATGTCGCGGAAATCGATGTCGGGATACTTGGCCGCCAGCTTGCGCCCCGTTTCGAGGAAGAGCCCGCTGGTCGCTTTCAATATGTTCGCTTTGTGCACCAGCGTCAGCCGCCGGCGATGGCGGGTGCGCACGAAGTTGAACGCGTAGTCGATGATCCGCTCCGAGCCCTTGCGCGTGATGATGGAGATGGTCTCCGCCGCGCTGTGCTCCTCGTCGATGAAGTGCTCGACGCCCGAGTAGAGGCCCTCCGTGTTCTCGCGGATCACCACCAGGTCGACACCGGTAAAGCGCGTCTCGACGCCGGTGAAGCTGCGGGCCGGCCGCACGTTGGCGTAGAGAGCGAACTCCTTGCGCAGAGCGACGTTCACGCTGCGATAGCCCTCGCCCACCGGCGTCGCCAGCGGCCCTTTGAGCGCCAGCTTGTTGCGCCGGATCGAGTCGAGCGTCTCGGCCGGAATGGGCGTGCCGTGCGTCGGCACGGCGCTCGCACCCGCCGCCGCGCGCTCCCAGGTCAGCTTCGCGCCCGCCGCCTCGATCGCTTCCACCGCGGCGCTGACCACCTCCGGCCCGATCCCATCGCCGGGGATGAGCGTGACTGGTATCGTCATCAGGCCGCGAGTTCTATCAACTCACCGCTGCGGCGGGAAGCTCACCGTCGCGAGCGGCACGGAGAGCTGTTCCACGTCCGCCACGCGAATGCCCGCGTCGGAGACGGCGTACACGAACGTCGCGCCCGCGCTGTCCGAGGCCATCACGCTGCGCCGGATCCAGGGGCTCCACATCCAGCGCCAGTTGCCGTCTCCGTAGGTGATGAAGAGGTCTTTCATCGTAAGCGCGCCGTTCGAGGTGATCGAGTCGGCGGCGATCTGGAAGACGCGCAGGTCGCTGGTGAAGCTGCCCCAGTACGCGCCG
>WNFD01017915.1_pt1 | contig 10301 bp, 8 predicted proteins | sample 5400491 | NCBI WGS metagenome assembly WNFD01 (sample SAMN13153343, study PRJNA577476) | soil metagenome | isolation source: 120 cm saprolite under Douglas fir tree site 2 hole 2 replicate 2 | place: USA:California | collected 2015-04-18 | reverse complement strand
CAAACATCGAAACGCTGTTTAAGTCCATTTGGCATTGTCCACAGACAGAAACAATGAATTCGCATTATTCAATCTAGTCCGAAGAGGCAAGCCCAATAAATTGAGAGGAGGCAACGCAGCAAAGAAACGAGACCAAACATGGGTAAGTTAAATCAAAAAGTGGCGGTGGTAACCGGCGGCAACAGCGGCATCGGCCTGGCGATTTGCGATACTGGGCGGTCGAGGTCACTGGCAATTATCGGAAGCGACGCAAAAGGAGGTCGGCTCGCAATTCGTCCAGCGGTTTCCACCTTCCGGCCAGGACGGAATAGATGTTTGGGAGCGCGTGCGTTGACGGCGTTGCGCGGACAGGCTCGCTTGAGTTAATCGCTACGGCCTGATGAAATCTCGCTGGGTCACCGCGTCGCTATTCGTTCCGCTCGTCTCGCTAAGCCTCGCCTGTCGGACGGCGGGCGTTGGTGCTGCCGGCCCAGTGCCATCGGGTGGGGAGGCCGCCGCAGCGCCGCTGCGATTGACGATCGTCGGCACCAACGACTTTCACGGCCACGTCCTGCCCTACCGCGCGGCGCTTCGCGACGGGACGGCCGTCGAAATGGGCGGCTCAGCCATTTTCGCGGGCTACCTCGCGAACATTCGGGCCGAGAATCCAGGGGGCGTCATCCTCCTGGATGGCGGAGATGTCATGCACGGGACGATCGCGTCCAACGTGACCGAGGGCGCGGTAGTGATCGACGTGTACAACTACCTCGGCTACACCGCCACGGCGATTGGCAACCACGAGTTCGACTATGGGCCCGTGGGGCCGGTCTCGGTCGCCGTGCCGGGGATGGATCCCTTCGGCGCGCTGAAGGCACGCATCCAACAGGCGAACTTTCCGTTCCTCGCCGTCAACATCTACGACGCCGCCACGGGAGAGCGACCCTCCTGGCTCGGCAATGACGGGACGCTTGTCATCGAGGTCAACGGGGTGAAGGTCGGCATCTTCGGCTTGGCCACCCCGACGACGCCGAAGACGACGAATCCAGTGAACGTGGCTTCCCTCCGCTTCGGCAGCCTCGCCCTCGAGGCGATCTCGGCCGCGACGGCGCTGCGAGGACGCGGAGCGGAGGTGGTCATCGCGGTGATGCACGCCGGTGGCAAATGCGCCTCCTACGACAATCCGCGGGACATCAGCAGCTGTAGTCCCAAACAGGAGCTTTTCGAGATGCTCGAGGAAATTCCTCCGGGCACGCTCGACGCCATCGTCGCCGGCCACACGCATCAGGTGGTCGGCCACTTCATCAAGGGAGTCCCAGCCATCGAGACACACGGTGTGGGCGGGTCTTTCTCGACGATCGACCTGTGGCTGGATCCCAAGCAGCACTCGGTGATCGCGGACCGGACGCAGATCCGGGCGGCGATCCCGCTCTGCGCTCGCGTCGATGAGCGCGGCAGTTGCGATCCGGGAAAGCTGCGCGACGCGCCTTCAATTCGCTTGGCTCAGGCGTCCTTTCTGAATCGGCCGGTGGTGCCAGATGCAAAAATAACCGAGATGCTCAAGCCGGCCGAGGCGATGGTCCACGCCGAGGAGGAGCGAAAGCTCGGCGTCAAGGTCCCTCACCAGTTGGTCCGCAACCGCGAAGGGGAAAGCGCCCTCGGGGAGGTGCTGGCGGACGCGCTGCGCGAAATGGAGCACGCGGACGTCGCTCTCCTCAACCCCGGCGGACTTCGCTCGGACGTGGCGGCGGGCGAGTTGACCTATGGCACGATGTACAAGGTCCTTCCGTTCGAGAACACAGTAGCCAACCTCACGGTGACCGGCGAGGAGCTGACCCGCCTGCTCCAGGCGGCATACAGCTCGGGCGGCGTCTACCAGGAATCCGGCCTCCAACTCACGCTGCTGCGCTGCTCCGACGTCGTGCGGCTAAAAGCGGCGAAGCTCTCGGATGGCTCGCCGATTCACCCGGAGCGCCGATACAAAGTCGCGATGAGTGATTTCCTCGCGAGCGGCGGCGATAACATGGCGCCGGCGGTCTCCTCGCTGCCCCCGGGGCGCATCGACCTTGGGATGACTCGCGGGACGGGCCTGCGCGACTCGCTTGTTGCCTTCATCCAGAAACATAGGCGAGAGCTCGTTGCACCGAAGCCTGGTCGGCTGACGCTCGTCGAAGATCCGCGCCAATGTGCGCCTCCCGGTTCGTAGGGCGGCACGTCAGACCAAAGCAGGCTCCGAAAGTAGCCTTCCGTCACCGGGGCGGAAGTTCGCCCCCTGGTGTGGGATTACCGTCACGCAGAACGGGAAAATTGCGGGCCACCACAAGCGTTGCGATAAGAACTAATCCACCGCACAAGAACGAGAGGACGCCGATACGCTTGAGCGACGGCTCGATCACACGGGATGCTGCAAACGCCAATGCACCTAGAGTCAGCAAAATCCACGAAAGTACTCGCAATGGAAACACCCAGTGCGGTGCGTTGTGGCGCAGGAACGCGATTTTGACGAGATCTATTTGATCTGAATAACTAGTCGAGGAGGGACCGAGCCAGATTCGAGAGCTGTCACCCCATTGCTCAGATGCCTCAAACCTTGAGCCGCCTAGTTCGAACTCGCAGAAATCCTCTTGGCCAAAGCGATACCAGGGTTGCGATCGTTTCACGACTAAACCTGGGATGCTTTTCAGAATCTTGATGACGGCTCCTTGCGAGATGGACAAATTCTCAATTTCAAACGCCCGGACCCTTGTTCGTCGTAGAGGTCGTAAACGTTCATGCTGGCTAACCTCGGTCCGTTGGGATGGGCGACTTCAATAGCGACGGGCCGCCGCTTCCACCTCCGTAGTCCTCCCGAGTTGATGCTGAAATCCTCTCGCCTAGGATTGGTCGGGATTCCGGACGATCCCCCGCCACACTCCTCGTTGGCGTGGCCGATGAATTAAGACGTGCTGGATACGACATCTGACACATCCCGCCTAACTCCATGGTAACTCGGCGAGCAGAAATTACTGCTAGACGCAGCAACCAACTTTCACCCGGATTGCCCCGAATTGCACCGGATCGCATCCAATTACCACGGTGGTTGCTGAGCGACCCTCCCAAGTGATGGACATCATTGCGACTTGGTCTAGATGGCATTCAAGAGGTCACCGGTTCGATCCCGGTTAGCTCCACTGAATTTGTTTTGTCGAGGCTCGCGCTTTAACGGCAACACGACTCCTTCCCACTTGTCCAATCGTGGTCGGTCGGTGCCCCGAGGACTCCCGCAGCCGGTTGCCGTTTGGCCAAGGTAGCAATGACGACCGGCTGTGCTGTTGTTTGGTGTCATTCAGTGGAGCTGCGACGGGACCGCGCCGCCGCTTGACACTCGAAGCGAAGAGGAGCACTCCCCGAGTCGATTATCGCTTTCAACCCATCTACTGGGGGGAAGGGAAAGGGAGGAGCGATGGCAATCCAGAAGAAGAGGATGACGGTGGTTTGCGCAGGGCTGGCGGCGTGCAGTGTGCTGGTCAGTGCGGCGACCCAGGCGCAGGCTGTATCTTTCGAGGAGGCGCGGAACTTCGAGGTGGGAAGCCGTCCTTTGTCTGTGGCGGTGGGCGACTTCAATGGCGATGGCGTGCAGGACCTGGTGGTGAGCAACCGGAATTCCAACAACGTCTCGGTGCTTTTAGGCAACGGGGATGGGAGCTTCCAAGAAGCACAAACCTTCGGGGCAGGGAGCGATGCTGCGTCAGTTGCAGTAGGTGATTTTAATGGCGACGGGGCCCTAGACTTGGCCGTTGGGAGCTGGGAATCCCACGAGGTCTCGGTGCTTTTGGGCAACGGGGATGGGAGCTTCCAGGCGCCGCGGAGCTTCGCGGCCGGGAGCAGTCCCGCGTCTGTTGCAGTGGGTGACTTCAATGGCGACAAAGTGCTGGACCTCGTCGTTGCCAACGACCTTGGTAGCACCACCGTCTCGGTGCTTTTGGGCAACGGGGATGGGAGCTTCCAGGCGCCGCAGAGCTTCGGGGACGAGGAGGGCGCTACTTCCGTTGCCGTGGGCGACTTCAATGGCGACGGGGTACAGGATTTGGCCGTGGCCAATAGCTGGACCAACCACGTGTCGGTTTTTTTGGGCAATGGGGATGGGACTTTCCAGGCGAACCAGCGCCTCCCGGCGGCCGGGAACTATCCCTTTTCTGTTGCGGTGGGCGACTTCAATGGCGATGGGCTTCAGGATTTTGCCGTGGCCAACACGTATTCCAACAACTGCTCGGTGTTCTTGGGCAACGGGGATGGGACCTTCCAGGCCGCGCGGAATTTCAATGCGGGGAGCACTCCTTCTTCCGTTGCAGTAGGCGACTTCAACGGCGATGGATGGCAGGACCTGGTCTTGGCGGCCGAGACGGAGGTCGTCGTGGTGCTCTTGGGCAACGGGGATGGGACCTTCGGGGGGGCGCAGTGGTTCGGGGCCGGGCTCGCTCCTTTTTCCGTTGTGGTGGGCGACTTCAATGGCGACATGCGGCCGGACCTGGCTGTCGCCAACCAAAATTCCAACAGCGTCTCGGTACTGATTAACAACACGTCGCAATAGTCCTTCGGGCTGAACGCTCTAGGGCAACGTCACCGCCTCCGGCCGTCGAGGCCTCGGAAGAGGTAGGCCGGCAACCACCTTTCACGGGGTTGCCCAGAATTGCACCGGCTTTCATCGGATTGTCACGGTGGTTGCTGAACGACCCTCCCAAGGCGCGGACATGACTGCGACTGGGTCTAGATGGCATTCAAGAGGTCACCGGTTCGATCCCGGTTAGCTCCACAGGTTTTTTTCGATTCTGGCAACCAGTAGGGGTCTACTTAATTTTCAACAAGCGGTGTCGCTCTTTGCGTTGGTAACCTTGCGCAGAGTGGTCCCATGTAGCGACCGAGCTGCGAGGCTTCATTGGCCTCTGGGCAGTGCCTCCAGCCCGAGCATCTCAACCCTTTAAGAATGATCCCTTGATGAAGGCGAACAAGTCCTCGTTCACCAGGTTCTTGTGGGTTGTGCACAATCCGTGCGGTGCGCCCTTGTAGATTTTGAGCGTCGCGTTCTTCACGAGTTTGGCCTGAAGCAAGGCCGCGTCGGCGTAAGGCACGATCTGATCATCATCCCCCGCCAGGATCAGGGTCGGCACGTCGAATTTCTTCAGGTCCTCGGTTTGATCCGTTTCGGAAAACGCCTTGATGCAGAAGTATGCAGCAGGGAAGCCCGCCATCATTCCCTGTAGCCAGAATGACTCGCGCACCCCTTCCGAGACCTTCGCGCCCGGACGGTTGTAGCCGTAGAACGGTAAGCTGAGATCCTTCCAGAATTGTGAGCGGTCAGATTGGACGTTGGAGCGGAGCTGGTCGAACGTCTCGATCCGCGTTCCACCGGGATTTGCGGGCGTCGTAAGCATGAGCGGTGGTACGGAGGCGATCAGCACAGCCTTCGCCACGCGCTTCGTGCCGTGGCGGGCGATGTAACGGGCGACTTCACCGCCACCGGTGGAATGACCGACATGGACTGCGTTCTTCAGGTCGAGCTTTTCGACAATCGTCGCGAGGTCGTCGGCATAGGTGTCCATATCGTTGCCGCTCCAGGGCTGGCTCGAACGGCCATGGCCGCGCCGATCATGGGCGATGCAGCGATATCCTCGGGAGGCCAAATAGAACATTTGGTCCTCGAAAGCATCAGCGCTGAGCGGCCAGCCATGGCTGAAAACCACGGGCTGCCCACTGCCCCAATCCTTGTAATAGAGGTGAGTGCCATCCTTGGTTGTAATCATTGAATACTCTCCGGTCTTGCGGCTGGGGATGCTCGGGGTCCTGGCTTCGGCGGTAATGGAAGCCGTCGCCGGCAAAGTTGCAGCGGCGACCAAGGCGGCACCGCCGGCGAGGACGTGACGGCGCGATGCGACGAGACTGGCGCTTGGTGTCCCCGTCGTGCGTTCAGTTCGACCTTGCGTTGAATCTACGGTGCTCATTTTCTCCTCCAGGAAGTTGGCTTCAGCCGAGATGGCCGAGCCGGTTCTTCAGCATTCAAGAGTCGGACCAGGTCCGACGCTGCCCGTCTAGAGTCCGAGCAATTGCTTCGGCAGCAGGATCGTGAACTGGACGCGGAGCGTCCAGTCCGGTCCGATGTCGGGCTTCACAGCGTTATAGTACGCGCTGACGTTGCCGTTGATCGGCAGCTTGCCGAGCTTGAAGAGCTTGCCGAACCCGGCGCCGAACGGCACCACCCACTTCTGCCCCGAGGGTTGATTCCAGTTCGCCGTGATGATCGGCGACGTGGTCACGTACCAGCCGTCCGGAAGGTTGTAATTGATGAAGTACTGGATGAGCATGTTGTTCGCCCTGTCCCCCGCGATGTTCCAGACGTTGTTCGCCAGCACGCCCAAAACCCAGTGCCCGGGCATGGCGAGCAGGACTGCCGACGGACCGAGGCCCCACGTTGACTGCGATCCGACGTTCACTGAGGTTGCAGTCGGGAAGGTGGCCACCGGACCAACGCCCCAGATCAACTTTCCCGGATTCGCCGGCGACAGGAACGCCGTGAAGTTGATGTTGCTCAGGCCGAAGCTTCCGCTTCCGCCGGGGGTGAAGCTCGGTTGCGACACCAGCGGGATGATCGTACGACGTTCTGGGTGCTGCCCTTGTTGTTGGGGGGGCCGTTTCCGAAATTGGTATTGTTCTGGAATGGCACGCTGACGACGTTGGCCACCGGGTTCTGCGCGAGCTTGGCGAGCATTTCCAGCTCCTCTTGTTTCGCGGCATCTGGTCCCTCCGACGAAACCTGTGACTCCACTTTTTCGGGTTCCGCCGAAGCGGCAACTCCCGCTGCGAGGAGCGCGCAGGCAGCTGCCACGACATTCCACTTGACGAAGTGCAGTCTCCCTTCCAGGTACGCAATCAGCGCGGGCTTACTCATTGCCGAACTTGAAAACCGACGGTCAGGGCACGCATTCATGCAGTCTTCAAACTGACTTTGGATTCGGCTTTTCATCTTTCCTTCCCGTGTCGGCTTTTCATCTTTCCTTCCCGTGTTTCAGAACGTGATACTGCCCAGAATCTGAAGGGAATATCCCTGGACTGTGGACGAGTTCGAGAATTCCTTGAATAGCTTGAAGCCCACGCTCGCCTTTTTGGCTGGGATGATGACATTTGCCGCGCCACCAATGGCATTGACCCTATAGTGGGCGGGGTTGGCTGGATTGACTCCCGGACCGCGGTGGTTGGAAGTTTGCCACTGACCGTAACCAACCAACCCGAATTGCAAGAGTATGTCCTTCGGCAGCGGAAGAATTTGCATCAGCGAATAGTCGAGATTGAAGGTCTGGCCGGGATGGATATTGGTTCCTCGCTGGATCGTATGAAACTCGTAGAGTTGATAGGCGGAAACCGAGGTCCATTTGTTCTTGGTCAGATAAACGGTTTCGCCGGCGATCACGGAATTCGTCCAGTATCCCGTGCCGGTGTTGTCGCTCGCGCCGGCAGTGAACCGTCCGGTTGGCGCGAAGAAGCCGTAAGCTACTTGAATGTCGGCGCGTTTGAAATGCCACCCTAAGGCAAGCGGCTGATAGAAGGAGTCGGCAAAGCCGCCACCGCCACCGATGGCGCCCAACGTGGGTGAAGAAATAGAGCTGTTGCTGAACGGCAGGAGCGCTGCCAAGGCATAGTTGGCGCCAAGAATCTTCTTCTTGGGCACCCACTCGAAAGCGTTGATGTCGATGAATACAGCCGCGTCGTTTTGCGCGAAAATGGCGCCGCTCGCAGATCTAAATTGATTAAACGAATAGTCCATAAAGAAGTTGGCGTAGGTTAATCCCGGCTCCGGCATGACTCCGGAGTTGGTAGCGTTGAAGCCCGGCGTGTATACGCCGCGCACAGGTGGGAGTGCTTGACCGAAGCATAAACCAGTACCAGCCAGCACGAGCACGCCCACGAGTGCGATTTTCATTGTTTGTCTTCTTTTTGCCGGGGAGGATAAACGGTGCGCAGTTCCTTGCCGTCCACCTCGACGGGTTTGGCGTCGATCATGACGGCTGCACCGACTGACGGAACCGAGCCCCTATTGACCCAGGTGTGCAACCCACCGCGGTTGATGAAGACGTCGCCAGCCTTCAGATGCACGACCTCACCGCTTTCGAGTTCGCACTCAACTTCACCTGACAACTGGATGCAGTAGTCCACGGTTTCGGTGCGGTGCGTGAATCTCGCATTGCCGGGAGCGAGCTCGTCGATCCGGAACGTCGTGCCCCCACCGGTTCCCACATAATTGTTGTGCTTGACGAGACCCGCCCGTTGAGCGGCGTCAGCGGCCGCCGAGTTGTCGATCGGCATTTGATCCGTCGACCACAACTCGCAGCCCACGATGCCTGCGATCCCTCGCGAAGCTGCAGGGACCCACTCGTCGGTCTTAACAACGGATTTTCCACTAGCATTGTGACCAGTCACTACGCGTCTTACTTTTAGAGCCATGGTTGTTTCTCCTTTCAATGTTTCTTTATTCAAATCGTCGTCTGTGGAGCTGGCACATCATAAAAACCGACCGTCAGCGATACGGCTGTGTAGAAGCCCATCAGCACCGTGACATCGGTGATCCCGCTATGGCCGAGTACCTCCACCGCGCGATCGTAGAGACCCTTTGAAATCCAACGTGAATTGGCGAGCGCGGTAGCCATCTCGTAGATCACCTGCTCGCGTTCATTTGCGAACGAGGCCGGCAGCCCGGTAATCACCGCATCAACCATCTCGGGTGGCATTCCGTAATTCTTGGCAAACGTCTCGTGCGAGTAGATCGTGTAAGGCGTGTGCCATTTGCTGGTGATGATGCACACTGCAAGTTCGCGTTCACGCGGACTCAGGGAGTTGTGCGAAGGGCGTAAATGCCAGATGAGCGAAGCCACGGCTTTTGAAAGCTTCGGGTTACTCATCCAGATCTTCAGCGGAGCGCTTGGGAGCGCGGCGCCCGGCTCGAGCCCTTCAGCATCGATGAATGAGCGATAGGCCTCTTGTTGCTCCGGCGTCCACTGGCCTTGGGGAATCTCGGCGAAGCGTCCAACGGTCGGCTGCGCCTGTGACACTTCTGTCTTTCCTGTTTGTTGCGATCTGTCCTGCTCAGCTAATGTCGCTGTCTGTTTCATAATTTTGTCGTCTCTTCTCTTCGATGAACTACGAACGCCACTAGCAAGCGCAGTGCCGATCTTAAGTTATTGAAACTAGCTAGTTTGAGGTTGTATTCAGGTTGCGAATTTTCACAACGTTCGCGAAATTTCGGAAGTGTGCTCTGGGATTCGTTGAGGGTAGTTAAATGCGATCTGCTGGGTCAGCGGAGTTTGGCTGCAGCTCCTGATGCTCCGAACACCTGTTCTTCGCTTTCGGGCAGAGCGGCCTCAATGGGCCTTTGCTCTTGGGCCGCAAGCTTTCGAGATGGCTCGAGTTGGCTTTTCGGCTCGCTTGCAAGAGAGTGCCGCTAAAGACAACTTTCATCGACTGAAAAATTCTCTGTGTCGCATACAATTACCGATCGCTCGATGACGTTGTGCAATGCGCGAAGAGTTCCCAGGCAGAAGTCCGCCTGAAGCAGATCGATGCGTTTTGTTCACCCCTTGAAAGTTATGTCCTACCGGTAAAACAGGTCGCTCCGGAACAGACCCGCAGCGATGGAAGTCCCCAAAGCGCGATTAGTTACAGCAATCGCCCGAACATCGGCTCGGATGGAGCCAGTTCCACCGAGACGTTCGAATTCATGTGCCTGCAAAACACGCAAGAGAGCGATCTGTGTCTCAACTCCGCTCTCAAATGCGGTTCAGCGAACAGGATGCCTTTTGTAGGCGGCTGCGACGCCTTGTGTTATGGCCACACTGGCCGACCGCATCGCGCCATTTATGGCTGGACTGGTTTGACGCTGGATGAGTATTGTTTACTACTCGATGTCTCAGTGCCTGCTTCGCTTGCGCCACTGATAGGTGCCGGAATTTCAAAGCCATTTAGGAGAGCGCAGGTGACCAGATAAATGCCGATCAGATAGACCATGTCCACCAGCCCTTCCTCACCGAAGGCCTGCTTTGCCTTCCGATATAGATCGTCGTCTACCCGGCGCTCCGCACTAAGCTGTCGAGCGAAGCGGTGAGCGACAAGTTCATTCGAGGTGAGGCCCTCTGGCGGTTCACCTGACGCGAGAGCCCGAATCGCCCCTTCCGGCACACCCACCTTTCGCGCCTCCTTGGAATGGGCATAGAGCTCGTACGGGCTGTTCCAAACAGCTCCCACCGTCAGGATGACGATCTGACGCGTGCGCTTGTCCAGTTTCGTGTTCTTCGGTTCCGCAT
>WNFD01008191.1_pt1 | contig 10303 bp, 10 predicted proteins | sample 5400491 | NCBI WGS metagenome assembly WNFD01 (sample SAMN13153343, study PRJNA577476) | soil metagenome | isolation source: 120 cm saprolite under Douglas fir tree site 2 hole 2 replicate 2 | place: USA:California | collected 2015-04-18 | reverse complement strand
CTTTCCAATCGGGAGATCGCCGACCGGTTGTTCCTGTCCCATCGCACGGTGGGCGCTCACCTGTACCGCGTTTACCCAAAACTCGGCATCGTGTCGCGCTCCGAACTTGCTCAGGCCCTCGCCGCGATGGAATGACTATAGCCACCACCTGCCAAATCGGCCTACCAAATGGAGGGATCAACGACCCGGAGCGGATTCGAACCGCCGATCGATCTCACTGACAGGGTAGACACGGCCTTAAGCGCCAGCGGCTGTTAAGAAGCGATCAAGACTTCGTCCAGTCGCGCGTTCATCTGGATGAGGTCAGATGATCGAGACGCGTGGACGAAGTCTTGACTTCGCTTTACGCCTCGTTGAGCTATTCGGAGCGGCACCAGCTCGCTAGCTGGCCGAGGACGGCTCCCGAGCTCAACCTCGGACACCACCTGGGGCCGAACGGCTCATCTCAATAAACGAAATGGTGCGGGCAGCGTCGCTTATACCTGCCCCTGCACCACAGGAAAATCGTCTACAACCTTCGCGCTAAACCGACGAGGGAGGTGCCAGCCCCGGTGTAAAAATGCCGAGGTGGTCCGGGTCTGAAATGCTCACCTGGGTGCGCGTGCCGGGGAGGTAAAGCTGGGCTCGTTTGAGCTGACAGGTTCCAGCCAAGAAGCGACTCGGGACGAACGGCGCTAGGCAAAATCTCGAGTCAATCCCATCCAGGTGGTGGCCGCAGTTCGCCGGCGGGGACACACTGGTTTCGCAGCACCCCGATCGCCGGGCTGGAGATCTCGACCAGGTCTCCCGACGCGAGCGTGAACCCGTCCGGTGGGACAATGCCCGTCCCGGTGAGAAGAACGGTACCCGGCGCCATCCAGTTATCGCGACGGAGATGCTCGATGAGTGTCTCCAGTCTGACGTGGAGCCGGGCCGTGCTGGTTTGCTCTCCAAAGACGAGTCGCCCGTCCCGCACCACCCGCACCGCCAGCTCCAGGTGATACGGGTCATCGAGTTCGGAAGTGGATACGACCATCGGCCCGATCGCGCACGACCCAGCAAAGCACTTGGCCTGAGGAAGATAGAGCGGGTTCTCCCCTTCGATGTCACGGCTGCTCAGGTCATTACCGAGTGTATAGCCGAAGACGACCCCGGCCGCCCCGAGAACGAGCGCACATTCCGGCTCGGGAACCTGCCAGGCCGAGTCGCTCCGCAGGCCCATGCGCCCGTTGGGGCCGATGACCCGCGGCCCGGTGGCTTTGAGGAACAGTTCCGGACGCGCGGCCGTGTAGACCCGCTCGTAGATATCGGGCTCATGCGACTCCAGCTTCCGGGCGGTGAGGCTGCGCTCGTACGTGACCCCGGCCGCCCAGACCTCAACCGGCCTCACCGGCGGCAGCAAGTGCTGGCGACTGTCATCCGGATCGGTGCCTTCGACCTCGTCCCACTGGGCGATGGCCATTGGATCCTGTCCCAGAAGCTCCGCCGCCGCTTCCAGTGACGGGGGCCGGGACGGCCGGGTCGACTCGAGCAGCTCGCTGACGTCGGCTAACGTGCGGCCGCGCCCAATGGGGAACAGCGCCCCCTCTTGGACCGTGCACAGGACAGGGCCCCGGCGCGGTACCCATAACGACGCGAAACGCATGGGATCAGCCGGCGCGGCCGGTGCCGCCGGCTCGTTCCAGGTGATCCGCGAGCACCTCCGCGAGGTGACGCACCCTCAAGCTCCTCCTCCCGCTCGCGTGGGCCGCGCCGCGGAGATGCATCAGGCAGCCCGGATTGTCGCTGATCAGCACCGTCGCCTGGGTAAGGTCGACGTTGGCGAGTTTGCGATCGACGATCCCCTGGGACACTTCGGGAGCTTCGAACGACGTCGACCCGCCGAACCCGCAGCATACCTCAGCCTCGGGCAGCGGAAACAGTTCAAGGCCGCAGACCTCTTGCAGCAGGCGGCGTGCCGATGCGTCGGCGTGCAGCACGTTGCGAGTCTGGCAGAAGGGGTGGTACGTAAAGCGTTCTTCGGTCTTCCCGATGGCAAGCTGGCCGGGGGCCAGGCCGGCGATCCGATCGAGAAAGGTCGCAAGGTCGAGCACACGCTCGGCCAGGCGCTTCGACCGAGCCTGCCAGTCGGGCTCGTCTCGAAGCAGGTGGGGATAGTCATGGGTAATGGCGGCGACGCATGAGTTCGCCGCCGAAATGACGTAGTCGGCGCCGGTTTCCTCGAGGAGGCTGATCGTCTGCTTTGCCAGCCTCCTGGCGCCGTCGGTCGCGCCGGAGTCGATCATCGGCAGGCCACAGCAATGCTGGCCACGCGGCACAACGACACGGACTCCGCACGCGGCCAGCACCCTGGTGGCGCTTTCCGCTTGCTCCGGGGCGAGGCGATCCGTCAGGCACTGAACGAAATAGGCCACGGTCTTTCCTCGAGCGGCACTATTCGCCAGGGGACCGGCTGCGACCGGCGCGATCCTAACCGGAAGACGCGCCAGCGCTGGGGACATGGTGGGAGCGGGCGGCGTTCGCCAGCGATGTCGCGCCGGCAGCGGCACATCGGCCAGGCCATCGCGAGCGAACGGACGAACCACAATGGCCGCGAGGCTCGCCACGGCGCGGAAGAGCCGGGGCCGGCCCCATATATAAAGGATGAGCCGCCGAGAGGCGGGCAGCCCCTGGGCTGCAACCGCTCGGCGGCGCACTTCGAGGATCTGCCGGGGGAGCGGAATGTCAACCGGGCAGACCACCTGGCAAGCGTTGCAGCTCACGCACAGCGACTGGGGCCCGGAGGCGTTCTCGAGCCCATGGTGAAACGGCGTGTTGACTAGGCCGATCGCCCCGGAGTAGATGTGCCCGAAGACATGGCCACCGACGATCTGATACGGCGGACACACGCTGGCGCAGGCCGCGCACCGGATACAGCGCAAGGCATCGATGAACTCGGGATCGCCCGCCATCGCCGAGCGTCCGTTATCGACGAAGACATAATGCACCTCGCGATCAGGGCGGTCCGGGCCACTGATGAAGGTCGTGTAGGTCGTGATCGGTTGGCCGGTCGCTGATCGTGGCAGCAGCCGCATCTGCGTCATGGCGTCTTCGAAGGTCGGCAGAAGCTTCTCATAGCCGACCAGCAGAACGTGAATATCGGGGAGCGTTGTCACCAGGGCCTCGTTGCCCTCGTTGGTGATGATCATCGCGGTGCCGCTCTGCACGACCAGCGCGTTCGCTCCGGTCATGCCGACTCGAGCCGCGAGGAAATCCTTCCGCATCTCCAGGCGCGCCAGGGCGACCTGTTCGGTGACGTTCTCACGCGAGACCTCCCGGCCCGTCGCCTCAGAAAATGTCTCCCCCACTTGCTGCCGGCTGAGGTGGATCGCCGGCATCACCATATGCGACGGCGTCTCCCGCCGCAGCTGGACGATCCACTCGCCGAGATCCGTCTCGACCGCGCGTACGCCGTGATTCTCCAGGTAGTGATTGAGATGGATCTCCTCGCTGACCATGGACTTCGTTTTGACCAGCAGGCTGGAACCCTTGCGCTGGCAGAGCTCCAGGATGTAGTGAGCGGCGTCATCCGGAGTCCCGGCCTCGTAGACGGCGGCACCGTTCGCCTCGGCCGCAACTTTGAAGCGAGCGAAGTGGCCGGGCAGGTCGCCAATCACACGGTCCTTGGCGGTGGCCAGCCGTTCGCGCAGCCGCTGGAAGGTTTCATCGGCGGAGCGTCCCTCCGCCGCACCGTACTCGTCGAACCGGTCGTCTCGGCTCTGTCGCCAGCCGCGCTGGAAGGCGAGCAGGTTCCGTCGCAGTTGCGGATCACGGACCGCGCGCCAGTACCGCTCGCGGAAGCTCGGGCCGGCCGCCATCACCCTGCCGCCTCCACCACGATGAGGTGAAGGGCGCGTGGACCCTGCACGCCGACCGTCAGGACGCGCTCGATATCGGCGGTGCGGCTGGGACCGGTGACCATGGTGCAATAGCGGAGCTGATTCGGTCCGGGGCTGGTCAGACGCCGCAATTCGTCAGCCATATCGTCGAGCGAAGCGACGATGCTGCTCGCCTCGATCACGACGACATGCGTTTGCGCCAGCATGCCGACCAACCGATCTTCGGTGACGTTTGAACCAAGGAGCACCGATCCGGTCTCGGCGACGGCCGCCAGTGCCGTCGACACACCGAGGTCCGCGTCGGCGACCGCTCGGGCTGCGCCACCGACCAGGCTTCCGGCAGGGGCGAGCCGGCTGGCGCGAGACGTTGCCGTGACGCGGGCCGCCTGCAGCCGATCGACAAGGGCGGCGATGGCCGCGACGGCTGCGGATTCACCGGCCACCACTTCGGCGGTGGTACCCGAGCGTTCCGCGCTGTCTTTGAACCGCTGTATGACGCCGGTTGTCCGGGGCATCATCATTAGTCGACCCGAGCGACGTTGAGCGCGAACCGATCCAGCACGCGATGGAACACCATGACGAGGATCGCGACGGGAATGAGCGAGATGATCAGTGCCGCGGCGGCGTTCGGCCATTCCAGTTCCCGCTCGAACGTGAAGAAGTCGATCATGGCGACCGGGACGGTCTTCAGCCCTCCGGCCGTGAGCACGAGCGGCACCAGCAGCAGGTTCCAGTCGAGCACGAACAGGATAATGGCCGTCGCACCCACGGTGGGCCCCACCAGCGGCAGAACGATCCGGCGAATCACGGGGAAGATGCCGGCGCCCTCGAGCCAGGCGGCCTCCTCCCATTCCGTCGAGAGCTGGACCAGGGCCCCGTAGAGCACATAGATCGCGAGCGGGGTGGTGATCGCCGCTTCGGTGAGAACCACGCCGGCGAAGGTGTCGATCAGGTGAGCCCTACGCATCAGGTCACTCAGCGGGATGACGTAGGCCATCGCCGGCAGGCTGGCCAGGACGAGGAACCACTGGATCAGGAGTCGATCACCCGGAAACCGTGACCTGGCGAGGCCGTAGGCAGTTAGCAGCGCGGCGGCGACGGCGAGAACCGCGGCGCACGCCGCCGACGCCGTGCTGGTGAGGAGCTCCTGCCAGAACGAAGGCTCGGCGAGGCCGACCTCGCTGAAGTGATCGAGCGTTGGTGACCCGGTAAAGGATGGCGGGCTCGAGCTGTTGTTGGCCTGCAGTCCGAGGGCGGCCAGCGCCGTCCAGAGCAGCGGAAGCAGGAAGATGCCGAGGGCGGCCGCCAGCAGCATCACCCGAGCCGCGCGATGGCGCCGACGCTGCGCTCGCAACCCGCTCATGATGCCCGCGGCCGGGCCAGTCCAACGTAGACCAGTCCGGCACCGAGTACGCCGGCCGCGATCAGCCACGCGGACGCCGCGCCCAGGGGCCAGTTGTTGACGCCAAAGGCCTGGTCGTAGCTGTAAAGCGCCGGTGTTACCGTCGACGTTCCCGGACCGCCACCCGTCAGGATAAGGATGGCATCGAAGGTCCCCAGGGACAGGCCGATCAGGAGCATGGTGATGGCGAGCAGGAGCGGCCGCAGCGTGGGAACGACCACGTCGAGCGCCGTGCGGATCCACGATGCGCCGTTCAGGGTGGCTTCCTCCCATCGCTCTGAGGGAATCGACGCCAGGCCCGGCACCAGGAGGAACGTGACCAGCGGCGCCACGCGCCAGATCTCGACCGCGATGGTGGCCGGCAGCGCGAGGCGAATGTCAGCAATTGGTGAGGAAATCTCGGGCCTCCCGATCCATCCCAACGCGAAGTTGAGGATCCCACGGGTGGAGCCCAGGAGGAAGTGCCACATCACGCCGCTGCCGATCGGACTGACCAACCAGGGGAGGAGAAGCAGCACCTGCCAGAGACGACGTCCCCGGATGGGACCGCGCAAGAGGTAGGCCAGCCCGAAACCAATGCCGAGCTCGAGGGGCACGGCAACGATGGTGAAGAGCGCAACGTTGCGAACCGCCGTCGTGAAGATCTGATCCCCAAGTACCGCGGCGTAGTTGTTGAGGCCGGAGAAGTGGAGGGCCTGGCGGAACGGCGAGTAGTCCGTGAAACTTGCCAGCAGCCCGAGGACGGCCGGCAGGATAAGCCAGCCAGCCAGGAGCACCGCCGCCGGAGCGAAGAGAATCAGCCGATCCCGCCGCGTCAGTCTCATCGCTGAATCACTTGCCGCCGCGCATACCGCCGTCAACGAAAAATGCGCTTCCCATCACGAAGCGGGACTCGTCCGAGGCCAGAAAGAGCGCGGCCGATGCCACATCGTCGGGAGTGCCCAATTCCGCGGTGAGCTGGCGTTTTCGGATTACCGCCAGGCCCTCTTCAGGGTCGGGATAGGACTCGCGGAGGTATTTCTCCACGAACGCGGTGTAGATGGTGCCGGGCAGCAGCGCGTTGACCCGAATGCCATAGGGGGCGTAGTCGACCTGCATGGCACGGGTCAGCGACAGGACCGCTCCCTTGGACGCCGCGTAGCTGGCGCGGTTCGCCAGCCCGATATCGGCGATGGAGGACGACATGTTGATGATCGATCCCGCTCGCCGGCTGATCATGTGCGGCACCACGTACTTGCTGGTCAGGAACACGCCGGTGACGTTGACCCGCATCACCCGCTCCCAGAGCTCGAGCGTTGTTTCATGCAGGGTTCCGACCCCGCTGATGCCCGCGTTGTTGAAGAGAACATCGATCCTGCCGAAATCTTTGACCGTCTGATCAGCCAGGCCTTCGGCTTGCTGAGGATCGGTGACGTCGACCACTCGCGGACTGGCCGTGCCGCCCGCTGCGACCACCTGGCGCACAGTTTCTTCGGCGCCGGCGGCGTCGATGTCGGCAACGACGACGCGCGCGCCCTCGCGGGCGAAGAGCAGCGCCGTGGCGCGGCCGATCCCCGAGCCCGAACCGGTGATGATGCAGACCTTTTCAGAAAGGCGGGTCACTGCTGTCCCTCTCGGGTCACTCCGCCGTGAAGCCTCCATCGACCGGCAACGCCACGCCCGTGATGAAACTCGCCGCCGCTGAGGAGAGGAAGAGCACGGCCGCCGCAATCTCGGCCGGTGTCGCCAGGCGACCGAGCGGCTGCGCAAGCTCGTGCTCGCTCCAGGCGCGCTCGGGGTTGGGGAGCGCGTCGACGAACTCGCGCAACATTGGCGTGTCGACGATCCCGGGGCACACGGCATTGACCCGGATCCCCTCGGGCGCCCAGTCGAGCGCCAGCGCGCGGGCCAGCTGAACGGCTGCACCTTTCGTCGCCACGTAAACGGGTGAGTTCCGCTGCGCCACCAGGCCGGTCTTCGAGGCGATGACGGTGAAGCATCCCCGGCTATCGGCGAGGGCTCGATGCGCCGTTTGAGCCAGGTAGAAGAGCGCCTTGATATTGACGGCGACGAGCCGGTCGAACTCGGCGTCGCTCGTGTCGTCGATCAGTTTGGGCAGGTTGACCCCGGCATTGCCGACGACGGCGTCCAGGCGCCCGAAACGCTCGACCGCCTGGCGCACCGCGGTGTCGTTGGTCCGGCGCTCGCTGACGTCGCCGACGACGGCGAACACGGCGTTGCCAAACGGTGCGCACGCCGCTTCGAGCGCGTGAGCGTCCCGATCGACGGCGACCACCGACCAGCCGGCATCGACGAAGGCCGCCGCGCAGGCGGCGCCGATGCCTTTGGCGGCTCCGGTGACCACCACCGTCCCGGCCACTATTCCCTCCCCCAGTTGAGGTCGAAGACGCACTCCATCATCGCCCACCACTCACCAGGGCGCGCTTCCGGGACCCGCTCCTGCATCGAGCGCATCAGCTCATCCCACTTCTGGTAGGTGGGGTCGTTCAGGGACCGGGCGAAATCGCGCTCCGGGTCAAAGCCATCGACGGTCTCGCAGTACATAAAGAGGTGCGTGCCGAGCAGGAAGATCTTCATTTCCGTGACGCCGATCCCGCGCAGGCGCGCCAGCACCTCCGGCCAGGCTTTCAGGTGCTCGGCTTTGTAGCGGGCGATCGCCGCTGGATCGTTGCGCAAACTGAGGCTCAGGCCGTAGGACTGCACGGCGCTCCTTCCCGCGGCGATGAAACCGGCAGCCGGTAGACCGAAATGGCGTTCTCTCCGAACACCCTCGCCCGTGCTCGCGGTGGCAGTGGCCCCAGCGCGGCCCGGCAGGCGTCGAGGACCTGCTGGTACGAGGCGGCGAGCAGGCACACCGGCCAGTCCGAGCCGAAGAGACAGCGGCCTTCGCCAAACCACTCGTAGACCCGCTCGACATAGGGCTTGAGATCTTCCGTCCGCCAGTCCTTCCAGTCCGCTTCGGTCACCATCCCCGAGATCTTGCAAAAGACGTTCGGCAGCCCAGCAAAGGGCGCCAGCGCCTCCGCCCACTCGATGGTTTCCCCGGTCCGGATGGGCGGCTTGGCGATGTGATCGATGATGAAGCGCAGGCTATCAAGCGTCTGCGCAACCCGAAGGGCTGCCGGCAGCTCGCGCGTCCGTACCAGCAGGTCGTAGGCGAGGCCGGCATCCTGGACGATGCGCAGCCCGCGCAGCACGTCATCGCCTAGCAGCCAGCGTTCATCGGACTCGTCGTGCACCTGGTGGCGGATGCCCACCAGCTTTGCGCCGCCCTCGAGCTCGCGGAGCTGGTCGATGGTGTCCGCCAGGTCCGGCGAGGTCAGATCCACCCAGCCCACTACCCCGGCGATGAAATCGGTGTCGGCCGCCAGCCGCAGCAGCTCACGCGTTTCCTGGACGTCCGAACGCGCCTGGACGACGAGGGTGTAATCGACGCCCGCCGCGGCGAGCCGGGGGCGCAGGTCGGCGGGCATGTAACGCCGGCGGATGGGAGCGACGGCATCGGTCATCCAGGGGTAGTCGGCCAGCGCGGGATCCCAGAAATGCTGGTGCGAATCGACGACGATGCTCACGCGCTCCTCTTCCAGGCAGCCCCTGCCGGGAACTCGAATTCACGTAGCGACTCCGGCCGCATCGTGATGCTCCATCCAGGCCGTTGGGGCGCGACGTAGCGGCCGTTGCGAACGATCACCGGATCGACGAAGTGCTCGTGGAGATGCTCCACGTACTCGAGCACGCGGTTCTCCAGCGAACCGCTCACCGCGATGTAATCGAACAGGGAAACGTGCTGCTCGTACTCGCAGAGGCCGACGCCTCCGGCGTGGGGGCACACCGGGATACCGAACTTGGCCGCCATCAGCAGGACGGCGAGCACCTCGTTCATGCCACCAAGCCGGCAGCAATCGAGCTGGCAGAAGCCGATGGCCCTGGCCTGGAAGAGCTGCTTGAAGATCACTCGGTTCTGGCAGTGCTCGCCGGTGGCAACCTGGATGGGGGCGATGGCGCGGGCGATCGTGGCGTGGCCGAGCACGTCGTCGGGGCTGGTCGGCTCCTCGATCCAGTAGGGATCGAATTCGGCCAGCGACTTGAGGTTGGCAACGGCCTCGTCGACGTTCCACACCTGGTTCGCGTCCATCATCAGCTTGCGCTGCGGGCCGATCACTTCCCGGACGATGGCCGCCCGCCGCCTGTCGTCCTCGAGGCTCTGCCCCACCTTCATCTTCACGTGCGACCAGCCGCCGGCTACCGCCTCCTGGCAAAGGGCCCTCAGCTTCTCGTCGGAATAGCCGAGCCAACCGACCGAGGTGGTGTAGGCGGGAAAGCCGGATTTGAGCATCTCGGCCTCGCGTTCCCCGCGGCTGGATGCCAGGCGCCGAAGGATGGCCAGCGCCTCACCCGGCGTGATGGCATCGCTGATGTAGCGGAAGTCGATGCAGGCAACGAGCTGCTCTGGACTGAGATCCACCAGCAGCTTCCAGAGTGGCTTCCGCTCGACCTTCGCGTACAGGTCCCACACCGCATTTAGCACCGCGGCCGCCGCCAGGTGGATGACGCCCTTTTCCGGACCAAGCCAGCGAAGCTGGTGGTCGCCGGTGATCGCCCGGTAGAAGCCCCGCATGTCGGTGACGATCGATTCGAGCGTACAGCCCGTCACGATCGGGGCCAGCGCGTTCACGGCCGCGATGCACACCTCAGTGCCGCGCCCGATGGTGAAGGTCAGCCCGTGGCCTTCGAGCCCGTCGCGAGCATCGGTTCGGAGGATCACGTAGGCGGCCGAGTAGTCGGGAGCGCTGTGCATGGCGTCCGAGCCGGCGAACGTCCGCGAAGTGGGGAAGCGCACGTCGTAAGCCTCGACGCCGATGATCCGGGGCACGCTAACCCTTGACCGCGCCGACGAGCAGGCCGCGGGCGATGAATCGCTCGAGCACGATGGCCATCGCAATCACGGGGACGATCATGATCATGATCAGCACCGACATGTACCACCACTGCGGTCCGCGGGTGGCATTTTGCGCCGCCACGGTGAGCGGCAACGTTTGCGCGT
>WNFD01014176.1_pt1 | contig 10304 bp, 6 predicted proteins | sample 5400491 | NCBI WGS metagenome assembly WNFD01 (sample SAMN13153343, study PRJNA577476) | soil metagenome | isolation source: 120 cm saprolite under Douglas fir tree site 2 hole 2 replicate 2 | place: USA:California | collected 2015-04-18 | reverse complement strand
AGCGTCACGTCCCCAACTCGATCGCGACCGTCCATCGCAGCCTGATCGTCGCGATCGCCCGAACGCTGCCACGGTGCCCATGCTGTGCACGCCGCTTCACACGAAACGCACGCCGTACTCTATGACGCAGTAAGACTAACGAAATGAACGAGTTACCGCACTCGGGCGGCCGCTCCCCGCGGCTTGCGCCGCCGCACCGGCTTATGACCTTGACGCAAGACTTGATATGCTGTCAGGCGAAAGCTCGCCCCCGGGGCCGCGGGCGCAAAAAAGATCTCGAGCCGGAGAGGACGCGGGTGGGCGATTCGACACGTCTGATCATCGCGGACGATCACCCGCTGTTCCGCGGGGCGCTGCGCGAGGCGGTGGCCGGCCTGTTCCAGGACGTCGAGATCGCCGAGGCCGGGTCCTTCGACGACGTTACGAAGCTGCTCGAGCGCGGCGGAGACGTCGATCTCATCTTGCTCGACCTGACCATGCCCGGCGTGCGCGGATTCTCGGGCCTGATGTATCTGCGTGCGCAGTATCCGAGCGTGCCGATTGTCGTGGTCTCCGCCAATGACGATCCCTCGGTCATCCGCCGCTGCATGGACTTCGGTGCCTCCGGCTTCATTCCCAAGACGCTCGGCATCGAGGACATGCGCGGCGCAATCGCGCGCGTGTTCGAAGGGGGCATCTGGACTCCTCCCGACGTCGAGCTCGGCGCCGGCTCGGATGCCGAGACTGCGGACCTGATGTCCCGGCTGGCGTCGCTGACGCCGCAGCAGGTGCGCGTGCTGATGATGCTGTCGGAGGGGCTGCTCAACAAGCAGATCGCCTACGAGCTCGGCGTCTCCGAGGCGACCGTGAAGGCGCATGTCTCGGCGATCCTGCAGAAGCTCGGAGTCGAGAGCCGCACGCAAGCGGTGATCGCCGCCTCGAGGATCGAGCTGGGCCAGTGGCCGCAGACGACGGGCGCCGGGCACTGAGCTCCCGGACCGGCGGTGGGAAGGCCGACTATTCCGCCGCCGCCACTTGCCGCACGCGCCACTGCGTCAGCAACGCGCGCAGGGCCGCCGGTTTGACCGGCTTGTTGAGCACCTGAATGCCGTTCGCGCGGGCGTCCTCGCGCACCTGCGGGCTCGCGTCAGCGGTGACCAGGATGGCCGTGAGATCGGCGCCGAAGCGCCCGCGCAGCTCCGCGATCGCTTCGATGCCGTTGCCGTCATCGAGATGGTAATCGACCAAGAGACCGTCGGGTGACGCTTGCGCGCCGGCAATCGCCGCAACCGCCGTGGCGAGATCGGGTGCCTTCAACACGCGGCAGCCCCAGCCGCCGAGGAGCGTCTCCATGCCGTCGAGAATGGCAAGATCATTATCGATGCAAAGGACGGTGACGCCGGAGAGCTGAATGCGATCCCCTTTCCGCGCCACCCGCTGAGACGGGCTCGCCGGAACGGCGGCAGCGAGCGGCACCTCGACCGAGAACCGCGATCCACGGTCGACCGCCGATGTGACGGCGATCTCGTGATCGAGCACGCGCGCGATGCGCTCCACGATCGAGAGCCCGAGCCCCAGGCCGCGCGCCACCTTCGCCCCCCGGTCGAGCCGGTGGAATTCCCGGAAGATCGCGCGCCTCTGCGAGGCGGGAATGCCGAGTCCGGTGTCGTAGACGTCGATGCGCAGCCCGCCGCGCCGGCGCCGGCAGCCGACCAGCACACGGCCCTTGGGCGTGTACTTGATCGCGTTCGACACCAGATTCTGCAGGAGCCGCCGCAGCAGCCGCCGGTCGGATCGAACCGCGAGCGAGCAGGGCGCGAACTTGAGCTGCAATTCCTTCTTCTGCGCCAGCGGCGCGAATTCGACCTCGAGCTGGCGCAGGAGCTCGTCGATGCGGAAGCCGACGATGGTCGGCTTCATCGCGCCGGTATCGAGCCGCGAAATGTCGAGCAGGGCCCCGAAGATGTCTTCGACCGCGTCGAGCGAGGCGTCGATATTGCCGATGAGCTGGGCATCATTGCCACCGCCTTGGCGCTCCACCAAGCTGGTGACGTAGAGGCGTGCGGCATTGAGCGGCTGCAGGATATCGTGGCTCGCGGCGGCCAGGAACCGGGTCTTGGAAATGTTGGCCTCGTCGGCCTCGGCCTTGGCGCGGCCGAGCTCGGTATTCAGCCCCGTCAATTGCTCGGTGCGCTCGCGCACGCGCCGTTCCAGCGACTCATTGGCACGCTCGAGTTCCTCCGCCGCTTTGACGCTCGGGGTGATGTCGGTGAAGGTCGTCACGATGCCCCCGTCGGGCATGGGATTGGCGCGCACTTCCATGACCAGGTCGCGCTCGGCGAAACGCTCGAGAAACGGCTCGCTGTTGGCGACGTAACGTGCCAGCCGTTCGCGCACGAACGCATCGGCTGCTTTGCCGTCCAACGTGCTGTGCTCGGCGTGGAAGCGCAGGATGTGGTCGAGCCCGGTGCCGACCCGCGTGAGCTGCGGCGGCAAAGCGAGGATCTCGCCGAATTGCCGGTTCCAGCAGACGAGGTGCAGCTCCTTGTCGAACACGGCGATGCCCTGGCGCACGTGGTCGAGCGCGGTCTGCAAAATCTCGCGGTTGTAGTGAATCGCCGCGTTGGCGTCGTCGAGCAGCTTGAGCGCCGCCTTGGTCGAGACCGTGCGTTTGCGCAGAAGCAGCGAGAGCACGAGGCGGGACGACGCCGCACCGATCGCCGAGGCGAGCAGATGCTCGGCGTAGCGCAGCAGCTGGAAGTCGGCCTCGGCCTTGGGATCGACGCTGATGCCGCGCGTCAGCGCGTAGCTGCCGAACGAGCTGCGCGCGCGCTCCTCGCCGAGATAGCGGGCGACGGTGGTGATCAGTTCCTCGACCGTCACCGAGGAACGCCACAGCCGGAAGCTCGACGGGATCGGTGTCAGATCGGAGGGGACGAACAGATCCGCCTGCAGCCGCTCGATCGACGTCGGGGCGCGGCCGAGCGAAAAGATCGTGTAGGCGAGGACATTGAGCGAAAGACTCCAGATCACGCCGTGGGCGAGCGGCGGCAGGTCAAGTCCGATGAGTGCCTGCGGGCGCAGGGCGGCGACGCCCCAAGGTCCTTGCAAAAGCAGGCCCTGGCCGACGATGCCGGCATCGGCAAAGCTCGGCAACAGCAACGTGTAGGCCCAGGCCAGGATGCCGACGGCCATCCCCGCGATGGCGCCGCGGGCGGTGCCTCGGCGCCAGATCAGACCGCCGAAAAATGCCGGCGCGAGCTGCGCGACGGCCGCAAACGACAACAAGCCGATCGAGGCGAGCTGGGCATCCCCGGCCACGCGATAATAAACGTAGGCCAGGAACAGGATGACGAAGATCGCCATCCGCCGCCCGGTCAGGAGCAGCCCGCCGACGTTCTCGCGGCCGGTGATGAGCGACTCGCGCCGCTGCAGCACCAGCGGCATGAGGATGTCGTTCGAAACCATGATGGCGAGCGCCACGGACTCCACGATCACCATCGCAGTCGCCGCAGAGAGCCCGCCGACGAAGGCCGCGATCGTGAACAGGTCGGAGCGCGCGGCGAGCGGCAGGGCCAGCACGAACATGTCGCTGTCGACCTGTCCGGGCGTGAACGTCAGCAGGCCGGCCAGCGCAATCGGCACGACGAACAGATTGATCAGCAGGAGATAGGTCGGAAACAGCCAGGAGGCGCGCCTGATCTCATCCTCGCTGTTGTTCTCGACCACGGTGACATGGAACTGGCGCGGCAACAGCACGATGGCGAACAACGCAAGCAATGTCATCGCCAGCAGCGTGCCGAGCGCCGGCTCGCGGCCGAACACCGCCGCGGTATCCGGCCGATGCAGGGCCTGGGCGAAGAGCGCCAGCGGCCCGTCGAACATCCAGAACGTGACGAACACGCCCACGCCGACGAAAGCGACGAGCTTGACGAGCGACTCGGTGGCGATTGCCAGCATCAAGCCGTCCTGATGCTCGGTCGCATCGATGTGGCGGGTGCCGAACAGAACGGCAAAAATCGCCATCGCGACCGCGACGTAGAGCGCGATATCGCCCAGCACCGGCTGCATCGCGCCGCTGGCCGGCCCGATATGCGCGAGAATCGTGGTCAGCGACGACGATACCGCCTTGAGCTGGAGCGCGATGTAGGGAATCGTGCCGATGATGGCGATCAGCGCGACGGTCGCTGCAACGGTCTGCGCCTTGCCGTAGCGGGCGGCAATGAAGTCGGCGATCGACGTGATGTTCTGCGCCTTCGCAAGCCGAACGATGCGCATGATCAGCGGCGAGCACAGGCCGATCATCAGGATCGGACCGAGGTAAATCGTCAAGAAATCGAAGCCGGTCCGAGAGGCGAGCCCGACCGAGCCGAAGAACGTCCACGACGTGCAGTAAATCGCGAGCGAGAGCGGATAGATGAAAAGCCGCCAACGGCCTGCGCGGCCATATCGACGGGTCCGGTCGCCGTAGCTCGCGACCACGAACAACAGGCCGATATAGCCGAGCGCGAAAGCGATGACGATCCAGCCCTGCAGCATGGTGCGGCGTTTCCCTCCGGGCGCCAGGCGCGTCAATTCTATCGGATCGGGAAGCGGGGGAAAGGCCGCTGCCGCTCGCTCGCCGGTGCTTCGTGACGGTCGATATTCTCTTGGGGGCCGCCGCCGCGCCGGAAACCCTCGGGGGTGCGGCGTGGCCGCCGAGCGTCGCGCCGCTCGCGGTGGCGGCGATGAGCTATTCCGCTGCCAGGGCGCGGTTCTTGAGCGGCAGCCTGAGCCGCTGCCACACGTCGACCAATGCCTCGGCCAGCGCATCGATCAGCGCGTCCTCGTGGTAGGGGGTCGGCGTGATGCGCAGCCGTTCGGTCCCCTTCGGCACGGTCGGATAGTTGATCGGCTGAATGTAGATGCCGTGTCCGGCGAGCAGCAGATCGCTCGCCGCCTTGCATGTCTCGGGCTCGCCGACGAAGACCGGCACGATGTGGGTCTCGCTCGGCATCACCGGCAGTCGGGCGGCGTTGAGCACAGCCTTGACGCGGGCGGCGCGCTCCTGGTGGCGCTCACGCTCGAAGCTCGAGGTCTTGAGATGGCGGATGGCGGCGGCCGCCGCAGCACAGACCGGGGGAGGCAGCGCGGTGGTGAAGATGAAGCCGGGCGCGTAGCTGCGGACCGCGTCGCAGAGCGCGGCGCTTCCCGCGATATAACCGCCGAGGCAGCCGAAGGCCTTGGCCAGCGTGCCTTCCAGCACGTCGACGCGTTCCATCGCGCCCTGCAGCTCGGCCTGGCCGCCGCCGCGCGGACCGTACATGCCGACGGCGTGCACCTCGTCGGCATAGGTCATGGCGCGGTAGCGCTCGGCGAGATCGCAGATGCGGTTGATCGGGGCGACATCGCCGTCCATGGAATAGAGCGTCTCGAATACGATCAGCTTCGGCCGCTGCGCGTCGGCAGCGCGCAACAATTCTTCAAGATGCACCATGTCATTGTGGCGGAAAATCTGCTTCTCGGCGCCCGACTGGCGTACGCCCTCGATCATCGAATTGTGGTTCCAGGCGTCCGACAGGATCAGGCAGTTCGGCATCAACTTGACCATGGTCGAGATGCTGGTCTCGTTCGATATGTAGCCGGAGGTGAAAACGAGAGCCGCTTCCTTGCCGTGGAGGTCGGCGAGCTCGCGCTCGAGGTCGACCAGCGGGTGGTTGGTGCCGGCGATGTTGCGGGTGCCGCCCGCGCCCGTGCCCATGCGGGTCGCGGTCTCGACCATGGCTCCGATCACCTTGGGGTGCTGGCCCATTCCGAGATAGTCGTTGGAGCACCAGACGATCACGTCGCGTGGCCCCTGCGGCGAGTGCCAGGTCGCATGCGGAAAACGCCCGGCAATCCGCTCGAGATCGGCGAAGACCCGGTAACGACGCTCGTCGCGCAGCCGCCCAAGGGCATTCTTGAAATACGCCTCGTAGTCCATGGAATCGGTCTTCCCCGAAAAAAGGGGCCGCTTGGAACGCGCCCAGGCCTCTTTTTAGAAGCGTTCCAGGCCCTTTGTCGAGACGCTTATGGGCGCGCCGCAAGGTCGCAGCTTTGAGCTGGATCAAGCAGCGAGCGAGGGAAATCCGGCGATGCGGCTCGGGCGGGTGCACCCCTTTTTTCTGTGGGCAGGGATCACGAGTGCCGGACTTTGCCTGGCGCGCGGCATCGAGAAGTGGCGTCCGGCATGCGGCTAAACTAACATTCCGCTTGGCTTGCGCGCGCCGGCAAGGTTTCGGGTAGGCAAGGGAAGCATGCGGTGCGCCGGCGAGGGGTATCGGGTGATGACTGAACGCAAGCACGGCCTGGACCACGGTCTGACCAACTACGGCGACCGCGATTTTTCGCTCTATCTGCGCCGTTCCTTCGCCCAGTCCATGGGTTATTCGCGCGCGATGCTGCAAAAGCCGGTGGTCGGGATCGCCTATACGCCGTCCGGCTTCAACAATTGTCATCGTCACTTCCCGGAGCTGCTCGAGGCCGTCAAGCGCGGCGTCCTTTCAGCAGGCGCGCTGCCGATCGATTTTCCGACCATCTCGCTCGGGGAGGTGTTTCTCAGTCCGACCAGCCTCAAGTACCGCAACCTGATGTCGATCGATACCGAGGAGATGATCGGGGCGCAGCCGATGGACGCGGTCGTGCTGATGGGCGGCTGCGACAAGACCGTGCCGGCGCAGCTCATGGGTGCCGTCTCGGCCGGGCGGCCGGCGGTCATGCTGGTTGCCGGTCCCATGATGACCGGACGCCACCGCGGCGAGCGGCTGGGCGCCTGCACCGATTGCCGCCGCTTCTGGGCCCGCTACCGCGCGGGCGAGGTCGGCGATGCGGAGATTTCGCAGGTCGAAGGCCAGCTCGCCGTGACCGCCGGCACCTGCGCCGTGATGGGCACCGCATCCACCATGGCCTGTCTCGCCGAGGCGCTCGGGCTCGTTCTGCCCGGCACCGCCGCCATCCCGGCGGTGCATGCCGATCGCCTGCGCGCCGCCGAAGCGACCGGCGCCGCGGCGGTTGCGCTCATCGGTTCCGGACGCACGCCCGATCGGATCGTCAACGCGAAGTCGGTAGAGAATGCGCTGCGTGCCCTGCTCGCGCTCGGCGGCTCGACCAATGCCGTGATCCATCTCACCGCGATCGCCGGTCGGGCCGGGGTCAAAGTTTCGCTCGAGCAGCTCAACCGGCTCTCGGAATCGACGCCGGTGCTCGTCAATCTCAAGCCGGTCGGCAACGGCTACATGGAGGATTTCTTTGCCGCCGGCGGAATGGGCGCGCTGTTGCGCGAGCTCAAGCCGGTCCTTCACCTCGATTGCATGACCGTGACCGGCGAGACCCTGGGCGAGCGCCTCGCATCCGAGGGCGCGCCTTACATCGACCGCTCGATCATCGCTGGGCGTGACCGGCCCTTCGAGCCGCAAGGCGGGCTCGTCGCCTTGTTCGGCTTCGAGCACGAGGGCAGGGCGGTGGTATTTTCCTCGCTCGCCGATCTCGCGGCGCGCATGGACGACCCCTCTCTCGACGTCACCGCGCAGGACGTGCTGGTCTTGCAGAATGCCGGCCCGAATGCCCCCGAATGCATGCCCGAGGCCGGCTATCTGCCGATCCCCAAGAAGCTTGCGCAGCGCGGGGTCAAGGACATGATCCGGGTCTCCGATGCGCGCATGAGCGGTACCGCCTTCGGCACCATCGTCCTGCACGTGACGCCCGACGCGGCCTCGGGCGGCCCGCTCGGTCTCGTGCGAAGCGGCGACCGTGTCCGACTTTCCGTGAAGGAACGGCGGATCGATCTCCTGATCGAGGACGCCGAATGGAAGCGGCGTGCCGCTGCGATCGCGCCGATGCAGGCCAAGCCCGAGCGCGGCTATGCCAAGCTCTATGCGCAGGAAATTCTCGGCGCCGATGACGGCTGCGATTTCGCATTTCTGCGGCCGGGTGCCGCGGCGAAGTGATGGTCGGCTTGCAGGCCGGATCGACACTTGCTGCGTCGCGGTCTCGGGTTGCGGCGCCTGTGCTCGCCTTGCTGCTCTTGCCGCTGTTCTCGACATGCGCGGCCCTGGCGCAAGCCGGCGAAGCGGGGACCACCTTTCAGGGGCCCGACCGCGAGCAGCGTCTGGTCGAAGCCGCCAGGCGCGAAGCCATGCTCACGCTCTATTCCAACGCGCCGACCGACGACAATGCCGCCTTGCTTGGCGCCTTTTCGAAGAAATATGGGATCAAGATCAATCTCTGGCGCGCGAGCTCGGAGGAAATCCGCCAGCGGGCGCTGGCCGAGGCCAGGGCCAGGCGCTTCGAGGTGGATTTCATACTCAACAATGGCCCGGCGCTCGAGGCGCTCCGGAACGAAAAGCTCCTGCAGGAGGTGACGTCTCCGTATCTCGCCGATCTGATGGGGAGGGCGGTCCCGTCCCACAAGGAGTGGGTCGGCTTCTGCCTCAATGTGCTCGTTCAGGCCTACAATACCGACCTGGTGAAAAGGGAGGAGCTGCCGAGGACCTATTCGGATCTGGCGGACCCGAGATGGAAGGGTCGGCTCGGCATCGAGGTCGACGATTCCGACTGGTTCGCCGGGCTCCTCGGAGAGCTCGGCGAGGCGAATGGGGTCAAGCTCTTCCGCGACATTGCCGAGGTCAACGGCTTTTCGGTGCGCAAGGGCCACACCCTGTTGGCCAACCTGGTCGCCGCAGGCGAGGTGCCGCTCGCGCTCACCGTCTTCAACTACACGGCCGAGCAGCTCAGGCGCAAAGGCGCGCCCCTCGCGTGGTTTGCGCTTGCGCCGGTCGTCTCGATGCCGAACGGCATCTCGATCGCAAAGGCGGCGCCGCATCCCCATGCAGCGTTGCTGTTTCTCGATTTCATGCTCTCGGACGCGCAGAGCATCCTGGCCGACCGCGACTACGTCGTGACCAGCACTCGGGTCCCCGCCCCGCTCGACCGGAGCACGCTCAAGGTGCTCGATTCGGCCAAGGTCCTTGCCGATGGCGACAAATGGCGACGCCTCTATGCCGGCGTCATCGCATCGCGCAAGTAGCGCCACCACGGGCTTTCGCACGACCGTCGCGCTTGCTAGCTTCGCTTGCCACCAGGGGGAGCAAGCCGATGGCCGTCGAAAGCATCTTTTACTCGGCGTCCGGCATCAGCTGCCGCGGCGCGCTGATCTGGGACGAAGGCGTCAAGACCCCGCGGCCGTTGTTGCTGATGGCGCCGAATTGGCGGGGCGTCATCAAGCCGGCCATTGAAACCGGCCAGATGCTCGCCAACGAGGGCTACGTCGTGTTCGTGGCCGATATGTTTGGCGAGGGCAATGGGCCGGTCGGGACCGAAGATCCGATGCAATTCCTGCGGCCGTTCATGGCGGACGTGGCGGGAATGCGCCGGCGTGTTGCGGCGGCGCTCGATACCTTGACCCGGGAATCCGATCGGCGCGCGATCGGCGACATCAGCCGGCGCGCCGCCATCGGCTTTTGCTTCGGAGGCCTCAGCGTCCTCGATCTCGCGCGCACCGGGGCCGACGTTCAGGCGGTGGTGTCCATGCATGGGACGCTGGTCACGCCGCAGCCGGCGAAGCGCGGCGACATCAAGGCCGCGGTGCTTGCGGTCCATGGCGCCGCCGATCCGATCGCGCCCAAGGCCGAGCGTGACGCCTTCGAGGCCGAGATGACGGCGGCCGGCGCGCGCTGGGCGCTGCTCACCTTCGGCGGCGTGGTGCACGCGTTCACGGACCCGGCCGAGGACAGGCCGGGCGTGGCCAAATGGAACGAGCCGGCGACCCGCCACGGTTACGCGCTGGCGCATGCCTACATCGCGGATGCCTTCGCCGGAAAATTGTGAGATCGTGGCGGTCGGCAGCCGGCGTGGTAACCGTGTCCCATTCATCAGCGGAGGCTTCGATGCATAGGCTATCCATCCCGCAATCGGTGGTCGACCGTGTCGTCGCCCGCCGCGGCCGCGAGCACGTCTATGACGATCTCGACCCGGCCAAGACCGCGCTGGTCGTGGTCGACATGCAGAACGCTTTCATGCTGCCGGGCGTGGCGCATGCGCTCTGTCCGATGGCCGAGAAGATCGTGCCCAACATCAACCGCCTCGCGGAAGCGGTGCGCGCGACCGGCGGCACGGTGGTCTGGATCAAGACCACCTTCAAGGAGGACGCGCTGCAGAGCTGGTCCACTTATTTCGAGATGGTGACGCCCGAACAGGGCGCCAAGCGCATCGCCGCGCTCACGGCCGACAGCAAGGGACACGAGCTTTGGGGCGCGCTCGACGTGCGGCCGGACGACCTGATCGTCGAGAAGAATCGCTTCAGCGCCTTC
>WNFD01012208.1_pt1 | contig 10304 bp, 10 predicted proteins | sample 5400491 | NCBI WGS metagenome assembly WNFD01 (sample SAMN13153343, study PRJNA577476) | soil metagenome | isolation source: 120 cm saprolite under Douglas fir tree site 2 hole 2 replicate 2 | place: USA:California | collected 2015-04-18 | reverse complement strand
TTCGCGGCTTGAAAGATTCCGGCAAGGAAATGAATGCGAGCCCCGTCTCGCCCACGGCCCTCGCCGAATTGGTGAAGCTCGTCGAATCCGGCAAAATTACCGGCGCGATCGGAAAAAAAGTTTTCGCCACCATGTTTGAATCCGGCCGCGGCGCCGCTGAGATTGTGGCCGCCGAAGGCCTCGGCGCCCAAGTGGCGGACTCTGCCATCGAACAAGCCGCCCGCGAAGTCATCGCGAAGAATCCCGACAATGTCGCCAAATTCAAATCCGGCAACGAAGGCGTCTTCAAGTTTTTCGTCGGCCAGGTCATGAAGGCCACGCGCGGCCAGGCCAACCCGCAGGCCGTCAACGACATCCTGCGCAAGCTGCTCTCCTGATTTTTTTGGAGTGCGGCGGCTTGCCGCCGCTTTTGCGGTCGCCCCAACTACTCAGACTGATCCGATGAGGTGATCAAATGCTGAAACCAGGCGCCAAAGCTCCCGATTTCCGTCTCAAAACCGACGGAGGGAAATACCTTTCGCTTTCCGATTTTAGCGGCCAGCGCGTCTTGCTCTTTTTCTTCCCCAAAGCAAACACGTCCGGTTGAACGATCGAAGCGTCCGAGTTTCGTGACGCAAAAAAAGAATTCGACAAGCTCGGCGTCGCCATCCTTGGGATGAGCGCCGATTCCGTCAAAGCCCAGGCTGGGTTCAAGGAAAAGCAGAAGCTCAATTTCCCCCTGCTCAGCGATCCCGACCACAAAACCATCCAAAAGTTCGGTGCCTGGCAAGAAAAGCGATTCATGGGCCGCACATTCATGGGCATCGTCCGCAGCTCCTTCCTCATCGGCAAGACCGGCAAAATCGAGGAAGTCTGGCCCCTCGTCAAAGCCAAAGGCCACCCCGCCGCCGTCCTCCAGCGCCTCTTGCAAAACTGAGCCGACGTCTCCGCACTGTCGGATCGGATTCTCAGTTATATAATTTCTTTTGACAACCCCATTAAGACTCTGGTAGATTATCCTTGTTCAGTAGTGCGCCTCGCCTTCCGCGAGACCCCCTTACAACTCAAATCTATCTTCTCTGGAGACTTCCATGTCCAACAATCGCTCCACGGACCGTTCCGGCTTGTGTTCTTTCAACTTTGCCGATGGCCGCCAGTGCCGCACTCCGCGCCGCTCCGGCCATCCGCACTTCTGCTTCTTCCATGCCCAGAAGGAAGCTGAATCCCTCGCCGCAAAACAAGCCGGTGAGGACATATCTTCCTTCCTTTCAACAAGTTTGCTTTCCGCTTGCGATCTTAGCGCCGCCATGGCTCGACTCTTTTCCGCGGTAGCCCAAGGCCAAATCAAGCCCAAAGTCGCCTCTACACTCGCCTATCTCAGCCAGACCATGATCCAATCCATCCCTATCGCCCAGCACGAATACATCGAGTCCTTCAGCTCAGATACCTGGCGCAGAGCCATCCGCTCCTCGTTCACTCACCCCGCTCCGCTGCCTATGCCTACACCTCAGGCCGCCCCACCGGCACCCTCTCCTGCCCCACAACCAACTTCGCAACCAGCACCGCAAGCAGCGCCGCCTTCGGTCTCCAAACCCGCAAAGTGCGACCCCGCATCCTGATGGCAGGCCGAAATATTACCCGTCCGGGCTGGAGCCAGCGTTTCTGTAGTGGCGGGTCTTTAGACCCGCCAGTCCTTCTCAAGACTTTGCCATCGTTAACCCATTTAGAATCAACACCCGCGAAGCACACAAATGGAGTGACCTTAACTCCCTTTAGAATCAACACTTCCAAAAGTGTATCAAAACAAAGGACTTTAACTCCCTTTAGAATGAACACTTATGAAAAAGAGGGGGGAGGGGGTCCAGTTATTGTTAACTAGAAATCCGCGCTCTTCAGACTAACGATCAGGTCCAGAACCGGCCTGGGCAGAGGGCCGCGTCACTTCGCCCGGCCCCCCGGCGCGATTCGCGCTAGTTGATTGTCACGGCGATCGCTGCGCCCTTGCCGCCCCCAGCCAGCGCTCCAATAATCGCGCCGCCGGCTGCGCCGCCGCCGATGAACCCGGCATCCCTTTTGCCCTTGCCGCCCAGGGTTCTTCCCGCGGAGCTCGTCGCAATCGTGTACGTCGTGCCGCCCACCGTCACCGTGCGCAGCCGCAGGTACAGCTTCGCAGGTGTGGACAGTCGCCCGGAAGCTTGGACGCTGCTCACCGTCAATTTCACTTCCGAGCCCTTGGGAATCACCACTTTGCCGCCCGACGTCACGTCTTGCGCCACTGAACCTGTTACCGTCTGGCCAATCTTGGCCGTCTTGGAGCTCACGGATTGGTCGGTCACCACCGAAATTTTCGTTCCTGCTGGAACCGTGCCGCCTGCCTCGGCCACTACGGGTATTGCGAGAGACAACCCTAGAAAAACTGCGATTGTGCGAAATCGTGGATGCATCTCCGTCACCTCCGACTTGGATTGGGACTGTACCAAAAGTCTAGCAGAAGGAATCGGCGAGAGCGGAACGACAGCGCTGCTACGCCGCTAGAAGTGAAACACCAGTTCTTCGGAATCCGCTGATTTCGGTTCCACATATAGGTTATCGATCAGGCGGGTCTTGCCGATGAAAACCGCGAGGAGAACATAACAGGGTTTGTTTACACGTATCACCGGCTCGAACGACACGGCATCCACGATCTCCGCATAGTCCACCCTCGCAAGCCGTTCCGCGCTGAGCGTTCGGTGAAGCACTGCCTGCAATTGCAGCGCATCGTGAACTCCGGCGGCAAGCTCGCCTCTCGCTGCATCCAGCGCGCGATACAACACGGTCGCCGCCTTTCGCTCCTCTGCGTTCAAATAAACGTTTCGCGAGGAAAGGGCCAAGCCGTCGGCTTCGCGGATCGGCGGGCAAACGACGATTTCCGTATCCAGATTCAAATCGTGCGCCATTTGCGTGATGAGTCGCGATTGCTGCGCATCCTTGCGCCCGAAGTATGCAAAGTTCGGCTGCACGATCTGCAACAGTTTCATCACTACGGTTGTGACGCCACGAAAGTGGCCGGGCCGCGAGCGCCCTTCGAGTCTCTCGCTCAAGCCAGCGACGTTAACGTAAGTCGAAAATCCGTCGGGATAGATCTCCGACGGTTCCGGCGCAAAAAGCGAATCCACGCCCGCGCGCTGAAGTTTTTCGCTGTCGCTCTCGAAGGTGCGCGGATATTTTGAGAAATCCTCGTTCGGGCCGAACTGCTTCGGATTGACGAAGATGGAAGCAATGACCGGCGAGCACTCCCGCCTGGCTCGCTCGATCAGCGACAGATGTCCTGCGTGGAGCGCACCCATCGTCGGCACCAGTCCGACGATGAGGTTTTCCGCACGCGCTTGCCGCGCAAGTTCCTTCATCCACGCAATTGTTCGGATAGTTTCCAAAGTGTGGTAGCGCCGGCATCTTTGCCGGCTCTGATCATCTCGAAGTCGGAATAGTGTTCACAGACTACGCGCCCGCCGCGATAGCCCGCTCGCGGTAAAAGTGCATCAGGTCTGTCAAGATTGGCTGTGCGCCAAGCTGCCGCAGCAGCGTGGTGACCTGTCCCCGATGGTACGTCCCGTGATTGACCAGATGCTGCATCGATTCCCAGAGTGGGTTGCGGTATACGCCGAACTTCAGAGTCTTGTATTCCATCATGCGGTCCATGTCGGATTGCGTCAGTCCGCGTGCAAAACCAAGCAGGCGCGCTTCGTGTTCGCTCCAGCGCTCCCGCAAGCTCGCAACGTCTTTGAATTGCGTCGTATCCGGAAGCGATGCAGGCGAGCGGCCCTGAAAACGTTCCAGCCAGATCCACTCGGCGCCGAAAATATGCGCGAGCGTGTCGCGTACTGAACCGAAGCTCGAGCCCATCGGTTGCACGAACTGCTCAGCCGTAAGGCTGGACGCCGCGTCTAGCGACCGATGATTCGCCCAGGCGTTGTAGTCGTACAGCATGCGCATCTCTTGAGGCGTCATGTCCTTGTCCTCTTCGCGTTTTCAGATTTGCGGGCTGTTCAGCTCGCGATGGAAATGGTCTTGCGCCCCTTGGCCGTCTGCGGAGCATGGTAGGACTCCGCATCGGAAGGGAATCCGCCATTGCGCACGTCGGAGCAATATTCGCGCACCGCATTCGAGATCACTTCTCCGACACTGGCATACTGGCGCGCAAATTTCGGCGCCTGGTTAAACGTCAGACCCAGAAGATCGTGAACGACGAGAATCTGCCCGTCGCAGTCCGGACCGGCGCCGATGCCGATCGTCGGGATGCGCAATTCGCGAGTAATCTGCGCCGCCAGCTCGCGAGGCACTGCCTCGAGAACAACCGCAAAAGCCCCCGCCGCTTCCACCGCGCGCGCATCGCGAATCAACTGCTCGGCGGCGTCCGGCGTTTTTCCCTGCACGCGATATCCGCCCAGCGCATTCACCGATTGCGGCGTCAAGCCGACGTGGCCCATCACGGGAATTTCCGCTTCTGTCAGCCGGGAGATCAATTCCAGGCGGCGTTCCCCGCCTTCCACCTTCACGGCCTCGGCTCCCGCTTCCTTTACGAAACGCATGGCGTTGTGCAGCGATTCCGCCATGTCCGTGTGATAGCTGCCGTAAGGCATGTCCGCCACAAGAAGTGCGCGGCGCGTTCCACGGCGCACGGCGCGAGTGTGGTGCAGCATTTCGTCAATCGTGACTGGCAGGGTACTCTCATACCCCAGCACGACCATGCCGAGCGAATCGCCGACAAGAATCACATCCACGCCGGCTTCATCGAGCAAGCGCGCAGTCGGATAGTCGTACGCCGTCAGGCAAGTGATTTTCTGGAAGTTGGATTGGGAGCCTGCAGCCTGGCTCTTGCGCTGCAGGAGGTCGGGCACGGTGATTTTTCCGTTCCCGGAATTGGGGATAACGCTCATGGTGGCCTCCGGTGCCGTTCCCTTGAATGCGGGATACAGCCCTGTACTTCACCTTTGCGCAGGATAACAAATTTCGATGCGCAACACTAGAAATTTGGATGCCCCGCGATACGCATTAGTCGCCGCGCGGCGCTTGCGCGCGCCCTTTCCATTGTCCGCCGCGGCCGAGCCAGTAGCGCACCGCGGAAACGCATGTCGCATAGCCGTAGAACAGGGCAGCGACCGGCAGAGTAAACGCCCAAACCGGCGACAGGCCGTAAAAGCGCACCGTTAGCAGGAAAGTCGTGGTCATCAGTGCTACCGCGGTGCTCGCCATGATCCATGCCGGATCATTGCCAGTGAAGAAGAGAATCCACGCCAGCCAGAAGGTCACGAACAGCCCGGCCAGTGTCGCAACGAGCACCACAATCGATTGGCGAAGCTGAGTGAATGCAGTGCGCGCGATCGTGTCGCGAATTTCCGCGAAGCTGCCGTACTCGCGAAGGCTCACGCTCGCGCGCGTCAGCCCCATCCAGATTTTTCCGCCGCTCTGCTTCAGCGCTCGCGCCAGCGCGCAATCGTCAATCACTTCCCGCCGAATCGCCGCGATTCCTCCGATGCGTTCGAGAGCTTCGCGACGCAGCAAAATGCAACCGCCCGCCGCGCCAGCCGTGCGCGCTCTCGGATCCGCAATCCAGCGCGGCGGATACAGCATCAGGAAAAAATAGAGAAACGGCGGAATCAGCAGCCGTTCAGGGAATGTTTTCGCCTGCAGGAGCACCATGAGCGACACGAGATCGAGCGAATCTCTCTCCGCGCGGAAAACCAGGCGGCGCAAAGTGTCTGGCGCATGCACCACATCCGCATCGGTGAACCAAAAGAATGCCGGCGCTTTTTCCGCCGCCGCAGAAACGCCTTCGTTCAGCGCCCAGAGTTTTCCAGTCCACCCGGCCGGAAGCGCGGCAACGGAATGGACCGTCACGCGCCGCGTCGCGCCGAATTCCGCCGCAGCTTGACGCGCGAGCGCGGCGGTTCCGTCTTCGCTCTGATCATCAACAATGATGATTTCGAGCTCGCCGGGATAATCCTGGCTTGCCAAACTAGCGATCGCGCGGGCAATGGTTTCGGCTTCGTTACGAGCTGGAACGACCGCAACGACGGGCGGCCATTTTTCGAGCGGCTTCGGCGCGATCTCTTCTTCGCTTAACCTCCAAAAATTTCCGCGCGCGAGAAGGAGATAAAGCCAAATAGCAAGAGGAATGGCAGCGACGTAGAGGGACGTCAGGAGCACACGCCATTCTGCAACAAGCCGAGTGGTCAGAGCTATGCCAGATCCTCGGCGCGGATGGGCAACCGCCGGATGGGCTTGCCGGTGGCCGCGAAGATCGCGTTGCATACAGCCGGAGCGATCGGCGGAGTGCCGGGCTCGCCAACGCCGCCCGGAGCTTCGTTGCTCGGCACGATGTAAACTTCAACCTTCGGCGTTTCGTTCAACCGGAGCATTTCGTAATCATGGAAATTGCTTTGCTCGACGCGGCCCTTGGCGATTGTGATTTGGCCCTTCAGAGCAGCCGTCAAGCCGAAGACGATCCCGCCTTCCATCTGCGCCGCAATCGTATCGGGGTTCACGTATCGGCCGCAGTCGACGGCGCAGACCACGCGATGCACGCGCACTTCGCCGGACTTGCGATTTACGCTGACTTCCGCGACCTCGGCGACGTAACTCCCAAACGATTCGACGACAGCGATCCCGCGCGTGCGCCCCGCCGCGAGCGGCTGGCCCCATCCGGCCTTCGCGGCAGCAAGCTCCAGCACGCCACGATGGCGTGGCGCGTTGGCCAGCAATTTGCGGCGGAATTCGAACGGATCTTTGCCGCTCGCCTTAGCGAGCTCCTCCATGAAACATTCCGTGATGTAGCCGTTGTGTGAATTTCCCACCGAGCGCCAGAAGCCCACGGGCACGCCCGCTTCGGTCAGTGCGTACTCGACGAGAAAATTGGGAATGCCATATTTGCTGTTGGCCTGCCCTTCGACGGAAGTTTCATCGATGCCGTTCTTTACCGAGCCGGGGAAAAAGCGCGACATGATCGAGGGGCCGACGATGCGGCTCTTCCATGCGACCGGCCAGCCGTCGGCGTCGAGTCCGGCGACAAGCTTGGTGTAAGCCGCGGGCCGGTAAAAATCGTTCTGGATGTCGTCTTCGCGCGACCAGGTAACCTGCACGGGCGCGCCGGTTCCTTTCGAAATCTCGACGGCTTCCGCGACGAAATCTTGTTCCGCCCGGCGCCCAAAGCCGCCGCCGAGAAAAGTGGTGTGCACGCGAACCTGTTCCGGCTTCAGGCCCGTAATTTTCGCACCCGTCATTTGCACGAAAGTCTGGAATTGCGTGGGCGCGTAAATGTCGCAGCCGTCGGCCCGCACATCCGCCGCGCAATTCATCGGCTCCATTGTGGCGTGCGCGAGAAAAGGAACTTCGTAAGCGGCTTCGACTTTTTTCGCGGCGCTCGCGAGGGCAGCGTCGGCGTCGCCATCCTTGCGCGCGATGGCGCCGGGCTTTTCGGCGGCAGCCAGATAAAGCTTTCGGATGGTGTCGCTGGAGTTGGCGGCGTTCGAACCCTCATCCCAGGTGATTTGCAAAGCGCGGCGGCCCTCCATCGCGGACCAGGTGTTGTCCGCAACCACGGCCACGCCGGTGGAGATTTGCAGAACTTGCTTTACTCCGCGAACGACTTTCGCTTTCGAATCGTCAAAGCTTTTCAGCTTGCCGCCAAAGACGGGACAGCGCGCGACGACCGCGTGCTGGATATTCGGCAGGCGCACGTCGATGCCAAAGCCTGCCTTGCCATTCACCTTCGAGGGCGTGTCAAGCCGCTTCATCGGCTTGCCGATGTACTTGTAGTCTTTCGGATCCTTCAGCGCTGGATTGGCCGGCACAGGGAGTTTCGCGGCTTGTTCCACCAACGCTCCGTAGCCCAATCGCTTGTTCGTGGCGTTATGCACCACTGCGCCGTTCTCCACGTGACACGCTGACGGTTCCACGTACCACTGCTGAGCCGCGGCGGTGACCAGCATCTCGCGCGCGGCCGCGCCTGCTTTCGTGAGCGGTCCCCAAGAAGCGCGGATACTGGTGCTTCCTCCGGTTCCCTGCAAACCGAAGAGAGGATTGAAGTAGGGCGGCGCAGCTGGCGCGAACTCGGTTTTGACCTTTTTCCAATCAAATTCGAGTTCTTCCGCGAGCAGCATGGCGAGCGAGGTGACGACGCCCTGGCCCATCTCGGACTTGTCGATGAAGAGCGTCACGCTGTCGTCGGGCGCAATGCGCACCCAGGCGTTCAGCGCTGAGGGTTCGGCAGGCGGGGCTGCCGCCAGCGCTTCGAATTTTCCGGGGAGATAGAAACCGACGACGAGCGCCACACCTCCACCGGCACCGGTCTTGAGAAAATCACGGCGATTTACGACAGGAGCGATTGCCATGGGACACCTCGTGACGTCTTGCGACTACCGCGGTTGAAGATGGCTTAAGCGGCGGACCTGGCCTTGCCCGGCTGCATGGATGCGGCGCGATGGATGGCCTTGCGGATGCGCTGGTAGGTGCCGCAGCGGCAGATATTGCCGCTCATGGCATCGTCGATATCGGTGTCGGTCGGGTTGGGTTTTTTCGAAAGCAGAGCGACGGCCGACATGATCTGGCCGGACTGACAGTAGCCGCACTGCGGAACATCTTCTTCCATCCATGCTTGCTGGACGGGATGGCTGCCATCGGCGGAGAGACCTTCGATGGTGGTGACTTTCTTGCCCGCGACGCTGGAGATTGCGGTGACGCAGGAACGCGTGGCTTCGCCGTTGATGTGCACGGTACACGCTCCGCAGAGCGCCATGCCGCAGCCGAACTTCGTGCCGGTCATGTTCAGCGTGTCACGCAGAACCCAGAGCAGCGGCATGTCCGGGCTGACGTCGACGGATTGCGCTTTGCCGTTCAAGGTGAAACTGATGGCCATGGAGTCCTCCCTCATGCAGATGGATATCCTACAACAACTACCCGCAAGGATGAAAATCCGCAGAAACCTGTTCAGGCGAAGCAGACTAAAGCTTTTCAGAAGGGAATGGCGCGTGACACTCGAAGGCAGGAGCACAGCCTCCACGGAATCAGACGCCCTGCGTCATGAGGCGTGAGCAAACTCAATTTCCCTCGGCGGGGGCGGGCTTGGGCCGGGCTTTGGGTGCTTGTGGCGGCACTTCCGACTCGACGCCGCGCCAGCCCACGGGTCGCCCGCTCACCGCTTCCTTCACGGAGCGAAAAAGCACGACGTACATCAACTGGCGGTAGTAGAAGCGCTGCAACAATACGGGAATGAGCAGGGTCCAGTCTTCCTTGCGTTCCAGAGCGAAGGCGACCATGCACGTCAAAATATCGATGAGCAAGAATCCGAGAAAGAAGAGAACCGATTTCTCCACGTCGGAGGTGGTCCATAGTTGAGGTAGCCGCGTGACGCGGAATTGCGCGAGCCCCCATAGCAGCAACGAGCCGAAGAACATCAGGTCGATCACCGGGGAGATGAGCGGCAATACGAGTTGGAATACAAAGATGTTCGGCAGAGCGATCCAGCCGAGCGTGCCGTATTTTGGCCGGAGAAGCGTGTCGCCATGCTTCCAGAACGATTGCAAAGTGCCGAAGGTCCAGCGGAAGCGCTGGCGGATGAGCTGCCCGGCTGTTTCCGGCGCTTCGGTCCAGGCGATGGCCTCTTCATCGTAGGTGACGCGCCAACCGAGACGGCGGATGGCGACGGTCAGGTCGGCGTCCTCGGCAACCGTGTCCGCGGTGATGCCGCCCGCGGAATCGATGGCCTTTTTGCGCCAGGCACCGAGCGCGCCGGGCACAACGGTGATGCAGTTCAACAGGTCGAAGGCGCGCTTCTCCATGTTCTGGCTGGTGATGTATTCGAGCGCTTGCCAGCGCGTGAGCCAGCGCGAACGGTTGCCGACCTTCACGTTGCCGGCGACGGCGCCAACCTTGGGATCGGAGAAATGGCGAATGAGTTTGCTGATCGCGTCCGATTCGATTTCGGTGTCGGCGTCGATGGTCACGACAATTTCGGTATCCGCCAGGGACAGGGCCTGATTCAGCGCCGCCGCCTTGCCGCGATTTACCTGATGAATGATGCGGACGCGCGGCTCATGCGAAAAGTTCGCATCCAGCAACTCGCCCGTCGTGTCCGTTGAGCCATCGTCCACAACGATGATGCGCAAGTCCCGGAGATCCGAGAGAAGGACCGAGGTGATGGTCTGCACGATGACGCTTTCTTCGTTGTGCGCCGGGATCAGAACGGTCACGCCCGGCGGCGGGTTGGGCATTATGGCGTGGTCCGGGCGCAGCTTTTCGATGAAGGCGAGCAAACCGATGATCGCGGCGCGCCCGCTCACCAGAACGAT
>WNFD01008187.1_pt1 | contig 10305 bp, 6 predicted proteins | sample 5400491 | NCBI WGS metagenome assembly WNFD01 (sample SAMN13153343, study PRJNA577476) | soil metagenome | isolation source: 120 cm saprolite under Douglas fir tree site 2 hole 2 replicate 2 | place: USA:California | collected 2015-04-18 | reverse complement strand
GCGGAATGACAACCCAGTTAGCAAACGTCAAAGCAGATCAAATCATCGCAGTCAAAGAAGGCGTGGGAATCGTCGAGCGCCCATTTCCTCGCGTTCTCGCCAAGTGAGGCCGCTCCTGAGCGAGGCCTCACTGATGTCGCTCTTCATGGCCGCCATAGCTTACCTTGCGGTCCCCGGGCGCAGATCTGATCTTCTCCGCCTGCGCTTGATTCAGTTTCGCAAGGAGAGCGAGCATGGTTTGCTCCCGCTCGAAACCACCTTGCTTGCGATACGCGGCAGCCAGATTGGAATAGACTGCCGCGTTCCCGGGACTGAGCCGCCGAGCTGTTTCCAAATGGGCAATTGCGTCGTCCACCCGATTGTCCAATAAGTTCAGTTTGCCCAAGGCAAGTTGTGAGCCCGCATAATTCGGGCGCTCGCCCACGGATTTTTCGAGCGCCTCTCGCGCTTCCGCGAATTCTGGTTGCCCCGGCGCGATGCCGGAACGGAGCAACGCCTCGCCCAGAAGCGTCAGCAGCATGTAATCCTGATGTCCCTTTCTGACACCCTCGCGCGCAGCGCGGACCGTCTCCAAAACATCTCCTTCGAACATCGCTTTTTGCGCGGTGGCTAGAAACGCGATATCAGTCTCTGGCGCCAGTCCGCTAGCCTGCTCGAAATCCTTCTTGCCGACATCAAATTCGTCTGCCAACGCGAGAAACATTCCGCGCTGATAATGCAGCCGAGCAGAATTAGGCAGGTGACGCAAACCCAGGTCTACGACTTGCATTCCAAGCTCGTATTCTCGTTTTTCCATGCAGGCGTCGGCAACAAACAAATAGAGCTTCTCGTTTTCAGGGGTGAAGCTCGATGCCCTCTGCAGTGCCTCCAGTGCCTTTTCATTCTGTTCGTCGCCGACATAAGCCTGCGCCAGCAGATTGTTCACGTCTACATCGTCATGTCCGCCGTCGCGAAGAGCGGTCAGAATCGGAATCGCCTGCCCGGGCTGGCCCGTCGCAACATAGCAGAGCGCCAAATTGAAATCAGCCGCGTATTCGTTGGCAACCCGCCCTTGCGCAGCTGACAAATGGGGAATCGCTTCAGAAAACGAACCTCGCCGCGTGAGATCAGTTCCCTTGCTCAGTTCTGCTTCGGCTTGCGCATCCGATTTGAAACTCGATTTGTCGCCAGCGGCTCGAGTTTCTGAAGTTTGCCATACTTGGGATTGCTGGTTCGCCGGCAATTGGGCCCACACAGCTAAGGACACACACATCATTAGGCCAGTCCAAATCGCACACCGCGACGGCACAGCTACCTCCACTGCCCTTCCCCTTCCCCGATCGTGATGTAACGATCAATCGGCAACTGCGTGAACCGCTCGGCCTTGCCGCCAGGCTGCGGCCATTGCACTTCCAGCCAGTCAATCTTGCTACGCTTGCCAACCCCCAAAACCATGCGCGGATCGTGCGAAGAAAGATAGCTACCTCCGCCGACTTTGAACTGGTGCCGTCTCCAATCACCCGATTGGTATGTAACTTTCGCCCCGATAGCATCAATGTTCGACTTGCTTCCAATCAGGCGAACTCCCAACCAGTGGTTCTGCCTCCCAATGTTATTGCGCAACAAGACGGGAGCCGCGTTGTTCTGCGCCACCAGCAAGTCGATTGCTCCGTCGTTATCGAAGTCCCCAATGGCCAATCCTCGGCCAGAGAGCGGCTTCGAAAAGATACTCCCGCTCTGTTGGCTCACATTCTCGAAACCCTTCCCCGTATTGTGGAACAACAGCATGGGTTCGAGGAATTTAACGCCTTCGATTCTTTTGTCCACGGTGTCATCCGGATGGCCGTTACAGAGAATAAGGTCCACGTCGCCGTCGTTGTCGTAGTCGAAGAACTTCAGGCCCCAACCGCTCATCAATCGAGTAGCTGCGCCCATCCCGGTCTGTGGCGCGGCATCGCTGAATGCCTCATTCCTGTCATTGTGATAGAGCGAGCACATCTCGTGATCCACGTTAGCTTCGAACAGATCATTCCATCCGTCTTGATCGTAGTCCGCCGCATCCACACCCATGCCGGAGCGCGGCTTGCCAAACGCGTTGACGCCAACCCCGGCCAGCGTTCCGATCTCCTCAAACTTCCCTTTGCCCCGGTTGGCAAACAAGAAGTTGGGCACAGTATCGTTGGTCACGTAGAGATCGATGAGCCCATCGTTGTTTATGTCAGCCGCAACCACGCCCCAGGCCTTCGCCAAAGATTGTGAAATGCCTGACTCTTTGCTGACGTCTGTAAAGGTTCCATTCCCATTGTTGTGAAACAACCAGCACGGCATGGGATCGTAAATACTGGGAATGCAGTAACGGCGTTCGCCGGTCAAAGTGTCCCCGCAGAACTTCAGCTTCGATTTGCTGTAGTCCACAAAGCGGCAGACGAAAAGATCCAGCCGCCCATCATTGTCGTAGTCGAACCAGACCGCGCTGGTAGCCCAGCCCGGAGCCGCGACCCCAGCCTTTGCGGTCACGTCGGTAAAAGTGCCGTCGCGATTGTTACGGTACAAGATGCTGTGCGGATATTGGGTTACGTACAGGTCAGGAAAACCATCGCCATCATAATCGCCGACTGCAACGCCCATCCCGTAAGCATTTCCTGGGACGGCAGCTTTTTGGGTCACATCGGTGAACGTACCGTCGCGATTATTGTGATAAAGGGCATTACGCAGAGGCTGAGGAGGCTCGAAGAAATCGCATGGGCCACTATTCACCAAGTAAATATCCATCCACCCATCGTTGTCGTAATCAATGAACCCACACCCCGGTGCGACGGTCTCTGGAAGGTGCGCCATCGGAGAACGTCCATTCACATGCATCCAGGAAATGCCGCTAACCGATGGAGCGATTTCTTCAAAAGCAGGTGGCAGATTTTCCGCAGCAGCAAAGCTTCGGAACGGGGACGCAGTGCCTATACCCGCCCAGCTTAACGCCTGTAGAAAGCGGCGGCGAGAAATCTGATTCCATGGATGGCTTTCAATTCTCGACATTCAAACCCCGCTTCCGTCACTGTGGCGCCTGTGTGCTCCGCGGGTTCTTCGCCGCCGCCTCCCGCTGCAGCGCCACTTCCCGTTCGGCTTCTTGCTTTCGTCCGGTACGTGCATACGCAGTCGCCAGTTGGTAGTGGCCGGCAGGATCCCCGGGTTGCATCTTTACATAGCTTTCGAGAGACACGAGTGCCTCGGAAAATTTCCCAGCCGAGTTCAGCGACATCCCCAGCGCAAGATATGCCTCCACGAATCCCTCATCAAGCTTCGACGCACGCGAAAAATGCCTGGCAGCGTCGTCCCATTGCCCGGCCTGGCGGGACACCTCTCCCAGCATGAATTCTGCAGAGGCGTTGTTGGGATCCGTCTTGAGTTCTTGCTCAAATTCCTTTTTGGCATCGTCGGGTTGCGGCGGAGACGCGGAAAGCGATATCCGTCCCAGGCGATAATGAATTCCCAGCGCTCCTGGGTCCTGTTCCAGTATCTTTTTGTATTGCGCTGCTGCTTTGTCCCAGTTCCCCTGAGATTCGAATGCCTCCGCTTCAAGCTCTTCGGCTTGTGCCGAAGTCGGGGCCGTCGCCGCTAGTTCTTGCGAGGCGCGCGAGGCCAGCTCAGAGTAGAAGTGAGTCGTGGTGTAGAGCACCTCAGGATCACGGGGGAATTCGCGGTTGAGGACCAGCATCGTCTCGACTGCGGTTTCCGTCTGGTCAAGACTCATGGCGCATCGCGCGCTGGACATCAGTGCTTTGTACTTCAGCTGCTTATCGGCAAGATGTCCTGCCTTTTTCAGAAGCGGCAGCGCTTCCCGGCACCGGCCCTTCTCGGCAAGGCTGATGCCGCGCTCGGCAAAGGACGAAGGGTCAGCCGCTGGAGTCTTCGAGGAAACCTGAGCGCCGGAAGAGGAAATCAGGAATCCACAGAGGCAGACGACGAGAATGCAAGTGAAGCTACGCATTAAGGATAAGGATAAGGATAAGGACAAAGACCCCGCTTCGCTGCGTGGCGCAGGGCGCAGTATATAGTGCGCTGTCGCTGCGCATATGAATGATAAGGTGGCCTCGCCTCAGACAACTTTCGCCAAACCCGAGAGTAGTGTATACAATATCCATCGTCAACACCCAGCCGCTGGAGGTACCATGACTCGCTTCGGAGAGCTTTCTCGCAGGCATTTTATAACCACGGTCGCCGCTGCGGCTGGTTCTGCACTCATTCCAGAGTCCGCAATGGCGAACCCGCAGGATCCCGTCGTGGACGTAGCCCAGAAAAAAGACGGTAAGTCCATCAGCCACGAGAAAGTTCCGTGGAGAGTGCGCCCATTCCCCATGCAACAGGTGCGCCTGGGAGAAGGTCCGTGCAAGGCGGCCATGGAAGCGGACCGCCAGTATCTGCACTCGCTCCCAACTGACCGCTTGCTGCACACCTTCCGAATCAACGCCGGGATTCCTTCTTCGGCGCCGGCTCTGGGAGGATGGGAAGCACCCGACTGCGAGCTTCGCGGCCACTACGCAGGCGGCCATTATCTTTCCGCCGTCGCTCTCATGTATGCCAGCACCGGGGATGAGGACCTCAAAAAAAATGGCGACATCGTCGTGGCGGAACTTGCAAAATGTCAGGACGCTCTCAAGAGTGGCTACTTGAGCGCATTCCCCATCGAGTTCTTTGACCGCCTCCGCAATCGGGAAAGAGTGTGGGCCCCTTTCTACACAATTCACAAAATCATGGCGGGACATCTTGACATGTATGTGTACTGCGGGAATGAGCAGGCGCTCGAGGTGGCCGAGAAAATGGCTGGCTGGGTTGCCGGGTACACCGGCCCTCTAAGCTACGACCATATGCAGCGCATCCTCGGCACAGAATACGGCGGCATGGGCGAAACCCTCGCCAATCTGTATGCCATCACCGGCAAAGATTACTACCTCGACGTTGCGAAGCGATTCGACAAGAAGTGGTTCTTCGATCCGCTGGCGGCGCATCGCGACGAACTGAAGGGATTGCACGTCAATACCCATATCCCCCAAGTCATCGCCGCGGCCAGGCTTTACGAACTTACCGGCGATCGCCGCTACCGCGATATTGCAGAGTACTTCTGGGATGAAGTCGTCAGTGAGCGCTCCTACTGCACCGGCGGAACCAGTAATCACGAGTCGTGGAACACTGACCCGGGCAAGCTGGCCACGGAACTCAGCACCAACACCACCGAGGACTGCTGCGCCTACAACATGATGAAGCTGGCGCGGCATCTGTTCGGTTGGTCGCCAGACGCGCGCCTGATGGACTATTACGAGCGTCTCGTATTCAACCACCGTCTCGGCACCATCAACCCGGAAGACGGCACCATGATGTACTACCTGCCGCTGGCGTCCGGTTACTGGAAGACCTTCGGCAAGCAGTTTGATGCCTTCTGGTGTTGCACTGGAACCGGATCAGAGGAATACGCAAAACTAACGGACACAATTTATTTCCACGGCGATGCTTCGCTCTATGTGAATCTCTACATTGACTCACAATTGGAATGGCCGGAGAAAGGTCTGCGCCTCAAGCAGGAAACCCGCTTTCCTGAAGAACAAGGGACCTCGATCACAATCTCCGCCAAAAACCCGGTGCAGCTTGCGATCAACCTGCGCATTCCCTACTGGGCAGAGGGCGGCAGTGTGAAAGTCAACGGCAGCACGCTGCCGGCGTTTGCCAGTCCAGCCAGTTACTTGAGCCTCAACCGCGTTTGGAAAACTGGCGACAAGATTGAACTCAGCTTGCCGATGTCCCTGCATATCCACCGCATGCCGGACGATGAGACCCTCCAAGCCGTAATGTATGGCCCACTAGTTCTAGCTGGACGCTTCGATTCCGTCACAAACGACATGACCTACGGTGACTATGAGCCAAAACCGGGCGACCAGTACAAAGTGCCGGACATAGTTGCCGATGCCAGCAAGCCGACGGTATGGGTTGAGCCCGATGGTAAGCAATCTCTCACCTTCCGCTCGGTAGGACAATCACAGGCGTTAACCTTAGTTCCCCTTCACCGCGTGATCCACGAGAAGTACGCGGTTTATTGGAAGGTCAACAACAAATCTGCGTAATGACGTAGAGACGTAGTGAGCCCACGCGTCCACCTAAATCCCGGCGCGGAAAGATACTACATGGTGCTTTGCAATCGGCTTTTCGGCTACGCCTTTCTAATCGGCGGTTTGGCGTCGGTATTCCTTCAATCTTCGTTGGCTCAAGACCCAATGGCCGCGTCGGCCAACGTGGAAGCACGCCGGCAACAACTTCTCTCCCTGTTTAACGAAGAGTGGGAATACGAGTTGCGTACCAATCCTGAGTGGGCAACCACGCTGGGGGACAAACGTTACAACGATCGCCTGAGCGACAATTCGGCAGAGTTCTTCCAATCCGACCTGGAGCAGACGCGCAAGTTTCTCGCCCGCTTTGAGGCTATCGACCCCACTGGTCTCTCCCATCAGGATGGGTTGAGCCGCGACCTGATGATCCGCGAACTGCGCCAGAACATTGAAGGTGCGCAGTTCACGCACTGGGAGATGCCCGTGAACCAGATGGGCGGGCCTCATCTCGAATTACCCGATCTGGTTACGCTGACTCCCTTCGATACAGTTACCGACTACGAGAACTATCTCTCTCGCCTGCGCCAGATCCCGCACTTATTCGATCAGGTTACGGCCAATATGCAGCGTGGTGTGCGCGACCGCCTTATGCCTCCGCGTTATCTTCTCGAGAAGGTCGCTGCCGAGGCCGAGGACATTGCCAGCCAGCGCGGAGAGGACAGCCCCTTTGCCAAACCACTGAAAGAATTCCCTGCGGGCATTGCGGAGCCTGATCAGAAACACCTGCGCGAAGCAATCCTGGCCGCGATCAACGATCAAATTCTGCCCGCCTACCACCGTTTCGCCGTCTTCGTTCGCGATGACTATGCGCCGCAGGGCCGCACGGATCCCGGCATCTGGTCGCTCCCCGACGGGGAAGCGCGATATCGCTACTCCATTCGCCGCATCACCACCACCGATCAGACGCCCGAACAAATCCACGATCTCGGCCTCAAACAAGTGGATGAAATCGAAGCTGAGATGCTGGAGGTTGCGCACCAACTAGGCTTCAAAGACTTGGCCAGCCTGAATGACCACATCAAGAACGAGCGCCGCTTCTACGCTACCTCTGGCCAGCAGGTGCTCGACTTGTACACAAACTACGCGCGCGGCATGGAACCGGAATTACCCAAACTCTTCGGCCACCTTCCCAAGAGCAAGCTGGTGGTCATTCCGATGGAGGCGTCTCGCGCCAAGAATGCGGTGCCCGCAGACTACAGCAACGGGACTGCAGACGGCTCCCGCCCCGGCCATATCAACGTGAATGAGTGGGACCCCGAGCATCGTCTGGTATTGAACATCGAGGCCATCGCCTACCACGAGGGCATTCCCGGACACCACCTCCAACTCTCCCTCGCCCAGGAAATGACGAACCTGCCGTCATTCCGGCGCCACGCCGGCTACACCGCTTTCGTCGAAGGCTGGGCGCTGTATTCGGAACGATTGGGGAAAGAGGTAGGCCACTATCAGGACCCCTACAGCGATTACGGCCGCCTGGAGAACGAAATGTGGCGGGCCATCCGCCTGGTGATCGATACCGGCGTGCACGAAAAACACTGGTCGCGCGATCAGATGGTCGCCTACTTCCACCGCTATACCGCCATGGATGAGCCCAACATCCAGAGCGAAGTGGATCGTTACATCGCCTGGCCCGGCCAGGCTTTGGCGTACAAGCTCGGTCAACTGGAGATTCTAAAACTACGAGAAGAAGCTCGAAAGCGGCTCGGCGCCAAGTTCGACCTCCGCGCCTTCCACGACGAAGTTCTTGCAAACGGAGCACTGCCGCTGGATGTCTTGGATTCAGAAGTTACCGCTTGGATCACCACCTTAGGAGTGACTGAAAGATGAGAAGAAATGTTAGGCACGCTGGCTCCTTGAATTCCTTATCTAGGCCTTCCGACGCATTTTGGCCTTGTATAGGACTAGAAGTTAAATCGGCGCTAGAAAACGGGATTGCCATACCCCGCCAGGGTTCTCCAACTGGTTTAGGTGACTTCCATCCGCATGCAAATCGAAAAGATCGTGATCATTCTGGTTGTTATTGGCAGGCCCTCCCAAATAGCCGTGGTTCTGAATTGCTTTCGGGGCCGAACCCGAGATATGTGGCCATCGGCCACGATTTCCCATTAACCCATTGTGAGTGTAGCTCCCATTCCTTCATCGCCAGCCGATCTGGAACTCATCGCACAACTGAAGAGCAAGCTGCAGTACGCGGAGCTGCGGATTCGTTTATCATTACTAATCCTGTTTGAGCTTCCTAATTCGTTCCTTGATGAGTGATTGGCGGGTAATCATACAGCGAAGTCTTCGTCGGCCACGTCCCTCGATTGACAAGGGCTTAACGGCCAGTTCCCCACATCTATCGTTAACTAAGCTCAAGGCCGCAGCCCAATGAATATCCAGTTTGGCCCTGTATCATGGATGTGCCCGATCACCGAAGTCGTTTCATTGCTCTCAGACGAACCAGTAAACGACGTGGATCTGCCATTGTAATGCCAAGCTTGAAGACTGGCCAAGATGCCGCTCGCCGCCGATTCTGGTTGGCGATGTCGGGGTTTGTCATGGCGCTTGCGCTGCTGCCCTTTTCCTACAAAGTCGAACGTCGCCTGGAGACAGCTGTTCACATCAAGGGCGGAGAATCCGAAAAAGTTGGCCTGGAACTGGCGCAGCGTTTCCAGTCTCCATACGCCCATCGCCTGGTTCTGGTGATCAGCGGTATTCCCGATCCGGATTCAGCAAAAGGCGCAGATGCATTGGGCTTCTTAACCAGTTCATTGCGTAGTCTGCCTGGAGTGTCGGGTGCTGTCTCGAGTCTGGATTGGCCAGATGCTCTGTTCACTGGGAAAAATGGCGGGGCCTTGATCATCGTCGGGTTGGACCCGCACGATGAAACTGTCGAGGCGTTGGTCCCCAAACTGAGGGCAAGAGCAGACTGGATGGAAGGTCAGCTTAGGTCGCTATACCCCAATATCAAACTGGAGATTACGGGTGAAACGCCACTGACCTTCGATCTTCGCAAGGTCAGTGCAGATGAAGTCAACCATGCCGAGGAACGAGCGATGCCGGTAACTCTCTTGCTGCTGTTGCTGGCTTTCGGCAGTCTTGTGGCCGCGCTATTGCCGCTGGGAGTTGGAGTACTCTCAATCTCGATGGCGATGGGTGCGGCTGCGCTACTCGCGCATTATCTGCAGCTGTCGATTCTGGTGCAGAATCTGGCGACGATGCTCGGCCTTGGCTTGGGCATCGACTATGCATTACTGATGGTGAGCCGGTTTCGCGAAGCATTGGCCGAGGGATATGATCCCGGCCACGCTGCCGATATTGCTGCCGGGCAAGCGGGGCGGACGCTGATAATCTCGGCCACGACAGTTGCAATCGGATTTTCAGCGCTGCTGACTGTGCCCATCAGCGAACTGCGCTCCATCGGGATAGCCGGCCTGCTGGTAACCGTCTTTAGTGTCATGCTGTGTACATTCATTCTGCCTTGGGTGCTTGGTCTGCTAGGGCATCGCATCAATGCCGCCAGAGTGCGCCTTCCAGCCAGACGATTCAAAACGCGGGACCGCCTATGCGCGGCGAGTGAGCGGTGGGTGCGGTGGGGCAGCATCGTAACCCACCGGCCCTGGACAGCTCTGCTTGTCGCCGGAATTCCGCTACTGATCCTTGCATTCCAGGCACGGAGAATCTCTCCCGGGCTTCCCGACCATGACTCGCTCCCGGCCGCAGCCGAGTCGGTGCAAGCACTGCACACGCTTCAAGGCATGGGGCGGTCGGGTATTGTGCAGTCCCTCCGAGTGGTCCTGGAGTTGCCGCCGCAGTCTCCGCCGCTCTCGCCGGCTGGCTGGCTTGCCGTCAGTCGCTTGACGAAGCGCTTCCAGAGCGATCCTAGAGCGGAAGAGGTCTTATCTCTTCCGACCCTCACGGGAATGTCTGACACCGCGGATGCTGTCGACGATGTGCCCGAGTCAATCCGCAAGAGTTTCCTACGCAGCGATGGCCAAGCTACCTTGATTGAGTTGCTGCCCACCGCCACTCTTTCGCCCAACGAACAGATACGATGGGTACGAGAGGTGCGTTCCTCCAATGTCGCAGCGATAACCGGCGTGCCGGGCGCGGTGCTGCGCGTAGGTGGCGTGCCCGCAATCGACGCAGATTATGATTCGGTAGTAAAAAAACGGCTGCCGAGGGTGATTCT
>WNFD01008186.1_pt1 | contig 10305 bp, 7 predicted proteins | sample 5400491 | NCBI WGS metagenome assembly WNFD01 (sample SAMN13153343, study PRJNA577476) | soil metagenome | isolation source: 120 cm saprolite under Douglas fir tree site 2 hole 2 replicate 2 | place: USA:California | collected 2015-04-18 | reverse complement strand
CGAAGCAACCGAACATCGCGCGGCTCGAGAGTGGCAAGGTGGTCCCGAAGCTGGACTTCCTAGAGAAGGTCGCGCGTGCGCTTGGTGGTCACCTGGACGTCCGCATCGTTGAAGGGAAGTGGAACGCGTGATGGACAGCCTCGCCGCCCTCGGGCGGATGCAGGAACTTTGTTGCCCCTCTATTGCCCCGGACCGGGTCAAATCGAGCGGATTGGCGTCGACCAGCGTCGGACTGCATCTGACAGGTTAGGTGGCGAGCTTCCAAAGGATTCGGCCTTTCGCGTGTGTCATCACCGAGTTCCGTGGAAGTGCCTGGTGAATTTCGAATCTCTGTGGGGACGCCACCTAACTAGAAATCTAGCGGGCGTGGCGCGTACAGGCGCAGGTCTCGTTCGCGGTCGACATCCAGTCGGGCTGCGGCGCGGGCGCTGCCACCACCTTGCCCGGCTCCTCCGACAACTGCTTCACATGATCGAGCACGCGCAGATGGATCGCGTGGAGGAAGGTCTTGGCCCACGCGTCCCAGTATGCTGTCGGAAAGACCTTCAAGCGGTACCAGGTGGTGCCGGTGAGCGAGGTCGTGCCGTCGGGGTTCAGCGTCAGCAGGAACTGACCGCGCTGGATGTCGCCGTACTCGTCCAGATGGTGCGGCTGCTCGGCTACACCGAACGTCAGCTCGCGCGGCGCGTTCCACACCTCGATCGGCTCCACGAAAGTGCCGTTCGTGAACACGCAGCGCCTGATGGCGCCGATCTCGCGTCCATCGATCCGAGCTTCCAACGGCATGGCCACCAGCGCGAAGATGGCCGCCGGCGGTGAGTCGATCGGTGGGAACGAGACCACGTTCTTCCACACCGTCTCGGGCGGCGCTTTCACCACCACGGTAGAAACCACTTTGAGCGGAGCGGGGTGAGGGGGGCGCACCACGTCGAGGCCGACCAGCGTCGGCGCGAGCGGCAGCATGAGCGGCGCCGCCATCTGCAAGAACCGCGGTCCCCAGCCAACGAGCCAACCCACCCACGCGCCGAGCGCGCCGAGGATCAGCAAAATGGGGAACGCCATCACTAGACACGCGACGCCTTCCCAAGCGACCGCGAGGAGCAGCACTAGCCCCAGGCCGATCGTCGACAGCCCGAACCCGATCGCCGCCCATGCTCCTCCTGTTCGGCCGTAGATGACACAAAACCCGGTCCAGAAGCCCATGCCGAACGGCAGCCCGATGAAGAGGCTCGTGCCCAGCACCGAGCTCACCTGAACGGTGATGACATAGCAGAGGAGCCCCATGGCCAGGCTGGTCACGAGCCCGAACAGATAGGCGAGCCCGAGCGGTCTGGGGATCACGCGGTCGAGGAAGCGCGGCGGGCGCGGCTCGGGAAACGGCGGCCCAGGGCGATCGCGGAATGGGCCGGTGTCGGGCGTGGGCGGAGCCACCGCCACCGTCTTCGCTGGCGCGATGGCCAGCGCCGCGAACAGCGCGAAATGAACGAACGGAAAGAAGAACAGTCCGGACCAGAACGGGCTCACGCCGACGTCGCGCAGCCGCCGCGCAGTGAGCGACACGCCCGCCCAGATGAACGGCAGCGCACACACCATGAGCTCGAGCCAGTAGATGCGGTTCTCGCCGAAGTGAAGAAGCGGGCTCACGCGCGGCGACACGTACATGAGCGGCGTCCATGGGTGGTGATTCAGCGTCGAGATCAGGAGATCGACAGGATACTTCACGGCGAAGAGCAGCAGGCCGGCGAGCAGGTACTCCCGACGTGAGACACGCCCGTCCCACGAGAACAGGTCTAGCGCGTGGCGCATGAGTTTCTCCCCGAGCGTCACCAGAATAGCGCGAGGACGCCTCCGCGTCCGCGGGCGTTCCGCGGCGCGCTGACTGCGTCAGGTTTCTTCCAAGAGATGTGCCTTGATGGCCGCGGCGACCTCGTCCGGCCGGTCGTTGGCGAAACTGTGGGCCCCACCGGCGATTGTGACGAGGCGCGAGTTCGGAATGCGCGCGGCGAGGGCGCGTCCGACGGAGAGCGGGCTCACCGGATCCGCGTCGCTCCAAAGGAGGAGGGTTCGCGCCTTGATCGAGTCCAAGCGGCCGCTGAGATCGGTTCGATCGTGTACGAACCAACGCGGCACTCCCGGGAGGGAGAGGAGATACTCTGGCCGCCAGTCGACGGCGCCGAACTTTGCCAGGTCGAGGCCACCGGATGTAGCGACGAGCACCAGCCGGGCGAGGCGTTCGGGGTGATCCAGCGCGAGCCGGGCAGCGAGTACTCCGCCCATCGACTGAGCGATGACATGGCTCGGCTCATCCGGAAGGCGCTCGAACAGCCAACCATAGAGGGCGGCGAGGGACTCGATGGTCGGGTCGCCTGGAGCGTCGCCGAAGCCGGGCCAGCCAAGGACATGAACTGGGCCGAGGTCTCTGAGTCGATCGGCGACGGGGCGCCAGAACGAGGAGCGGCCTCCCGCGCCCGGAAGGAATACAAGCGGCGACATCCAGCGAGGCTGGTCGGCCGGGCTCCGGCCCGTCCAGAGGGTCCCCGCGATGCAGCGTGTCCGTTTCGCCGACAGGGGTGTCTAGCCGCCGAGCACCTTCGTATGCCGATCCGACAGTGAGCGGCCTGGCTCCAAGCGCCACCCGATTGGCATGTTTCGTGATGGCCGGCTTTCAAGATGAAAACGCGTGCCCTTTTTACGGTCGCTTCGGCGCTCCTGATCGCCGCTTGCCGGAAGGCGGCAGCACCCGCGCCCCCGCCCCCCGCCGTGCAGGTCGTCGACGTCGTCCAGAAGGACGTGCCCATCTACCAGGAGTGGACCGGGAGCCTCGATGGCTTCGTCAACGCGGCGATCCATCCTCAGGTGCAAGGCTACGTGGTGAAGCAGGTCTACCGGGAGGGGTCGTACGTCCGCGCGGGGGACGTGCTGTTCGAGATCGACCCCCGCCAGTTCCGGGCCTTGGCCGTCCAGTCGCAGGGCAATCTGGGCAAATCGGTGGCGGCCCTGGAGAAGGCGCGGTTGGACGTCGCGAGGGACAGGCAGCTGGTCGCCTCGGAGGCGATCCCGCAGCAGCAGCTCGACAATGACCTCGCGGCCCTGCGCGAGGCAGAGGCCTCCGCCGTCTCGGCGCGCGGCAACCTGGCGGATGCGCAGCTCAACCAAGGCTGGGCGCACGTGACCTCGCCCATCGCGGGCGTGGCGGGCATCGCGAAAGCGCAGGTCGGCGACCTCGTCACCACGCAGACCCTCATGACGACGGTCTCGCAGCTCGATCCCATCAAGGCCAACTTCAACGTCAGCGAGCGCGAGTACCTGCGCTATGCCGAGCGCAAGAGCTCGGCCGGACCCAACGAGGGTCCGAAGCACGAACTCGAGATCATCCTCGACGACGGCAGCGTCTATCCTCAACGTGGGACGGTGATCGTCCTCGATCGCCAGGTGGACGTGCGAACCGGCACGATCGCTGTCCAGGGCTCCTTCCCGAATCCCGGGAACATCCTCCGACCGGGTCAGTACGCGAAGGTGCGGGCCGTGGTCGAGACGCGGAAGGGCGCCCTCCTCGTGCCGCAAGAGGCCGTCAACGAGCTTCAAGGCACCTACCAGGTCGGTGTGGTCGGCGCCGACGGCAAGGTCGACGTCCGGGTGGTGCAGACGGGGCCGCAGATCGGCAGCCTCTGGATCGTCGAGAAAGGACTGGGCGTCGGCGACAAGGTGATCATCTCGGACCTGGCGCGGTTGAGGCCCGGCATGCCGGTGCGCGCCACCCCTGCCTCCACCGACGCCTCGGTTGCTGCGCCGCCGCCCGCTCCCGCGCTCGGAGAGCGGTAGCGTGGTTCGCTTCTTCGTCAACCGGCCGATCGTGGCGATGGTCATCGCCATCCTCACCGTCATCTTCGGTTTGGTTGCCGTGTCCGGGCTCCCCGTGGCTCAGTACCCGAGCATCGTGCCCCCGCAGATCCGGGTGCAGACGACCTACACCGGGGCAGATGCCGTCTCCATCGAGCAATCGGTAGCGACTCCCATGGAGCAGCAGATGTCGGGCGTCGACAACATGCTCTACATGCAGTCGACGAATGCCAACGACGGGTCGATGACGTTGCAAGTCACCTACGACATCGACACCAACGTCGAGCTCGATCAGGTGAACACGCAGAACCGGGTCGCCCAGGCCCAGGCGACCCTGCCCACCGACGTCATCAACTACGGACTCACCTTTCGGCAATTCACGGGCCTTCCGCTGCTGCTCGTCTCTCTCCAATCGCCGAAGAACACCTACGACACCGTCTTCCTCGGCAACTACGCGACCATCAATCTGAACGACGCCATCTCCCGCGTCCCCGGCGTCGGTCAGGTCATCAACTTCGGCGCGGCCGATTATGCGATGCGGATCTGGGTGCGGCCGGACAAGCTCGCCAAGCTCGGCTTCACCGTCTCCGACCTCGTCAACGCCGTGCAGCGGCAGAACAACGTCAACCCCTCGGGTCGAGTGGGGGCCGACCCTGGGCCCCGGGACCAGCAGTTTACCTACACCGTCCGGGCGCAGGGGAGACTCGTCAAGGCCGAGGAGTTCGGCGACATCGTCGTGCGCCTCAACCCGAATGGCTCGACCGTCAAGCTCAAGGACGTCGCCCGCATCGAGCTTGGGGCGCTGACCTACAGTCAGATCGGGCGCGTCAACGGCAAGCCCTCGGTCACCATCGCCGTCTTCCAGGCCCCAGCGTCGAACGCCCTCGCGGTCGCCAAAGGCGTCAAGGCGACGCTGGCGCAGCTCAAGCAGCGGTTCCCCGCCGACCTCGATTACAGCATCTCTCTCGACACCACGCTGCCGGTGACCGCAGGCATCCGCGACATCCTCATTACCCTCCTCGAGACCACGCTGCTGGTCCTGGTGGTGGTCTTCATCTTCCTCCAGAGCTGGCGCGCCACGCTCATACCGCTCATCGCCGTGCCGGTCTCGCTCATCGGCACCTTCGTCGTCTTCCCGCTGCTCGGCTTCTCCGTCAACACCCTCTCTCTCTTCGGGCTGGTACTGGCGATCGGACTGGTCGTGGACGACGCGATAGTCGTAGTGGAGGCGGTCGAGCGTCACATCGAAGAGGGCCTGTCGCCACGGGAGGCGACGCTCAAAGCGATGGCGGAGGTCTCGGCTCCAGTGGTCAGCGTGGCCGTGATCCTCGCGGCGGTCTTCATCCCGATGGCCCTCATGGGCGGCATCACCGGGCTCCTCAACAAGCAGTTCGCGCTCACCATCGCCATCTCCGTGCTGATCTCCGCCTTCAACGCGCTCACGCTTTCCCCCGCTCTCTGCGCGATGCTTCTGCGACCCCGGGGCGAATCGAAGGGCGTCGTCGCGTCGATCTTCGGCGGCTTCAACCGCTGGTTCGAGCGGACGACGCGAGGGTACGTGAGCGCCTCGCGCTTCTTGATTCGCAAGGGTATCCTCGGTGTCGCGATCCTGGTCGGATTCCTCGCGCTGGCGGTACTCGCCGGCCGCAAGGTCCCCTCCGGCTTCATCCCGGACGAGGACCAGGGTTACTTCTTCCTCAACGTCCAGCTCCCCGACGCCGCCTCGCTGGAACGGACCGATGCGGTCTGCCGCAAGGTGGAGGCGATCCTCGCCGCCACGCCCGAGGTCCAGTCCTACATTACGATCGCCGGCTTTTCGCTCCTCACGTTCACCTCGGCCACCTACAACGGCTTCTATTTCGTAACGCTCAAGGACTGGGACAAGCGCCCTGGCGCCGGGCACACCGCGGCGGCCGTGCTGGAGCGCCTGAACCGGGAGCTGGGGGGAAAGATCGACCAGGCGATCGTCTTTGGCTTCGCGCCCCCCGCGATCCCCGGCCTTGGCAACGCGGGCGGCTTCTCCATGTGGATCGAGGACCGAAGCGGCGGCGACGTGCAGTTCCTCGATTCAAACCTGCAGAAGTTCGTCGCCGCTGCGAGAAAGCGGCCCGAGGTCGGGTCGATCAATGCGCTCTTTCGCCCGACGGTCCCCCAGGTCTATGCCGACGTCGATCGCGACAAGGTCCTCAAGCAGGGCGTGAATCTCGCCGACGTCTACCAGACCCTGCAGGCCTTCCTGGGCGGCGCCTATATCAACCAGTTCAACCGTTTTGGCCGGCAGTGGAGGGTCTTTTTGCAATCCGAGGGCGATCAGCGCGCGAACGCGAGCGACATCGGCAGCTACTACGTCCGCAACTCCAACAATGACATGGTGCCGCTCTCCGCCTTCGCCAGCACACGGCGGGTCTACGGGCCGGAGTACACGAACCACTTCAATCTCTTCCGCGCCGCCCAGGTCATCGGCGGCCCCGCCCCCGGCTATAGCTCCGCGCAGGTGATGAGCGCGCTCCAGCAGGTGGCTTCTGAGGTCCTGCCGCGCGAAATGGGCTTCGAATGGGCCGACCTCTCGTACCAGCAGCAGAAAGCCGCCGGAACCGGCAACGCCACGTTCGCGCTTTCGCTGGCCTGTGTCTTCCTCATCTTGGCGGCGCTCTACGAGAGCTGGTCGCTCCCCTTCAGCGTCCTCCTCTCCGTCCCCATCGCCGTCTTCGGCGCCCTCGGCGGCCTGCTCCTGCGGGGCTACGCCTTCGACATCTACGGCCAGATCGGCCTGGTGATGCTCATCGGCCTGGCGGCGAAGAACGCCATCCTCATCGTCGAGTTCGCCAAGGGAGAGTACGACCAAGGCCGTCCGCTGGTGGAGGCCGCGCTCGCTGGGGCCAGGCTCCGGTTCCGGCCAGTCTTGATGACCTCCTTCGCCTTCATCTTCGGGCTCTTGCCGTTGTGGATCGCCTCGGGGGCGGGCGCTGTCTCGAGACGGGCGCTGGGGACGGCGGTCATCTCCGGCATGGTGACGGCGACCGCGATCGCGATCTTCATCATCCCGCTGCTCTTCGTGCTGGTGGAACGGGTGAGCGGAGCGGGGAAACGACAAGGCGAGGGGGTCGCCGCACCAGCGGCCCAGAGCGGGCAGTGACGTTTCCCGTGGCCGCGGTGGAGAGGAGCAGCTTCATCCTGGCGGCGGTGCTGTCCGTGTTGCTCATGCTGTATTCGCCTCCTTCCATGGCGCTGCAGCCCATCGAGGCGTTTGCCGCCGCCGCGCGCGGACACAATCCGGACGCGCTCGAAGCGCAGGCGAACGTCTCGCAGCAGGATGCGCAGGCCGACGTGGCGCTCGGCCGGGTCCTGCCCGGCGTGTCCGCTCGGGGTTCGTACGCGCGGAACCAGTACTCCTCGTCGATCACCATTCCCGGGTTTGCGCAGCCGGTGACCATCACCCCGTACAACCAATGGATCGGGAGCGCGACCCTCAGCGTGCCGCTGGTGGACCTGGCGAACTTCCGCCGGGTCGGGGCCACCAGGACGAGCGCGGCGAGCTCCGCCCAACAGCTCAGTGCGACGGGCCTGCAGGTCGAGTCGCAGGTGGTGCAGGATTATTTCCAGCTGGTCGCCAATCTCGCGCTCGTCACGGCGGCGAACAACGCGCTGGCGGTCTCCAGGCAGAGTCTTCTTCTCGCGGAGGCGCAGTACAAGGCGGGCGCCGCGGCCGTGCTCGACGTCGACCGTGCCCGCGCGGACGTCGAGCAGCAAGTGCAGCAAGTCGCCTCGGCGGAGTTGCAGGTCGCCCTCGCGGCCCGCGCCCTGCAATCCACATCGGGCGTGACACCCGACATCTCCGCCGCCGTCGAGCTCGCCGACGACCTGCATCCCGAGCCCGAGCTCTCCGTCTTCGAGAGGAGTGTCGCAGGTCTGCCCTCGGTGTCAGCCGCCGCCTTGAGCACGCGCGCCGCGGAGGAACAGGCGCAGGCGGAGAGGTTCGCGCTGGCGCCGTCGATCGCGGGCAACTTCACCGAGAACGCCACCAACGCGCCGGGGTTCGTCGGACACGACTGGTACTACCAGGGCGCGATCACGTTCAACTGGTCGCTGGATCTGACGAACCTCGGGAACATCCGCGGACAGGACGCCGCGGTGGCTGTCGCGCGCGCCCGCGAGCTGCGCACGCGGCTGTCCGCCGCTGATTCGATCCACAAGCAGTGGAGCACCGTCGTCTCTGGCATCGCCCGCAGCAGGTCGGCGCGCGTGGGCCGCGCGGCCGCCGATCACGCGGCCGTGTTGGCCCGGGAACGCTACCGGGTGGGGACCATCACGCAGCTCGACCTGCTGCAAGCGCAGCGCGACGCCTTCAATGCGGAGGTCAGCCGCATCCAGGCGGACGCCGATCTGGTGAACGCGCGCGTGCAGCTGCGCCTTTCGTCGGGCCAGAGTCTCCTCACGGCGACTGCGCGGCACGGCGCGGGATGAATTAGCACAACTCCGCCGGACAACTCTTGACCCGCTCCCAGGGCAAGAGCCAAGTCGAAGGGGATGACGCGCAGCGGACAAGCAGCGCGGCGCAGCGCAGCTCCGTTACGCTCCCGACCACGGCGGTCTCTTTCTCGACTGGGCCTTCGGTGAATGGAGATTCTCCGACCTCGTCCGGGTACGCGCCGGCGTGGTGAAGCACCCTCTGGGCATCTTCGGCGAGGTACCCAACGTGGGCACCTTGCGCCCTTTCTTGCTTCTGCCCCAGGGCATGGTAGCGCGCCGTTTTGGCCGCGCCGGCATCCGACGAAAGGATGATTCCGTATTCAATTCTCGACCTCGCTCCCATCGTCGAGGGCGGCGATGCGGCGCAGGCACTTCGTTGTTCGCTCGACCTCGCCCGCCACGCCGAGCGATGGGGCTACCACCGCTACTGGGTCGCCGAACATCATGGGATGGCTGGCATCGCCAGCGCCGCGACCGCCGTGGTGATCTCGCACATCGCGGCCGGCACCTCGAGCATCCGCGTCGGAGCAGGCGGCATCATGCTGCCGAACCACGCGCCGCTGGTGATCGCCGAGCAGTTCGGCACGCTCGCTTCGCTCTTTCCGGGCCGCATCGATCTCGGTCTCGGCCGCGCACCCGGCACCGACGCGATCACCTCGCGCGCGCTGCGCCGCAACCTCGACGGCGACGTCGATGCCTTCCCGCAGGATGTGCTCGAGCTGCAGTCTTACTTCCAGCCGCACCAGCCCGGCCGGGTGCTGGCGGTGCCCGGCGCCGGGTTGAACGTGCCCATCTGGATCCTCGGCTCCAGCCTCTACGGCGCGGAGCTCGCCGCAGCGCTCGGATTGCCGTACGCCTTCGCGTCGCACTTTGCACCCGCGCAGCTGATGCAAGCCATCGAGCTCTATCGGGCCGAGTTCCGCCCTTCGCCGCAGCTCGCGCGGTCGTACGTCATGGCTGGCGTCAACGTGCTCGCTGCCGACACCGACGCGGAAGCGCGCTTCCTCGCCACCTCCGTCGAACAGGCGATCGTCAACCTGCGCACCGGCCGCCCAGGTCGCCTGCCGCCGCCTTCGCGCAATCTGAGTTGGGGGCTCCGGGAGCGCGCGGTCCTCGACCAGGTGCTGAGCTGCTCGGCCATCGGCTCGCCGGCAACGGTGGCGCAGTGGCTGGAGGAGTTCACCAAGCGGACCGGCGCCGACGAACTCATCATCGCCGCGCAAATCTTCGACCACCCGGCGCGCCTGCGCTCCTACGAGCTCACTGCAAGTTCGCGAACCAGAAAACAAACACAAACCGAAACGTAGACGAAGTCCGCTATGACGCGGCCTTCATCATCTCGGTGTATCGCCTTTGCATCTCGTCGGGAGAGACCTCCTCGAGATGATGGCCGATGTTCCATTCGTGCCCGAATGGGTCGCGTACGCGTCCCGAGCGCTCGCCATAGAATTGATCCTTCGGCTCGATGACGATGCTGCCGCCGGCGTCGACCGCGCGCCGAATCACCTCATCGGCGTCGTCGACGTGGATGTGGATCGACACCGTCGTCGCACCGAACGCCGTGGGCCCTTTGAGGCCGTACTCCGGGAACTCGTCGGCCAACATCAGTGTCGTCCCTCCGAAGTCGAGCTCCGCATGACCGATGCGACCACTTGGCTCAGTGAGGCGAAACTTTTCCTTGGCCCCGAAGGCCTTGCTGTAGAACTCGATGGCCTTGGCCGCGTCCTTCACGTGCAGGTAGGCAAACAACTCGTGGATCTTCACGGGCGCTCCTTTCGTTTGAACGATGCGCCCACTCTGCCGCCGGGCCGGCGGCCGGTCTTGAACAGAATTGACCTTCTCAGCCCATCGCCGCGATGGGGACGTGGTGCGGCCATGCCGGTGAGATCTTGCGGTACTCGCCCGGTGGTAGCCCGGCGAATTCCCGGAATTCCCGGTTGAAGTGGGATTGGTCGCTGTATCCGGCTTCGAGGGCCAGATCGATCCAGGGAGCGT
>WNFD01008185.1_pt1 | contig 10305 bp, 10 predicted proteins | sample 5400491 | NCBI WGS metagenome assembly WNFD01 (sample SAMN13153343, study PRJNA577476) | soil metagenome | isolation source: 120 cm saprolite under Douglas fir tree site 2 hole 2 replicate 2 | place: USA:California | collected 2015-04-18 | reverse complement strand
GCCTTCCTCGAGAGCCTGTGATTATCCCGACCTCGCCGGCGCCGTCACGCACGAAAGGCCCGCCCTCACAAGGCCCCTCCTCCCACGGCACGGACTTGTCGGGATTATCCCGGGGTCGGGATTAGTCGCATAAGTCCGATGTCGGACTTATGCGACAACCTCTCCGCCCACAAGGCACCGGTGGTGCAGCGCTGGCTGCTGGCCCACCCCCGGTTCGTGCTGCACTTCACCCCCACCTACTCCTCCTGGATCAACCAGGTTGAGCGGTGGTTTGCTGAATTGCAGCGGCGGTGCCTGGAGCGCGGCGTGTTCTGCTCCCTTGATGAGCTCACCACCGCGCTCGAAGACTCCTCGAAGTCGGCGTTCAACTGGTGGGACCAGGCCGGGTGGATCACATACAGAAGCCAGGACAGCTGGTAGTAGGCGAATGCGATCGACTGCGGAATCCAATAATAATGCCAGCGGGATTTTCTGCGGCCCGATGCGGGCAACGAGCTCTTCCATGATCAGGAGGTGCCATTGTTCGTTATCCTGCTGGGCCCGCGCCTCCGCCACCTGATCATGGATGCGGCGGGCAAGCCCGGTGCGCTGCGCTATATGCGTGATCGCGATGTAGGCGACCTGCTCCCAGCTCTGATACGGAACCCGCGCCGCCAGCTCTAGTGCCTTGAACTTCGACAGCGTCCGCTTGCGCCCGTAAAGGATGTCCAGCAGCCGGAACAGTACCTGGCGGCCAGCCCGTACGGGCGTCGTGGGGTGTTGAGCGTCTCGCGCTGCGCTCAGGCCAGTGCCTCGTGATCGAGGTGCGGTGGCGGGCTTACCGACCGGACTTGGGGGTCACTCATCTGCTTCTCCGCCATGTGGGAGTGGGGCGCTTTGTGATCGTGTCATTGGGCGTGGCGCGGGGGACACCGGGATTCTGCTGAGCCTTACCCACCTCAGAACAGCCCGGGGGCCCGGAGATGTCCTGGCCTGCAAGGCCTCTACCGGCAGTAAATTTCCACCGAGCCCAGGCCATCGAATTCGGCGGCGACGGCGGTACCTGTGCGCCTGACTAGCTGAGCCGCTCGACGATCATCGCCATGCCCTGGCCGCCGCCAACGCACATGGTTTCCAGGCCGACGGTCTTGTCCAGGGCGACCAGGCCGTTGAGCAGGGTGGCGGTGATCCGGGCGCCGGTCATGCCGAACGGGTGGCCCAGCGCGATGGCGCCGCCGTGCACGTTGAGCTGGTCGATGTCGATGCCGAGCTGGCGGTAGGCGGGAATCACCTGCGCCGCGAACGCCTCGTTGATCTCGACCAGGTCGATGTCGGAGATGGTCATGCCGACCCGCCGCATTGCCTGCCTGCTCGCCTCGACGGGGCCGAGGCCCATGATTTCCGGCGACAGCGCGCTCACCCCGGTGGCAGCGATCCGGGCGAGCGGGGTGATCCCCAGGTCGCGCGCCTTGCGGTCGCTCATCACCACGACCGCGGCCGCGCCGTCGTTGAGCGGGCAGCAGTTGGCCGCGGTAACCGTCCCGTCGGGGCGGAACACGGGCTTGAGCGCGCCGACGGCGTCGAGGGTGACACCCGGGCGAGGGCCGTCGTCGCGGTCCACGGTGGTGCCATCCGACAGTTCGACCGGGGTGATCTCGCGCGAGTAGAAGCCATTCTTGATCGCCTGCTCGGCGAGGTTCTGCGAGCGGACTGCGAACTCGTCTTGCTCGGCTCTGCTGATACCGCACATCGACGCCACGTTCTCCGCGGTCTGCCCCATAGCGATGTAGGCGTCGGGCAGCTTTCCGTCTTGCCGCGGGTCGTACCAGCCCTCGGCGCCGCCCTTGGCCGCCGTGGCGGTGCGCGCGGAGGCGTCGCCGAACAGCGGGTTCATGGTGTCAGGCAACGAGTCGCTGCTGCCCTTGACGTGCCGGCTCACCGTCTCCACGCCGGCGGAGATGAACACCTCGCCCTCGTCGGCCTTGATCGCATGCATCGCCATCCGCGTAGTCTGCAGGGACGACGCACAGTACCGGGCAACCGTGGTGCCGGGAAGGTGGTCGCAACCGAGCAGCACTGCGGCCACCCGGGCCATGTTGAACCCGGCCTCGCCACCGGGCAGGCCGCAGCCCAGCATCAGGTCGTCCACGTCCGACGGATCGAGCTGCGGCACCTTGTCCAGCGCCGCGCGCACGATGGTGACGGTCAGGTCGTCGGGCCGCAGTTCCTTCAGCGACCCCTTGAAGGCGCGGCCGATCGGCGACCGGGCCGCGGCCACGATTACCGCGTCAGCCATGAGCTTGTCCTTTCCGCTCCGGCCGCGGGATTGCCACAAGTTGCCTCCGGCAGCCGGCCGGCTGGCTCGCCCTGTCGATCATGTGCGAGCCGCCGTTCCGATGGGATATGTCACCGAGCCTGCCCCGCCTGGGGCACACCGTCCATAGCTGGCGTGACAACCCCTTGGCGAATCCGCGGTGGCTGCGCACAACGTGGCCACCGTCCCCATCGCGGGTGTCCGCGGGACTAACGCCAAGGGCGCAAGACGGTCGGCGAGGCTAATGGCGGGGGCGGTCGCGGGGCCTACGCTCAAGACCGTCACCAGGGGTTGGAGGCGGAATGAACGCTTCACGTCAGGTCGTCGTACTGAGCGGCGTCCGGACTCCGGCGGGCAGCCGATCGGCCACCCGGTCGGTCGCCGCGACCGGCGCGCCGATCACCGTGAAGGCGCTCTACGAGCTCGCCCGCACCGGCGGCCGCTACGCGCTCGTGACCATGTGCATCGGCAGCGGCCAGGGCATCGCCTGTGAAGCAGTGGATTGGCGCCGGTGAAGGGCGAGTCGATGCCGATGACGGACCAAGCCAGCGGCTCTGCTCTGGCCCGCGAGACAAGCGGACGGCATCAGGTGCTCGTGGTGGGCGGCGGGTTCGGCGGTGTGAATGTGGCAAAGGCACTGGTTCACGCCGACGTGGACGTAACCATTGCGGACCGGACCAACCATCATCTGTTCCAGCCGCTGCTATACCAGGTGGCCTCCGGGTTGCTGAGCGAGGGCCTGATCGCGCCACCGCTGCGCCGGGTGATCAAGGATCAGCGCAACGCCAGGACCGTCCTGGCCAACGTCACGCACTTCGACCTGGACAAGCATTTCGTCTATGGGGTGACGCCGGACGGTCGCAAGCTGCACCGGCGCTACGACAGCCTGGTCGTGGCGGGCGGCGCGACGCATGCGTACTTCGGCAACGACCACTGGGCCGGCTTCGCGCCGGGGATGAAAACCCTTGAGGACGCGCGCAGGCTGCGCAGTCACATCCTGTCCGCGTTCGAGCTTGCCGAGACGGTCCCGGATCCGTCGCTGCGTAAGGCATTGCTGACATTCGTCGTGGTCGGTGGCGGCCCAACCGGGGCGGAATTGGTCGGCCAGGTGGCCGAGCTCGCGAAGAAGGTGCTGCCGCGCGAGTACCGCTGGGTGGATACCGCCAAGGAGATCCGGGTCATCCTGGTCGAGGCCGGCCCGGCGGTCCTCGGCCCGTTCCATCCGAAGCTGCAGCGCTACGCCCGCAAGCATCTGGTCAAGCTGGGCGTTGAGGTGCGGACGGACACCACGGCCACCGACATGGACGCCGACAGCATCACGGTGAAGAGCGCGGCCGGGCTTGAGAAAATCAATGCCCGCACCAAGATCTGGGCGGCCGGGGTACAGGCATCGCCGCTGGCCAGCATGCTCGCCGAGGCGACCGGCGCGGAAACCGACCGCGCCGGGCGGGTCGTGGTGATGCCCGACTGCACGCTGCCTGGCCATCCCGAGGTGTTCGCGATCGGCGACATGGTGTCGCTGAACAAGCTGCCTGGCGTGGCCCAGCCCGCGATCCAAGAGGGACGCTACGTCGGCAAGGTGATCAGGGCCCGGCTCGACGGGGACGCGAACGTGCCGCCGTTCAAGTACTTCGACAAGGGCAGCATGGCCACCATCGGATACCGGGCGGCCGTGGCAGACGCGTTCGGCATCCGGTTCACCGGTTCCATGGGGTACCTGATGTGGGGTTTCATCCACGTGCTCTACCTGATCGGCTGGGGCAACCGGCTCAGTACCCTGCTCGTGTGGCAGCGGTCGCTTGTGTTCACCAAGAACTACCCGCAGCGGATTATCACCTTCGAGCAGGCGCGGGCCGGGGTCAGGTCGAAGTAGTTAGGTATCACAATGCACGCAATGCAGGTGCTGGCTGCGGCAGCCGGCGGCCAGGTCGTTCCGGCGCGTGCTCAGATGGCTACCACGCTCGGATTCCATATCATTCTCGCTTGCTTCGGGATCGCCTTCCCGACGATCGTCCTGGTGGCCGAGTACCGCGGCCTTCGTCGTTCCGATGACGTGGCGATGCTGCTCGCGCGGAGATGGTCGCAGGTCCTCGGCGTTCTGGTCGCCGTCGGCGCCGTCACGGGGACCGTCCTGTCCTTCGAGATGGGATTGCTGTGGCCCGGGCTCATGCGCACCTATGGCGCGGTACTCGGCGTGCCGTTCGGCTTCGAGGGGATCTTCTTCTTCCTCGAGGCGATCTTCACCGGCATCTACTTGTACGGATGGCAGCGCCTGCCGGGCTGGACGCACTTCTGGACGGGTATCCCGATCGCCCTCACCGGCATCGGGGGCGCCGTCGCGGTGATGGCGGCGAACTCCTGGATGAACCAGCCAGGCGGCTTCACGCTGAGCCACGGGAGGATCGTGGCCGTCGATCCGTGGCAGGTCTTTTTCAACCGGGCATCGCTGTATGAGACCCCGCATATGATCCTCGCGGCCTACATGGTGGTCGGCTTCATGGTCGCGTCGGTTTACGCGGCCGGGATACTCAAGGGGCACCGCGACCGTTACCACCGGCTCGGTTTCGGGATCCCGTTCACGATCGGCGCCATCCTGACCCCGGTTCAGATCTTCGTCGGCGACACGGCCGCCCGGGCCATCGCCAGTGAGCAGCCGGTCAAGTTCGCCGCGATCGAGTACGTCACCCGGACCGGCCGCGGGGTTGCCGAGTACCTCGGCGGCTTTTACGTGAACGGGAAGGTTTACTTCGGCCTGCGCATTCCGGACGCCGACTCGCTCCTGGTCGGCTTCAGCCCTCATACCCGGGTCATCGGGCTGAACTCGGCGGCTCCCGCCGACCGCCCTCCCGCGCTTACGCTGATCCACCTGTCCTTCGACGCCATGGTGGGGCTGGCCTTCTTGCTGCTGCTGGCGGGACTGTGGGCGCTGCTGGTGTGGCGCCGCCGCCGCGGCCTGCCCAGGCAGACATGGTTCTGGTGGCTCGGGATACTCTGCGGCCCGGCCGCGCTGGCAGCGATGGAGTGCGGCTGGATCGTGACCGAGGTCGGGCGCCAGCCGTGGGTGGTGTATCAGCTCATGACCACATCGCAGGCCGCGACGACCAACGGCGGAGTCATCGACAGCCTGACCGCCGTGATCGTCCTGTACGCCGTGCTCGGGGTGGCCACCCTGGTCATCTTGCGGATGCTGGCGCGCCGCTGGCGACAGGGCCCGCAAGCCGAACCGGAGGCGGGTGTCCCCTACGGGCCGCCGGCCGAGCGCCGTGAGCCCACCGGCCGGGAGCCGGCATGATCGTCGACGTGGTCGGTGGGATCTTGCTGGCAGGCCTGACCCTGTACGCCGCCCTGGGCGGAGCCGACTTCGGCGGCGGCCTGTGGGACCTGCTGGCCGGCGGATACCAGCGCGGCCGGGCCCCTCGCCAGCTGATCGATGACACGATCACGCCGGTCTGGGAGGCCAACCACGTCTGGCTCATCTTCATCCTCGTCATTTTCTGGACCGCCTTCCCACAGGCCTTCGCGGCCGTCATGACCGCAGCTGCCTTGCCGCTGTGGCTGGCCGCCTTCGGGATCGTGCTGCGAGGCGCGGGCTTTGCCTTCCGCAAAGAGGTGGAAGCGCTGCACTGGCAGCGCCTGTTCGGCGCCACCTTCGCCTTCTCCTCACTCATCGTCCCGTTCTTCATGGGCACCGTGATCGGCGCGATCGCGTCGGGCCGGGTGCCAGCCAACCCCGCGCACACTGACCTGGCGGTGTGGACCGGGCCCACCTCACTGCTCATCGGAGCATTGTTCGTCGCGGTGTGTGCCTACCTCGCGGCCACCTTCCTCACCCGGGAGGCAAGCCGCCGCGGGGACCACCGCCTCAGGCGATACTTCGCCCAGCGCGCCGCCACGGCCGGCGCCATCTCGGGAGTGCTCTCGCTAGCGACACTGCTGGAGATCCACAGCTCGAACCCGGCCCTCTACCACGGACTCACGCACCGGGGCCTGACACTCGTCATCGTCTCGGCGGCATGCGGGCTCGCCGTCATCGCTCTGCTGGCCACCGGGCACTCGCAAGGCCTGCGCCCACTGTCGGTCCTGGGAGTGGCGGCCGTTGTGTGGGGCTGGGGCGTGGCCCAGTATCCCGTGCTGCTGCCCGGCACCGGCCTGACGCTCACCACCGCATCGGCACCGCATGCCATCCTCGTCACTGTCGTCGTCGTTTTCGTCGCGGCTGCCTTGCTGGTCGGCCCGTCCTTCCTCTTGCTGTTCTCGCTGCACGGCCACCAGCTGCTCGAGTCGGAAAACCTGCAGGAAAAGGCTGATGAAACAGGAGCAGGACGCTGAGCCCGTCGCCCTGCTCAAGCGTCCGGATAGCAGCCTGCTCGCGGACCAGCTCGACGGGGCGGGATTCGTCCGCGGCGTGCAGCGCGTGCGCGCAACCTGAAGGGGGCCAGCGCGCTGGTCGTCGGCAGCGGCGGGCGTCGGCCCGGCCATCGCCGCCTCGCTCGCCGGAGCCGGCGTCAGCCGGCTCAGCCAGCCGCCGAGGCGTCACCGAAGCGTCCAGCTCCACCCGCGACAACCCCGACCCGGTGATCTCGGCGACCCGGTGCAGCGCCTGACCACCTGCGGGCCTGACGGACGGGCCGGCCCGGTCCGCCACCCGCTCCAGCTCCGACACCCTGCCGCCGGGCGGCACCACCAGCAGCGCATCCAGCGCCGCCCGTTCCTGATCGGCCGTCGCCGCGTACAGGCTCTCCCACAGCCGCCCTGTCGCGGCATCCTGCTCCCGCGCCACCAGCCGGGCCAGCGTGGTCACCCCGGCAGCAGCACATCCCGCTCACGCAGCCACCCACCGCGTCAGCGAAGATCGCCTTCGGGCTGTCCCCGGTCACCCACGCCCGCCTGCCCGCATACACCGCCAGCTCCGCCTCCACCTGCGCGAAGTCCTTCAGCTTCAGCGCCTTGCGGATCTTCTCGGCATGGTCGAGATGCGTCTGCTGCCGCTGCGCGTACTTCTTCACACACGACGGATCGGCGATCTGCAGCTGGCCGGCCAGGTAGTCGATGACCTCGGTCGACACCCCTTCCAGCGGATCCGCCAGGAACCTGCCGATATAACGAACCGTGGTGAGCTGGACACTGAAACCGAGCCGATTGTGATCACACCGCAGCCCGCCACCAGAGCCTGGCCGGCGTCGTCCAGATAGAAGAACCGCTCCAAATCGGCCCGCGGCACCGAGCCGCCATAACGCCCATAGGACGCCGCTTCCAGGTCACTCAGGAACATCACCGGCATGGACTGCACCGTAGGACCAAGCCGCCACAACCCAAACCGGTAAGCGATGGGACCGTTACATAGCGTTCATCGGCTTGTGCTCAGCAACCCAAATTTGATCTTGTCCGTTACTGACGCCTTCCGGACACGCAGATCACGGCCACTGACCGTCACCCACCAGGGAGATCGCCTGGCCTTGGAGGCGATTCCAGGCGACCTGCGCCGGAACCAGAACCCGCGCTAACGGGGCTCCACGGCACCAGCCTGACCTCGCCAGGCAGCCGCTAATCGCGGGTTTCGTTCCGATGCTGGTCCACCCCCGTAGCCGACCGGGTGCTGCATCCACGAGTTCGCCGCCAGCCGCCCTCGGAAGCCGGTCCCAGCCGAAGATCCACAACCCGATGAACGTGGCCTCCAGGAAGAACGCGACGATCGCCTCCATCGCCAGCGGTCCGCCGAACACGTCGCCGACGAATCGCGAGTGAGCGCTCCCAGTTCATGCCGAACTGGAACTCCTGCACGATCCCGCTGACCGTGCCCATCGCGAAGTTGATCAGAAACAGCTTGCCCCAGAACCTGGTCATGGCCAGGTACTTGGGAATGCCGGTACGGAACTACGCGGCTGCATGATCGCGATCAGCAGCGACAGGCCAATCGACAGCGGGATGAACAGGAAGTGGTAGATAGTGGTGATCCCGAATTGCCAGCGCGCGAGGTCGAGGGCATTCATCGGGTCACCTCCTGCCAGACGCCGTAGCGACGACGATGCGCGCCGGCCGGCCTGGAATGTCGGTGGAGCCGCGGACAATCCGCGCACCTGACCCCGGTGCCACCGCACAATGGGTCACCAGGCACTCAGCGGTACCTTCGGATGTGACATGACACACAGCAGATCTGGCCCATCCAGCGGAGGTGCGTAGCCATGCCGCGAGAAATCAACTCGGTCGGCGTCGTAGGTGGCGGGCTCATGGGAGCGGGCATCGCCGAGGTGTCCGCGGTCGCGGGCATGCCCGTTGTCGTCCGCGATCTGCCGCAGTTCCTCGATGCCGCCCGGGAGCGGGTGGAGAAATCGCTGGCCGGCGCGGTCAAACGCGGCAAGATTGACCAGGCTAAGCGCGACGAGGTGCTCGCCCGGATCACCTTCACCCCGGATCTGAAAGACGTCGCGAGCGCGGACATCGTGATCGAGGCGATCCCGGAGATCCTCGATCTCAAGGTGTCGCTGATCAAAGAACTCGACGAGCTGGTCAGCCCGGGCAACGTGATCGCCACGAACACCTCGTCCATCCCGATCGCCGAGCTGGCGGGCAAAGTGCAGCACCCGGGACGGGTCGTCGGAGTCCATTTCTTCTCGCCAGTTCCGGTGATGAAGCTGGTCGAAATCGTGGTCGCGCTGGACACCGACCCGGAGACGGCAGACATCGCGTTCGCGTTCGCCAACAAGCTGGGTAAGCACCCCATCCGGACCAAGGACCGGTCGGGCTTCATCGTTAATTTCCTGCTCACCGGGTACATCATGGCCGCCATCCGGATGTACGAGGAAGGCTTCGCCAGCCGGGAGGATATCGACGATGGCATGCGCCTCGGCGCCGGTCACCCGATGGGCCCGCTGACCCTGGCCGACATGACCGGCCTCGACATCGTCTACTCCGTCGGCAACTCGATGTATGAGGAGTTCAAGCGCGAGGAGTACGCGCCGCCGCCGTTGCTCAAGCGGATGATCGCCGTCGGCCGGCTCGGCCGGAAGTCCGGACGAGGTTTCTACGAGTACGACATGTAGCGCCGCCGGCCGCGGGAAACGCGTGCCGCGCGACGGTCGTGGACCGGGACCTACTTGCCCGCGAACTTCGCCTTGCCAGGCCCGCTGGCCACGAAACTCTCCATGCCGAGCTTCTGATCCTCGGTAGCGAATAGCGCCGCGAAGTGCAGGCGCTCGATCTCGAGCCCGGCGTCGAGGCCGAGGTCCAGCCCGGTGTCGATCGCCTCCTTGGCCGCGCGCAATGCCAGCGCGGGACCGGACACGAACTGCCCGGCGAGCCTGGTTGCGGCGCGGTACACGTCAGCGTCCGGTACGATCTGGTCCACCAGGCCGATCCGCAGGGCTTCCTCAGCGTCCACGAACCTTCCGGTGTAGACGAGGTTCTTGGCCCGGGCCGGCCCGATCAGCCTGGGCAGCCGCTGGGTGCCGCCCAGCCCGGGGATGACGCCGAGCAGGATCTCGGGCACGCCGAATCTGGCGTTCTCGCCGGCGACCCGGAAGTCCGCGCACAGCGCCAGCTCCAGCCCGCCGCCGAGCGCGAAGCCGGTGATCGCGGCCACCACCGGCTTGCCGATGGCGGCGACCGCCCGGAAGCTGGCGTGCAGCCTGCGGCTGATGGCCGCCATCTCGGCGTAGTTCCTGTCTGCCATCTCCTTGACGTCCGCTCCGGCCGCGAACACCTTCTCCCCGCCGTAGATCACCGCGGCCCGGATGTCCGGGTCCGCGCTGACCCTCTCAGCCGCGTCCTGTAGCTCACCCTGCAGCGCGATGCTCAGGGCGTTTACCGGCGGCCGGTCGAGCCGGATGGTCGCCAGCCCGCCGGAGGAGTGCACGCTGACGAACTCGGCCATCTCAGTCGCCGGTGTCGTACTTGAACGACAGGCCCAGCCGTACCCGGAAGTTCTTGACCTGGCCGTTCTCGATCGTGACGTCCTTGCGGATCACTTCGGCCACCCGGAGGTCGCGCACGGTGGCGGCTGCGGTCTTGACCGC
>WNFD01008184.1_pt1 | contig 10305 bp, 7 predicted proteins | sample 5400491 | NCBI WGS metagenome assembly WNFD01 (sample SAMN13153343, study PRJNA577476) | soil metagenome | isolation source: 120 cm saprolite under Douglas fir tree site 2 hole 2 replicate 2 | place: USA:California | collected 2015-04-18 | reverse complement strand
CGTGCCCGCATCGCGCTGGTGTGCTCGCACCGGGAGGTCAGGACCACAATCTTGCTGCACGGCCATTCTCGATTCTCGAACGTTGCGGCATCGCTCGCCGGCGACATCCGGCGCGACGCGGGTATCTCCTGCCGCGAGCACGGAATCGATGGATGGGAGGTCAGCCTTCACCGCAGCCTGACCGGGAACGCCGGGCCTCCCCCGTCCGCAGCCGAGGCGCCGTTGTCCACGCCGGCCGTACCGGCAGCAGCGAGCGACTATGTCATCGATCTGCCGCAGAGAAGCGATGCGGCGGCAATCGCCCGCTGCTTCCTCGAAGTCTATGGCCATCACTACGTGCACTCGGAGGTGTTCTCGACGCACCGCTACTGGGACAAGGTCGAGAGCGGCGAGCTTGTTCCGGCGGTGGCGCGGGACGGCCAGGGCGAGGTGATCGGCCATGTTGCACTGGAGCGCGAGCCTGGAGCGCTGGTGGCCGAACGGGGCGAGGCCGTCGTGCTTTCGGCTTACCGCGGCCATCATCTGCTCGAACGCATGACCGCGCGGCTCTCCGAGGAAGCGCCTAAGCACGGCCTGCACGGAATTTATGCCGAGCCGCTCACGATCCACACCTTCTCGCAGCGTAACGACGAGCGCGCTGGCATGCCTGTCTGCGCCGTGCTGCTCGGCGCCAATCCCGAGAGCTTCCGACCTAAAGGTGTGGCCTGCCCGACCGCGGGCCAACGCCAGAGCTATCTCCGCACCTTCCGTTTCGTGCAGAAGCCTGCCGCGCGCACGATTTATGCACCCGCGCCCTATCGTGAGATGCTGCTTAAGCTCTACACGAGTCTTGGTGCGGCCGTGTCGGTTGCTGCCCCGACTGCCGCGGCTGCCTCCGAGTCCCGCACCGGCATCAAGGTGAACGATCGCGGCTACGGCGTGGTCAATTTCGAGCGGATCGGCCCGAACGTCGCCATCGAGCTTAGCCAGGCGCTGCGCGACGTGCGGGGCCTGGGCGCCAGCTCCGTGCAACTCTCCGCACCGATCGGCGATCCCGGTCTTCCGCTCCTGACGGATGCCGCCCGCGGTCTCGGCTTTTTCTTTTGCGGCCTGGGACCCGCCTTTGCTGACGGCACGGACACCTTCCTGCTTCAGTTGCTGAGCGAGCCGCTGGACACCAGAAAACTCCAACTGTTCACCGACCTGACGAAAGAGTTGGTGGCATTCATTGATCTCGATCGAGCCGCAACAGCGCAGAAGGTCCGGGATGCGACGAGTTCGAGATCAAGCCGAGCGAATTCAACCGGCTAGCCGCATCATTCGACGGTTTTGGCGGGGTGCAATCCCCGGATTTGGTCGCCACATGGTGGTCGAGGGACAGCCGGATCTTGACGAATTTCTTAAGAATGCCGTCATGGTTTGAAAGTTGTAACAATCAAATTGCTTAGTCAGGAAACGCTGGCGGAGCTGGTCGTTGCCGAGGCCCCGGCGTCCATTCCCTGATTGTCGTGCATTCATGGTGACCTGCCTCAAGCTCGGCTTTGCGGTCGCTCAGTCGATATAGTCAAGTACTATGGAGCGCGCCGTTAACCTGTTCTTCACTTAACCCGGCAATCGTTCGGCCCCTTAAGCCAAAAGCGATAACCGGTTTTTACGAAGCGTCTGCGACGCGAAGAATCGAAGAGCAGAGGACGTACGGGTTGACGAAACAGATCAAGTGCCCGCAGCCGTCCCATTTGCTACGGCGATTTTGGGAAAACGCCACGGGATTTTGGGGTAAACGCGGGACGCGGTTGTCGTGGGTTCTGTCTGGAATTCTTCTGCTCACCATCCTTCTAAACCTTGCCACTTCCTACGGCATGAACGTTTGGACACGCGGGATCTTCGACGCGCTGCAGGAGAAGGATTCGCACACGGTTCTCTCCCTGGCGTTGGTTTACCTGCCACTGCTGGCGGCAAGCGTCGTTTTTGGTGTCCTGCAGGTCTATGCGCGCATGACGACCCAGCGGCGATGGCGAGAGTGGCTCACCAATCAACTCGTCAACCGCTGGCTTAAGAACGGCCGCTATTATCATCTCAATCTAGTAAGCGGCGGCCCCGGCAATCCCGAATATCGCGTAGCGGACGACATTCGGATTGCGACCGAATCACCAGTCGATTTCGCCACCGGAATGATAACGGCTGTTCTTTCGGCGACGACATTCATTGTGATTTTGTGGACGATCGGCGGTACTCTCACAATCCAATTCAGCGGCATGGCCGTAACCATTCCCGGCTTTCTCGTTGTCGCCGCAGTAATCTATGCAGTAGCGGCGAGCGGATCCATGGTTTTAATCGGACGCCGCTTCATCGCAGTGTCAGAGAACAAGAACCAAGCTGAGGCAGAGTATCGCTACGTGCTCACTCGCCTGCGCGAAAACGGGGAGAGCATCGCTCTCCTCCAGGGGGAAGACGAAGAGCGCAACGGCGTCGACAAGTCCCTCAAGATGGTGCTGCGCGCATGGCGAGATATTTGCATTCAAACCATGCGAACCACGATTGTCTCCCAAACCAGCAGCTACATAGCGCCCGTGTTACCGATCATCCTATGCGCGCCCAAATTCCTGGACGGCACGATGACGCTCGGCGAAATCATGCAGGCGGCATCGGCATTCACAATTGTCCAGGCGGCATTCAACTGGCTGGTCGACAACTATCCGCGGCTCGCCGACTGGACTGCTTCCGCACGCCGGGTCGCCTTGCTGCAGATGTCGCTGGATGAGCTAGAGCGTGCGGAAATCGGCCGCGTCGGCCGAATCAATCGTTGCGAGCGGAAGGGCGCGGCGCTGCGGTTGCGCAACCTCTCGGTTACGCTCGACGACCGGACACTGGTCACTGGCGCGGAGGTCGCAATCATGCCCGGCGAAAAGGTGCTGGTCACAGGGGAATCGGGATCCGGCAAGAGCACTCTGGTGCGCGCCCTTGCGGGTCTGTGGCCGTGGGGTGGAGGCGAAATTGAGATGCCAGCAGGGGCGAAACTCTTAGTGTTGCCGCAGCGGGCGTATGTGCCGAGCGGCACACTCCGACGGGCTGCCAACTATCCCGAGGCCGCCGATAGCAGGAGCGTTGAGGAGATAGCAAACGTCTTGAAGAAAGTCGGGCTAGGTCACCTCATCGAGCACCTCGACGAAGAACGTCCTTGGGATCAAATCTTGTCGGGCGGGGAGAAGCAGCGCTTGGCGTTTGCGCGAATCTTCCTTCACCGACCGGATATAATCTTGCTGGACGAAGCAACCGCGGCGCTCGACTCGCAAAGTGAAGATCGGTTGATGGAGCTTTTGTCCCAGGAGTTCAAACAGGCGACCGTCGTTAGCGTCGGTCATCGGTCCGAACTCGAAGCCCTTCATGGTCGAAAGATCGTTCTCCAGCGCGGGCGCCGGGGCGCAAAGCTCGTCAGCGACGTTTATCGCAATCCGAAGCCCATCTTGCCGAGGGAACGGCCGAGCATGGGACTCTTGTCGCTTTGGAATTCCAGCCTCGCGCGTCGAACGTTCAGACAGGCAGAGCCGGCCTCAAGGATGTGAATAACCGTTCCGGACTGGAATGACGCGAGCACATTTGCTCAGCATCAGATTTGCAGATGGGGCATACGGCATTCGTGACAGCAGCGTCGGCGGTATGGTCCCGAAAATGAACGCTCACGCGGGCGCCTTCAGTAGCGACTCTGGGAGACACGTCCCCCGGTGGGTTTCGATCGCGGCTTCTGATCCTGTTCGTCCAGCAGATCGGAAAGTTGTACCGTGCCTCCGCGAACATCGGACTAGGCCGCGTCGCTGGCGGAATTGGATTGTCTAGGCGTGGCCGCTGCCCCCGGTTACGGCAAGTCCTGGATTGCCTTCGCCCGTCAAAAGTTCCCCCGGAGTGGATTCGATGAGCATTCCAATCATTTGCAATAAGGCTTGTTGCTCGGGACCATTTCCGCTTGTGAGGAAGTCGCGCAGTTCAATTTGGGAGGTTTGCCCGCCTGATGGGATGTTTGCCTGATGCAGGACGAACACTCTGCCCGATGCATCTTTGCACAGATGCCAGCGATCTCCATTTGGGCTGCTGTACAGCTCTCTCGTTCGAGTAGCATTCATGGGCTATGCTCCACTGAGACAACGCTTGTTAGCAGTCCATGTTCCGGCCCTGGGGAGATTCGTTGCGGCCACCGTAATCGAACTGGTTTCGCGTGCAGCGCTGGTCACTGCCGACTTGCGCCTCTATTTCTCTCGAATACCGCCAACATCGGGCCAAGCGACACGATGTTGCCATGGCTATTGAGCGACGGCGCGTACAAGCTCGCGGCGCTGCCTCCGTCAAGAAACAGGGCGTTGGGGCAATTCAGCCCGTCACGGAATAGGCGTGCAAAGGCGTCAAATGACACCTCTCCCTGAGAGATAGCGAATATGACTTTGCCATCCGCGCGTACGCCCACACCGTTGCGCGCTTTGAGCGACGTGCTACGGCGGTCGAAACGAGGATGCACGCGCCCATTTATCACCAGCATCGGCCCGGATTGCGTCGCCAGGTCCGCCCGGGGTCGTTGCTTGAGAAATGCCCCGGTCTCTGCGACGGCCGCCCCATCGACGGATATATAGAAGACCCCGTTTGGCTTCATGTGAAAATTGCCATAGCCCGACTTGGTGTTTACGTGCACGAGCTCTCGTCCCTCTTCCACATAAAGCCCCACAGGCTTGAGGGCCGGATCGAACATGCCGGCGTTTGTGGCAAATAGCAGTATGCCTGCCTCGCCTTCCAGAGCTCGCGGCAGAGCGGAGAGATACGCATAGGGAGTCCCGTCTGACCGCTTCCAATAGAGCCTGATCGTCTGCTTACGCGGATCGACCTCGCAGATGGTATACGCGCTGCGCTCATACTCCACTGAGCGGCACGGTCGGGTCTCGGCTAGGGCGCTGTTGTTGTGTGCGGCAAGGCTTGTTACCGCCGCCAGGAGAAAAGCAGTCGTTCGGGCTTGCTCCGATGCCAAACGATTCACAGTTCACCCCCGACCCGCATCTCCTACTCTAGACCAAGATGGCGCTCGCCTTCCCGCACCGGCATAGGGTGGCGCACCGCTGAGTTCTCGCTTGTATCTCAGCATATCGACGCCATCTCTCTGCCATCCGGTTCCACGTAGGTACGCTCGCTGTGTCGCGCGTGAACTTGGCCATTTGCTCGCCCTCGGCGGCGTGTCTCAGGAATTCATCAGTTGGATGCGTCGGCGACCTCCCGCCGGTCGTGCAACTCACCATGAGAGCGCTTGGAAAGTTCCATCCGGCCTATGTTTCTGGCGCAAACTCAGGAACGACCCTCGTCTCCGAGGGGTTAAGAAATAGCACGGGCAAGGCAGGGGTGTGCCATGCCTCAAAAGGGAACCGAAAAAAGGCGATCCTCGGAAAAGGTGATCAGCACGGACAAGGCCGCCCTGCTGTGGATGTATTGTAAAGAGATCGCGCCGTTTGAGACTCCGACCTTTAGCGAGAACGCGGGCGAGCTTATCGCTCGCGCAACGCGCGCCCCTCAGAAAGGCGCAGTCCGATGCCCCAAAACGGACCACTGATAAGCTAAAACCGGGCCCACAGGGGGTTTAAACAGGCCCAGCACCTGGGTTGCGACGCCTTCATCTGAAGGAGGCGAATCGAATTTGAACTCTCACCAAGTTGACCCGGCCGCCTTGACAATGTGCCACACACGACCCGCGACGCTTCTCAAGCGCGGTGGAAGTAGCCGCCGAGTCTACGCCGCTGCAACGAAATCCGCCAACTTCTTGCGCGCGTAGAACATGCGCGTCTTCACCGTGGCCGCGGCGATCCCGACGATCTCCGCGACCTCATTGACCGATTTGCCGTGGAAGTAGACGAGGTCGATGACCTCGCGGTGCTCCGGCGACAGGCGGGCCAAGGAGCGGCGCAGCAGGTCTGCCCGGGTTCTCTTTTGCAGCGCGACCTCCGGATCGTCCGCCGGGTCCGCCACGCTCGACGCGATCTTCTCATCCAATTCCGCATCCGGCCGGCGGCGCCGCGCCGAGAGCGCCTTGTGGCGCGCAATCGCCAGCAGCCAAGTCGAAACCGACGAGCGTGCTTCGAACGAGGCGGCCTGGCGCCAAACGTCGAGAAACACATCGCTCAAGAGGTCGTCGGCTAAGGCCTCGTCGCCGACGAGGCGGAGCAACCAGCGATACAAAGGAACTCGATGGCGGCCAAACAGCGTGCGCATGGCGAGTTGATCGCCCTGCGCAATCCGCCTGATCAGCATTTCGTCGGAAGACGTCTCGGGCGCCGCTGCCTGTGCAAGGAATGCGGCGACCCATCCCATACGGGTGCAGGTCATGGTCATGGGGTAATCCCCTTGTCGTCACGTCCCGCCAAACAAACTCGCTCAGGGGGCAAAGGTTGCAGCCCGTCTTGCCGATTCATCGAGTGTCGAAATTTGCCGTGTTCCGGCCGCAACCGTTAAATTTGGCCGTGGAACCTATGAAATGCATTTTGCGCTGACTATGGCCGGCTCGCCAGCATCACGGTGACTTGCGCGGCGAACTAACGCGCGTCCTTCGGCGGCTCGAGCACGCTCGTCACGTACCCGCAGTTGGGGCACTCATACGCTGTCAACCCAGGCTCGCCCGCAACCGGTGCGATGCTCACGACCTCGTCCATCGCGGTTCGACAGCGTGGGCATGGCAGAGCACTGCCACCGCGCCAGCTTCTCGATAGGTCCGACACAATACGCGCCCCTTGCGTTAGGGCTGATCGATCTTGGCTCTTCCCACATAGAACACTGGATGAGGGCGTTAGTTGCCGGCGGAGCGTACGGCTCCTAAGGCGACTGCTTTCCTGGGCTCCCCAAACCAGGAGGGAGGGAGACCGCAAGCGAAGGCCGCAACAGCCCTGGGAACATAGTGGCTGGGCTCGGCGTTCTCTGTTCCCGGCTCTGTGTCCAGGCTAAGCGTTTCTCAGATCGTCGTCCTTACCAGCGGAGACGCCGTCATGCGCCCGGCCCCCCTCGTTCTCGCTGCTATCCTTCTCTTGGGATGCGCCGCCGGGGCCGCGGGAACCCCTCTGATCCCGATCCTCGCAGGCGTTGCTCTTCAATCGCATAGTGACATCGAGGCGGCCCGGTGGCGTCACCGCCACCATCGCGGTTATTTCTGGGGTGATCGAGGTACCGATGGTGCCGATAGCGATGGTACCGCTCGCTTTAGTTCTCAACCAAACATTGACCTCGAAGCCACCAAGTGGCGTCATCGCCATGGTCGAGATTACGATTGGAATGATCGGCGGAGCGGCAGTGCTCGTCTCGATGACACCAATGGCTCCGGTTCTAATGCCAACCGTCTCACCACAACAGACATAGTGCGGCCCGACCTTCGCCGGCGTCGTGGATGGGTAGATCCACCTCCGGCCAATTAGGGGTGTTCTGCATGAGCGTGGCACCTCAACTCGGAACTAAGTCAGGCCATGATTGGCCGATTGTTGGTTCGATCAGCCCTCTTTCCTCGACTCATGAAAGCACCCTGAAGCTTGGCACGCTGACACAGAATTGGATTGATGCCTCAAGAGTGTCGCTGCGGAAATTCCACGAAGATTTGGGCAGCATCCTCCGCCACGCCCGGGTCACCGGCGGCGAGACTGCATGCGTTCTGCTTCTGAAAGCTCGGCCTTTCACAAATCGCTCTTTGGCGTCGCTTCGCCGCCTCTATCCACGTCGACTTGGCGATCACATCCGAAGCAGTTGGCGGTCGGCACGCGCACGAGCGCCTCACCTGCGGCGGACGCATGTCGTGGTCGGCGCGCTCGCTTCGATCATCGTCCTTCCCGCCGGATATGTTGTCTATTGCATGGCCACCTTGCCGGAGAGCGGAGGGCTGGTGATCGAACCGACCCCCAGCGCGCTGATCGTCGAGGCGGCGGACGGACAGGTCTTCGCCACGCGCGGCGTTTTCAAGGGCGACAAGCTCTCCGCACAGGACATTCCCATCAACCTTTCACGCGCAATTATTGCCATCGAGGATCGGCACTTTTACGAGCACGGCGGCTTCTATCTGCCGTCGCTGTTGCGCGCGACAGTTCGGAATATTCTTTCGGGGAGCGCGCGCGAGGGCGGAAGCACGATTAGTCAGCAGCTCGCTCGCATGATGTACCTCTCCCCGGACCGCACCATCAAGCGCAAGGTTCAGGAGGCGATCTTTACACTTTGGCTTGAACGCCATCTCGGGAAAGAGGAGATCCTGTCGCGTTACCTCAATACGGCCTATTTCGGCGCTGGCGTTTATGGCGTGGACGCCGCTGCGAAACGCTACTTCGGCAAGACCGCGAAAGACCTGTCACTCAGCGAAGCGGCGATGCTCGCGGGCCTCGTGCGGGCCCCTTCGGCGCTTGCTCCGACTCGTAATCTCGAGGGAGCACGGCAGCGGGCGGGTCTGGTGCTCAATGCGATGGTCGTGACCGGCGCGATTTCCCGTCAGCAGGCGGATGCCGCGCGCCAACAGCCCGCAACCTTGCGAGTACCGCCCGAGAACCCGCCGGGCACAAATTATTTCGTGGATGTCCTCAACGGGGACGTGAAGCGTCTTATCGGACCCGCATCTCCGGATTTAACCTTGCGCTCCACCCTCGATCTCAATCTCCAGAGCATCGGCGAAAACGTGATTGCACGTCGGCTCAAGGCGGAAGGTCGCGTCAAGAAAGTTAGCCAAGCGGCCCTCGTCGCAATGGCTCCGGACGGAGCCATCCTCGCGATGGTGGGAGGCCGCGACTACGCCGAGAGTCAGTTCAATCGGGTCACCCAGGCAAAGCGGCAGCCCGGTTCTCTGTTCAAGCTATTTGTTTACCTCGCCGCCTTCCAAAAGGGGGTCAACCCGCAGATGACGGTGGTCGACCGACCGGTTCAGATCGGCAACTGGGAGCCGGAGAACTACGGCGGTCGCTTCCGCGGACAAGTCACGCTGCGTACCGCCTTTGCGAACTCTATCAACTCCGTTGCGGTTCAGGTTGCCGATGCCATCGGAATCCAGAGCGTCATCGAAACAGCCCGCAAGCTGGGCGTGCAATCCGAATTGCCTGCCGTGCCCAGTCTGGCGCTCGGCTCAGGCGAGGTGACCCTGTTGGAGATGACGCGCGCCTTTGCGGCGATCGCGGCCAACGCGGAAAATGTTGAGCCGTACGCCGTTCGCACCATTCGCAACGGCGATCAAGTTCTGTTCACACGGCAAAAATCGGAGCTCCAGCCTGCCAGCAATCCAGCGGCACGAGCGGCTATGCATGATCTTCTCGCAAGCGTCGTTCGTGAGGGCACAGGTAGAGCGGCGAGGATTAACGGCCCGGCTGCGGGAAAGACGGGAACAAGTCAGAGTTATAGAGATGCATGGTTCGTCGGATTCACACCTGATATCGTCGTGGGCGTTTGGATCGGTAACGACGACAACAGCCCCACCAGGGGCGTAACCGGTGGCGATCTACCGGCCCGCATTTGGAATGAATTCGTGACCCAATCCGTCACCGCGCGGGCAAAGGTCGCTCGGGTCCAACCGCAAATTATGGCGCTTGCGACTCCTGAAGCAGCCAACGCGAAGTCAGCCCCGGGTGCAGGTGTCATTCGCGGTGTGCCCGTTGTGCAGAATACTGGGATGCTGGAGATTCAGGGACGCGTGGTCCGCTTGTTTGGAGTGGAGGGCGCCCGCGGCCGGGCCGCGCGCGATTTGAGACGCTATCTTGGACAGCGAGAGGTGGTGTGCGAGCCGACCGGCAGTGGCAGTGACTACCGATGTCGCGTTGATGATCAAGACCTCTCTCGAGTGGTGCTGTTCAATGGCGGCGGCCGAGCGACGGCAAATGCAACAGCGGAGTTGCGGGCGCTGGATCAGCAGGCGCGTTCAACCCGCGCGGGCATCTGGAGCGGAAGGGATGACGATGATAATGGAGCCGCCGGGTATGCTTTTCCTTCTTTTCTTGGATTTCCGCGCTCTCCGGCAGTACCATCTGTTTTCATGGGGTACCGACGACATTAATCGCGACCGAGCGGCCGGAACTGAATGAATTTTTTAGAAGAGCATTAGTCCGCCGAGTGGCATTACGGCATGCGGATGTCCGCTTGACGGACCTCGGCACGCAAAAAATGCAAAATACAAATGAAAAGCCCACTGCAGAAAAAACGTAGCAAATCGTTCTCTTGATCAATGTTTTCTGGGTGCGGAGCTATGCGTTCCAGCGATGCCGTTCACGGCCTTTGTAGCGGACAAGCTGGAACCGCTTAGCGAGACACGGAGTTTTAATAGGTTAGACATCGGCGCGACCGAAGGAAAACTCCTTT
>WNFD01008183.1_pt1 | contig 10305 bp, 10 predicted proteins | sample 5400491 | NCBI WGS metagenome assembly WNFD01 (sample SAMN13153343, study PRJNA577476) | soil metagenome | isolation source: 120 cm saprolite under Douglas fir tree site 2 hole 2 replicate 2 | place: USA:California | collected 2015-04-18 | reverse complement strand
AATGCTGATGGGAGGCGCCAGCGTGACCCTGGCGGCTCTCCTGTATCCGGCATTTCAGGCGGTCGTGCTGCGCTGGTGGTCCTCGGGACTACGCTTTGGCGACATCGAGATCCGCTCACAATTGCGCATGCGCCATGTTTACGGCGCTTATGCCCGCTTCGTCGGCTACGCGATCCTGTTCAGCATTGTGATGGGCATCGTCGGAGCGATTGCATTGGTTCTCGTCGGTGGTGTGGCGCAGATCGGAAAGGGCATTGGCGGCGAAATCGCGACAACTCTTGTTGGGCTGGTGGGTTACGTGATCACGGCGCTCGGTTTCTCGACCATTTATCGGGCGACTGTTTTATTGTCGCTTTGGCAGATGGGCATGGAATCGCTGCAATTGTCCGGTCTTTCGGCGCTTGAGAAAGTCAGGGCCAGCGGTCGGCCCAGTTCGGCGCTCGGTGAGGGCCTCGCCGACGCGTTGAATGTAGGCAGCTATTGATGTCGGACGGAATCGAAGGATCGCCTGTGAATTCCGGGGCCGGCATCTATTTCGACGGCATGACAAGCGCGCGCCACGACGTAACGGTCGTGCTCACGCCCGGTGGGTTGCAAATCTCCGCAAAGGATGGCGGCGCGCAGTCCCATTGGCCCTATGACCAGATCGAAGGGCTTACAGCCCCTGACAAGATCCTTCGCATTGGCCGCCGCGGAAGCGCGGCATTGGAGCGCCTTGAAATTCTCGATGCTGCCCTCGCAGCAGAGATTGACGCTCGAGCCGCTTATGTCGATCGCAGCGGCCTGCTGCAACGCCGGCAGCGCATGAGCGTCATCGCCTGGAGCGTGGGCGCCACCGCGTCGCTGCTGTTGGTCGCCTGGTTCGGTGTGCCGGCGATCGCTGCACGGCTCACGCCGCTGCTGCCGGCCTCGATCGAGCTCAAGCTCGGCGACGCGGTGAATATGCAGGTGCGCAGCATGCTGGACACCCACAAAAATGGCGCCGGCTTCGATTGCGGCGTTGCCGCTTCGGAACGGCCGGGCCGGGCCGCACTCGATAAAATGGTGCGACGACTTGAGGCTGCGGCGGCGCTGCCGCTGCCCTTGCGTACGAATGTGGTGCGGCGGACGGAGCCCAACGCCATAGCGCTTCCAGGCGGACAGGTTTATTTATTCAGCGGTCTGATCGCCAAAGCTGATAGTGCCGACGAGGTTGCCGGCGTGCTTGCCCATGAAATTGGCCACGTTGCCCACCGTGACGGCACAAAAGCTGTGCTTCAGGGCGCAGGCCTGTCGTTTATGTTCGGCATGCTGCTCGGCGATTTCGTCGGCGGCGGCGCCGTTGTGTTTGCCGCCAAAACGGTGCTGCAATCGTCCTATTCGCGCGAGGCGGAAGTGGCGGCCGACACCTACGGCACCGAACTCATGAATAAAGCCGGCGGCAATGCGCATGCGCTCGCGGCGATCCTGGACAAGATTGGCGGCGCCACCGAGCCCGGCATGACAATCCTGTTAAACCATCCGGAGACGAAAGCGCGGGTCGCCGCCATCGACAAACTGGCAACCGTGCAGCAGCCATTGCCCTTTCTCGAAGCAGGCGAATGGGCGTCGCTGAAACAGATTTGTGCGGGTTCATGATCATGGCACGACGCCCGTTCCACGGTGAGCCGATTTCGAAAATTGCGGTCTGGTCGTCACGGCTGGCGATGTTTGCATTCGTCGTTGCCGCTCTGTCGATCATCATCGTGCGCTCCGGCTTGCTGGAGATCGTGCCTGCGCTGGCAACGTTTGCCGCGGCTCTCATTTTTGCCGGCCTCGCCATACTCTTCGCCTTCGCTGGCTTCGTCGTTATCTGGCGCCAGGGTCTGTCCGGACTCGGACGCGCGTTGCTTGGCCTGTTCCTCGGATTGGCCCTCCTCGCCTACCCCGCTTATCTCGGCATACGTGCTTTGAAACTGCCCCAAATCACCGATGTAACGACGGACCCGCTCAATCCACCGCGCTTCGACGTTCTTGCGCGCCTGCGGCCGCGTGGGCGCAATGATTATCCCGGTCCTGCCGTGGCCGCGCTTCAGCGCGCCGCTTACCCCGAAGTGGCGCCACTTGACCTCGACGTTCCGACCAAAGTCGCCTACGACGCCGCGCTCGCGCTCGTCACAAAACGCAAATGGTACATTGGCGATGCGCGGGCACCGAGCTTGGCGCGTCGCGACGGCGCGATCGAGGCCGTGGCACGCACGCCAATCATGGGATTCCGCGACGACGTCGTGATCCGCGTGACGCCGATGGGTCAGGGTACGCGTATCGATATGCGCTCTGCGTCGCGCGTCGGTGCGCACGATTTCGGCGCCAATGCGTCACGCATCCGCAGTCTGCTCGAAGATATCGACGATGTGGTCGGTTCGGCGCCAGAACCGCGCTCCGTGCAGGAGAAGAAACCTCCGCCGCCGGCAAAAAAAGGCCAACCTGAAAAGCGTCAGCCTACCAACCGATAAATGCCATCGATCGCGGGTCGACCATCGGTTTCGACGAACCCGCGGGCGACCAGATCTTCGAGGTGGGCGAGCACCGACAGGCCGGCGGCGCCCGTGAGACGCGGATCAAGCCCAATATAAATCGCGCGCACGATCGTCGGGATGTCGGTCGCGCCTTTTGACAGGCGATGCAGGATCGAGGCTTCGCGCGCCTTGCGATGCAGGATGTAATAATTGACGAAGCGTGGCGCGTCTGTGATGGCGGGGCCGTGACCGGGAAAATAAATCGTTTCCTTGCGCCGCGCGAGCTTTGCCAGCGAGGCCATGTAGTCGCTCATGGCGCCGTCCGGCGGTGCCACAATCGACGTCGCCCAGGCCATGACATGATCGCCCGCAAATAGCGTGTTTTTCTCTTTGAGAGCAAAAGCCATGTGATTGGCAGTGTGGCCAGGCGTCGCCACCGCCTCGATGGCCCAGCCATCGCCAGCGACAAGTTGGCCATCCTTCACGGCGATATCCGGACGAAAATCGCGGTCGGCACTGGCGTCCAATGGATTATGCTCGCCGATATGCAAAGACCGCGCGGCGCGGTGCGGGCCCTCAGCATAGACGGTCGCGCCAGTCGCTGCCTTGATCGCCGGTACCGCCGGCGAATGGTCGCGATGGGTATGCGTGACGAAAATATGCGTCACCGTCTCGTTGCGAACGGAATCAAGGAGCGCGCCGATATGCGCTTCGTCATCAGGACCAGGGTCGACGATCGCGACCTTGCCGCGGCCGATGATGTAGCTAACGGTTCCCTTGAAGGTGAACGGGCCGGGATTGTTGGCCATGACGCGCCGCACGCCGGGCATCGGCTCATCTACAGTGTCGGGCGCGATATTGAGATCTTTATCGAAGGGGATGTCGTCGGCCATGCCGTGCGTTCCAATTTGCGGAACCGGCCTACCACTATTTTGGCCACCCTGGCACCCATGCCTCCCGACGCCCGTTTGTGGTGTAAGGCTAGCGCACCACCAGGACGCCGTTGGTTTCCTGATGAAAATCGTCGAAAAATTTGTAGCTGCCGGCCCCTAATGGCCGCAGCCGGATGAGGCCTTCGCTGTTTCCGGCCACGACCTTCTCGACGCGCAAGCTGACGCTTTCAAATTCCATCGGCGTCGAATCGAGGTTTTTTACGTGCAGCTCGATCGGAACATTGGCCGGCGCATGGATTTCCGCCGGCTGAAAGCGGTGGTCCTTCACACTGATGCTGACGCTCGCCGCCTGCTGCGCAGCCGCAGGAAGTCCGGCGGACGCAACCAGCAGAGCGATAAAAGTAAAATTTGCAATAATCCTGCTCATCGAACCGACTCCGTTAGAACTCGACAGCGACCTTCAACTTGGCGCGGTGGCGGGAAAATTCACTGAGATTGAGCGAGGAGTCCGGCACGTCGACATCGTGCCCGACGACCTGCGTATTCCAGGCCGCGGTCATGAAGACTTTGCGATCAAGTTGCACGTACAAGGTTGGCCCGACATACACAGCATCGCCCGTATACGTGTGGAGCCACATTCCATCATAGTGCCGCAGGTACCAGACCTCCGCACCAATGAAAACGGAAGGCACGATGCGGTAGGACAACGCGGTCGAAATACCGCCGGTCGATTCCTGCGCCCAGCCGGCACCGACGCCGTCCGGGTCGCGGGTGCCTTCCGGCTCGTAAAGCAGATTGGCGCCGAGATAGAGCCGGTTCGTGATCAGCTCGAGGTCGGCATTGACCTTGAGTTCAAGGCCGAAATTCTCAACGCGTGCGCCGCTGGTCTCGTCGATGCGGTGCCATTCCGGCTCGGCAGAGAGAGTGATCGCAAGCGGCGATGAGGGGCCACGATCGAGCACCAAATACCGTATCTCGCCGAAGAGACCGCTGAATGCGAGCCGATTGAGGTCGTCCATGCCCGTAACATTTTGGATGTTGTGGTAGGACACGAGCGGCCCAAATTCGAATTGCACGTATTGGTTCGGCGTGAATTCGTATTCGAGTTTGGTCTCGCTCGCCCAATAGCGTCCGTCGGCTTTGGCAATCCGGGCGACGGTTTCCAACGAGAATTCTTTTTCGCCTTCGAGGCCGATGCCCGAACCCTCGGTAAAGCCGAAGATATATTTCGTTTCAATATCCCGATAGAAAGGCGAAGTGTTGTCTTGGGCGCGGGCGGCAAAGCCTATGACAATAAAAGGCGCAGCAAGAATAATTGCGCGTGCACTACGAGCGGTAAGCATCTATCTCTTTTCCTCATACGCCAGGTTCAAGGCCCGGCAATCAGGTTGCGTGACATGCAAAACGTGTAACGCAAAAACAATTCAAAAATTCTGCGGGCACGTCAATACAGGCAACATACTTTAGAAATTTCTAGTTAGGAGCTTTTCTAATCAGGCAAAGATGAGAACGTTTCTAATTCAAGCTTGATAGCATTCAATGGATTTCCGGTTCGGAAATTACGCCGAGCGGCGCTAGAAAATCAAAATCGCAGCCTTCATCAGCCTGGCCGATATGTTGCGAATAAAGCGCGCCATAACCGCGCGGATAACGCGGGCTCGGCGGCTTCCACTTGGCGCGGCGGCTGGCGATCTCTTCGTCTGCGACGTGCAAATGGATACGCCGTGCCGGTACGTCCACTTCGATCTCGTCGCCCGTCTTGACGAAAGCGAGCGGCCCACCGACGAAACTTTCCGGCGCCACGTGAAGGATGCAGGCGCCGTAACTGGTGCCGCTCATGCGGGCATCCGAAATGCGCAACATGTCGCGCACACCTTGTTTCACGAGCTTTTTAGGAATCGGCAGCATGCCCCATTCCGGCATGCCAGGGCCGCCTTTGGGGCCGCCATTCTTGAGGACGAGGATGTGGTCGGGCGTGACGTCGAGATCGTCGCGCTCAACCTCGCGAGCCATATGGTTGTAGTCCTCGAACGCAATCACCTTGCCACGATGACGCAACAGCCGCTTGTCGGCGGCCGACGGTTTCATCACGCAGCCGCGCGGAGCAAGATTACCGGTGAGTACGGCGGTCGCACCTTCGCGCGACACCGGATCCGACAGCGGATGGATCACATCGCGATTATACACTTCCGCGCCGGCGATATTTTCGCCGATGCTTTTGCCGGTGACAGTAAGGCATGACGGATCGAGCGCGCTTTCGAGTTCTGCCATCAGCGCGCGCAAGCCGCCGGCGTAAAAGAAGTCCTCCATCAGGAATTCGCCGGACGGCCGCACATTGGCGAGAACTGAAATCTCACGTGAAATCTCGTCAAAGCGATTCATGTCGAGCTTGAGTCCGGCGCGGCGCGCCATCGCCACGACATGGATAATCGCGTTTGTCGACCCGCCCATCGCCATGTGCACACGGATGGCATTGTCGAAGGCAGCCGGCGTGAGAATTTTTTGCGGCGTCACGTCGTCCCATACCAAATCGACGATGCGGCGGCCCGCGGCGGCGCACATGCGCTTGTGGCCGGAATCGGCAGCTGGGATCGAAGAGGCGCCCGGCAATGACATTCCGAGCGCCTCGGCGATTGCCATCATCGTCGCCGCCGTCCCCATGACCATGCAGGTGCCATAGCTGCGCGAGATGCCGCCCTCGAGTTCGGCCCAGTCGGTGTCGCTGATGCGGCCGGCGCGCTTTTCATCCCAATATTTCCACGCATCGGAGCCGGAGCCGAGCTGCTGGCCGCGCCAGTTGCCACGCAGTTGCGGCCCAGCCGGTACATAGATCGCAGGCACGCCCATGCTGATTGCGCCCATGATCAGGCCGGGCGTCGTCTTGTCACAGCCGCCCATCAGCACGGCGCCATCGATCGGATGGCTGCGCAGAAGTTCCTCGGTCTCCATCGCCAGAAAATTGCGGTAGAGCATGGTCGAGGGCTTCACGAACGGTTCCGACAGCGACATCGCGGGCAATTCGACAGGAAAACCGCCGGCTTGCAGCACGCCCCGCTTCACATCTTCGGCGCGGTCGCGCAGATGCGTGTGACAAAAATTGATATCGCTCCAGGTGTTGACGATACCGATCACGGGCTTGCCCGCCCAGTCGACGGAATCGAAGCCGCCCTGGCGAAGTCGCGAGCGGTGCCCGAACGAGCGCAGATCGTTGACACCGAGCCAGCGATGGCTGCGAAGGTCTTCGGAACGTTTACGTTTTGTCATTCTTGCCGGCGCACGAGACCATTAGTCGATCGAGAGGTTGGCCGCGTGCACTACTTTTTCCCATTTAGCGGTTTCATCCGCGACCAGTTTGCCAAAATCGGCAGCCGAGCCGGGAATCGGCGTCCCGCCAAGTTCTTTGAGTTTCGCGACCAAGGTCGGTTCCTTCAGCGCGAGATTGATCTCTTTGTTCAGAAGGTCGACGATTTCCTTCGGCGTGCCATGCGGCACACCGATACCGAAAAAGGCACTCGCCTCGTAACCCGGAACAGTTTCCGCGACGGTTGGAACATCGGGCAACTCGTCCGATCGCTGCGTGGTCGTCACGCCCAACGCACGCAATTTGCCTGCTTTGATGTGACTGATCGACGACGGCAGGTTGTCGAACGTCACCTGCACCTGACCGCCCAGGAGGTCGGTCAGCATCGGCGCCGAACCTTTGTACGGCACGTGCGTCATTTTCGTCCCGGTCATCATTTTGAATAGCTCGCCGGACAGGTGAATCGACGTTCCATTCCCGGAGGAAGCGACGTTGACCTTGTCGGGGTTGGCCTTCACATAAGCGATAAATTCGGCAACGGTTTTGGCTGGAACCGAAGGATGTACTTCCATCACGTTCGGAACGCGAATGAAGCCTGCAACCGGGTCGATGTCGCGCAGGAAAACGAAATTGAGATGTTTGTAAAGCGAGGCGTTGATGGCGTTGGCGGGATTGACCAGAACTATCGTGTAACCGTCGGGCGCGGCCTTGGCGACGGCATCAGTCCCCAGATTGTTGCCGGCACCAGGACGATTCTCGACGATGAATTGCTGACCAAGACGTTTGCTCAGCCAGTCGGCAAACAGCCGCGCGCAAATATCTGTGGAGCCACCGGGCGGATAGCCGACAATAATGTGAGGCTGGCGGGTCGGGTAATCGAGAGCGTCGGCATCGCCAGCCGGAATAAGCGCGATGCAAGCCGCCACGAGTGCCACGCTCGAAATGAGCGCGAAAATTCGCCGCATGATGATCATCCTCCCCTGGCCGGCCCGTTCTGCCCAACCGGCATTGTTTGACGGCTGACGTTACGCGGCGCGGATGGCCTCGTGCAAGGGCGAGCTCGCTTACGCATCAGGCCCGCCAGATGCGGAAAATATTTGATTTTTCGGGCTGTGCGACTGCACGGAGCGCCCAACGGCCAAGGCTGAACGATCTCTTAACGAAGGTCGCCTTAGGCTACTGACAGCTGATCGTTTGGAGTCCGGTCTAGAGCAAGAGTTCGCGTGTTCGGAGTAAGGCCATGGCCACGCGTCGCGTATCGTCTCGCCGTCATTGGTTCATGCGCGATATTCCGCGAACCAATATACTCCTCATTTGGTTGGCCTTCGGCGCCGCGATTCTCATCTATTCCGTCGACTGGCATCCGAGCGGATGGTCGGCGCTCAAGAAAGAGGTCGCCGCAAAACCGGCCCTCCGCAATGAGGCCGCCTATTACACCGGCTCCATCATCATTGTGCCGACGCGCGGAGATCAATGTTGGCGGCGTATGCTCGACAACCGCACGGGAAAAATGTGGGACCAGGGCTACGTCAATTGCGATGAGGCGGTCGCGCCGCTCGAAAAGGATCAGCGCGTCGGCATGAGCTCGTTGCGTATGAACGCAATCGGTAAAGCATTCAATCACGCCCACGACGAGTGAGCCCGCGAGACGCCCGGCGCCGCGCGCCAGCCATTGGGCCCGCGCGCAAAAAATCGGCAAAAGTGCATTAAATCGGCAGGTTGCTTGGCGATGTTGTCATGGCTATTGGACCAGCCTGGCCCCGTTCCGTCGCCGATTGGTTTTGCATGAAAAAGGATCAAAATTGTTCGTGATGGGTGCTCATGTTGGGACCGCCAAAATAAGCACCGCGCCCTTTGACTTGAGCATGATCCCAAGTTTAAGTTGCATCGTCCGCCTCCTGGGGGCAAAGCGACGAACAGCAGCTCCTCGTTTTTGGGGCTATCGGCTTAGTGGCGTTTCCACACGAAAGCAGTAGCGAGCGCAGAATGAGTGCTAGTTTTCGGCGCCAGCTTGCGGACTACGTGGAATATCATCGCGATCCGAGCAACTGTGCCATGCACGTTGTCGGCATCATATTTCTGTTCCTGGCGGCGGTTCTTCCCTTGAGCTTGTGGTCCGTCACAATTTTTGGTCTTCAAAGCAATGTGGCGGCGTTCATGGTTTTGCCCGTGCTGATCTACTGGGTCGTGCTCGATACCGCCCTTGGCTTGGCACTCGTCGGCGCTGGAATTCTTCTGCTTATCGCCGCAGCAATTATCTCGAGCTATGTGAGCGTTACCGTCGTTTGGATAATTTCGATTGTACTGATTGTCATCGGCATCGCTGTGCAAATTATCGGGCATCAAATATTCGAAGGTCGTAAGCCGGCACTTCTGGACAATCCACCTCACCTCCTCCTGGGCCCGATGTTTGTGATGGCGAAATTGTTCATCGCGCTCGGCTTCCGAAACGATCTCGCAGTTGTTATTCAACAAGGACCGCAACCGTCGACGGACCCCCGGTACCCGCACCAGCGTCAAGGCGACGTGCAGCAAGATCCATGACATGCGTTCTTGTCACCGGCGGCAGCGGCTTCATCGGGCGGCACCTGGTATCAGCGCTCATCGCGAGCGGCCGGCAGACGCGGGTTCTCGATCTCCATCCGCCCGGACCCAACTTAGCGGCTGCGCATTATGTCAATGGTTCGGTGCTCGATCCCGAATTGGTGGATCAGGCCCTGAATGGCGTCAATGAAGTCTACCACCTGGCCGGGCTGCCCGGCATGTGGATACCTCGGAAGGACGACTTTCATGCCGTTAATTGCCGCGGCACGGAGATCGTCATTGCAGCTGCACGTAAGCGTGGTATTGCACGGCTGCTGCATTGCTCGACTGAATCCATTCTTTTCCGCCCATCGCCCTCAGAAGGGGTTGCTGCCGAAGATATTTTACTGACAGCGGAAGACATGCCGGGTCCATACACGCGCTCTAAAATGCTCGCCGAACAGCTCGCGGTGCAAGCTGCGGCATCCGGATTTCCGGTAGTGATTGGCAGCCCGACAATGCCAATCGGACCTCATGACCACAATCTCACTCCCCCAACGGCGATGCTCCGGCATTTTCTAAACAATCGCTTTCAATTCTATCTCGATTTTGTTGTGAACCTCGTCGACGTGCGCGATGTTGCGGCCGGCTTGGTTCTCGCCATGGAACGCGGAAAAGTTGGACATCGGTATATCCTCGGCGGCGAAAGCATTCCGCTGAAAAAGCTTCTTGAATATGTCGCTGCAATCAGCGGCCGCTGGAGTCTACGCGTTCCTGTTTCTGGCCAACTTGCGGAAATAACCGCTGGCATGTTGGAATTCATCGCAGATCACGTAACGCGCAATCCTCCCTCTGGCACGGCTGAGGGCGTTCGAATCGCATTGCGATCCACGGCACTGTCGATCGAGAGAGCGCAACGTGAGCTCGGCTATGCGCCCCGCCCCGTTGAGTCCGCGTTGCGCGAGACCATTGCCTACCTGGTTAACGCCCATGCCGCATAGCCTGAGCGAGTTGTTTGCATTGGTCTGGAGTGGCTGGCTCGCTGCGTGGCCGAGCGGATTGATTGCCCTCATCTGGATTGGATGGCTCATTAGCTGGGCGGTGGCATCGT
>WNFD01008180.1_pt1 | contig 10306 bp, 7 predicted proteins | sample 5400491 | NCBI WGS metagenome assembly WNFD01 (sample SAMN13153343, study PRJNA577476) | soil metagenome | isolation source: 120 cm saprolite under Douglas fir tree site 2 hole 2 replicate 2 | place: USA:California | collected 2015-04-18 | reverse complement strand
GAAGCGCTTCATCGGCGACGTCGTCGTCAAGACCGACATCGAAGGGCTCACCCCGACGAGCCTCGTCGGTTTCGAGAACCACAGCGGAAGAACCTTCCTCGGGCCAAACGCGAAACCGCTCGGCAGGGTTCTCGTCGGTAAAGGCAACAACGGGTCGGACAGGACGGAAGGCGCAATCCAGGGCAACATCACCGGCACGTACCTGCACGGGTCGCTGCTCCCCAAGAACCCGCACCTCGCCGACTACCTGATCGGCAAAGCCCTCACGCGACGGGGCGGCGGCGCCCTTTCCCCCCTCGATGACTCGGCTGAGCTGGCCGCGCACGGCTGGATGCTCCAGCGCGCGCAACGGCGGTAGGCCGCGCCCCATTCCCGTTCAGCGCGGCGGGCCGCCGCGGCGTCAGCGCCTCGCGCAGCACCTGGTCGATCGACTCGACCATCACGAACTGGATCTCCTTGCGCAGGTCGGCGGGGATGTCGTCGAGGTCGGCCTCGTTGCGGTTCGGGATCAGGATCCGCCGCAGTCCCGCGCGGTGTGCGCCAAGCACCTTCTCCTTGATCCCGCCGATGGGCAGCACGCGACCGCGCAGCGTGATCTCGCCCGTCATCGCCACGTCGTCGCGCACCGGCCGCCCGGTGAGGATCGACGCCATCGCGATCAGCACCGTGATGCCGGCGGACGGTCCCTCCTTCGGCTGCGCGCCCGCGGGGACGTGGACGTGGATGTCGTTCTTGTCGAACAGAGTGGGGTCGATCCCGATGTCCGAAGCGCGGGCCTTCAGGTAAGACAGCGCCGCCGCCGCCGACTCGCGCATCACCTCGCCCAGCTGTCCGGTCAGCTTCAGCTCGCCCTTGCCGGGCGTGAGCGCGGCCTCGACGAAGATGATCTCGCCACCGGTCGGCGTCCACACCAGGCCGGTCGCGACGCCGGGCCGGTCGATGCGCTCGGCCACGTCGTCGTAGAAGCGCCGCTTGCCCAGTGCCGCGCGCACCTTCTTCGTGTCGTCGACCTTCTTCAGCCGCTTGCCCGAAGCGATCTCCGCCACGTCGCGCCGGATCACCGACGCGATCTCGCGCTCCAGGTTGCGCACGCCGGCCTCGCGCGTGTATTCGCGGATGATCAGGCGCAGCGCGTCCTCCGACATCGCGATCTCGTCCGGCCGCAGGCCGTGCGCGTTGACCTGCTTAGGCACCAGGAAACGCTCGGCGATCTGCACCTTCTCCTCTTCGGTGTATCCAGAGAGGTACAGCACCTCCATCCGGTCGCGCAGCGCGGGCGGGATCGTCTCCAGCGAGTTGGCGGTGGTGATGAACATCACCTTCGACAGGTCGAATGGCACGTCGAGGTAGTTGTCGCGGAAGTCCTTGTTCTGCTCGGGGTCGAGCACTTCCAGCAACGCGGACGAGGGGTCGCCCCGCCAGTCGGCGCCGATCTTGTCGACCTCGTCGAGCATGAACACCGGGTCGTTGGACTCCGCGCGCCGGATGGCCTGCAGCACACGTCCCGGCATGGCGCCGATGTACGTGCGACGGTGGCCGCGAATCTCCGCCTCGTCGTGAACGCCGCCCAGCGAGGCGCGCGCGAACTTGCGTCCCATGGCGCGCGCGATCGACTGGCCCAGCGACGTCTTGCCGACGCCCGGCGGCCCGACGAAGCACAGGATCGGCTCGCGGCCGCGATCTGTCGAGCCTCGCTCCTGCTTCAGCCTGCGCACCGCGAGGTGCTCGACGATTCGCTGCTTCACCTTGTCGAGGTCGTAGTGGTCGGCGTCGAGGATCTCGCGCGACTTCTTCACGTTCACCTCAGCGCCGGTGGAGACGCTCCAGGGCAGCGACACGATGAGCTCGAGGTACGTGCGGATGATCGACGACTCGGGCGACGCCGACGGGATGCGCTCCAGGCGCGCGATCTCGCGGTCGGCCTCGCGCCGAGCTTCGGCCGGCAGGCCGGCCTTTTCGATCCGCTCGCGCAGCTCGGACAGCTCGGCGTGCTCGGTGTCGAGCTCGCCCAGCTCGCGCTGGATCGCCTTGAGCTGCTCGCGCAGGAAATACTCGCGCTGCGCCTTGCCCATCTGCTCTTCGGCCTGGCTCTGGATCTTGCGTCCGAGCTCCAGCACCTCGAGCTCGTGCGCCATGTGGCCGAGCAGCTTTTCGAGCTTCGCCTTCGCCGAGTCGAGCTCCAGGATCTCCTGCCGCTGCTCGGTCGTCAGCCGGATGTGGTTCGCGACGTAGTACGCGAGGTGCAGCGGGTCGTCGATCGCGCCCGCGGCGCCGGCGAGCTCGGCCGGAAGGTGCGGAGCGAGCGAGACGAGCTGCTGGAACGACGCGATCGCCCGCCGCATCAACGCCTCGCGCTCGATGGTGAGGATGTCCTCGGAGAACTCGGGATGCATCTCCACCGCGCAGGTGAGGTACGGCTCCTCGGATTGCGCCCTGGTCAGCTTGATGCGCCGCAGCCCGAGCACCGCCAGCTGCACCGTTCCGTCGGGCAGCTTGAGCAGGTGCTGCACGCGCACCATCGTCCCGACGTGGTGGAGGTCCTTGAAGGCGACGTCCTCAGCCGTTTCGTCGAGCTGTGTGGCGACCGCGATGTGGCGCTCGACGCCGCTGAGGTCTTCCAGCAGCTGGAGCGACTTCTTGCGGCCGACCGAGAGCGGGATGAAGATGCGCGGAAACACCACCGTCGACTTCAACGGCAGCACCGGCAGATGCGATGGCACCGCTCCCTCGAGGTTGGGCGCCATGGCTTCGCTCATAAGAAGGTGATGCTACGCCCTGAGCGTGGCAGCTCCCCCCATCCATGGAGAGGAGGTCCTCCCCATTCATGGGGAGGTGGCGCGCAGCGCCGGAGGGGCTGCTACGAACCCGGCCACAACTCCGCGGGTGCTGGGACCTGGTCCTCCCCATTCATGGGGAGGTGGCGCGAAGCGCCGGAGGGGCTGCTATGAACCCGGCCACAACTCGGCGGGTCCCCATCCCGAATCGAGCGCCCACGGACTCTGCCCGGGTATGAAATAGACCGACCTCTCCACGCCGTTCGAAAGGTTCATCGCGTAAACGGAGCTGGTGGGCTGCGTTCCCCACGGCGCGCCGCACGTCGCCGGGTCGCACGTGGCCTCCTCGCGATACCAGACCCAGCCCGATTTCACGAACACGACTTCCGAGCGCAGGCTGTCGATCAGCAAGCGCGTCGTGTCGCTCGGCGCGTCATACATCCACACGCGAAGTCTCGTCGGAATGCCGTTGTCGACGAACGCCGTGTACGCCACCTGGGTGCCGCCGGGCGCGACGCCAGGCTCGAACGGCCACTGCTTCGCGCCCTTCAGCGTCACAAAACCACCCTCTGGCGTCCACGTCCGTGAGCCGGACATGCCCGAAACGAAGAGCCGGTGACCCACACCGTCCCACGCCACCACGCTGTCGGTCCCATCAAGAGTCGCGACGCGTGCGGGGTTCGCCACGCGCCACACGACCCCCGGCGTCGCACCCTTGCCGATCGGCCATCCGGACACGAGGTACTGGCCGTCGGCCGAAAAATCGAGCATCGGACGGGGAAGCCCGAAACGGCAGACGCAGTCGGTCAGCGGCTGGAGGAACGAGTACAGCTGCGTCGAGCTGCGCTGCGAGTACAGCCAGACGTGGATTCGCTGGAAGCCGTCCGAGTCGCTCGACAGCGTCGTGGTGGCGGCCTCCTTGCCGTCGGGAGTCCACGCCACATATCCGCCCCACGAGGGGCTCGCCAGGGGGATGGAGCCGATCACGCTCTCGCTGCCGCGTGCCATCGGGTGCAGCACCACGGCCGTCTCATTGTTGGGCGCCGCTCGCAGGTAGGTGAACGAGTCGGCCGAGTTCAGGTGGGCGGCGGTGTTCTCGAAGCGGCAGATCAGCTGAGGCCTCACGGGGTCGCTCACGTCATAGATTGCGCGCCCGATCATCGCGATCGGTCCGCCCGACGAGGTCGTCACGCACTGAACCCTGGTCACCGCGAGCCCGGGGCTTGCACTGGGGCTCGGGCTCGGCGAGGCAACCGGGCTCGGGCTGACGCTGGGCCTTGGCGAATCCGACGACACGAGCGGGCCGTTCGCGGTACACGCAGCGGCCACGCACGCGACCGCCATGACCGTCAGGACCCTCACGACGCCGGCCAGAATTCCCCCGGTGACCAGCCGGACTGGAGATCGGTGGGGCTTTCGCCTGCCGCGAACATGACCTGCTGCTTGGTCAGATGGGTCACGTCCATCGCGTAGAGCGGACCGTTCGCCGCGCTCTGGCCCGGGCAGTCCGCGCACGGGACCTCCCCGAAGTACCAGACCCAGCTGTCCTTCACGAACGTCACCTCGGAGCGGGGCTGGTCATCGAGCGCCCGCGTGTAGGCCATCGGGATGTTGTAGTCGTACACCCGGAGGTTCGACTGGTCGCCGGCGGAGCCGTAGCCGGTGTAGGCGATGTCCTGGCCGTTGGGCGAGAGTCCCACCATGTACGCCGGAGCCGGCCCGTGGAGCATGGGCCGCAGACCACCCTCGGGCGTCCAGTACCCCAGAGGTGCCGACGCGCCGCCCGCGTAGAGGACGTGTCCGGTCCGGTCCCACAAAGCCGTGGTATCGCCCGGGTCGAGTACGCCCACCTGGGCATGGTCCGCCACGCTGAACACCTTGAGCGGTGTCGCACCCTTGCCCACCGGCCAGCCCGCCACGAGGTACTGGCCGTCGGCTGAGAACGCCAGCGTCGGGGGTGGGATTCCAAAGCGGCAGATGCAGTCCGTGAGCGGCTGCGCGAACGTGTACAGCGGGATCTTGTTCGGCTGGGCAAAGAGCCAGACCTCGATCCACCGGTCGCCGGCCGCGTCCGTCGAACTCACGGCGCTGGCCGCCGTGTTCCCGTCCGGCGTCCACGCGCCCGTCATGCCAAAGGGTCCCTCGAGCAAAGCCAGCGGCCAGCCGGCGACGACCCTCTCGTTGCCGCTGCCGATCGAGCGCAGGACGACCTCCGTCCCTCGGCCGTTCGCGTCGCCAGTCTCCCGCAGGTACTCGAACGTGTCGCCTGTGAAGAGGTGCGCGACCGTGTTCGCGAAGGTGCACACGAGCTTGGGGTGGATGGGGTCGGTGACGTCGTAGATCGCGCGGCCGACCAGGACCATCGCCGCGCCGCCCTGCCCGACGCACCTGACGCTCGCCACCGGCACGCCCGGGATGGGAGGCGGCGAAGCCGCCCTTGGCGCCCGGGGGAGATGGCGACAGCGTCCGGGCCGGGCTGGCGCCCCCGCCGCCCTTCGCACCCGGCGTCGCCACCGCCAGGGGAGATGCGGCGCATGCGCTCGCCGCCAGGAGAGCCACGGCAAGCTGGCATAATCGGGCTGAGCTGAGCCCCAACCTGACTGCGGTCATACTCGCCGCCGGCCTAGGCACGCGCATGCGGTCGCGGACTCCCAAAGTCCTCCATCCCATCTGCGGCCGTCCCATGATCGATTGGGTCCTCGAGGCGGTCAACGAGGCCGGAGCGAAGCACGTTACGGTCATCGCCAACCCGCATCACGCGGACGTGGCCGCACACCTGGACGGTCGGGCCGAGATCGTCTACCAGCGCGACCCCAAGGGCACCGCCCACGCCCTGCAGCAGATCCCGGCCGGCGACCTTCGCGGCCGCCAGGTCCTGGTCGTCAACGGCGACTCGCCGCTGCTCACCGCGGCGAGCATCCTCAAGGTCGTCCATGCGCACCAGGAGGCGAAGGCGCCCGCGACCATCGCGACCGTCGACGACCCCACCCGAAACGACGGCCGCGTCATCCGAGCGAAGGACGGCTCGCTCGACCGCATCGTCGAGCGCAAGGACGCCACGCCGAAAGAGCGCGACACGATCCACGAGTTCAACGTCGGCGTGTACGTCTTCGACGGCAGCCGCCTGGTCGCGGAGCTGGACAAGGTCAAGGACGACAACAAGGCGGGCGAGTTCTACCTGACCGACGTCTTCCAGTTCCTGAAGCCCACGACGATCGTGAAGCTCGACGACCCGCGCGAGGCGATGGGGGTGAAGGACCGCGTACGGCTCGCCCAGGCGACCGACGTCATCCGCCGCCGCCTCCTCGAGCAGAGCATGTTGAGCGGCGTCACCATCGTCGACCCTGACACGACCTTCATCGACGTCGCGGTCACGATCGGCCAGGACACGGTCATCGAGCCGTTCACAATCCTGAAGGGAAACACGAACATCGGTTCCGAATGCCGCATCGGCCCGCACGTCTATATAGAGGACGCGAGGGTGGGCGACCGCTCGGACTGCGGCCCGTTCGCCAAGCTGCGGCCGGGGACCGAGATCGGAGACGACGTGCATGTCGGCAGCTTCGCCGAGCTGGTCCGCACGAAGGTCGGCAACCGGAGCAGGGTGCCGCACGTCTCGTACCTGGGCGACACGGACCTCGGCGAGGACGCCAACATCGGCGCCGGCACGATCACCGCCAACTTCGACGGCGAGAACAAGAACCGGACCGAGATCGGCGACGGCGCCTTCGTCGGCGTGGATACGATGCTGGTCGCTCCCGTCAAACTTGGCAAGGGCGCGCGCACCGGGGCCGGATCCGTGGTGACGAAGGACGTGCCGGACGGCGCGACAGCCGTGGGAGTTCCCGCTAGGGTGGTACGGAGAAAATGATCGGGAGGCTGCAGACGGCGGTCGAGTACACCGGGACGGACTCGTCGCCGTGGGGCGAGCTCAAGCTCATCTCGGGCAGCGCCAACATGCAGCTTGCGCGCCGGATTGCCGAGGTCCTCGACGTCCAGCTCACCGACCCTAGGCTGCGCCGCTTCCCCGACGGTGAGATCAACGTCAAGATCGAGGACTCGATGCGCGGGCACGACGTCTTTGTAATCCAGCCCACGAGCCCGCCCGTGAACGAGCACCTGATGGAGCTGTTCATCATCCTCGACGCGCTGCGCCGCGCCTCCGCCGGCCGCGTCACCGCGGTCATCCCGTATTACGGCTACGCGCGCAAAGAACGCAAGACCCAGCCGCGCGAGCCCATCTCGGCCAAGCTGGTCGCGAACTTCATCACGCTCGCGGGCGCCGACCGCTTGCTGCTGTTCGACCTCCACGCCGAGGCCATCGAGGGCTTCTTCGACGTGCCGACCGACCACCTCTCGCCGCACCGCATCTTTGCCGAGCACCTGAAGACGCTGAACCTGAAGCACATCACGATCGTCGCCCCCGACGCGGGCGGCGGCCGCCGCGCCGAAGCCGTGGCCAACGACCTGGGCGCGCCGATCGCGTTCGGCTACAAGCGGCGCCCCGACGAGGAGTCGGTCGAGGTGATCGCGATCTCGGGTGACGTGAAGGGGCGCGACTGCGTCGTGGTCGAGGACATCATCACGACCGGCGGCACAGTCTCCAAGCTCGCGTTCGCGCTGCGCAACCAGGGCGCGAACCGCGTGCTCATCGCGGCGACGCACCCCGTGCTGAGCGGCGACGCCATGGACAAACTGCGGAAAGCTGACGTGGAAGAGGTGATCGTGACCGACACAGTGCCCATCTCGCCCGACAAGATGGGCCCGCCGCTCAAGGTGCTGTCGGTGGCACCCCTCCTCGCTGAGGCGATCATCCGGGTACACGAGAACCGGAGCGTCAGCGAGCTCTTCAAGTAGACCTCTCGTAGATGACCGGTCAAGAGTTGGTGGAGCTGATCGTCCTCATCGTGTGCTTCTTCGTGGCCGCGCTCGCCAGCGGCACGGAGACGGCGCTCACCTCGGTCGGCCGGCTTCGGGTGCGGCACCTTGCCGAGCAGGGGAGCCAGTCGGCGGCGATCCTGCAGCGGCTGCGCGCCGACCCCAACCGGTTCCTGTCCACGGTCCTCTTCACCAACACGCTGGCGCTCATCGTCGCCTCGACCGCCACCACGCTGATGACTGACTCGATTCTCACGCGCCTGGACATCCCAGCGCCGTGGCGGCTCGTGCTGACGCTGCTTGTATCGCTCGTCCTGTCGGTCGTGCTCTTGATCGTGGCCGAGGTGACCCCCAAGACTCTCGCCATCTCCCAGGCCGAGCGGTGGGCGCTGGCCGCCGCGGGGCCGGTCGACCGTGTCGCCAGCTTCTTGAGCCCGATCCTGTGGGCGGTCACGATTATCTCCCGTGGCATCACGGGTGGCCGCGCCGCGCGCGCCCCGTATCTCACTGAAGAAGAGCTGCTCACCGTGCTCCACGTCTCCGAGGAGCAGGGGGTGATCGAAGAGCAGGAGCACCAGATGATCCACGGCATCATCGAGATCGGCGACAAGACCGTGCGCGAGATCATGATCCCGCGCACGGACATCATCGCCGTGGCGCACGACGCGAGCCTGCGCGATTTCGTCAAGCTGTTCAAGCAGTATCGCCACACGCGGATGCCCGTCTACGAGAAGGACATCGACCACGTGATCGGCCTCATTCACACGAAGGACCTGCTGCTCTTCTACACGCTGTCCAGCTCGGAGAAGTTCGACATGGACAAGGTCCTGCGACCGATCGAGTTCACGCCGGAGCAGAAGAAGGTCGATGAGCTGCTGAACGAGATGCGGACCAAGAAGGTCCACATGATGATCGTGGTGGACGAGTACGGCGGGACCGCGGGCCTGGTGACGCTCGAGGACCTGCTCGAGGAGATCGTCGGCGAGATCCGCGACGAGTACGACACGGCGGAGACCGAGCAGCTGGTGCTCCTGAACGACCACGAGGCGCGCGTCGACGCGGGCTTCCCGCTCGAAGAGCTCAACGAGCGACTTCACCTGGGCATTGAGGAGTCGGGCGACTACGACTCGGTGGGCGGGTATGTCCACGCGATGCTCGGCAAGATCGCGGAGCAGGGCGACTCGTTTCAGTCGGGCCGCGCCCGGTGGATCGTCGAGAAGGTGAAGGGCCGGCGGATCGAAACGGTGAAGCTCATCTCGGAGGAGCCGTGGCCGACGGAGGCGATGGGCCGCGACGGCTCCCACCCGAAACCTGAGCTGGAGGACGCAACTGGCCACATATCGTGACCGCGCCGTCGTGCTGCGCAAGCTCGACTATGGCGAGGCCGACCGCATCTTCACTCTGCTGACGAGCACCCACGGCAAGGTGGGGGCGATCGCGAAGGGCGTGCGCCGGCCGCAGTCGAAGCTGGGCCCGTCGCTCGAGCTGTACGGCCACGTCGACGTGCTGCTGGCGCGCGGCCGCGGCGAGCTGGACGTGGTGGCGCAGGTGGAGCGCGTGCCCGGGTATCGGATCGAAGGCGACGTGGAGCGGATGGCGCACGCCGCTTTGATCGCCGAGCTCGCGGAGCGAGTGTGTGAGGACCGCCACCCGGTGGACGGGGTGTACGAGCTGGCGGTGATGGCGATGGAGGAGCTAGCGCGCGAGTCGGACCCGCGCCGGGCGTCGGCGTGGTTTCTCCTGTCTGCCCTCGACCTGCTCGGCTATGCGCCGCAGCTGATGTCCTGCGTGTCATGCGAGAAGCCGCTGGCCGCGAAGCCGGCGGCGTTCAGCGCGGAGGCGGGGGGCTTCCTGTGCGATGCGTGCGCGCTGCCCGCGATGGACCTGGTTCCGCTGGCGACGATCAAGGTGCTGCGCCTGATGGCCTCGGGGGACCTGGCGACATATAGAAGGTTGAAGCTGGACGACCCGCTGATGGCTTCGATCGAAGGCGTCCTCCAGGCGCAGCTCGAATACCACATGGACCGCCGCCTGAAATCCCTAGCCTTCCTGAACTCCATGTCCCGGAATGAAGCGTGGGAGGAGGGAAGGAGATGAGAGGGGTGGGAATGGAAGGTGGGGATTGATTGAAGCGGTGCTGCGGAGGGAGTTGGGATTGAAGGTTGGGGGAGTCGGGATTGAAGGCGGGGGATTGATTGGAACGATGGTGTCCCCCACATTCATGGGGGGTTCTGTCCTCCCCATTCATGGGGAGGTGTCGGCGAAGCCGACGGAGGGGCTGGTGAAGAACCAGTCCTCCCCATTCATGGGGAGGTGTCGGCGAAGCCGACGGAGGGGCTGATCCGGTGACCGTCCCCCGCGAACAACTCATGGAGAAGGTGGTGGCGCTCGCCAAGCGCCGAGGCTTCATCTATCCGTCGAGCGAGATCTACGGCGGCCTGTCCGGCTTCTACGACTACGGCCCGTACGGCGTCGCGCTGAAGCGCGCGATCCGCGACCTGTGGTGGCGCCACATGGTCGAGCTGCGCGACGACGTGGTCGGCCTGGAGTCGACTCTGATGATGCCGAGGGCGGTGTGGGAGGCCTCCGGCCACCTCGAGAACTTCGTCGACCCCCTGCGCCAGTGCCTTGGCCGGTGCAAGAAGCGGTGGCGC
>WNFD01014957.1_pt1 | contig 10307 bp, 10 predicted proteins | sample 5400491 | NCBI WGS metagenome assembly WNFD01 (sample SAMN13153343, study PRJNA577476) | soil metagenome | isolation source: 120 cm saprolite under Douglas fir tree site 2 hole 2 replicate 2 | place: USA:California | collected 2015-04-18 | reverse complement strand
CGGCGGCGCGCAGGAGCGGTTGAAGGCGCTCTCGAATGAGTTGCGAGACGCGGTCCAGGATCGGTTCGAACAGCTGGAGCTACTTCCCTTCCGCCGACCGTAGCCAATCGCCGGCCAGCCTCGTTTCATCTGTGTGCGAGCGACATCAGCACCGATCCTCTAAACGCCTTCCTACAGATTCGCCTCCGCTCGCACGCCACCTTAATGAGCGGAAACCTCGGGGCGGTTTCCGCTCATCGGGGCGCTCAACGGCCGCTCACAGGCGTTGCGCGTCGAGTCTTCAGGGCGGCCGGATTCGCGCCCCTGCTCACCATCCCCCGGGATTGGATCTATTTCAATGGTTACTCCAAGCGACGCTGGGGAGGCCACAAGCATGAGCGTTGCGGCCGGCATAAATCCGGCCGCCCTTGCCACGCTCAGATCGGGTCCCGACGCAGGACCTCGTGGCGATACTCGTGGGGCAGGTCGAACTCTGATGGCGAGAGCAGGCAGAACTCAGGCGGCGGACCCAGCACCATCATCCGCCTCCACAAGCTGACCCCCGCGACGCCGGTCGGCATACCCGACTCCCGCCGGCTTCGAGAACTGGATCTCAAACCCAGGACCGGCTGCGGGCTCGCCGCTGATGAGGGTGTAGAGCTTGCCCACCCCGTCCACGGCCATGCGCGCGGCGTCATTGTGGGGCGTGGTCCGAACGCCGCTCACGGCAGCCGCGTTGAGCACATCCAGCGCCGCCGAGCCGTCGACCAGATACCAGTCGCTGTAGCGGTCGCCGACCTTGAACGTCGAGGAGCTGACAAAGCCGCCCGGCGGCGCGCTCGCTAGCGCGGCGTGGAAACGGTTCAGCGCCGCCTCGTAGACCGCGATGTCCACACCGCCGGCCGGTCGGTGGCTGAAAACGTAGGCCAGCACTCAGTCAGCCCTTGACCTTCGGTCCCTTGCCGGATTCGACGTACTTCTTCAGAGCCGCCATGTTGCTGCGGATGCCCTCGGCGTACTGGCCCGCAAGCAGGCCGCCCGCAAAGCGCAGGAGCCCGGCGAGCTCGTAGTCCATCTCGTACACGACATGGGTCGTGCCGTCCTTCTCCCTGTAGGTGTATGACCACGTGCCCTTCAGCGGTCCGCGGATGAACGTACCCGCGCAACGCTTTGGCTTGTTGTACACACTCTGCTCCACCTCGAGCGTCTCCTTGAGACCGCCGGGCAGATCGAGGTGATAGCGATAGCGCGTGCCCTTGCCGGGCGGATTCTTGTCGAGTTTCTCGATTCTCGCGACGTGGCGCGACCACTTGGGCGCATTCGTCGCGTCCTCCTGCACCACCGCCCAGACCCGCTCCACGGGTGCATCGATGTCGACTTCCTCTTTCAACCTCGGCACCCTGCGATTATCAGCCGAGTGAAAGAAAGCGGCGAGCCCCGAGCCCGGCCGGCGCAGGCCAGGGCGTTGGGCGCGCTGCGCCATCGGAACTACCGCCTCTTTCTCACCGGGCAGATCATCTCGACGGTCGGGACCTGGATGCAGAGCGTCGCCATGCCCTGGCTCGCGCTCCTGCTCACGCACAGCGGCCTGCTCGTCGGTCTCGTCCTCGCCGCGCAGTTCACGCCCGTGCTCCTCGGCAGCCAGTTCGGAGGAGTGGTCGCGGACCGCTACCGCAAGCGCACCGTCCTGCTCGTCACGCAATCCTTGTTCACGCTCCCATCGTTCGCGTTGTTCGTACTGTCCGCGACGGGCCATGCTCAGTACTGGATGGTCCTCGTGGCCGCGGCCACGACCGGCACTATCAACCTCTTCGACGTCCCCGCGCGCCAATCGTTTGTCATCGAGATGGTCGGGCGTCAAGACCTCATGAACGCGATCGCGCTCAACTCGTCGGTTTTCAACGGGGCGGCCGTCATCGGTCCGTCCATAGCGGGCGTGATCATCGGAGCCGTCGGCGTGCCGCTCTGCTTCCTCGCCAACTCGGTGAGCTATCTCGCCGCGGTCGGTGCGCTGCTGCTCATGAAAAACCTGCCTGCGGTCGTCCGCGAGCGCCATGAGCAGCCCTGGCTCGAACGCGTTGCCCAAGGTGCCGCGTACGCACGGCGCGAGCCCGCCGTGGGCATGATGCTGGTCGCGGTGGCCGTGTTCTCGCTTTTCGCGATGAACCGGCTGACCCTGATTCCCTTGTTCGCCGACCAGGTGCTGCATGTCGGGGCCCAGGGCTTCGGCTTCCTCATGGGATCCATGGGCCTGGGCGCGCTCGCCGGCGCCCTGACGCTGGCCTTTACACCGGGCCTCGGCGGGGATCCTCGGCGCCAGCTCTGGATGGCCCTGATCTGGGTCGCGGCGCTGCTCGTGTTCTCCGCGTCGCGGGTCTACGCGCTGTCGCTCATCACCCTGTTCGTGGCGGGCTACTGCCAGATCTCGTTCGTCGCCACCGCCAACAACCGCATCCAGACCGTCACGCCCGATCACCTGCGCGGCCGGGTCATGGCGCTCTACGCGCAGGCTTTGATCGGGGTGGGGCCGATCGGCAGCTTGCAAGCCGGCGCGCTGGCGACCTTCCTTGGAGCGCCCGGCGCCATGGCGATCGGGGCCGTCGCCGCGGGCGTTGTGATCGTGGCGATCCGGCTGATCAGGCCGGAGGTCTTCGCTCCGAGCTAACTCTTCGGCGTCGGGAACCGCACCTCGAGACTCGGGCCATACCCCCTGAACGAGCGGCGGTTAGCCCGGAACATGACGGCCACGACGGCCGCGAAGGCGAGGGCGCCGGCCAGCACAACCGCAAACGTCGGAGCGCCGAATCCGACAGCGGCAAGGCCCCCGATCGCGGCGCCGACCGAAGCCACGATCACCGACACCATCCCGGGCAATGTCACCGCGCCGTGAAAAACCGTGCCCAGGGTGGGTGCACTCGCCGGTGAGAGCCCGAGCGTCTCCAGCGCACCAGGCAGGTCGTCGTAACGGCTGGTGATGAAGTTCGGTTCCAGCTCCGGGTGCAGCTCGAGGTAGGCGTGTCGGAGCCGGTTCATCCCGACCACCCACCTGTAGTCATCGAAGTTGAGCATCACGAGGCGCCGGACCGTGGCGACGCCGACGAAGAAAACCACCCCCAGCATGAAGATCGCGATGGCGATGAAAGTCGTTCCGAAGTGATCGGCCTGTGCGATAAGGGCGAGCGCGATCACCGCGCCGGAGAGCACTCCCAGGAACATGCTCACCCGCCCGAGCGACTCGGTGAGGGTCAGAGACCGAGTAGCCAGAAGCGACCAGTGCTCGGTGGCGAGTATCTGCAGTGCTTCCGACTGCGCGCGCGACGGAGGAATCTCGGTGGACATTTAGTCGCGAGGAAGATAGCGCGGTAGTTCCGCCAGCGATGTGAAGCCGTGCGAGGCGAGATAGGCGGCGATGCCGTCATGAACCTCGGCGATCGCGTTCGGGTTGACGAACGTGGCCGTGCCCACCTGGACCGCGGCGCAGCCCGCGACCAGGAACTCGAGCGCGTCATCGGCGCCAGTGATGCCGCCAATCCCGATCACCGGAATGCGCACCGCGCGCGCGGCCTGGTGCGCGAGGTGCACCGCCAGCGGGCGGATGGCCGGCCCTGAAAGGCCGCCTGTGCGGAAGCTGAGCCTTGGCTGCCGCGTGTTGAGGTCGATCGACATGCCCACGAACGTGTTGACCGCAGAGAGCGCATCGGCCCCGGCCGCCTCGCACGCGCGAGCGATCACGCCGATGTCGGTGACCATGGGTGTGAGCTTCACCCATACCGGCAGGTCGGTCCGCTTGCGCACAGCTTCGGTCACGGCGGCTGCCGCTCCTGGGTCATTGCCGAAGTACAGGCCGCCCTGCTCGACATTCGGGCATGAGATGTTGATCTCGAAGCCGGCGACGCCCGGCACACCATCGAGCCTCGCCGCCAGCTCCCCGTATTCGGCGGCGGTCTCGCCATTGATGTTCACGAGCACCGGGAAGTCCCATTGCGCCCACTGCGTCGCGTAGTCCCGAATCAGACCCTCGACTCCAGGCCCCTGGAGCCCGATCGCGTTGAGCATCCCAGACGGCGTCTCGACGATCCGGGGTGGCGGAGTACCTGCTCGCGGCCGAATGAAGATGCCCTTGGACACCATCGCACCCAGCGCGCGACGTTCGAGCAGCGGCACCTCGGTGCCGTAGCCAAATGTACCGGAGGCTGCGAGCACCGGGCCCCTAAGCTTCAGCCCGCCGACCTCGACCGCCATGTCCACTGTCACGCGCTTGTTGCGTACGAGAGGTGGGCCGGCAGCACCGACCAATCGATGTCGGCGGCACGGTAGACAGGTCCCTCCTTGCAGGCGCGGTCGTAGCCGCCGCGCTCCAACGGTACTGCGCAACCCAGGCAGACTCCCGTGCCGCAGCCCATGTAGGCCTCGACCGCGACCTGGGCGTCGGGCCAGCGCATCGCCACAGCGGCGAGCATGGGGTTGGGACCGCACGCGAGCACAAGGTCGGTCTCCGGCACTACCGACACGGCGGTGCCCGCGAAGCCCCGCGACCCGTCGTCGGTGGCCCAGATCACCTCATCGCCGTCGGCCTCGGAGCAGAGCTCATCCACGCTTCGAGCCCCATGCACCCAGGTCACGCTCATCCCGGCCGCGCGCGCTTCGCGAGCGGCCAGCGGCATGGGCGCCACGCCCAGCCCGCCGCTTACGAGGGCCACCGAACGCGGGCCGGGCGACAGATCGAAGCCGTGCCCGAGTGGGCCCAAGCAGCTGATCGTGTCACGCGCCGTCATCGACAACAGCTGCGAAGTGCCGGCGCCAACCGCCTTCAGGACGACGTCGATGCGATCGCCTTCGGTCTTGTAGACCGAGAACGGGCGCCTCAGCAACGGCCCGGGTGACCAACCCAGGTTGACGAACTGGCCGGCGCGAACGGACTGCGCGATCTGGGGCGCGTCGAGCGAAAGCACGAACATCCCGCGGGCGACCTCGCGGCGCGCCACTAGCGGCGCCTCAAGCAGGAACACCGTTCCTCCACTCGTCGACCGTTCGCACCACCATCTCTCCGAGCGCGATCGCGGCGGATTCCAGCAGCGCGGCCGCCGTATCCAGCGACGTGAGACACGGGATGCGCCGCTCCACGGCCGCCCTCCGGATCTCGAAACCGTCCTTGAACACCGGCCCGCCCACCTCGCCCGAGTCCGCGTAGATGTTCGACATCGTGTTGATGACGAGGTCGACCTCGCCGGCCGTGATGACGTCGAGCACCGTCGGCCCCTCTTCGCCGATCTTGGCGACGAGGCGCGGCGAGAAACCCGCCGAATGCAGCGCGCGCGCGGTGCCGTCGGTGGCCACGAGGGTGCAGCCCATCTGCACCAGGCGCGAGACGATAGGAAATATTTCGGGCTTGTCGACGTCGGCGATCGTGAGCAACACCGCTCCACCCGGCTTGATATGGACGCCAGAGGCAGCGAAGGCCTTGCGCATCGCCGCGGCGAGGGTGCTGTCGATCCCGATCGCCTCGCCGGTCGACTTCATCTCCGGCCCGAGGTAGGAATCGACAGCGGGCAGCTTGTTCATCGAGAACACCGGCGCCTTGACGGCGACGAGGTCCCGCGGCGGAACCAGGCCCGTCCTCCACCCGAGGTCGGACAGCTTCCCGCCGAGCATGACCCGGGTCGCCATGTCGACCATCGGCACCCCCGTGACTTTGGACAGGAACGGGACAGTTCGAGACGCACGCGGGTTGACCTCGAGCACGTACACCTTGCCCCGATGGACGACGTATTGGACGTTGACCAGGCCGCGCAGCCTCAGGTGACGCGCGATGCGGATCGTGTAGTCGACTACGTCCTCGAGCGCTGACGGCTCGAGGCCCGGCGCCGGGTAGACGGCGTACGAGTCGCCTGAGTGCACGCCCGCGCGCTCGACATGCTTCATGACGCCCGGGATGACCACCGTCTCACCGTCCGTGACCGCGTCGACCTCCACCTCATCGCCCTGGAGGTACTTGTCCACCAGCACGGTGCCGCGTGGCATCGCGCCGATGGCCCAAACCATGTATCTGCGCAGCTCTCTGCGGTCGTGCACGATTTCCATCGCGCGTCCGCCGAGGACGTATGACGGCCGCACGAGCACCGGATAGCCGGCGCGCTCGGCGATGACGATCGCCTCCTCGACGGTCGTCGTCGTGCCGCCCACAGGCTGTGGAATTCCGATCGCCTCGAGAGCCGCCGCGAACGCGCGCCGATCCTCCGCCAGGTCTATGGCCTCCACCGCGGAGCCCAGGATCGGCACCCCGCGCTCTTCCAGCGGCTCCGCCAGGTTGATGGCCGTCTGGCCTCCGAACTGGACCAGGGCGCCGGCGACGCGCTCGGCCTCGGCGACCTGCACGGCACCGTCTAAGTCGAGCGGCTCGAAGTACAGGCGATCCGAGGTGTCGAAGTCCGTGGACACCGTCTCGGGGTTGGAGTTGACGAGCACAGCGCGCACGCCGACCTCTCGCAGAGACCATGCGGCGTGGACCGAGCAGTAGTCGAACTCGATCCCCTGACCGATCCGAATCGGCCCGGACCCCACCACAAGCGCGGTGCGGGCCGTGACCGGCTCGCTCTCGGTCTCTTCTTCCCAGCACGAGTAGTAGTAGGGCGTCGCGGCCTCGAACTCGGCCGCGCAAGTGTCGACGAGCTTGTAGGTGGGCGCCGACCTCTCCACCGACTCGCCCCGGAGCGCCCCGATCATCGTGTCGGAGAAGCCGGCGCGGCGGAGCTCGCGGACGTCGCCTTCCTTCTCCAGCCGTGTAATCGTCTGCAGGCGGTCGATGAACCAGCGGTCGATGCCGCTGCGCGCGGCGAGGTCGGCGGGCTGCGCTCCGTTGCGAAGCGCATGAAGCAGCGCGAACAGTCGCCTGTCGTTGGGCTGGTCGATGAGCTCCGGTCGCTCGAGCTCCGTGGCGGAGGGGGGCTTCTGCTCAAGCGAGCGCATCGCCTTCACGAGTGCGCCTTCGAAAGTGCGCTCGATCGCCATCACCTCGCCGGTGGAGGCCATCTGCGTGCCCAGCCGCCGATCGCCGGCCGGGAACTTGTCGAACGGCCAGCGCGGGATCTTGACGACGCAGTAATCGAGCGCCGGCTCGAACGCCGCGAACGTGCGCCCGGTGATCTCGTTGCGGATCTCCTCGAGCCGCCGGCCGACCGCCACCTTAGCGGCCACGCGAGCGATCGGATATCCCGTGGCTTTGGAGGCCAGCGCCGATGATCGGCTCACGCGCGGGTTGACCTCGATGACGTAGTACGCCGAGCTCTTCGGATCCAGCGCGAACTGCACGTTGCACCCGCCTTCGATGCCGAGCGCGCGGATGATGCGGATCGCGGATGAGCGCAGCATCTGGTGGTCGCGATCGCTGAGCGTCTGCGCCGGCGCGACCACGATCGAGTCGCCGGTGTGCACGCCCATCGGGTCGAGGTTCTCCATGTTGCAGACCGTGATGCACGTGTCGGCGGCGTCGCGCATGACCTCGTACTCGATCTCCTTCCAGCCCCAAAGAGAGCGCTCGATGAGGACCTGGTGGATGGGCGAGGCATCGAGGCCGCGCTGCGCGATCGTCTTCAGGTCCGGTTCGTTAGTGACGAAACCACCGCCGGTGCCGCCGAGCGTGTACGCCGGCCGAATGACCACTGGCAGGCCGATCTCGGCCACGAACGCGATGACGTGCTCGATCGATTCGCAGACCTGCGACAGCGGCACGGGCTCGCCGATCTGCTCGAGCATCTCCTTGAATGCCTGGCGGTCCTCCGCCTTGCGGATGGTCTCGATGTCGGCGCCGAGCAGACGGACATGATGCCGGTCGAGCACCCCTGCGGCGGCGAGCTCGGTGGCCAGGTTGAGGCCCGTCTGGCACACGCTCGACTGCTTCCACGGTAAGCGGCTCGAGATAAACGCGATCGGCCACCTCCTCGTCGGTCATGATCGTGGCGGGGTTGGAGTTCACCAGCACGGTCGTGATCCCCTCTTCGCGCAGCGCCTTGCATGCCTGCGTGCCGGCGTAGTCGAACTCGGCGGCCTGGCCGATGACGATCGGTCCGGAGCCGAGGATGAGCACCTTCTTCGGCTTCTCCGGCTGCGCAGCGCCGCCGACCGCCTTCAACATCGGCTTCCGATTGCGGACCATCTCCACGAAACGGTCGTAGAGGTGCTGGTTGTCCTGCGGCCCGGGGCAGCCTTCCGGGTGGTACTGGACGCTGAAGGCAGGCAGGGTGCGGTGGCCGAGGCCTTCGACCGAGCCGTCGTTCAAGTTGCTCTGCGAGACGAAGAAGTCGCCCGGTGGTATGGAGGCCGCGTCCACCTGGAACTCGTGGTTCTGGCTGGTGATGTGCACCCGGCCGGTTTCGAGGTCCTTGACCGGGTGGTTGGCGCCGTGGTGGCCGTAAGGCAGCCTCGAGGTCGTGGCGCCGGCGGCGCGACCCATGATCTGGTGGCCGAGGCAGATGCCGAACAGAGGAATCCGCCCGAGCGCGTCGCGTGCCAGCTCGACGGGCCGGTCGAGGACGGCCGGGTCACCCGGGCCGTTTGAAAGCACAAGTCCGTCCGCGCCTGCGGCCGCGACATCCGACCACGAGGCCGTGTGCGGAAGCACGATCACGCGGCAGCCTCGCTCACGCAAGGAGCGGAGGATGTTCGACTTCACGCCGTAGTCGACGACTGCAATCACCAGGCCATCACCGCCGGCTCGGTGCGGCAGGCGTAGCTCTGGTGGTAGGGAATCGAGCCATTCCGCGCTCGCCGTCCGCGACGTTTCGGCGACCAGGTCCTGCTCCGCGAGTGGGGTGACTCGGCGCGCGGCCACCGCCAGATCTTCCAGGCGCTGCCGGTCGGGCGCCGTGTCTTCATGCGTGAGCACGGCCCGCAATGCGCCGTGCTTGCGTCAGCGCGCGAGTGTCAATGTCCGCGATCGCGGGCACGCGCCACCGCTGCAGGTACTCGTCCAGCGAAGCCTCGCTGGAGTGGTGGCTCGGCACCGGGCATGCCCAGCGCACGACCAGCGCGCGTGCCCACGGGCGCGCTGACTCCGCATCGGCGTCGCGGACTCCGTAATTGCCTTGGAGCGGGTAGGTCATGCACACCATCTGCCCGGCGTAGGAGGGATCGGTCAGCACCTCTTGGTAGCCGGTCATGGCGGTGTTGAAGACGACCTCGCCCTGGCCCAGCACATCAGCGCCCAGCGCCGCGCCGACGAAAGCTCGGCCGTCCTCGAGCACGAGAGCTGCGTGTCGCTTAGTCACCCAGTGACTACCACCCGATCGAGGTCCTCGAACTCTTTGAGGCAGACGTAGATCATTTCGTCGGCTGATGTAGCTACGTTCTTGCCGACGTAGTCCGGGCGGATGGGAAGCTCGCGGTGTCCGCGATCGACGAGGACCGCCAGCTGTATGGCCCGTGGACGGCCTAGTTCGATCAACGCGTCCATTGCCGCCCGAATGGTGCGGCCATGCCAGATGACGTCGTCCACAAGGACGACGATCCGGTCATTGATCTCAGGCAGCTCGCTCGTGTAGCTGCCGTCAGTAAGCGGGCGAATATGAAGGTCATCACGGTGGCGCGCGGGATTTATGCGGCCATAGGGCACGGTCGAGCCTTCGAGCTCGGAGATTGCGCCCGCAAGTCGCTGGGCCAGGATGTCTCCCTTTCGAACGACTCCGACGAGCACCAGGCCATCAGCGCCTTTATTTCTCTCGACGATTTCGTGCGCGATGCGCATCAGCGACCGCCGAATCGCGTCCTCGTCCATGACCGTTCCCTTGACGCGGCCTACAGTTGCGGTCCATTTCATGCCAACACCTTGTCGAGCAGGGCCATTCGGATGTAAAGCCCGTTGCGGGCCTGGCGGAAGTAGGCGGCGCGAGGATCTCTGTCGACCTCGGGAGCGATCTCATCGACCCTAGGCAGCGGGTGCATCACGATCGACTCCTTCTTCATGCGGGCCAGCGTCGAGGCATCGATGCGGTAAACGCCTTTGAGCGCGAGGTAGGAGGCCTCGTCTGTGAAACGCTCCTTCTGGATGCGCGTCTGGTAGATGACGTCGACTTGCGGCAAGACGGCGTCGAGGTCCTGCGACTCCACCCACTGCACGTGGTGCTCGTCGAGGTGCTCTTTGATGTCGTCCCTCATCGCAACCTGCGGCGGCGCGACGAAGCAGATGCGGATGTCGCGGAACTTGCTGAGCAGGTATGCCAGCGACCTCACTGTGCGGCCGTTGGCGAGGTCCCCCACCATCGCGATGCGGACGCCATCGATATGGCCGAGCTCATCGCGGATCGTGTACAGGTCGAGCAGAGCCTGCGTCGGAT
>WNFD01008179.1_pt1 | contig 10307 bp, 9 predicted proteins | sample 5400491 | NCBI WGS metagenome assembly WNFD01 (sample SAMN13153343, study PRJNA577476) | soil metagenome | isolation source: 120 cm saprolite under Douglas fir tree site 2 hole 2 replicate 2 | place: USA:California | collected 2015-04-18 | reverse complement strand
GTGACTAGGTTCCTCGATCGCTTCCCATGCGTCCTTTCGGCTGTTTCTTCCCCGCGAGGCCATCGTTGGGCGCCTCGCCGACCAACAGAACCTTCTTCGGTGTTGCCGGACCGTGTGATCGGAGGTGGTTATAGGAAGGGCGCGGCGCTTGGGCTCAAGAGCTGAAATCCGTTTCTCAACACGGGACTCGCAGAATCCGAACACGGGGACTTGGAAGCGACCGACGCGTTGCGACTCGCCGTCTTGCTCGGACCGCTCCACCCTGAGTCATACTTCAATCTCGCGCTCGTCCGGGAGCGGCGCCGCATACTGGCCGAAGACGAGCAGGAACACTTGCCGTGTTACTCCTGGATCCCGAGCAACTGGACGCCCGCAGCATGCTAGGCGTGATCTACGCCCGGTTGGGAGACAAGGACCGCGCGATCTCGCAATGGCGTGAGTTACTCTGCGATGCGGCGGACTACGACCCGGCGCTCACCAACCTGGAGATCCTGGACGGCAAGCAAGCTTCTGCCGTGGCCGATTCCGCACTTGACCCGCTAACGCGAAGAACTTTCCATGGTTTTCTGAGTAAGAATTACGCAGTCCGCCCCCAGTCCAAAAAAAACGGACGCCGTTGGCGAAAACTGTTGATGATTCGGCTTATCGATATGGCCCAGCTCTTGCTGAATTGTGCGACGTATCGGCTCCCGCGTGAGGTGCGCGTGCGAGTTCTTTGAAGGACCGTTCCATCAGACGTTCAGCACCTGAATTCATTCGGTACATCGTACAAAGGAGGCTATTATGAAACGCAATTCCGGAATGAACAAGATGATCCTCTCCGCCGCGGTTTTCGGGCTTATGATGGCGGCTCCGGCTTTCGCTCAAGACAACCCGGGTTCTCCATCGGCCAGCCAGTCGATGCGGCAGGCGGGCGAGGCTGCCGAGCAGGCCGGCTCGGACACTCTGAATGCCGTAACGCACGTAGGCAAGGGAACGGCCACTGCACTGCGCGATACGAAGATCACCACGAAGGTGAAGGTCGCGCTGCACGAAGACAAGGTCACCGAGGATTCTGACATCCACGTCGACACTGTGGCTGGCGTTGTAACGCTAAGCGGTCACGTACCATCGCCTGATGCTGCCGCACGCGCAGAGCAACTCGCCAGGCAAACTGAAGGCGTAAGGGAAGTGAACAATAAGTTGAGGGTTTCCTAATCGCCGAATTTGGACTAGACGCATCGAAATTCATAGCTTTGGAATGGTGAGGGTAGCGAGGGCTCAGTTTGCGGCCCTCGCTACTAGCCGTAATGCAATCCTTCTTTTTCTGCGCTCATGAACGTTGTTTCAACTGCTTGGACGAAGAAGCCCGCCGATTAAATTCGCACGGTCGCGGACGAATCGCCAAGGCGCCGTATTGCCTGGGGCTGCTAAAAACTCCAAGTGTAAAGAAAACGCTCGAATTTCGAGGGTCAGGGCCGATACCGAGCGCCTTGACCATGGTATAGCTTCCCAGCAGCTCGTCGAGGGTCGCGAATTCGAAAGCACCATGATGCAACTTGAGGCATGGATCCGCCGCCTCCTCACCCTACCCCTTTTATCTCTCATAAGGAGAGGAGGTTATGAGAGATAAAAAGGGCAGCACCTGACATTCAGGTTCTGTTCGACCGGTGTCCGCTCGAAGTTGCTGCGGTTAGTCTGCGGATCTTGCGGTCCGGGGCATCTTCACTATCGTGTTAGAAACCGGCCGGGGCAGGGCGGTTGGAACACTGGCGGGGGCTGGCATGGCAAAAGACCATTAAATCCGGGTAGGCATCATGGAACAAAGTGTCACTTTCAGATCGCGGCGCCGGTGGGATAAGGCGAGCGGCGCCGCGATCTGAAAGTGACATCCAGGAAAGAATCGCTGATGAGCCCGGATTCATCACTTGCTTCGAGTGGACGCACTAGCGAGCGCCCAGACGACAGCATGCCGCACAAGGATTCAAATTGGATCGCCCCAGAGGAATAGACGCGAATCATTCGTTCGCCGGGAGCATCACCGTCCTCGTTCCGTACGCACCGACACACCCCGTTCTTAAACAGTCTGACGTATTGTTCGTAAAACTCGATGTTCTCGGGAATGTTGAAAGCCTCCGCATTTGGCGTCGCGTGCGCCACGATGGCACGATCTTTCCTTCTCCAAAGAATCGCTTTGTTTCTTTTTCTATCGCGGAAAGGACCAATGTCTACGATCCTAAGACCCGCTTCTGTCGGCTTTCCCGAATCTATGAACCGACCCAGGTTACTATTTTGGCCGACCGTATGGCGTTTGAGCCATGTGGCAAGAGCCTGGGCCCCAAACATGCGGCGCAGTTCCGTGAAATGCTCCCCTTGATTAATCTCATCCTTTAGCTTTGGAAGCACTATCTCGCGAAACGCCTCGATACAGATCGTGTCCAATATCTCCTGAGTGACCTTGGGGATACTGGCTGAATTGCTCAGATCGTGCGCTTGCGCAACGAGATCCTGCTCACACTTCACGCCAATCTCGGCATTAACCATGAATATCCCGACGTGACCGCGTGGTATGTCAAAGGGATTGTCATCTGTATAGTTGTCGCCGTCTTTTTCATAGATACCTGCTTTAAAGGGAAACATACTCACCTTCTGAAATGAGCGGAAAGGCCACCTGCTGCTACCCAGAAGTCGCCGGGATTCTGCGTATACTCGGGACCAATACTCTCTACCAATCGGCAAATCCGGATGCACAAATGATGCGGTAAGTTGCTTGAGTACACAGTCCTGACTCAGGAGATTTCGTCCCAATGCGGTGCCCGACAGTTCTTCCGGGATCATGCTATTTGCTTCATAAGCTGATAGATTGACCCGCACAAGGTCAGCCTTGAGTGAAAGGGCTGTCTGAAAGTAGTCGATCAACACTTCTCGAGCACCTAGCGCCATATCCGTCCCCTCCATCTGGTCATCCCCTGGCGATATAATGAAGTGATTTGCCCCTTCTCCTGATTTGGGGAAGATCAAGCCATGAAGGGTCCGTGGCGTAACTTTGCGTCCAGGGCGAAGGAGCAAATCATCGCGTTCGAAAGCGAGTATATCCGAAGCAGTTCCTAACGTTGAAGATCCTGCCACCGTCGCTCCACGTAAAGCAGGTGCTGTGCTCTTATTCAATTGCTTTCCTGCTATTACTGCATCAACTGCTGCGGCAATACCCTCTGTGATGCTCTTATACGCATCATCGCGAGGCCGCCATTTAATCACTGGTTTTGCGTCTCTCGGCAACGCTGTCAATTTGGCAAAAGGGGCAGTAGTCCAGAGAACAGGTCTTAGAATAACAGGTATGACCCGCGCCTCACCGGATTCGTGTCTTTTCATAGCCAGCTTTACCTCTTTATCGTAGCAATAGTTTGAGGCGAGAAAATCGGCGCTTACTAGAAAGAGGATGACACACGCTGTCTCCAACCGATGTACAATTACATCGTTAAACGCGTCGCCGGGAATGATCTGACGATCATACCAATTAGTAATAACACCCTGACGTTGCAGGAGGCTCAGATGTTTTACTAGTTGTAATGTAAACTGTTCGTCTGAATGAGAATATGAGAAAAAAACCTCTACAGGCTCGGCCGATACTGTTTGAGGCGATGTCTGGGATGATGCAATGGTTGAGGACAAGGCTCGTTCCTCCTACAGAGAACCTGAATACAGCGAGAACCCCTGCTGCCTTTCTCCATGACCTACTCTAGCGTATTGTCGTGCTACTCGGGGTGTCCACGCAATGGGGCAAGTCCATGCGTACGAGGTCAGCTATGAAGAGAAACACGTTCGCAAAGAAGGACTTGGTCATTAACCGGGCGGCGGCGAGGACTTACTGTTCGACTCCAGCGCTGCCCGCCTTTAGGCTAGGCTAAGGCGAGATAGTCCAGAGTCGAATTGCGGGTCGGGGGGGCGGGTTATTAAGGCCGCCCTTTTTATGTATAAAATCCCCGAATGTCCCGGTACTTGGCCTTGCAAAAACATTCGTGTCACCGGGGGCAAAGTAGGGCCAGGTCCTGACTGTCGGGCAGTAGCCCTGACCGATCGATATCGAGACTCTTAGCTTCGACCGCCGCGCTCAGCCCACCACCGCACTCCCGGCAAAAACCTGGCGCCCGGAGCATTGTTGAATCCGCATTTCGCGCAGCGCGCCAGCAGCGCGGGCCGCAGTGGTTGCAGAATTTCAGTCCCTCGGGATTTTCGGTTCCGCAATGAGTACAGTCATATCCCTCTCGCGCTCAACGACTCAATTCGTCCAGCAGCGCCTTCGCGTCCTTCAGATCGGCGGTGTCGAAGCCCTCGGTGAACCAGCCGTAGATTTCGGCGAGCATCGCGCGCGCCTGGTCGCGCTTGCCTTGGGAATCGAGCATGCGGGCGAGGCTCATCGTGGTGCGTAGCTCCCATGCCTTCGCACCCATCTTTTGCGCCAGCGCGATCGCTTCGCGAAAGTCCGCCTCGGCCAGTTCGCTCTGTCCCTGTTTGAGACGCAATTCGCCCCGCAGTCTGATCGTCTCGGATCGGTAATCAAGTTGGTCGGAATTCGAGTGCAGCGCCTGTTCGACCGTTTCAAGCGCCTCAACGATCGCGCCATCGCGCGCCAGCGCGTCCGCCAGGTAGGTGGCGTAACGGACGGAGGATGAGCGCGCCCCAGCTTTGAGCCGGGTAGCTATTCCTTGGCGAATCAGCCCGATACCCTCGCTCGCGCGGCCGAGCTGCGCGCGTGCACTGCCGAGAATACATCTCGAATATCCTGCAACCTGCGGAAATTGATGTTTCTCGCATAGCTCGAGCGCCTGCACCGCCAAAGACTCCGTAGCCTCGTATTCCCTCATGTAAGCCCGGAGAAGCGCAGCCCAATACCATGACCACGCCAGGTCGTACGGGTTGTTCCCGTTAGCGGCTGCCATCATCTGGACCTCGCGCTGGCGGGCGACATCGGCTCGCCCGAGGATCCAGGCGTTACAGCTTGCGACACCAAAGGTATTTACGGCGGTTGCGCCGGGAAGCTGCCTGAAAGTCGGATCGTTAAAAAACTTCTGCCCCGCGGTGAAATGCTTCTCGGCGCCGGCCAGGTCGCCACGAAAAAAGCGTATGGTCAATTGGAGACAGTGCGCGGACGCGAGACCGGTGAGACTAACCCCGCGAAGGGCAAGATCGAGCGCCTGGTCGGCAAGCGCACCAGCGGTGGATAACTCACCCGAGAAATAGGCGGCAAACCCCCTGCGGAGCAGTAAACCGAGGAGTTGCCTCAGATTGCCGCTCTTCTCGGCCAACACTGCACTGCGTTCGATAGCCTCGATCGTTTCAGGTGCAGATATCCCGGACGTCACACTCAGAATCGAAAGGACTGCCTGCCTCAGCTCCAGTTCGCGACTGTCACGCTCGGGCGATCCTGGCAACGTGCTGAGCACTGCCACGGCCTGCTGATGACTCTGCAGCGCTTCCCTGAACGCGTTGCGCGCTTCGGCGGCCTTGCCCGCTCTCGACCATTCGGCGATCGCTGGCTCGGTTTCGCCCGCTTCGGTCCAGTGCCGCGCGAGAACTTCGGGATGCGCCTCCTTGATTACAGGGAATTTCTCATCGATCCTACGCGCGACGACGAGATGCAGCTCTTTGCGACGGCTCCTGAGCAGGGCCTCGTAGGCCGCGTCGCGGATTAATGCGTGCTTGAATTGGTAGGTCGCGTCCGGCGCGATGCCGCGAACGTACAATAGTTCCGCGTCGGCCAGAGTGCGCAGCGAGCGTTGCAGATCCTCCCCGGCAACCGGATGCACCGCGTGCAACAGTTCGTAGGAAAATTCGCTGCCGACTACAGCGCCGACCTGAGCAACTTCCTTGGCCGGTCCCAGCCGATCCAGCCGCGCCATCAACGAGTCATGTAACGTCACCGGGATCTCGCGCCCCGTGAGCCTCGCATTGCCACTCTCGAGCACCGCCCGCGTCAGCTCCTCGACGAAGAGTGGTACCCCGCCGGTGCGCTCGACCACCGTCGCGATGGTCTCGTCTGACATCGCCTTGCGCGCCGCTACCTCCTCAACCATCGCGCGCACGCTGCGCGCGCTCAGCCGGCTGAGCGTGATCTGCGCATGATGCGTACGCGGCGGCCATTGGGCGCGAAACTCCGGCCGGGCCGTGTACAGGAGCAGCAGGCGCGCCGCCGCTCCTTGCTCGACCAGCAGTTGAATCAATTCGAGAGTCGATGGATCCGCCCAGTGCAAGTCCTCGGTCGCGATCACAGTTGGCTGTGCTCGCGCCGCGCCCAGTACCCATTCGACCAGCGTCGCCAGCAGGCGGCGGCGCTGCTGCTCGGATGACAACGTCGACGGCGGATAATCCGCAGGCAGAGGGAGATTCAGGAGCGGAGCAATCAGCGGGATGGCTTCGGCGGGCTTGAGTCCCGCCAGCGCCAGTCGGGGCTCGAGTTGTGCGAGTTGTTCCTCGGCTGCTGAATGGTCGCCACGCCACGCCAGCAATTCGCGGAGCATCTCAGTGACGGGATAGAATGGGGTGTTCTGGAAAAACGCACCGGCCGCGGCCACCACCCAGGTGTGCGGCGTACTCGCGATCTGTTCATGAAAGCGCTGCAACAGGCGTGATTTGCCGATGCCTGCCTCGCCGATGATCAGCGCCACCTTCCCTTCACCCTCGCGCGCGCGCTCCCAACGACTCATCAGCGAGCGTAATTCGTCCTCGCGCCCGACAAACGGCGTCAAACCACGCGATGCCGCGGCCGCTTCGAGCCGTCCACGCACTCCGCTCGGTTGGATTACGCGGTAGAGTTGGACCGGCCGCTCGATCCCTTTAAGCGCTTGCGCGCCGAGCTGGTCGACCACGAATAGTCCCGAGACCAGCCGATGGGTCGCAGCGGTAATCACCACAGTGCCGGGCGCCGCAGCCGCCTGCACGCGCGCCGCGATATTAGGCGTATCGCCGAATACGTCGGCGTCTTTGCCGGCGCCTGCGCCCACCACCACCGCACCCGAATCGATCCCGACCCGCGCCGACAGCTTCGGACGCGTCGCCTGCTCGTTTAGCTTCACGAGCGCGTCGAGGATCGCCAGGCCCGCGCGCGCGGCGCGCTCCGCATCGTCGTCGTGGGCCCCGGGATAGCCGAAGAACGCCATCACGCCGTCACCGAGATACTTGGCGACGTGGCCACCGAATCGCGTTATCGCTTCAGCAGCTGTGCGATGGTAGCTGGACACGATCTCGGGCCATTCCTCGGGATCGTGTTGCGCGGCAATCGCGGTAGACCCAGCCAGGTCGCAAAACAGCACCGTCAGATGGCGGCGCTCGCCTGTTAGGCCGGCGTCGCCTGGTTCAGCCTCCGCGCGAAGCGATGCGGCAGCCTCCAGTGGCGCGGCGCATTGCGCGCAGAATCTGGCTTCGGCAGCGTTTGCGGAAGCGCACTTCGGGCAGTGCTTGCTCAGCGGTGCCGCGCACTGGTTGCAGAAGCGCGCGTTTGTAGCATTGTCGGTCCCGCATTTCGAGCAGCGCATCGGCTTACCCAGAAACCCAAGCGACTGGCTCCTCTTTGTATCACCCGGCCTCGCGTGGCGACCAGCAGGCTGCGGAAGGACGATCGCCATACGTCCCATCGCCACACAACGTAGTGGGTGACCGAGATTTGGCTGGTCAATTGATCAGAGACACATGCGGCGAAGAAGATGTTGATAATTCGCTTGTGCCGGCAGCAGCCCTTTGGACTAAAAGCCGGGCTCGAACTTTCCGTTTGACGGACCGCCTCGTGTCGGAGCGACGGTGACAGGGATTGAAAATGAGGAAATTCCGGCCACTTATTAACCAATCAACGGCACCATTGGTTCGACCTGAATAGAGCGCAACCGGAGCCTTCATCGTCGGGCTAAACGGCGGAGTCTCCCCCAACCTGGCCGTCCGGACGGTTATCCCCACGAAGAAGGAAAGCGTAATGGCAAAGGGTAAATCAGTTGGAGAATATTCGTCGAAGTTCACCTCGTTCACTCTAACTCTTGGACCGGCGGGTAGCATTGTCACGCAGGGGAATTGTGAAGGAACAGGGACCGGATTTGGGACAACTTTCGGCACGGCCATGTTTGTGGGCGGCAAAAGCGGGACATTCAGTTGGTGCGGTTCATCATTCCTGGACAATGGCGAGCAAAACTCGTACACCGGTCCAGGCACCTACGAGAGCAGCGGCAAGCACCACTGGCGCACGCAGGGGTTTGTCGAGGTTTCCGATGGCCGGACCTTGGTCTCCGAGGGCGAGATTGACTTGGCCACACGGTCGTGGAACGGAAAGCTATTTGAGAAGGTCTGAGTGCCAAGCCTCGCTGTCTGACAGTGAAACAACACCGTCAATAGTTGGGGATTGGGGCTGACAAGAGCCTCGATTCAAGCGCGAATGGGCCTCTTGTGCCGCAAGTTGCGTGGTTACGCCACTCTAAAAACGCACCAGAGGCCCTTTTTCTTGGCCCGCGATCCATGATGGGCCGTGGCCAGATGCCGCCGGGGTCGGCGATATTCTCGAGACGCGCGGCGACATTGACGCCGTCGCCGTAGATCTGCTCGCCATCCACCATCACGTCGCCGAGGTTGACCCCGATACGAAACTCCATCCGGCGCTCGGGCGGAAGGTTCGCGTTCTCAGCCTTGAGCGTGGTCTGGATCTGGACGGCGCATCGGACCGCATTCACGACGCTGGCGAACTCGGCGAGCACGCTATCGCCAGCGGAATTGACGAATGGTCCGTGATGCTGCTCGGGAGCATGCCCTCGCAAAGGCTATGGCCCAGTCCCGTAACTCCAAATCCAAGCCCGATTGCTGCAACCGCCGCGGAATTCTTTGGGACCTGATCGCTGTCTATCCGGCCGGGGCCATATGGAGTCACAGGTTGTCGGCAGCGACTGTGTTCAATGGGCCAGTAGTTCGCGTAATCGCTGGTTCTAACATTCTCTAGCCGTTACGAATTCCCGCGACCGTAACGGATGCCGGCCTCGCCCAGTCCGATGGCGAAGTAGCCGAACCGGCCCCGAATCAGGGCGATTGCGGCCTTGATATCCTACGGCGACCAAGACGGGGAAGACGCGCGTTGCGTCGACAGGCGAGCGTCTTTCGGCGGCTTTTGGCCAATCCGCCCTTGCGCCCGTTCTCCTGGTTGGCGAGCTGCTTGGCCCCGCTGCGGACCAAGCCCCCTAACCTGCCAAGCGCTACGGCGTGGGGATTCTTGCGCACCGACTTCTTCATCGCTCCGCTCCATTTCACGGCTCCTTTGCCTGTTGCCAAGGCATGAAAAGGGCTAATTCTAATATCTAAGCTAATCGCTTTGCTTTGCTAAGTCAATACACATGCCGCCGCAGGAGCAAATAAAAGAGCTTTGTGCACCAATCGCTGCGGATGTCGTCACGGAGGTAAACGTCTTCTGCAACATCGCCATCATCGATGGGCCGGGCTACCGCGTGTCGTAAGGCGAGATAACGAAGCGTGCGACGGAAGGCTCTGTAGCCGAAAGCGGGCCAAGCTTTCACTTCAGGGTAATAAGGGCGCTGTTGGTGTGATCAGAAAGCGGAATATTCGAAGCGATCCTGCGATGTGAAACCCCTCAGGAAGGCTTGAATTTACATCAAACCAAACGGGGTAAAAGCAAAAACACCGGAATAGCGCTGCCGCTTGCACCCCGACGGTGGAGACTGTTTTGCTCCCAGCAGCGCGAGCACTGCGCATCAGGAGGACGTAACGATGGAATTCGGCATCTGCTTCGACACTCATATCGATAAATGGGACCTGATTCGTTACGTCGAGGAGCTGGGTTACGACCGCGCCTGGGTACCCGACTCCCAGATGATCTGGTCCGACTGCTACGCCACGCTGGCGCTCGCGGCGCAGGCCACCAAGCGCATCAAGATTGGCACCGGCGTAGCGATTCCGGGCACTCGTATCGCGCCCGTCACCGCACATTCCATCGCAACGATCAATCAACTCGCGCCCGGCCGTGTCTTCCTCGGGATCGGGACGGGGCACACCGCGATGCGTGTGATGGGGCAGCATCCGATGCCCCTCAGGGAGTTCCGCGAATATCTGCGCGTGGTCCGCACGCTGCTCCACGGCGAGGCGGTCGATTACACCTTTGCTGGCGCGACCCGCGAGATTACTTTTCTCCATCACGATCGCCACTTCGTCAACCTCGAAAACCCGATTCCGATCTATGTTGCGGCCAATGGTCCCAGGGCGTGCGAAGCCGTCGGGATGTACGGTGACGGCTGGGTAACGGCGGGGGCTGACGACATTCGGCCGAAGCTGCCGCTCATCGAAAACGG
>WNFD01009207.1_pt1 | contig 10311 bp, 5 predicted proteins | sample 5400491 | NCBI WGS metagenome assembly WNFD01 (sample SAMN13153343, study PRJNA577476) | soil metagenome | isolation source: 120 cm saprolite under Douglas fir tree site 2 hole 2 replicate 2 | place: USA:California | collected 2015-04-18 | reverse complement strand
AACACCTGGCGAGTCAGAGGCAACAACGCTCGAACGGCTTCGCTGCGTTTCATTCCCAAGGAGATGAGTAACTGGGCGGCTGCTTCTTCCACCGCGAGCACATGACCAGCGGCCATCGCCGCGGCGGTGTGATACAAAAGCTTCTTGCTTCCCGCGATGTGCACAGGCGATCCGCCAAGCGCACGCGCTATCCGCCGCGCCATCCGCACTGCTTGAGTATCTCCCTCGATTGCAAAAACTTTGCCTTCCAAGGATGGCACGGCGACTCCACTAAAAGATTGCAACGGATGGATTGATCCGATCTTCGCGCCCCGGTGCCGCACAGAATCGAGCGCAGAAGAGTCCATTGCGCCGCTGGTGTGCAGCACAACTCTTCCGCGGAGTTCCTCCTCGGCAATCCGCGCCAGCCCTCGCGCAACAACCGCGATATGGTCGTCGGGCGTGGCGATCAGGATCACTCGCGACACGAGAATCTGCCGGGTTAGTCCCGCACAGGCCTTCCCTGCTCCGATAAAGCGAACGGCTTTCCGCGCGCTTGCATCGCTGCGAGTAACAACGGCGCCGATTTTCCAGCCCAGTTCGCGTAACCGCCGTCCCAGCGCGCGTCCGACGCGTCCCGCCCCGATGATGGCCAGGCTATTTTGCAATTTCCGCGCACATTTCGGACCGTGTGTTGGGGCAATTCTGGACCTAGGTCCAGTGGTCCTACGCTGCAGATGATCCAGAGCGCGTCTCCGTAGGCTCGGCGGGAGCGACTTCGATTGAAAACAGGCCGGCAGCATCTTTTTGTTTTAATGCGCGAAGGCGGTCGCGGAGCTGGGCGGCTTTTTCGAATTCAAATTTCTTAGCGGCTTCGCGCATTTGTGTTTCGAGTTGCTGGAGCATTTCCGCGAGTTGTTGCTCGTTTTTGATATTTGCTGCGGCGGCATCGAGGCTGGCGTCGTCCACCGGAACGGTCACGTAGTCTGCTTCGACGATTCTCGCCAGTTCCATGTCCACGGACTTGATGATGGACATGGGGGTGATGTTGTTTTCTTTGTTGTAGGCGACTTGCTTGGCGCGGCGGCGGTTGGTTTCGTCGATGGCTTGATTCATGGAGTCGGTGCGGCGATCGGCGTAGAGAATGGCTCGCCCTTCAATGTGCCGGGCGCAGCGTCCGACCGTCTGGATGAGAGACGTGGTGCTTCGCAAAAACCCTTCCTTGTCGGCATCCAAAATGGCCACCAGCGAAACTTCCGGTAAATCCAAACCTTCACGCAGCAAGTTGATTCCAATGAGCACGTCAAATTCACCGCGGCGCAAATCGCGCAGGATTTTGATGCGGTCGAGTGTTTCGACTTCCGAGTGAAGATAGCGGCACCGGACGCCAATCTCCGTGAAATATTCGGACAAATCCTCCGCCATGCGCTTGGTCAGCGTAGTCACCAGAACGCGCTCGTTCTTCTCAGAGCGCACGCGAATCTCTTCCAGCAGGTCATCCACCTGGCCCTTCACGGGACGAATTTCCACTTGCGGATCGACGAGTCCGGTCGGACGAATGACCTGCTCGACAACCACGCCGCCGGCCTTTGTGAGTTCATAAGGTCCGGGGGTCGCGGAGACGTACACCACCTGATTGACGCGGTGCTCAAACTCCTCGAACGTCAGCGGACGGTTATCCAGAGCCGAAGGCATTCGAAAGCCGTAATCCACAAGCGTCTGTTTGCGCGCGCGGTCCCCATTGAACATTCCGCGCACTTGACCGACGGTCTGGTGCGATTCATCAATAAAGAGCAAATAATCCTGCGGGACGTAATCGAGCAGCGTCGGCGGCGCTTCGCCCGGCAAACGGCCACTCAAATGGCGGGAATAATTTTCGATGCCGTGGCAGTAGCCGATGGTGCGCATCATTTCGATGTCAAACATGGTGCGCTGGACCACGCGCTGGGCCTCAACGAATTTTCCCTGCTTCTCCAGTTCCTTTTTCCACCACCAAAGCTCTTCCTGAATGGTGACAATGGCGCGGTCCCGTTGTTCCTGAGGCATCACGTAATGGGTCTTCGGAAAAATCGTGATCCGCGGGAGATCTTCCTGGCCGGAGTTTACTTCGCCCGTGAGCGGATCAATCTGGCGGATGGTGTCGATCTGCTCGCCCCACATTTCGAGGCGGAAGCCTTCGTCCTGATACGGGGGATAAATTTCGATCATGTCGCCGCGCACGCGAAATGTTCCACGGCGCAAATCCTCGGAGCGATCATATTGAATGTCCACCAGCCGCCGCAGCTGGGCCTCGCGCGAGGTTTGCTGGCCCTTCTCCAGGGTGACGAGCATTCCGTAATACGCTTCCGGGGAGCCGATGCCGTAAATGCAGGAGACGGAGGCTACGATGACAACGTCGCGGCGTTCGAAGAGAGAGCGCGTGGCGCTCATGCGCAGCTTGTCGAGCTCGTCGTTGATGGTAGCTTCCTTGTCGATGTAAATATCGGCGGAGGGAACGTACGCTTCAGGCTGGTAAAAATCGTAGTAGCTGACGAAATATTCGACGGCGTTTTCCGGGAAAAAGCCCTTGAACTCGTGATAGAGCTGCGCCGCCAGAGTTTTGTTGTGGGCCAGCACCAGCGCGGGACGATTGGCTTGCTCAATCAGCTTGGCCATGGTGAACGTCTTGCCCGACCCAGTCACGCCGAGGAGCACCTGATGCTTCTCACCGGCATCCACGCCGCTATAGAGCTGGTCAATCGCAGCCGGTTGATCGCCGCGTGGCTGATAGTTGCTGTGCAGCTTAAATTTCATGGGAAGGGTCTCCTGGCGCTTCGCTGGCCGACGCCGAATCTTTGATTATACTCCGGGGACGCAAGTTGTGGCTTCCGATGGGAAAAAGTGGCGGTGGTTTCGAATCAAGGTTGGCGCGGGGGAGTTTCCGTGATCAGGAGCACTTCGGAGTGACTCTTAGCGTCGACGTTGTAGTGCACATGATTCGAGCCATCGGCTTTGGCCACCACGACATCCATAAATTGGCTGGTTTCTTCCGTTGCGCGCACGACCAGACTGCTCTTCAGCGAAATGTAAGTGATGACCTCGTCCGTACCTTTCGCTGTTCCCATAGTGCGCAACTCGTGAAGTTTAAAATCCTCGGTGGTGGCATCTTTCGATGAAGATTTCTGTCTCAGTTTTGCGGTCGTGAGCAGCACGGCACAAGTATCAGAAGGACCGTCGGAAGGGGAGATCTCTCCTGTAAGCGAAAGATGACTCACCGGGCACGGCTCATTTGTCACGTAGATCGACTGGCGGTCCCATACCAATCCGGCGATTGGCGATCCGGCCTGTTCCCTTTGCTGCGAGATCCATTTTTCGCCGGATTTCATGCCATTTGCAGGGAGCGTCCACGCCAGTGCGAAACGCGCCACCCATTGCTGCCAGGCTTGCTGCTGGCCGGGAGAAAGAGAATCCAAACCATTTGGGTTGTTCACAGAGCCGTCGGGAGAAATGGTGAAGTCCACAAATTTGCTTGGGGGTTCCGCGCTTTGCTTCTCCCCGCTGGGCTTTGTGTCACCATTCATTTTCGGCGAGACGCCAGAATCCAAAGGCAGAAACTGAGCGCGCGCGTGAATGGCCACTTTGCTGCCCGTTTCCTGGACATCCAGGATCTCGACGCGCAGCAAACCGCTAGAATCGAGCTGTGCCGCGTTCGGACCCATGGGGGCGACAACTTTGCTTTCCGTCTTGACGGTCTTCTCACTCTGAAAGCGGATGAGGTAGGTGATCGTCTGACCGGGCTGTAATTTGGGAAGGAGATGGACGCGATGGTCACCGGCCCACAGAGTGGCGGCCGCGAGAAGCAATAGACCAGCGGTCCGCTGTAGTTTGTGCGTCATGGAATCTACTGCCGTTTAGCGAATCTTCGCAGAACTTTGCGCTGCAATACCGGAAATGGATGGCTATTCAATTTCCGGGAGCCTTGAGATGGCGGTCGAAGAAGTCGCTTGCCGCGTGATAGGCAGCAAGCCAATTTCGGTGCAGCAGAAAATCGTGCACGTCATCCGGGAAAACGAGCTGTTCGATCTCCACGCCTTTTTCGCGGAGCCTCGCTACGAGGTCCAACGTTTGCGTGAAGTAGACGTTGCGGTCGTCGTCACCGTGAATGAAGAGCACAGGCGATTTCCAGGTATTCACGGAAGTCACGGGCGAAGATTCATGCGCGAGCTTGTTAAGTTCCGCGGGGATATTTTTCCCGTCCCAATTATCGGTGGGCCAGTCGTGCACGCCATGGAGGTCCACACCGGCCGCGAACAAATCGGAATTGCGTCCCAGGCCGAGCGCAGTCAAGTAGCCGCCGTAACTTCCGCCCCACAATCCGATCCGTTTTGGATCGACGTTGCTCAGGCTCTGCAAATATTTTCCCGCAGCTACCACGTCCTGATATTCCTTCGTACCGCGGCCCGCACGGCCGGGGGCTTCGCGAAAGGCGCGGCCGTAGCCGATGCCACTGCGATAATTTAGCGCGAGGACGATGTAGCCGCGGCTGGCGAGGTACTGATTCATAGCGTAGGAATTCGAGTAGTAGTACATGTAGTGCCAGCCAAGGAGCATTTGGCGGATGGGTCCGCCGTGAAGAAAAATCAGAGCGGGGCGCTTCTCTCCCACTTTCATTCCCGCGGGGACGAATAATTGGCTGTGAATTTCGAGCCCATCGCCCGATTTGAAAATGGCTTGTTGCGGAACGACCAGGCGATCGAAAGGAAAATCCTTGGGCCAGGCTTCTGGAGCGAGAGGAGGCCTTGACTTAGCGGCAAAGTCGCTCACGACCGGTCTTGCAGGATGGGTCGCGTCGGAGGCCAGATAAGCGAAGGTCTGACCGTCACTGAGAATTACGGAACTCCATTCAAGCCCCTCGCCACGCGTCCACTGAGCGGGAGGATTTCCGGATATGCTGACATTCCACAAGTGGCGGCGATCCACGTCGCCACAATTTGAGTTAAACAGGACCGCGCTTTTGTCGGGCGAGAGCGACCATTGTTCTACTTCGCAACTTCCGGGCGTAAGAAGCTTCGGCGTGCCTCCGGAGGAGGACAAAGCATACAAATGCTGCCAGCCGTCTTGTTCGGAAGCGACAACAAGTTGATTGCCGGCGGCCCAATTGATAACGCCGCCGCCGGTATCCTCCGCCATGTAAGGATACGATCCTTCCGGCGTCGTGCTGCTGTGCCATATTTCCTTAGCCGATCCGGTGGCAGCGTCCGCGATCCAGATGGCCCAAGGGTGCGGTTTGTCCGCAGCAATGAAGAAGCCTTGGGGTGCGTCTCGCGCCTCGGCGGGCCGCCGAACGAAAGCGATGTGCTTTCCGTCCAGCGACCACGCGGGATTACGGTCGGAATCGACCGATGGCGACATGAATTGCACAGTCTTTGCTGCAACATCGTAGACAGCGATGAATGAGTGATCCGTTCGGGCGGAGACGAAGGCCAGGCGGCTTCCATCGGGAGACCATTGCGGATCAGAGTTCTGCCCGCGCACGAACAACTGGTGCGGCTTTTCCGTTCCGTCGAGGGGGCCGATCCAGATTTGCCCATCTTTCGCATAAGCAATCATTCCGAGTTCAGAAATCTGCGGAGAGTGGCCGGCATCAACGCGTCTGGGCTCGCCGCCGCTCCATGCCACCGTCCAGACCGCCTGCTCGGTTCCCGCCGGATTGCTTGTAGGATTTGGCACCTGGCCGGCAGAGTTCTTCCCCTCACCGCGTACGAAGACAATCGTGTCAGAGTCCGCAGAAAAACTCAGATCCGATAACTCCTGCCCATCGTCACTGTTGTACTTTGTAAGCTGTCTGGCCGAGAATGCCGGCCCTTCCGCCACCCAGATATTCCGGCGTCCCTCTTGATTGAGCGTCCAGGCGATGCGATTACCTTTCTTTGCGGCCGTCAAATTCGATGGGAACGGCGCGCTCATCACCTGTTCCAGCGAGATCGGTTTCTGCGCGTTCGCCGGCGGCGTCAGAATCAGCAGTCCCACTGCGCACAACAGAACATGACGAGTCATCGATCCGTTTCCTCCATGGCTAAAGAATCTTATTTCATTCGAAGCTGCAAAGGTCAATCCGCAGGCTGCCGGACAACGGTCTTTTCCACCGAAACTTCCGGACCATCGAGCGGCCCAGAAATCTTCAGGACGTGCCCAGCGCCGAAATCACTCGTCCTGCCATCTTTGCCTTTTTGCGCGTTCACCGTTTCGATTGACAAGTCAGCATTTCGTCCAAAGGTGAGTGTTCCATTCACGAGCGTCACCTGCTTACCGCCATCAAGCCGAAAGTCATCGAGAAAGATACTGCTGTCCCGCAAGAGCAGCGAGCATTCACCGGTGGCCCAATGCGAAACTCCTGAGCGAGCCGCACCATCCGCGACGCTAGCGTTTACATCCCAGCCGCGAAACTCCACTTTGCTCAGATGAAACTCGCCGCGGCCAGCCAGCTTTCTCAAGAGTTCGTCACGGCCGACGCCTTCGGTTTTCAACTGTAGAGTTCCGGACGCCGCCCCGCTCACTCGCTCCGCGTTGCGGCCCGTTCCCGGCAATTGCGCCAGATTCACGCGCTCCAAATTAGCAGCAATCTCATAGACAGGGCGCGGCAAAAACTTTGCTTTTATCTTTGCTTGTACTTTGCCACCTGCCCACTCGGCTTGTGCTTCACGCACATCAAGCTGGAGGTCATGGAGGGACCCTTTCGCGACCACTTGTTCCAGCTTCAATTTTTCGATCGTAAGCTTCGCCACCTCCAGCTCGCCTTCCGCGTTCACGCGGCGAACGAGTTCGCTCGCCGGCGCGCTTGGCGCCGATCCTCCCAGAAGGGTCGGAAGCAGCCTCTGGAGCCAGTTCGGCCGCGCTCTTGGGCCAACCCAGCGATCCAAATCCGCCGCGTCCAACTGGTCTACGCGCAAATGAAAATTCCATGTTGACCCATTTTCTTCATCGACCCTTGCTTTCTCCTCGATGCTGCCCGTCCACATCCCGCCAAAACCATCGACTCGCATTACGCGCGCGATGCGGCGCCCGTCGATCCAATCCAGCGCGCTTTCGGAGATTTTCAACGGCTGGTTCAATCCCGCGACAGTCAAATTCGCTTTACTGAATCCAGCCCTGCCATTCCACGTGCCCATGAAAAGGGTCTTCCACTCCCACTTCGCTACGGCGGTCGCTTGGCCAGTCAGCTCCCAGCCACGATTTATCTGATGCCCAAGAGCCGCGGACAGCTTAAGGAGATCCTGCACCTTAAGGATATTTCCCTCGACGCTGAAGCTTCCCACCTCTGTGTTCAAATCGTGAGTGAAGGTCAGGTCCGCAGCATTTTCCATCGCCAGCGCGACGCGCCGCCTCTTGGGCGCCAATACGTCACGGATGTCGCCTCCGAGGGCGATCCTCACCGGCCCGATCGCCAGCAGGCCTCGTTCGAACCCTCCGCTCACGGGACCGATTCGCAACGGCTCCGCGAAGCCTGGCGCCTTCACGATTCCTCCGCTGCTCGAAAGCGCCGCCGATTCGAGCGCAAGGGGCCATCCGCGCAATATCATCCCGCCGGTAAAATATTGTTCGGCTGTCACTCCGTCGTCTATGCTTGGATGAAATGCGCGATACCAGGCCAGCAAGTCCACGGCTTGTATTCCCAGTGAATCCAGGCGCAGTTCCACTGATGGTGCGCTCCCGCCCGCGAGACGGAACGTTCCCCGGAGATTCGATCTTGGACCCTCGACGGCGATTTCTTCTGCGACCAGGCTCCTCGCGCCGACGTTCCAACGTCCGTTTACGTTCACGTTCAGACGCGGGTTATCGGCACGTTCCGCCAAGTCCCACCGATGAATCCGCTCGGAGCGTCCCCGCACGGAAAATTTCCAGTCTCCTGGACCGTCTTCCTTGGCGATCCCGCTTTTCGCTGTGGCGTCCAGCGCAAACACTCCGCGCAATCCGTAATCCTGTCCGCGCAAGAGACGGAAGACGTCCGCCAGCGACGCTTCGCTCCAATGCAAGGTGATTTCTGCAGGTTGCAAGCGCGTCGAAGTACCCGCGACGTCGCCCAGCACTTTGACTGTTCCTGCCGACTGCAGCGAAACTCCACTTCGCCATGGCTGGGCTTCCAGGTGCAGCTGCCAGCGGCCCGGTGAGATTTGCTCCACACTCCCAGAAACACTCGTAAACGCAAAGAGCAGCTTGTCATCATCGGCCTTGAAATTAATTCGCCCCTCATCGAAATCGATTTTTTGCAGCCGGTTCACGGGAGCGACCGGTGAGGGCGGCCCATAGGAGCGCGGGCTCTGCAGAGCTTCGGCTTTTGCCGGCGGCAGCCACCCTTCCAAATTCCAGCGACCTTGCAAATTCCGCACCAGGATCAAGCTCGGCTTGCTGAGCGACATGGTTCCAAATTCAAAATGGCCATTCAACAAGCCCGTCCACCGCAGACCGGCACTAAGGCGTTCCGCGCGAAGGAAGTATTCGTTGCCGAATGAGGGGTCTTCTCCGACGGTCACACCGTTGGCATCCAGTTGAGGACTTGGCAAAATCCGAGCGTCAAAACTCACGACTTCCACCGGTCGTCCGAACGCCCGCCCCAGACGCGCAACCAAGTAGGCATGCACCAGATGAGTTCGCGCCAGAAGAGAAACCCCGGCCTGCAAGGCGATGACGAGCACTACGATCCCGAGTGCTGGTTTCCACCACTTTTGCAGCTTGGTCATCTTGTTCGGAAGTTTCGCAGAGTCATGAAGAAAAAGGTAGGGGCGATGCTTGGCCAAGGGCAAGACAAACGGGTGAGACGCAATCGCATTTGGATTTTGGCCTCAAACTCTAATGCACAGTACGGAGCATGCGGCTCCATCTCGTGCGGGTTGGCAAATGCGCGAGCGTCTGAAAAACGCTAGCTAACCTCGACCAAAAGGTGCTTTCCGTGCTGTAGTCGCTGCTCTTCGCTTCCACGGACCAATAGATCAGGAACGGCCTACCCATAATGGCATCGCGGTCCACAAATCCCCAGTAACGGCTGTCTTGGCTGTGATCGCGATTATCGCCCATCGCAAAATACTTCCCTGGCGGGACAACAAGCTCGTCCCCTTGCACGTACTTGCGGATCTCCGGCTTCCATTCCGGGATGGCGTTGGGGGACATCATCTGTCCGCGTGCAGGGGGAAAAGAGTAGTTGAACGGGTCAGCAAACACGGATGAATCGTGGATAGCGTAAGGCTCGTTCAAGCGTTTGCCATTGACGTGCACATCTCCATCGACAACCTTGAGATGATCCCCCGGCAAACCGATGACCCGTTTCACGAAATGCTGGTGGTCGGCATAGGGGTATTTGAAAACAATAATGTCGCCGCGTTGCAATTTACGATAGGGCAGAATTTTCTCGTACCAGGCGCCCGTTCCGCCGAAAATGAATTTATTTACCAGCAGGTGGTCGCCAATGAGCAGAGTGCCTTCCATGGAAGCCGAGGGAATCTTGAAAGCTTGAACGATGAAACTAGTACCAAACAACGCCAGAATCACCGTCACGAGAAGTGATTCCAAGTATTCGGAGATGGTGGTCTGGTCCTCGCGATGGTCTTGTTTCTTCTGCGATGGTTGTTCTTCAACCCGTGTCAAAGTTTCTTCGGGCATTCCGCCTCAGCCTTTCGCTTCCGCGCGTTCGAGTCGTTCCAGAGCCGTTCGGGCCGCGCGCTGCTCGGCTTCTTTTTTCGTACTGCCAACGCCTGTCGCCATAAACTCCCCGTCAATCCAAACCTCAATCTGGAAAACCTTTTGGTGATCAGGACCGCTCTCTCCGGCGACGCGGTACTCCGCCGGTGGCCGCCCCTGTCCCTGCAAGAGCTCCTGGAGAGCAGACTTGCGATCAGACTCCGAGATGCGCTCGCCGCGCTCCTCGAGCGCCTGCTCGAACAGGGCCCTTCGCAACACCTCTCGTGCCGCCCCCAATCCGCCGTCGAGGTAAACCGCGGCTACCACCGCCTCGAACGCGTCGGCCAGCAGAGTCTGTTTCTCCCGTCCGCCGGTTTTCTCTTCTCCGCGCCCTAAACGCAGGTGCTCTCCCAGGCGCAGTCGCCGCGCAGCCGCCTCCAGAGAACTCGCATTCACGATGCGCGCTCGGCTCTTGGAAAGCTGACCCTCGCTCCACTCCGGAAAAGTCGCCAAGAGATATTCGCTCGTAAGCAGTTCGAGGACGGCATCCCCGAGAAATTCGAGCCGCTCATTGTCCCGAGGAAGCAAGGCGGAGACTGCTTCGTCTCCCGCTGCGCGCAATTCGGGGATTGCTGAACTATGGGTCAGCGCCCTCTCGAGAAGCTCTTTTGTTGAAAACTT
>WNFD01018056.1_pt1 | contig 10312 bp, 10 predicted proteins | sample 5400491 | NCBI WGS metagenome assembly WNFD01 (sample SAMN13153343, study PRJNA577476) | soil metagenome | isolation source: 120 cm saprolite under Douglas fir tree site 2 hole 2 replicate 2 | place: USA:California | collected 2015-04-18 | reverse complement strand
AGACCATGTACCTCTGCTGATAACTGAGTAAGAACGAAGGTGGTCAGACTATACGGATGGGTATTCAATACCAACACATGCCCTTCTGGCAGCACCCCTGGTAATGTAAAGATCCGGAATTGTTGAGTTAACACTCGTCACTCCTCACAGGTCATCTGGGATCTCCTCTTCTCTCCCTTGAGGATCGGTCGCAATAAACGGTCGGAGGTCTCCAGGAGCAAATAGACCTTGATTTTGGGTACCATGATAGAGATCTTTCCTCATTTCTATTGCGATGACTTGTTCGGCTGACGTTGCGACATGTTAGGCATCTCAATGGTCGTCTCTGGCTTGACGAGCAGCTGCATTCCTGTCATATTTCTAGACCCTGTCGCCTGAGTCACCTGGATCACAATCACGCTGACATTGTCTGCACCCCCACCATCCAGGGCAGCTTGAAGCAATGTACTACTCGTCTGTGACGGGTCAGCTCCCTTCCTCAAGATCTGCTGAATGAGTGGATCACGGACCATCTCCCACAAGCCATCAGAACAGAGCAACAAGGTATCACCCGGCTGAAGGTGCTCTCTGAATGAATCGACTGGTATTACTTCTTCTGCGCCCAGGCTGCGATAAATCTGGTTCCGCTGGGGGTGGTTGTAGATGTCAAGCGAGCAATGTATCTATAAATAAGCGCAAACGTCGTGTTTCACAGGAGACTAACTCCCTAAGAGGTATCATAGCATGTGAGTTCGCGCCATGACAAACACAAGCATTGCCGCACGCACCTGGCTTCCAGTGGCAGACAGGTAGCTGGACTCCCCGTTCATGACGATGCTCATGCCGTTTTCATGACGCTTTCCTATGTCTACCTTACGTGAAAAATGCACGAAATAAACGTGACCGTTGAAGCGTTTTTCTTCCCGCCGGCTTCCAGGCAAATGAGCTTATGTCAAGCCTTCAGCCCCACAGTCTTACAACGGATGTCCTTTGTAGCCAGCACAGCCGTTTCGGGAGACGGAGGCGATGATCGTGCAGCGCCGCGCCGAGGGTATCCTGGCAGTGGAAATGGAGGCTGCCGCCCTCTACGCGCTGGCACAGGCCAGGCAGTACCAGATCATCTGCTTTGCCCATGTGACGAACCAGATGGGACAGACCGAAGGAGATTTTGAAAAGGGTGAGGCTTCAGGAAGCGAGACCGCCCTGTCTGTCGTCAGTCAAACGGCTCGCTGCTGGAGACAAACGCAGACTGAGTAACGGGTGCAAACAATCCGAGATGCATCGCGGAAGAGACGAGCACGATCGTCACGTGGGCTTCCTCGACTTTTACTCTCTTGCAAAACAAGATACTGTATGCTATACTTCTTCCAGTAGATTGTCGTGCAAGGTAGTGAAAGCGTGAGGTCTTCGTGGACACTCGCTCGACGCAGTTACTCAAAGGCACGCTCGATATGTGCCTGCTCGCAACGATTGCGCGGCGGCCATGTTACGGTTACGAGATGGTGCAGCAACTGGCTCAACAAGGGCTGGATCTGGTGAGTGAGGGCAGCATCTACCCGCTCTTGAGCCGCCTGCAACACTACGGCTACATCGAGGGCTACCTCGTGGTATCGCGTGATGGCCCCAAGCGTAAGTATTATCGTCTCCTTCCGGCAGGAGCCAAACAACTGGAGCAATGGCAGGCCGAGTGGGAGGCATTTGCTCAGGCGGTCAAGCACATTCTGAAAGGAGCACCTTCTGATGCACAGAGCTGACCAGCACACACAACAGCAGATCACTGATCTTGTGAACGCCTGTGCGGGCTACTGGGAACTCCGAGGCATTACGCGCGAGAGAATCAATGAGATGCAACTCGAACTGGAGCAGCACTTACAGCAAGCGATCACTGATGGCAAATCCCTGGAGGCGGTGCTTGGTCCCAATCCCCTGGCCTTCGCTGAGGCCTGGGCGCGAGAAATGCATCCGCGTTTCTGGAGGGGAGGTGCCATTGTCCTTCATGGGCTGGTCTACGCTCTAAGCATTTTAAGTACAACTGCCCTCATTGAACAGTTACTTTCCCATTCTCCAGCGTTTACATTCACCATGTTCGCAGCGTATCTGCTCATCGGCAGTGGTCTGTTTGCTCTGCTGCTCCGGTTGGGCGGCTTCCTCTCTCCACGCGTCAGAACTCGCCAGAGGCGAGAGGCGCTGCTGCTCGCCGGTATCGTGCTGGCTGTGCTGGCCCTACGCCTGGCCGGGTTGACAGTGAACTGGAGCAGGGCACTCCTCTCCTGGAGTTGGCCCATGACCGTCTTGTTACTCGCCCTGGCTGCTTTGCTGTTCTCCCTGGATTGCTGGCAGACCTCACACCAGGAGCCTCCCTCCTCAGCTGCAATCAGCGTGCCGACGGTGCGCTACGTGACCATGTTCGTCGGCAGCGTGGCGACGTTCGATGTGATGATGTTCGTCGGCAGTGTGGCAGTGTTTAACTTCTGTCGGTTAGCGCTCCGGCTGGTTTGAGTGGAAGAGAGCAAATGATGGAAAACATCCCTGTCATGCTGGCCTTCCTGATCAATTGGGGTTGGCTACGAATCGGCCCGTATATACACATCAACATCGACCCGGAGATCCTGCACATCGGTCCGCTGGCCCTGCACTGGTATGGCTTGATGTATGTCGTGGCGATTGTCATAGGTCTGTGGTTGATCCGCGGGTACACCGCGCGCAAGGGCATCACAGAAGAGCAGGTCTACCGCATGCTTTGGTGGTGTGTGGTGGCTGGGCTCCTGGGCGGACGCCTCTATTTCGTGATCCAGCAGCCAGACCTGGTATCGGATTACCTGCTCAAGCCCCAGCATATCCTGGCCACCTGGGAAGGTGGCATGGCCTTCTTTGGCGCCATCTTCCTGATCGTGCCCGTGCTGTTCTGGCGGGCCATCAGAGAACGACTCAATCCGCTGGTCGTGCTCGATGCCGGGGCGCTCTTCGCGGCCTGTGCCCAGCCGTTCGGGCGGATTGGCAATCTGATCAATGGCGATATCATCGGCTATCCGAGCCAGCTGCCTTGGTCCACGGTCTATGACAATGCGGCGAGCTGGGCCTGTCAGAATCCCAGTGCGGGCACCTGCCACGTGCCGGTGCAGCCTGCCGCTGGGTATGAATTGCTGCTCAATCTGGCGTTGATTGCCCTCTTGCTCGTGGTGGCACGACGCACTCGCCGGCCTGGCATGCTCCTGGTGACCTACCTGTTTGGCTACGCCGTCACCCAGTTTCTGGTCTTTTTCGCTCGCGCCAATCTAGTCGTGTCCCTTGGTCCCCTGGACCTTGGTCTCAAGCAGGCGCAGTGGACCTCGCTCATCGTCTTCCTCATCTTGATCCCACTCACGCTTTGGGTCAGGCACTGGCGCTATGCCAGCGTGATCCCGGCAGGCGAAGTCCCCGCAACCGTTGGGATTCCGCAAAAGAGCGAGCTGGAAGCGACACACGCCGAGAGGAACACTGCCTTTGAAGAGAGAGGTCGAAAGGAAAACGCCGATGTCACTCACCCTTCTTAGCCTCCTGGCAGTGTTTGGAGCAGGTCTCCTCTCTTTTCTCTCACCATGCGTCGTTGCCCTGGTGCCTGGCTACCTTGCCTATCTTTCGGGGATGAGCCTGGAAGAGGTCAAGAGCCGACCCTCCGTGCGGTGGCAGGTCAGTTTGCAAGCTCTTTGGTTTGTGTTGGGCTGCACCCTATTCTTGACGTTGTTGGGAGCGGCAGCAGCCTTACTTGGCAGTGCCTTGAGCGTGTACCAGCAGGTCCTGGAGCGCGTGGGCGGTCTGGTGCTCATCCTCCTGGGCATCGCCCTCACCGGACTGGTGCCGGTTCCATGGGTGTCTGGGGAGCACCGCGTGCAGTTTAAGCCGGGGCCGCCTGCCTGGTGGCGTTCAGGGCTCATCGGCATGACCTTCGGAGCAGGGTGGTCGGCCTGCGCTGGTCCGATCCTTGGCGCGGTCCTGGTTCTGACCGCCGTCAAATCGGTGATGCTGCTGCAAGGGATGATGGTGATGCTGCTCTTTGCGCTTGGTCAGGGGGTGCCGTTTTTGCTGGTCGGCCTCCTGGTGGATCGTGCCAGTCCATTCCTGCATCGCATTCGCCGCTCCACGGCGCTCCTCACGGGCATCGGAGGAGTCATCCTCATCCTGGTTGGCTTCTTTCTCCTGACTGGCCTGTTGAACACGGCTGGGTAGCCGTGTGAACTCGTTCCCAGGATGCTCTTCACCTTGCAGGGCATCGATGCCAGCCAGTTCCTCATTGATTGGGAACACCAGCAGGCGATCTGCCCCCAAGGACAGAGGAGTATCAGTTGGACTCCTGCCACGGATGTCCCATAAGCAAGAGGAGAAGCAGATAATTGGGTAGTGGCGAAAAATGAGAATGATAGAGCAGGCTCACGCACGCGCGAATAGTCACCAGCCATGCGTGCTCACAGACGTCCCATATCCGCAAAGCATTAAGAGGTTCTCGGTGGAATGTGCCCAATCGTCGAATGGAAGACATCGTTGGGGTCATACGTCCGCTTGAGTTCGAGCAGACGCTCATAGTTGGCCCCAAAGGTCAGCGGAACGCGCTCCTGCTCCCCCTCATCCAACAGATTGATATACCCCCCCTTCAAGGCATACGGCGCCAGTGCCTCTGAGCTCGCCCGCGCCCACTGCACATGCCTCTGGTCCTCTTCTGGCGACTGTGGTTCCCAGCCTGCGATGATTTCGACCATCAGATGATCCTGGCGCGGCGCAAAGGCGGTCTCGGACGCGGACACGCGACTGGCGGCCCCATGAAAGTGATGGATCGCGAGCGCAGAAAACGGGGAAGAAAACCGCTGCGCGGACTCGACGAGCGCCTCCATCGTCTCAGCACGGAGACCAGCGAGCGACCGGGTTTGGATGGCATAGTGACGGCCTTTAGGGAACAGGGCATCCATCGCGTGAACGAGCGTGTCATAGGTGATCGGTTGGATCTGATCGGTCAGAGGCGAGCCTGTGGCACGCAGTGGTGCAAGCACCCGCTCTCCTGCTTCCAGAGGACCACAATAGACGGGTGAGAGAAACAGGACCGTCATGCCATCTGGCATCTGGATGAACCCGTGCTGAATCGTCAATGCATCGGGAGCAGTGGTGATGAACTCGTCATAAGAGCGTAACACTGCTCTGGCTTGATCGAGAGGATAGAGCAGCAAGCCAGCCAACACCGTCGTGAGAGGATGAAGGCGATACTCCAGGGAGACCACCACCCCAAAGTTGCCTCCGCCACCGCGCAGTCCCCAAAAGAGGTCCGCGTGCTCCGTGGCGTTGGCCGTCACGAGCTGTCCCTCGGCTGTCACCACTTGCGCAGACAGCAGGGTATCGGCCACCAGACCATAACTACCCATGAGAGGACCATACCCTCCACCCAAAGTGAGTCCAGCCATCCCAACACTGGAGATCGTTCCAGTGGTCGTCGCAAGCCCATGCTCTCGTGATGCGCCAATGAGATCGCCTATCGTGGCTCCGCCTTGGGCATGGGCCGTGCGTGCTGCTGGATCGAGAGTGACGGCCCGCATCTGTGAACAATCGATCACGACGCCACCCTCACGCAGGGCTCGTCCCGCAAAATCATGCCCCCCACTGCGAACGGAGAGCTCAAGCCCATGCGAACGAGCCCAACGCACGGCGTGAATAACATCGTGCGTATTGGCACAGCGAACAAGTGCTGCTGGATGGGTGGTAACCCTCCCATTCCACAGGCGGCACACCTGCTCATAAGCAGCATCCTCAGGGACAATGAGATGAGCCGTGAGGAGCACTGCGAGATCCTTGAAAAAAGACTTGCGCTCTCTGGGATTCTTCTCAAGACTCATGTAATTCTCTCCTTGTTTTTGTGATTCTGCTTTGCAGAGATCATTATCGGCATAGAATGGATGATGCACCAGAGAAACGCATATCTCATCCCTTTCGTGTTGAAAGGGTGTTAGGTATGAGACGATCTTGTCTCGACTGCACTGCTGTTCTCCCATGAGTGTATCGTGGGACGGCTGAGAATGCGCCGTGAGAACTGATGAATATTGCCCGTTGGAGACAGGAAACGCTCCTGGGTTTGCCCCTCGGTTCTTAGGAGGCGGTGACAGCAGTCGTCTCACCGGTTTCGATCAAGGGGGATGAAACACGCTCACCTGCCGTTGCTGCATGATACCTGTGTGATAGCTCACATTCCCCTTAAGGGCGCGTCAACCATCAAAGCGTGTGGAGTTCGGCCTGCAGAATCCTGGGATGTACAGGCACGGTAAGCGATCGCCGAGAGGACGCCACCGGTGGCGTTGAAGAACAGGCTCTTGCGCCAGTGGGCGTCGCGTTGGCGCCACCAGTGGACCACCATCCCGGCCTGCGACAGCGTGAAGGCCAGGAAGACGCCGACGGCAAACAAGGGGATAGGGGGTCGGTCTGGCCGCCGAAGGCGACATAGATTACCGTCGCCGCGACCGAGAGGAGGATGATCCCGTTGCTGAAGGCGAGGCGATCACCCATGCGCAGAAAGAGCCAAACTTATGTTAAATTCGCATCTTAAGCTCTTCGGGTATACCGACCCGGCCCATAGGGACATCCTGGGCCATTTCTTTGAGCACTGCTTCTTCGCTCACCCCTTGCTGCACCCTTTCGTTGATGTGGTATATCTGGCGTAAACGGTCGGTGAGGATGCGTCCAGGGCAGACGTTGTTCACAGTGATGTTGTCGGAAGCCAGTTCAATCGATAACGTTTTTGCCAGGCCCACCACGCCCGAACGAATGGCATTGGAGAGGAGCAGCCCGTCGATTGGCTGCTTCACAGATGTGCTGACGATGGTGATGATGCGTCCGCTGCCTGTTTTGCGCATGTGTGGCAAGACCAGCCGCACCAGCCGCACCGTGCTGAGTAAATTCAGTTCAAAAGCAGCCTGCCATTGGGCATCGCCGAATGACGCAAAATTTCCCGCCGGTGGTCCTCCCGCATTGTTGACGAGGATATCTATGCGCCCAAACTCGCCTACAGTCGCAGCAACAATCGCCTCCACATCCTCCAATTTGGTCACATCTGTAGGGACAGCCAGCACCCGGCTCCTTGTAGCCTTCTGGATTTCCTGTGCTGTCTTCTCCAGCGCCTGTGAACCGCGTGCGCCAATTGTCACCCTGGCTCCTTCCGCGGCTAGCGCTGTAGCGCATGCACGTCCAAGTCCTTTGCTGGCTGCCATTACAAGCGCTACTTTATCCTGCAATCCCAGATCCATGTCGCTTCTCCCTATACAAAGGATCTTACCTCATTCTGCCTTCGCCGCCTGGCGTGCACGTTCAAGGTATTCCTCGCGTGGAGGACTGAAGGCATCGAGCACAAAACAGCCGTTTGGTCCACCCATAGCACGATGTGTGACACCGCCGGGGATGGTATAGGCATCACCAGGTTGCAGGTTGCGCTCGTCTCCCGCTATGTTCAGCGACATCGAGCCTTCGACCACGTAGCCAAGTTGTTCGTGGGGATGATGGTGGTCGGGCAAGATAGCACCTGGCGCAAGGTGCACGAAAGAGAACATGATACGACTCCCGGTAACGAAACGTGCTCTGATGCCTTCGACCAACGTCACTTCATTGATCGAGTCCACTGTATAGAAAGCCGGTTCGAAGGATGATCCCGTGGTGCTTGACCCGCTCATGCTAGCCTGCCCGGCTTGTGTGTTTGTGTTTGTGTTTGTGTCCATGATCCAGCCTTTCTGAGGAATTGCGGGGGTACGTTGCAATTGTACATTTGCAGAGGCATTATAGCATTGCTGAACCGTACTGGCAAGATTTCAGATGTTGCTCACCTGAAGTATTCCAAAGATATCCTCGCGCTTTCAAGTGAAGGCATTTGAGGATGATCGTGCTCGACAACCCCCCACAGGCCGTGAACTTGCGCAAAGGCACAAATCTGCCCCATATCCAGAATGCCCTTGCCAACTTCTGTCATCGAACGATCAGCGGCCATGTCTTTAAGGTGAACGAGGGCGACACGGTCCGCCAGTGCTTGAAGATACGAAACAGGATCGACACCTGCGTAGGCAGCCCAGTACACATCTAGCTCGATCTTTACGAGCGAGGGATCAGTAGCCTGAAGCAAGTAATCAAACAAATAGACGCCATCAACGCGTGTAAATTCAAAGTCGTGGTTGTGATAGGCAAAAGTGATACCGTGTTCCTGGCAGCGTTGCCCGATAGCATTCAGCCGGGGAGCAAGCGCCTGTATCCCCTCCAGCGTGCGCCACTCATTCGCCAGCCAGGGCAGCACTATAACGGAGCAGCCAATATCCTTGCAATAGCGAAGCGATGCGTCCAGCTGCGGATCCTGCAGCGCATCTAATCCAAGATGGGTACCGGCCACGCGCAGCCCCGTCTCAGCTAACAATGCCGACATCTCCTGCGCAGTCAGATTCCCATAGCCGGCAAATTCCACCCCAGCATAGCCAAGCTGCGCCACGCGCCGCAGTGTGCCAGCGAAATCACGACTGGTCTCATCTCGCACGGTATATAGCTCAAGAGCTACTTGCAGATTGTTCATAACGTAGACTCCTTTTTCAATCGCTTCGTTAGTGAGCCTGGCAGGGGCAAGCCCTGCCACTACGCTCCTGTGGGCACGCCCGCGACACGACGAGCGGAGTGGTGACCCTTGCGGTCGCCAGGTCTCCACGCCATGCAAACATCTGACGCCCACTTCTCCCATCCAATATAACACATGCAGAAGTCGGGACGCTCGTTGTGCCATAATATATATCAGGAATGTTAGCGCATTCAAATATATACTTTAAACACATTACAAGGAAGCTTTTGATCCACCTATGAACAGAAAAACCTCCATTGGTATCATCGGATGTGGCAACATCAGCTCTACGTATTTCAAAGCGGCTCGCCTCTTTGAAATTTTGCAGGTCGTCGCTTGCGCAGATCTCGATATGGAGCGAGCGCATCGACAGGCAGAGAAATACGGCGTTCCCAAAGTATGCACCGTAGAGGAGTTACTGGCCGATCCAGAAATTGAGATTGTCGTCAACCTCACCATCCCCAATGCACATGCCGAAATTGCCCTTAAAACGATTGCGGCAGGCAAAGCCGTCTACGGCGAAAAGCCCTTAGCGACCAGACGAGCAGATGGGAAAGCCATTCTAGAGGCCGCGCACGCTAAACAGGTACGTGTCGGCAACGCGCCTGATACCTTTCTGGGCGGTGGTTTTCAAACCTGCATCAAACTGATTAACGACGGGCAGATCGGAACGCCTGTTGCTGCTACGGCCTTCATGTTGAATCACGGGATGGAACGGTGGCATCCCGACCCGTACTTCTTCTATCAACCCGGCGCTGGCCCCATGCTTGACATTGGCCCCTATTATCTCACAGCGCTTATCGCCATGATGGGGCCAATCCGGCGTGTGACCGCCTCGATGCAGACGACCTTTCCTGAACGTACCGTGACCAGCGAGCCGAAATACGGGACCAAGATCCCCGTCAATACGCCCACACATATCGCGGGAATCATGGAATTTGCGAGCGGCGCTGTTGGCACGATGATCACCAGCTTCGATGTCTGGCATCATCGCTTACCTTTTATTGAAATCTACGGGACAGAAGGCACACTGAGTACACCCGATCCCAATCGCTTCGATGGCCCGGTCTACATTCGCCAGGCAAACGATCAGGCATGGCGCGAAGTTCCTCTCACGCATGGCTACACCAGCAATGCGCGTGGGCTTGGTATCGCCGATATGGCTCATGCGATGCATTCCGGCCGTTTGCATCGCGCCAATGGCGAAATGGCCTTTCATGTCCTCGACATCATAGAGTCCTTCATGCAGTCCGCGACAAAGGGAAGCCACATTACTCTAGCCAGTACATGCCTCCGTCCTGAACCATTGAATCCTGGTTCACATTCATGGGAAGAGGACCAGGCCGGATAAGAGTAACCTGGCCTTATGCGATATAATGATGGAAAATGCTACAGCTCCATGCTGTCGCTTTCGCTATAGCCCCCACGATAATGATATTTAACGATCAAGATCGGTCAGGTGATGTCACCCTGAGCGTAGCGAAGGGTCTGGCTCGATGGGCACAGAGATGCTTCCCCTTCGCTGCGCTCAGGGCTTCGGCTCATGCGCTCAGCATGACAGTCCCGGTTTTGGGTGTTACATTTCATAATCGTGGGAGTTGCTCTTTGCTTTAGAAAGGCAGGTACATGTGTCTCAAATTAAAGGACCAGCTCTGTTCTTAGCACAATTCGCACAGGATATCCCCCCCTATAACACGCTGGAAAACATCACACAATGGGCCAAAGACCTGGGCTTTA
>WNFD01012331.1_pt1 | contig 10314 bp, 10 predicted proteins | sample 5400491 | NCBI WGS metagenome assembly WNFD01 (sample SAMN13153343, study PRJNA577476) | soil metagenome | isolation source: 120 cm saprolite under Douglas fir tree site 2 hole 2 replicate 2 | place: USA:California | collected 2015-04-18 | reverse complement strand
GCCCGTCCGTCAAGCCACCAGACCCTCCCCCGTCACCCCCTTCACAGCCCGTCCGTCAGCCCACCAGACCCTCCCCCGTCACCCCTTCACAGTCCTTACCTCACCGCGTCGTAGCGCTGGCGGCACGGATCGCGGCCGCGATCGCGTCGAGCTGCGCTCGGGCGGGCGGCTTGTCATATGTCGACGGGAAGGTCAGGCCAAAGCCGTCCTTCGGATACCGCGGGATGACATGGACGTGAAAGTGCGGCACGTCCTGGAACGCGACCTCACCGTCCGCTACGAAAAGGTTCACGCCTTGCGCGCCGAGGGTCGCCCGCGCGACCGCCGCGAGATGGCGCGCGACTCGGAAACTGCGCATCGCGGCCGTCTCATCGAGGTCCGACATCAGGACGGCGTGCGCGCGCGGCACGACGAGCATGTGCCCATGGGTGATCGGCTGAACGTCCATGAAGGCGACGACGGTGTCGTCCTGGTGGATGAAGCTCGCCGGCGACTCGCCCCGGATGATCTCGCAGAACACGCACTGGTCGCTCAAAACGACCAGAAGCTTAATCGGCGGTTCAGCTGATGGCGCCTACTCTGGGTCGCTACGCGTCTCGACGGCCGCGGGCTCGGGCGCCGGTTCCATAGCTCCGTTGCCGGCCTCCGGAACGGGTTCCGACCCATTCGGGGACACCGCCGCCTCGCCGTCGAGCACTCCCTCGGGCGCCGGGCGCTGTCCCCGGCGGCGGCGGCGGGTGCGGCGGTCGCCGCGATGCGGCCGCGAGAGGCGCTGCACCTGGGAGCGGATGCCGACGCGTTGACAGGCCGTGACCACCGCGCCGACGCCGGCCACCAGGCCGTCCTCCTTGCAGTGCTCGAACAGCGGACCGAAGAGCTCCGGCGCGCCGCCGATGACTGTCTTGGAGTCGCCGACGATGACGAGCAACTTCTTCGCTCGCGAGATGGCCACGTTGACCCGGTTCGGGTCGTTGAGGAATCCGATCGCAGCCCGGTCGTTCGAACGCACGAGCGACAGGATCACGGCGTCCGACTCGCGACCCTCGAAAGCATCGACCGACTCGATGTCCTCGGGCGGCACGATGCCCTTCAACGAGCCCTGGAGGCGGTTGACCTGCGAGTTGTACATCGCGATCACCGCGAGCTTCGCCTTGCGCACGCGCCTGCGGATGATCGAGGTGATGTCCTTGCAAAGCGCGACCTCGAACTCGTTCGCGACCGAACGCTGGGCGTCGCGGTACTCGTCCTGGGCGCCGGTGTCCACCCACACCAACTCACGGTCGAACGGCCAGGGAAGGGGCATCCGCGGGTGCGGCGCCTCGTGGATGAGCTTGCCCTCGTAAAAGAGGTCCGAGACCACGCGTCCGATCGGCTCGCGCATCCGGTACTGACGCGGCAGCATGATCTTCGAACCGGCCGGCACCTTGTCCCAGATCCAGCCGTAGAAGCTGTCGTCCCGCACGACCTCATCCAGGGGCTGCTCGATCTTGAAGGTCGACGCCGCCTCCTCCATCACCGGCGGCAGCTGGTTCAGGTCGCCGATCATCACCCAGCGCTTGGCGAGCGGCATCAAGGCGAGCGCCTCGTTGGCGCGGACCTTGTTGGCCTCGTCGAGGATGAGCCAGTCGAACACCTTGAAGCGCAGCCGCGAATCGATGGTCAGGCGGTTGCATGTGCCGGCGACGAGGTTGTACGGCTCCAGGTCGTCGCTCTCCACGAGCGTCGGGCGGAGCCGGCGGGGCACCTTGCCCGGCTCGGCGATGCGCGCCTGCCGCACGTGCGAGAAACCGAGCAGCCGTTCCTGCCCGGTGTCGACCGCGTCGTTGGAGTGCGACGACATGAGGATCGACGCGTTGGGGTTGCGCCCCAGGATGCGACGGATCGACTCCACGATGGCGGTCGTCTTGCCGGTCCCGGGCGGTCCCTGGATGAGGTAGAGCTGACCGGGTCGCATGCCCATGACGCGTGACACCGCCTCCGCCTGCTCCTCGTTGGGGTCGGGCAGGTGGTGCGCCGCTGCGCCTCGAACATCTCCACGCTCGCGGTCGGGAGCACGATGCCTTCGTCGGGAAGCGGGTCGTAGCGCCGGAAGCTGACCCACAGGTTGGATCCCTGGATCCGGTCGAGCGACATGCCCCTGTACTCCGGGAAGCCGGCCGAGCGCACGGTGAGGGAGTCGATGCCGCGGTAGATCCGCCCATCCGCGTCGTCGACCAGGTGCAGGATCGCCCGGACGTACTCGCCTCCTCGCATGTCCTCCCCGCAGTTCGGGCAGTGGATGCCGTTGGAGGTGGGGACCTCGGTCTCGCACTTGGGGCACTCGATCCACTGCTCGGTCGCCTCGTAGCGGCGGACGGCCGCTTCGGCGAGCTTCTCCCGGTAGTCCCGGAGATGCTCGATGAAGCGCATGGTCGAATCGAGCAGAGAGTGGGTTTTCGCCTGCTCGCGCAGGGTGATCGCGGTGAAGCCCTCCAGGTCGCCGTCCCACTCCTTGACAACGTGGAGCTCCTGGAAGCGAAGTCGGAGACGGTTCTTCTCCATCTCGTAGGCGCCTTCCAGCTCCTGCCAGTCCGTGATCTCGAGGGCCAGGCCCATGGGCGTCCGGCCGAGCTTGCCGGTCAGCAGGGTCGTGCTCACCTGGCCGATGAACTCGAGCGGCTTCTCCGGCTTGACCACGATGTAGGTGCCGTCGATGAGCTTCTGCTCCTGGAGCACCTGGCGCAGCAGCTCGGCTCCGCCGTGGGCCTCCAGGGCCGTGACCTTGGCCGCCGCGGGCGTGCCCGGGCGGACGCGAATGCCAAGGCGACCTGCCTGGATCTCCTCCCCGGGGATCTCCGGGTTCCAGAGCGGCAGCACGTCGCCGGGAATGGGCGTGCTCATTCCAGGTGAGCCTTGAGTGTGTGTACGGAACGCGTGATCAGGATCAAGTCAGATTCAGAGGGGTCCCAGGCGGGACCAAGCACCCCAATGGGCAGGGCCTACGTTACCACACCCCCGTGATGGGTCAAGATTGAGCCGCCGTGTGGAAAAACCGGCTCAAACCGTACGACCTCCTCAGCAAGGACGAGGTCAACAAGATTCACGAGCAGGCGATGACCATCCTCGAGGAGATCGGCGTCGATTTTCTCCACGATGGGGCGCGGGAGCTGTTTCGCAAAGCGGGGATGCGGATCGAGGAAAACCGGGTCCGCTTCGAGCGGGCGTTCGTCATGGAACAGGTGGCCAGGACACCCGCGACGTTCGAGTACCAGGCCCGAAACAGCGCCCGGACGGTGACCCTGGGCGGCGACAACGTGGTGACCGCGCCGGTCTACGGCCCCCCGTTCGTCACCGACCTCGAGCGCGGACGGCGCGGGGCGACACTCGAGGACTTCAGCAATTTCGACAAGCTGTCCCAGGCGGTGGAGCAGATCCACTGCGCGGGGGGGACGACGGTTGAGCCGGAGGATCTGCCGCTAGGGTCGCGGCACCTCGACATGGTTTATTCCCACATCCGCTGGACGGACAAACCTTTCATGGGCAGCGTCATCTCGGCAGAGAACGCGAGGGACACGATCGAGATGGCGTCGATCGTCTTCGGCGGCCGCGAGAACATCGAAAAGACGCCCGCCGTGCTCAGCCTGATCAACGTCAACAGCCCGCTTCGCTATGACGACCGCATGCTCGGCGCGCTGATGGAGTATTCGGCGGCCCGTCAGCCCGTCATCGTCACGCCGTTCTTGATGGCGGGTGCGATGTCGCCCATGGGTCTCGCCGGCACCGTCGCCCAGCAGACCGCGGAGGCGCTGGCCGGGATCTCCCTCGTCCAGCTGATCCGGCCCGGCACTCCGAGCGTCTACGGCTCGTTTCTCACCAACACCGACATGCAGTCGGGCAGTCCCGCCTTCGGCACGCCGGAGTCGGCCATGGGAATCCTCGCCAGCGCGCAGATGGCGCGCCACTACAACCTTCCGTTCCGCGGCGGCGGAGCGATGACGTCGTCGAAGGCGCCGGATGCGCAGGCGGCCTACGAGTCGATGATGTGCATGTGGCCGACGATCCTCGGCCGCGTCAACTTCGTCCTCCACGCCGCGGGCTGGCTGGAGAGCGCGCTGCTCGCGTCCTATGAGAAATACATCATCGACGTCGAGCAGCTGAGGATGTTCGAGTGGATCCTCGGCCACGGGCTGCCTGTCGACGAGGAGGGCCTGGCGATGGACGCACTGCGCGAGGTGGGTCCCGGCGGCCACTTCCTCGGCGCCGAGCACACGCTGCGCAACTACCGGACAGGCTTCTACCGGCCGTGGATCTCCTCGACCGAGAACTACGATCGCTGGCAGCGATTCGGCTCTCGCACGGCCGACGTCGTCGCGGCCGAGCGATGGAAGCAGGTGCTCGCCGAGTACCCCGACCCCGGGATCGACCCCGCGGTCGACGAGCAGCTCAAAGAGTTCATCGCCAGGCGCAAGAAGGAGCTCGGCGACGCCTGACCTGCTCGACGCAATCGCGTCGGATCGCCCTGCGCCGGCGAGCGGTTCTGCCGCTGCATCCGTGGTCGCGACAGCTGCGGCGCTGCTTCTGAAAGTCGCGCTGCGGTCCGTGAAGCAGTGGAGTGACGCCGCGGCCGCCTACGAGCGCGCGCAGGCCATTCGGCGGCGAGCGGAGGAGCTGATCGAGCTCGACTCGATCGCTTTTCTCGAATTCCTCGAGGCGACCCGCGCGGGCGGCAACGTCGAGAGGGCGCGGGAGAAGACCATCGACATTCCGATGGAGATCGCGACCCTGGCCGCCGAGGTGGTGGAGCTCGCGCACGTGATGGAGAGCCACGGCAACCCGAACCTGAAGGCTGATGCCGCAGCCGCGGCGATCCTGGCTCAGGCCGCCGCGACGACGGCCGCGATGCTGGTCACCGTCAACGTGACTAGCGGGTCAGCTGGCCGGCCAGGCGCTCCAGGCCCCCAAGGTGGTCCCGGTCGTGCTCCAGCGCGATCTCGAGATACCGATCGACCGTCACCTCGCCGTACCTCTCGTGGCGGCCGGCAAGCCCGGTCCTCTGCTCGGCGTCAAGGGTCCTGACGAAGCCGATCAAGAGAGTCCGTGTCGCGGTCCACTCATCCAGCGCGTCGTCGAGCTGAATCCCGCTGAAGTCGCTGTCGTCGTTGGTGAAGAAGTCAAACTCCGGGCCCTCGCCCGCGGCGATGGCGCGGATCCTCGGCACGTAGCAGTCTCGTTCCGTCGCCGCAAGATGCGCCGCGATGTCGCGCAGGTTCCACGCGCCCACCCGAGCCGACGAATCGTCGGCCGCAAGCCTCAGCATCACAATGACCAGCTGCTGGCTGTTGATGAGCCGCTCGAGGATGTCGTCGCTCATGCCGGGTTCATCAATCGCGACCGCGGGTTTGCGGAAGTCAGCTCGTCGACGAGCGCGGCGCACACCTCTTCCGGCGAGCCTTCGCGCTCTTCCTGTGGACCCCACTGCCAGCCGTCGAGGTAGGCGTCCATGTCGGTCGCGCCGTCCTTCATCGCGTAGGCGTCGATCGCGGCCTGAAAGTAGTCAGGCAGCATTCGCTTGACCTCGACGTCGCCCTCCCACGCCTTGACCTGCGAAGGGATGTGCTTCCAATACATGACCTGGTATTGGCTCCTCCCCATTTATGGGGAGGTGTCGGCGAAGCCGACGGAGGGGCTGGGTGTCTCCACCAGTTCAGCCAGCCGCTCTTCGAGCTCTCCCAACCCGACGTCTTCGATCTCGAGCGGAAGACCGAGATAGGCCGCGATGTCCCCCGCCTTCTCCGCCAGGCGTGGGTCAGGCACCTGGCGAAGATAGAGCACCGCCTCGTAGTTGCCGAACAGCATCGCCTTCAGATCCGGATAGCGGTCGAGCCCGAGCCCCTTCACCACGGCCCGGTCGAAGTTGCGCACCAGCCAGTCGGTCAGAAAGAACGTGCCAGGCCTCTTGTCGGCGATGTCGCCGAACCGGGCCTCGCCCGCGAACATCTCGTAGCAGTGAGGTCCGCGCAGCCGCGCCGCGCCAACCTCTTCCAGAAGGGAGTCGAGCTGCCCGTTCATCCCACACTCCCCATATACGACGACGAGCTTTGTGTATCGCGGACGAAGGGCGTACAGCTTCTGGCGCAGCTCGTCGAGGATCCGCGAGGGATACAGGTGAAGCAGCGCGGACACGCCGTAGATGTCGACGTCCCAGCCTCGCCGGTCGACGATGTCCTTCACCTCGCGGCCGAGCGCTCCGCAGATGACCAGGGCGGTGGCGCTCATGTGACGGGCGCCAGCTGGGGGAAGCCGAGGACGGACACGAACGCGTCGTTGAAGTCCGAGCGTCCCGAAAGCTCGACGTACTCGATGCGCGAAGGCAGCTCGAACGCGACCTGGCGTTCGCGGTACGACAGCAGCGCGATCTTCGCCCCCTCTCCCGCCGAGTTGCCCACGGCGATGATGCGGTCCACGTCGACGGGCGGGACCAGGCCGATGACCTTCGCGCTCTCGGGGTTGAGGTAGGAGCCGAAAGAGCCGCCAAGCAGCACCTGGTCGAGGTCCTCGGGTCCGACGCCGAGGATGTCCATCAACACCTTGATCCCGGTGGCGATCGAGCCCTTGGCGAACTGGAGCTCGCGAATGTCGCGCTGCGTGAGGTAGACCCCGTCGGCGAGCAGGAAGGCGCGCATGCCATCGATATCGATCAGGCGGTCGCGCAGGGGATGGTCGGGCACGTCGTCACGCAACCTCAACCGGCCCGAATGGTCGAGCAGCCCCGCGAGGAGGAGCTGCGCCACCGCGTCGACCAGGCCCGAGCCGCAGATGCCCTGCGCGGGGATGTCGCCGCCGATGACCTGGAGCTCGACCGTGTCGGTGATCTGCACGCCTTCGATGGCGCCGGCCGTCGCCCGCATCCCGCACTTGATCTGGCTGCCCTCGAAGGCCGGGCCGGCGGGAGCCGCGGTCGCCAGGGCGCGCTGGGCGCTGCCGAGCACGATCTCGCCGTTGGTCCCGACGTCGACGAACACGCGAAGCCGGTCCTCGCGCACGACGCCGGTCGCCAGCACCCCCGCCACGATGTCGGCCCCGACGTAGGCGCCGAGCGCGGGCAGCGTCTGCACGTAGCCGTGCGGGTGGATGTGGAGGCCGACCTCGCGCGCCTCCACGTTCAGCTGGTCTATGAACGCCGGCGTGAACGGCGACATCGACAGGGGCGTCGGGTCCACGCCGAGGAGCAGGTGCAGCATGGTCACGTTGCCGACCACCACAGCCTCATACGTCTGCCGCGGCGAGACCCCGGTCTCCCTGTAGAGGTCGTCGAGGACGGAGTTCATCGTGGCGACGACCGCGTCCTGCAGCTCGCGGATTGCCTCCGGGCCGTTCATGCCGTGGCTTATGCGCGAGATGACGTCAGCGCCGAACGGGGCCTGGCCGTTGAGCGTCGACAGCACGGAGGCGGCCATCCCCGTGCGCAGGTTCATCAGTGTGCCGACAAGCGTCGTCGTGCCCACGTCGAACGCGACCCCAAAGCAGTCATCCGTCGTGTTACCAGGCTCGACCGCCACCAGGTGCTCGCCGGCGAGGACCGCGGTGACCCGGAATCCCGCCTCGCGGAAAGCCGCCGGCAGCGTGCGCAGCACGGCGACGTCCGCCACCATGTCGTGCCCTTCCTCCGTCAGCGCGTCCTTGAGCCGCGCGAGGTCGCTGCGCTGGTCGTCCATTGAAGGCTCGGCGAGCTCGAAGTAGACCTTGCGCACGTTGGGGTCGAGGATGACCAGCCGGCCGAGGCCCATGGTCGCGGCCTTGGGGACGCGCAGCAGCTGCGGCACCTCGCAGGTCATGTCCTCGGAGACGTGCGCCTGGCAGGACAGCCGCCATCCCTCCTCGATTTCCGAGGGCCGCAGCTGGCGGTGGTCCGCGGTCTCGGGGTCGGCGCGTCCTTTGATCACGCGCACCTTGCACTTGCCGCACGTGCCGCGGCCGCCGCACGTGGAGTCGATGGGCAGGCCGATCCAGTGGGCGGCGCTGAAAAGGGTCGTGCCCGGCGGCACGCGCGTCGTGCGCTCGTAAGGCAGATAGGTCACCTCGAGCTTGCGCTGGATCAAGTCATCACCCCACGAACTCCGAGGGAGTTCGCGGGGACCCCGATTTCGGAAGTGCGCCCTGCGCGCGCCCGGCTGCGGCCTGGTCGGCGCGAAAGCTGGCGATCCACCGCATCGCGTACTCGTCGTGGCCGAGCAGCAGGTCGCCGGCCAGCACCGCGCGCCGCACCTGCGGCTCGAGCGGGTTGGTGATCGCGCACGTCAGCCCGGCATGCATGGCGAGGGGAAGAAACGCCGCGTTCAGGATTGGGCGGTCGGGCAGGCCGAAGGAGACATTCGATGCCCCGCAGGTCATGTTGTTGCCAAGCTCGTCGCGGATGAGCCGCATCGTCTCGAGCGTGATCAGGCCACACGTCGGATCGGCGGCCACCGTCATCGCGATGGGGTCGATGATCACGTCGTGCTGGGGGATGCCGTGGTCCGCCGCGCGCTGGATGATCCGGCGGGCCAGGGCCAGCCGCTCTTCCGGCACCATGGTGATCCCGGTCTCGTCGTTCGCCATGCCGATCACGGCCGCGCCGTGCTTCTTGACGAGGGGCAGGATCCGCTCGAGGCGGTCCTCTTCGGCGGTCACCGAGTTGACGAGCGCCTTGCCCTCATATGCGGAGAGCCCGGCCTCGAGCGCCTCGATGATCGACGAGTCGATGCAGATGGGCAGGTCGGTGACGTCCATCACGGCTTTGATCGCGGCGACCAGCAGGGCGGGCTCGTCGATCGCCGGGATGCCTGCGTTCACGTCGAGCATGTGCGCGCCGGCGGCGGCCTGGGCCTTCGCGTCTGAGCGCACGCGGTCCATCACGCCGACCTTCATCTCGGCGGCGAGCACCTTCCGCCCCGTCGGGTTGATCCGCTCGCCGATGACGACGAAAGGCTGATCGCCTGAGATGACGACCTCGCGACCGCGCGAGGAGAGGCGGGTTTCCAAAGCTCAGCCCTTGCGGAGCGTCTCGTCGATCTTCATCACGGCCTGCTCGAGCGCCTGCGCGCCGGGCGAACTGCCACTTCGATCGCCGACCAGCTCTTTGGCCATTCGCGTCGCCATCGACGCGTCAGGCGCGTAGCTGTCCGCGCCCACGTGCTTGGCGTATTCCTGGGTCACGGGCGCTCCCCCGACGGCGACATGGACCTTGTCGCGCAATCCCGCCTTGGTCAGCGCCTCGATGTTCACCTTGAACATCGGCATCGTCGTGGTCAGGAACGCGGAAAAGCCGACGACGTCGGGCTCGTGCTGCAGCACCGCCTCGACGAACTTCTCGGGTGGGGTGTTGACGCCGAGGTCGTACACCTCGAAGCCCGCGCCCTCGAGCATGATCACGCACAGGTTCTTGCCGATGTCGTGGATGTCGCCCTTCACGGTGCCGATGACGTACCGGCCGACCGGCTTGGCGCCCGTCTCGGCGATCAACGGCCGCAGGATGACCAGCGCCCCCTGCATCGCTCGCGCCGCGATGAGCATCTCGGGGACGAAGAAGTCGCCTTTCTCGAAACGGCGCCCGACTTCCTCGAGGGAGGGGATCAGCGCCTTGAAAAGGATGTCCATCGGGTCCATCCCGAGCTTGAGCCCCTCCTCGGTGAGGGCTTTCACCTCGGGCGCGTGCCCGTTCAGGGTGTGGTCGAACAGCTCCGCGCGGATCTCGTCTTCGCGGCTCACCTGGTGCGCATCCTACTGCGATGAATTGTTGCGCACAACGATAATGTTGCGCAATGAGCAACGAAGTCCCGAGAGACCCGGGGGTGCGCTCGGTCGAGCGGGCGATCGGCATCCTCGACCTCCTGGCCCAGGGCGACTGGCGGACCGGGGCTGAGGTCGCCCGCGGCCTGCACGTCCACCGCTCCACCGCGCTCCGGCTGCTCGCGACCCTGGAGCGCCATGCCATGGTCGAGCGCGACCAGCGCACCGCCCGCTACCGGCTCGGCCGCCGGCTGCCGCAGCTGGCGAGCGTCGTCACAGGGGAGTTCGACCTGCGCTACGTGGCGCGGCCGGTTTGCGAGCAGCTGGCGGGCGCGACCGGCGAGACCGCCACGTTCGAGCTCCTGATCGGCGACGACATCGTGCCGATCGAGCAGGCGACCGCGTCGAACTCGGTCGTCACGATCAACTGGCTCGGCCGCCGCTACCCGGTCCACTGCACGGCGAGCGGCAAGGCCATCCTCGCCTTCGGTCCGGCAGCCGTGCGCGAGCGGCTGCTGTCCCGACCGCTGGAGCAGGTCACCCCGCGGTCGATCACGGACCGCGCCG
>WNFD01011285.1_pt1 | contig 10315 bp, 10 predicted proteins | sample 5400491 | NCBI WGS metagenome assembly WNFD01 (sample SAMN13153343, study PRJNA577476) | soil metagenome | isolation source: 120 cm saprolite under Douglas fir tree site 2 hole 2 replicate 2 | place: USA:California | collected 2015-04-18 | reverse complement strand
TGGGGCCACTATCCGTGGCGGCGCCGCGGAAGTGGTACGCCCGTATGTACGAGAGGGACTACGACGATCGCGGTAATCCATTGCGGGACAACCGCGTGACCTGCATGGTTAGCCTCCCGCGGAGCGGACGGCGATGGCTGAGCCCATCGGGTTAACGGAGGTGGTGTGGTCGGACGTGGCAACGATGGCGTCGGCCAGGCCGGTCGCGGCGTTGGAGGACAGTGCGAGCGCGCTCATCTCGATGGCGGCGTTGGAGATCCCGGAGACGGCGCTGGACACCTGCGTCACGTTGGTCATGCCGCTGGGCGCGGTGAAGGTGGCCACCGAGCCGTTGGTGCCGTTGCGGACCGCGGCGAAGTCCAGCAGCAGCGCGTCCTGCTGCACCGGGGTGATGGAGGGGATCTCGACGTTGGGGAAGGCGACGCCGCTGTTGGCATCCGCCGTCGGGGTGACATCCTCCGGTGTGGTGTTGTCGGCGCCCTGGATGGCCGCGGACACGGCGGCAAACCGCCCGGAGGTATGGCTGATCGTGAGGCTGTTCGGGTCGCCGGGCTGCATGACCCGGCGCAGCACACCACTGAGCGAACTGGTGGAGCTGGCCGACCGGAACTGCGGCACCGCCTGGACCCAGCCGGCAGGAACGGTGACCGAGCCGCCCGAGCTGGTCAGCTCGTAGCCGGCGTAAACGACGTCGCCGGGCTGCCACCCGGCCGGCATCGGGATGGTGGACGACGACTCGCTCGCTGTGCTGGCGTACGTGGCGCTGCTGCGGACGGACGCCTGCGCGCCGGGCGATGTCGATGTGGGACTTGGTGACGGGCTGGCAGAAGGGCTCGGCGAGGGACTTGGGGTCGGGGTGGGAGACGGCGACGCCGTCGATCCGGACTGGGTCAGCGAGAACGAGTCCGTGTAGCTGCCGCCGGAGCCGCGGACGAACTGCGCGGACATCTGGGTGGCCGAGACGGTGACCTTGAGGAACCCGTAGGTGGCGTTGTTGTTGGAGCCCATGTACGTCTGGAAGTACGGCGCCCAGGCCAGCGTCGGGTCCTGGGAGTTTATCGAGATCCCGCCGCTGCCCACGGTCGCGATGACGGTGCCGTTCCCCGCGGTGTAGCCGGACGCGGGATTAGCGTCGGCGACGCAGGCAGGGTTGAAGCTCGTGCTCGAGACCCAGGAACAACCGGGGCTGTACGCGAGCTGCTTGCTCCGCGAGTAGGCGTGGTCGTGGGCCTGGAGATCGAGGTCGACCTTCTTGGAGATGAGCAGGTTCATCAGGTCGTCGCTGACGAAGCAGGAGTGGTTCACCAGCGACAGGCAGTACTCGTGCATGCCCACCACGACCCACGGGATCCCCGCCACCCGGGCGCCGTCGATCGCGTTCGCCGTCCAGTTGTAGTGGGAGGTGAGCTGCTTGTACGACCAGTTGCTGCCGTCGGCGTTCAGGTCGAGGCCCGGTGAGATCATGATGAACCGCACCAGCGGAGCAGCGGGCGGGTAATCCGCGTAGTACTCCTCGCCGTAGGTGCCGTGCACGCCGCCGATCTGGTCAGGCAGGCACGCCGCGAAGTTGCCGATGAATCCGTCGGGACCATCGTTGTCCTCGTGGTTGCCTGCGACCACCGCGTTGAGCACGCCGGAGGTGTTGCCGTTCGCCCCGAGATCGCCCGCCGCCGCGAAGGAGAACGTGCTGTCCGCCCGGGCACGGCCGCCGGGCCCGATGGCCGCGGCGGCGGCCGCCAGGCAGGCGAGCGCGGCCACGGTCAGCAGGATCACGAAGCGCCTCATCGCCCGCACCGCCACATCACCGGGTGCCGGCCGCCCTTGGCGTCCGCCAGATAGCCCGCCGCCGATCGTGCCGAGGCGCCGATCACCACGGTCTGCTCCATGCCGACCCGCCCGCCGAGCAGCTCTGGTTGCCCCGCCCGCACCCAGCGCACGGCCTGCGCGACCACACCGCCGCCGGCCACGGGCACCTGCGCCGTGCCCACCACGACGCCGCCCGGCAGAACCGCGGTGGCCTGTGCCGTGCGGCTCCCCGGTGGCAGGCCGAGGTCGGTGATCCGCCCGGCCGCGTCCCATTCCACCGGGTGGTCCGTGCCGTCCACGGCCACCGCGTCACCCACTGCCAGGCCGCGGGGGCCGAACGCGCGAACGGCGGCGTACCCGCCGCCCAGGCCCGGCAGCGCGCGGGGCCTGCCGGCGCGGTCCCAGATCACGGGGCGGAAGCGGGCGCCCTCGGAGACCCCGCCCACCCGGCCGTGGCCGTCGACCGCGAACGCGTTGCCGCCCTGATCGCCGGGCAGCGGGGCAAGCTTCTGCGGCGGGCTGGCCGCCGACCGCCACACGGCCGGCTGCTCGTTTTCGGTCCCTCCGGGCGTGCCGCCGCCCTCGTCCGGCAGCCCCTCGGTGGTGTCGAGTGCGCCGGCGATGACGCCACGGTTGCTGATGGCGGCGGGGTTGGCGGTCAGGCTCGGAAGCCCCCGCAGCCGTATGATCCGGTGCCGTGTCCAGGCCCAGCCGATGGTATTTTCCCCGGACGAGCTGTTGCCGACGACATCTCCGCGGGTGTTGAACCCGGTGGGCACGCTGTTGACCAGGCCAGTCCCGATCCGGTCTGGTTTGCCGCTCCCCCACATGACCGGTTCGGGAACCCCCGCCGCGTTGTTCGCGATGCCGACGGCGTCGCCATTCGTCGCCACCGCGGTGACGTTGCCGTACCTGCCGCCGAGCGTGCTGAGCCACCGGATGACGCAGGCCGCGGTCGTGGGCGCAGCGGACGGCCCGGCCCCGAGGCGGGCCGGGCCGGAGGAGGCCGGGGTGGGCGCGGCCGCGGTGGAAGCCGCCAGGGTGGACGCGCCGAATGCCAGCAGCGGGACGGTCACGCCGACGGCGAGTGCGGCCACCCAGAAGGGACTTCGCACTCGCCGGAGTGGATTCGGTGGCCTGGTCATCACATTCCCCCCGAATGCCCTAAGGACAGCCCCGGTCTACGATGCCGGTTTTACCCTTTGATTGTGCACCGCCAGTCGTCCCTTTACAAACCCCGCCGAGGTCACGGCGAGCCCGGCAACCAGCGCAGCGGCCCGGCCGAGCGGCGCTGCGCGTACGTCGGCCACGGCATCCCGCAGCGCCCGGGCGATCGCCCGGGGAAGCGTCCGGGCCACGTATCCCCGTTCGTCCGCGAGCGCGGACGACTCCCCGGCGAGCGCGGCCACGTGCGCCTTCGAAAGCCCTTCGGCCCAGCACCGGCGGATCAGGTAGCGCCAGGTGGCCCGCTGCACGGGCACGTGGTGGTGCACCCGGGCGGCGGGCTCGAACCGGATCTGGCCGCCGGGGAACCGGCGCGTCATGCGGATGCACGTCTCGGTCTCCTCGCAGCCGAGCGGCACGGTGCCGATCCGGCCGATGCCCTCGCGGAAACCGCCGATCCTGTGCAGTTCCTCGGCGCGGAAGGACATGTTCGCGCCCAGCATGTTGCGGACCGGCCCGGGGTCGGTCCTGGCCCCGGAGTAGGTACAGCCCACCACCCAGTCGAACTCAGCCGGGAACCACGAGGGCCTCCCCCCGGCCCAGTAGGGGATGATCGCACCGCCGACGCCGAGCACGGGGTACCCGTCCGCGGCCTCGTAGGCCCGGGCCAGGCGGGCGATCCAGTCCGGTTCGGGGATCGCATCATCATCGAGGAAGGCGACGACGGGGGTGCCGACGAGCGCGACACCGCTGTTGCGCGCCCCCGACAGGCCGCGCTGCCCATCGTTGGGCACGACGGTGAGCTGCGGATGGTCTGCGCGCAGCGCACCGAGAAGCTGCGGATTGTGGTCCACCACGACGATGACCGCGCCCGCCGGCTGCACCTGGTGCTTCAGCGCCTCCAGCCCGCGCTCCAGCAGCGGGCGGCGGCCGGAGTCATAGGTGCACACAACCACGGAGACATCCCCCGCCGCGACGGTACCAGGAATCTCGGTCATCAGTCCGCGGCCTCCAGTGCTGCCTGCTCGATGGGCTGGGTGGCGGCAAACCAGCGGGCGACCTCGCGGCGCTGCCGCAGCCGGTTGCGAAGCAGCACCTTCAGCACCCGCCACCCGTCCCTGAGCGGGTGCAGGCTGGAGACTCCTGACCGGCGGTTGAGCTCGTAGCTCGGCACCTCCGCGACGGCCAGCTTCGCGGTCACGGCGTGCACGCAGATCTCGGTCTCGATCTCGAACCCGTTGGAGTGCAGGTGGAGCCGGTCCAGCGCTGTCCGGCGCAGCGCGATGTACCCGTAGCACAGATCGCTCCAGCTGGTCCGGTACAGCGCGTTGGCGAGCCGGACGAACACCCGGTTGCCCAGCCGGCGGATGAAGGTCAGGTCCTCCGAACCGCCCCCGCACGAGTGGCGCGACCCCTTCACGAGGTCGAACCCGCGGGAGATCAGCGCGACAAAGGTGTCGATCTCCAGCGGATCCATGCTTCCGTCAGCGTCGAGCATGACGATGACGTCGCACGTGGCCGCGGCAAAACCGGCCCGCAGGGCCGCGCCCTTCCCCTGCGGCCGCTGCCGGATGAAGGTCGCGCGCGGGCACAAGGCCCGCACGAGATCCTCGGTCCCGTCCGCCGATTCGCCGTCGACGACGATGACCTCGTCCACGGTGGCGAGCTGGGGCAGCAGCCACCGTAGGTTCTCAGCCTCGTTGCGCGCCGGGATGACGACAGAGATGCTGGTTCGCCACACCGAGGAAGGCAGTGGGTACTGGATCTTGGCCAGCCCGGCCGCGTAGCTCGCGGCGCCCGGCATGTCCAGCATCGCGGCCGGGGACGGCGATTCCGGCAGGGCAGGCCAGTGTTCTTCCTCCATGAGTGTCATCGTCTGGGTCCCGCCGGCCAGGGACCATCAGCACATGACGGGGCGCGCCTACGATCAACGTCGGATGGCGAGGTCAGTCATTTGACGCACCCGCCTACGAACCGTCCGCTGCGTCCGGCGGTTTACCGCGCCGCCGGGGGCGCTCGGGCACGGCAGGCGGGCCCTAGCCCGGGGAGGTGAGCACCGGGCGGGTGAGCGACGGCCGGAACAGCGCCGTCATCGGCGGCGTGCAGCGGCAGGCCGCCCAGCCCAGGCGCGGCAGGCCCCAGCTATCCTCGATCGTGCGCAGGATCGAGTATCCGTCGTAGGGCAGCGCCGAGCGCAGGCCGGGACGGACGATCGACCCGGCCAGGATCGTCGGGATGTTCCCCCCGGCGGCCTTCGAGCAGCAGCCCCGATTGGTATTCCCCTCGTCCCAGGTGATGATCACCAGCCCGCGCGGGCCCACCGCCTCGAGCAGCGGTGGGACCAGCCGGGACAAGAACGTGTCCCCGGCCTTGGTGGCGCAGTTGTGCATGTCGTTGCACAGGTCAGGGGTGATCCAGGCGAACCGGGGCAGCGCCTGGTGAGCCTCATCGACGCCGAGCTGGGTCAACGGCACGACGTTTCTGCAGCGCGCGGGAATGTGGGCGATGTCGTCATACAACATGAATGGATCGTGACGCCGACGGTACAGCCCGGCCTTCTGCCCCTGGAAGCAGGGGGTGGGCATCCCCTGCATGTAAGCCTTCCAGGAGATGCCGGCCGCATCGAGCTCGTCCACCAGGTTGCGGGCGCTCACCGAGCAGCCTGAGCATGAGTCGGTGAAGCCAAACGTCAACCCCGACGTCAGCGCGAGGTAGTTGGGCAGCGATGGATGCGTGGTGCCGTAGAAGGCGCGGGGCTGGGCATAGCGGTGAGCCAGCGCGGTCAGGTAGGGGGCGTCCGGGCTGCCGATGACCTGGCCGCACTCGCGGTTCTCCATAATGATCACCACGATGTGGGACAGGGCCGGCGGCCGCCGGTGGGCGATGATCGACGCCTCCGACGCGCGCGCGGCAATCGAGGCCGGCAGGAGTTGCTGGCGGTCGGTGATGCAGGCTGGCGGCCGTGGGCTGGGGCGGTTCAGTACGACAGCGGTAACCGTAGCCGCGAGCCCCGCCGTCAGGAGGCCTGCGGCGACCAGTCCTATGCGCACGCGCATGGAACCCCCGTGGGATGACCCGTGGCCGTCACGGGAAGCTACCGGCTGGCAACACCTCTAAAAGTGGCCAGAGGGTGACTTTAGCAGAAGAACGAAACAACGCAACAGCAAGCCGTCGTGATCAGTTAAAGCCTAATTCAAAGGAACGTCGGTAAATGGTCACCACCCTTGCGGAGGTGCGCTGAGCGTCCGGCTGGGCAGGTGAGCCGGGCCATGAGGGGCCTGGAGGCAGGTCTGCAGCTGGATGCTCGGGCCACTGCTCACGCCGGATCGGCTCCCAGCACCGCCGGAAGTCCAGCGCGCCCTACTTACCCTGGGTCATGCCACACGCGACTACATCGCCAACACACGCCTCGCCCACGCCGCTTAGCCGACCCACTTGTAGTAGGCGACGTATTTGATCTGCATCGTGGACGACGAGTGCGGCGGCGGCCAGGCGAGCCCATCGGTCTGCGTCTCGTTTTGCAGGACCCACCGCATCGGCACGTCGGCCACGTTGCCAGCGATCGCGCCGATCAGCCTGCCGTCGCAGTAGAGCGATAGCCCGTGCGGGGTCCATTCGATGACGGTCGTGTGCCATCTGCGGTTGAACGCAGCGCCCGCGGGGAACCGTGGCCGGTGGCCGGCGTAGTGGACGAACCCCACGATCGGCGTGCCCCAGTCGGCCTCGGGGAAATCGATCTCGCGCGCGGTGCCGTCTGCCGGTTTCCTCACCGGCCACAGCATGTGTGCGCTCTTGTAGCCGGGCAGGGGATCGGCGACGCGGAAGGTCTCGACATACTTGCCGTACGTCCGGCCGATCGCTGCTTTGGGCAGCACCGCCGCCGAGTGGACGCTCCCGGCGCCGCGCCACAGCCGGATGTTCATCACGCCGTCCGCGATCCATACGGTCGTCGACGGCGAGTAGTAGCCGCCGACTTTCTCATCCCGCTCAGTCGCGGTGTCCGGCCAGCCCTCCGGGTAGGCCCACCACTGGCCTTGCAGCGCCTTCGGCAGGCCGGTGCAGGTGTAGGCGGAAGCCCCACAGCCGGAAAACGAGCCCAGCGGGGCGTCCACCGGGAAGTCGGTCGAGTAGACCAGCCGCCACGCTGTGGCAACTGCCGGGACTGCCGGGGTGGCAGCATGTTCAACTGCAACAGAACGCGGGGATGCGCAGGCCTGAAGTGCGGCCAACGGCACGACAGCCAGATAGCACCACAGCCTGCGCACGCAGCAACGGTAGCCGCCGCCTGCTCAGGCAGCAAACGGTAGCCGTGGCCAGTCAGTGGGCACCCGCAGGCGTTTGGTCACCGGCCCAGTCTTGAGGATCAGGACCCCAGGGGAATGCGCCCCGCCAGGCAAAGGTGGTTCTGCTACGGCACTAGCATGGTCCTCTACCATCTTGCGGAGGTTGGTTCAGGGGGCGACTGGCTTGTCTTCAAACTACTGCTGCCTTGCCCCGCCGGCGTTCACCTACTGCATCAGCACGGCGGAAAGGAACTGACATATGACCCGCCATGAAGGCGAAGCGCAATCGATTGCCCAGGGCGAGGGTCGGAAAACCATTGAGGGCGAGACGTCGGCAGAAGGCCACCTTGACGATAGGTCCTCGACGACGCCAGCCCCGCGCGATCCCTCTGACACGCTGCACGGGTGTCAGAGGATCTTGATTCTGGGCAGGACTGGCTCGGGCAAGACCACTCTCGCCCGAGAACTGGCAGCCGCTATTGGTGTACGGCACGTGGAGCTCGATGCGCTATATTTCGGGCCGAACTTCCGCACTGCGCCCTTGCCCGTGTTGCGGGGTCGTACGAGCGCTGCGATCGCCGGAGATCGCTGGGTAACCGATGGCAACAAGAGCGCGGTACGCGACTTGGTCTGGCCCCGAGCGGATACCGTGATTTGGCTCGACTATCCCTTGGTTGTGTGTTTGTGGAGGCTCGCGAGGCGGGCTCTATGGCGTACCTCCGTCATCAAAGCACAGGCGGCAGAGACAGACGGAAAGGCGGCACTTCCCAGACAATTTCTCTTGGCCGCGAAAGGAGTACTTACGGCGCTCCGATCACACAAGGGGCAGCATCGTGAATACCCCGAGATGTTCGCCAAGCAAGAAAATCAGCACCTCGCAGTTGTGCGCCTTCGATCCCCGCGTGCTACTCGCCGATGGCTGGCTCATGTAGCCAGGCCGAACTTGCCCAGCACTGGCTACTGACGGTTTCTTTGTGCCTGCGGCCATTTAGGATGTAGCCGCGATGGTCACCGCGGCGGTGATCGACGTGTCTTCGAAGCAGGCCACCGCACGAGGGCTGCGCGCCGAGACCGCAGCCAGTTCGCCCGGGCTAACCTCGATTCCCGGCGGGTGATCTGAGACCGCCCTGGTGCTGTCGGCCTCTGGTGCCGCAGGCTGTTTCGGCTGGTAGAAGGAACGCGGGCCGGCTGGCGGTGCCTCTCTTCAATCGATTGCCCGGAACTATCTTGAAGTAGCTGGCCAGGCGGTTCTGGGTAGCCCGGACTCGGATCCGGGGCCCCAGCCAGGCTGGAGTCGCAGTTCGCACGGTTATCTCTGGTGTGTCGCCGTGCGCCATGCCATGGTTTTGCGTGATTATAGTCTTGTCATACTGAGTCATAGGTCATCAGGATCAGTTGAGATGAGAACAGGCGCGGGCTACTTCCTCCACCCGGCCGGGTCCTCCCAGCGCCGCTATGAGGCGCTGCGGCGGGTGCGCGCGCTGCTGGACCAGCTAGGGGCGCACCAGACCAGGATCGTGCTCACCGGCGACCTGGACGAGCACTCGATCGCGGCGCTGGCCGCCTGCCCGGTGGACGGCTACGGGGTGGGCACCGCCCTGGTCACCGGGTCCGGGGCGCCGACCGCCGCCCTCGTCTACAAGCTGGTGGCCCGGGCCCAGGACGCCACCGGCGAGCTGCGCCCGGTGGCCAAGCGCTCGGTGGGCAAGCCGAGCCGCGGTGGGCGCAAATGGGCGGTCCGGCACTGCGGCCAGGAGGGGACCGCCGAAGCCGAGGTGATCAGCCTGGCCGCACCGCTGCCGTCCCGGCCGGACCGCCCGCTGCTGCAGCAGCTGGTGCGCGAGGGCGAGGTGGTGGGCGCCGAGCCGCTGGCGAAGGCCCGGGAGCGGCACCAGGCCGCGCTGGCCGAACTGCCGCCGCACGCGCTGCAGCTGTCCTGCGGGTACCCGGCGATCCCTACGCTGTTCGAGCCGAACGGCGGCTAGCGCCGGCCCCCCTTGAACCCGCGGCGCCTCCCCGCCCGGCGCCTCCTGGCCCGGTACGGAAGGCGCTCCGGTAGGCGGCCGGGGTGGTGCCCCGCCATGCCCGGAAGTGGTGACGCAGCGTCACGGCGTTGCCGAACCCGGCCCGTTCGGCGACCTGGTCCACGCTCTCCTCGGTGTCCTCGAGCAGCCGCTGGGCCAGCAGGATCCGCTGCCCGGTCAGCCAGCGCAGCGGGGTGGTACGGGTCTCCTGCACGAACCGCCGGGCGAACGTGCGCGGCGACATGTGCGCCAGCGCGGCCAGTTCGGCGACGGTGACCTGCTGCTCGAGATGCCGTTCCAGCCAGCCGGTCAGCTCCGCCAGGGTGCCGGCCGGCTCGGCTGGCAGCGGCCGGTCCACGAACTGCGCCTGGCCGCCGTCCCGGTGCGGCGCCACCACCATCCGGCGGGCGATCTGGTTGGCCACCTTCGTACCCTGCTCCTTGCGCACCACATACAGGCAGGCGTCGATGCCGGCGGCGCTGCCCGCGCTGGTGATGACCGGGCCGGCGTCCACGTAGAGCACGTCCGGATCGACGCTGGCCGACGGGCAGTACCGGGCCAGGTCCGCCGCGTGCATCCAGTGCGTGGTGCACCGCCTGCGATCCAGCAGGCCCGCCGCGGCCAGCACGAACGCGCCGGTGCACACGCTGAGCACCTGCGCTCCCCGCGCCTGCGCGGCACACAGCGCGTCCAGCAGCGGCGCGGGAAATTCATCCGGCACACCCTCGCGCAGCTGTGCGTCTATCGCGCACACGACCACCAGGTCCGCCGCTCGGAGTCTTTCGATGCCATACGCACCTGCCAGGGTGAGCCCGTGTTCCGACCGCAGCGGGCCGTCTTCCCCGGCGACCACCGCGAAGTCGTAGCCGGGCAGGCCGTCGTCCGTGCGGTTCACGCCGAAGACCTCACAGACCACCCCGAACTCGAACGAAGGGAACCGGTCGAGCACGACGAGAGCCACGTTCTGGAGCATGCGGCCATCATGCCCCACCCAGTGGCAGGATGTCATCTATCCATGGCATTACTGCCACTTCCAGT
>WNFD01009388.1_pt1 | contig 10315 bp, 8 predicted proteins | sample 5400491 | NCBI WGS metagenome assembly WNFD01 (sample SAMN13153343, study PRJNA577476) | soil metagenome | isolation source: 120 cm saprolite under Douglas fir tree site 2 hole 2 replicate 2 | place: USA:California | collected 2015-04-18 | reverse complement strand
GGGCGCGGGATTGGAACTGGTCTCTCGGATCTCGACGCTGGCCTGCGTATTCGCTATGAAATCAGACGGAAGCTGGCGCCCTATATTGGTTTTGTTTACTCGGGAAAGTTTGGCGAGACTGCAGCATTTTCACGGCGAGCAAGAACACCTGTGGCCGAACCGCGCTTCGTCTTCGGACTCCGAGTCTGGTATTAAAAGCTCAAGCAACGGCTTGGAATCAATTTGCGTCCACTTTCAAGGTTGCGATCACTCTTTTTTTGAAAGGCTACATCGCCACTAGGAAGAATACGTTTTGTGATTCAAGTTGCGAGTGAATCTTTACCGGGGATGAAAAACGCCTCTGCCTTGACGCTATCCTTTTGCCAGCCGCGCCGCTTCAAAATGCCTTTTGTATTTTCAATCATTGTTGGATGGCCGCAGAGATACGCGTTTGTGTTTTCGCCGGTAAGTCCCCAGAGGTCCGCGTACTTGCGGACTACATCATCCACTCGACCAGTTTCACCGTTCCAGGATTCGTCCTCCCACGGACGGCTCACAATGGGGACATAGGTAAGCCAGGTAAATTCCGCAGCCAACTTACCCAAATCCTCCCGATACCCCAATTCCCACGAGCGGCTGGCGCCATCGATCAGGAATAGTTTGTGCTCGCCCTTGAATTTCCCTTCTTTCCACTGCTGTTGAAGTGATCGCGCATAGCTGACGAATGGAGCGGCGCCGGTCACTGTCGCAAGCAGAAGATGATTCGTGCGATTTCTGTTTGTATCGAGCGTGAACCGTCCCCTAGCCACTTTCCGCAAGGTGAATTCGTCGCCAACCCGATCCGGGTATAGCCGCGGGGTGACGTCGCCATGAGGGACCAGTTCGATGAAAAATTCCAGAAATTTCTCGTGTGGGGCGGAAACGATTGAATATGCGCGCTCGTAGTGTTTTTCAGGAGTGACCACTCCCAACGTAGCGTACTGTCCAGGTTCGTAACTATATTCCCCACCAGGATCCACGCGGATCACCCACAGATCGTCTGAAATATCGCGCCGTTCAACGATTCGGGCAGAGTAAAACTTGTCACCGGCAGGGGGTACCGGAATATTGTGAAGTTGCTGCGTCGCTTTCATATTCTCCTCCTTATTTGTCAGAACGAATGGCATCTCCCGCAAAGCTCAATGAAGCTAAATTGAGTTCCATTCGATCTGTTCCGGTCAAAGCTTGCGAGATTGTGGCGGCCTTGATACGGGTTGGAGTTGCCGCCATCAATGGTGGTGCAGTTGGCTTCCCCACGGAAGAGGATCGCAGGGGGAACAAAGATGACGAAGATACGAATACGCTGGGCCAATCGAAGACTTCCACATCAACCATTTCACCGCGACGTAGCCCGGCGGCCGATTCACCCGTTTTTTCGTGGACCGTAACGATGGCGTTCGCATCTGCAGCGGTGCGCACCAGTGCAGAACACTGATTCGCAAGTGCCTTCACGATGAAGCCTTCCGCTTTGCAATGAACACGAGCAAGAACGAAATGGGGGCGGCCGGGACGTGCGTGCAGCTCCGTGTCGAGCCGGGCATGCAGTCTCGGCAATTCGGTAACCCGGCGACCCGAGAGGCGTGCAAGCGTCGGCCCCACCAGCTTGTGGAAGCACACAAAAGCGGCCGCGGGATTGCCCGGAAGGACACACACCGGCATGCCATCCCATGTGGCGAAGCCGAATGGCCTGCCCGGTCGCATCTGTACTTGGCTAAATCGAAATTCGGCGCCTAAACCGGTAAGTACGCTCTTGACAAAATCACGCTCTCCCGCCGAAGCGCCGCCGGTGGTGATCAGTAGGTCCGCGCCGCGTTGCGCCCGCTGGAGGATCGCCGCGAGTGAGGCGCGATCATCCAGAGCGACGCCTTCATAACGAGGTTCTCCACCGGCGGCGAGGACCAGCGCAGAAAGCGCGACGGCATTGCTGTTGCGCACCTGGCCGCGCGCCGGCGTGGCCGCCACATCAACGAGCTCGTTGCCAGTGCAAACGATGACGACTCGCGGACGCCGGAATGCGCACACTGAGTGTTTGCCAGCGAAAGCCAGGAGTGCCAGCTTCCCTGGAATCAAGACTTCGCCTGCGGCGACGAGTTCATCGCCCCGGCGAAAGTCTTCGCCAGGAGGAAACACAGAATCGCCCGGTGCCACGGGCGCGAAAAAGCGTATTGAGGCGCCAAGTTGCTCTGTGCGTTCGTGTGGAATCACAGCATCGGCGCCGCGCGGAATGGGTGCGCCGGTCGTGATGGTCAGGGCGGTTCCGGGCGCGAGAGTCGATTCGCCTTTTTCAGCGAACACCTGCCCGGCCACGGGAAGCTCAATCGGATTCCCTTGTATTGCTAAGGTACATTCACTTGCCCGCACCGCGTAGCCATCCATCGCCGAGCGCGGAAACGGCACGGCATCTTCATCAGCAACTACTCTTGCCGCCGTGACCCGTCCGAGCGCATGGTCAAGCGAGACGTTCTCCGCTGGCAGCGGCTGCACAGCGGAGAGAATTGTACTAAGGGCCTTATCGAAATTGATCGCATCCATCACAATCCTCCGGAACGCTGTGCAAGTTGCGCGTGCAGTCGTAGAATCGCTGGGTAGTCGTGAAGCGCTATCGCCAAGTCGCCGGCTTCATTCTTGCAGGGGGCGCCAGCTCGCGTATGGGCCGCGATAAGGGGCTTCTCGATTTTGGCGGCGTCCCACTGATCCTCCATACAGCCCGCTTGCTTGAGTCACTCGTCGCCGAGGTCAATGTTGTCGGGTCTCCAAGCCGATACGAGTCGCTCGGATTGCACGTAATCTCGGACATGGACCACGCGCAACCTCTCAATGGGCCGGATATACTTGGGATTGGGCCTCTGGCCGGAATCGCCACCGCTCTGGCTGCGACCCATGCGCCCTGGAACTTGATCGTCGCCTGCGACCTGCCGTACCTTTCGGCAAAATGGCTCGACTGGCTGCTTTCGTGTGCGCTCCGGTCGCGCGGGGAGGTCGTCATTCCACGAACAGAGCGCGGGATCGAGCCGCTGGCCGCTGTGTACCGCCGCGAATGTCGTGCGCCGATTGCTGCCGCGCTGGCGCGGGGCGTGCGAAAAGTTTCCGACGCTATCGCGAAACTTCGCGTCGAACTTGTCTACCCGCGCGAGTGGCGCCGGATCGAGCCGAGCGAGCTGATCTTGAAAAACATGAACGCGCCCGGAGATTATGAAGAGGCGCGAAACTGGTGGACTGCTGAACGTCTGAGTAGAAACGCCCATGTCAGGAAGCCCCAGCTAGAGCCGGAGGCGAAACGGCTATCCGTTCCTCGCCGGCGTAAATGACGAAGCGCTGTCCGCGCAGGAAACCAACCAGCGTCAAACCCAGTTCGCGTGCCAGTTGTACAGCGAGACTCGACGGCGCGGACACCGACGCCAGGAGCGGAATGCCGGCGGTGATCGATTTCTGAACGATCTCGAATCCGCCACGACCGCTTACCAGCAGCACATGATCACTCAGAGGCAAGCGCCCACCGAGCAAGGCCCAACCGATCGCTTTGTCCACGGCATTGTGTCTGCCGATGTCTTCGCGTAAGACGAGCAATTCGCCAGTCGGGCCGAAAAGCGTAGCAGCATGCAGTCCGCCGGTTCGGCCAAAGACATCTTGCGCCGCGCGCAATCTTGGAGGCAACTTGCAGAGCATTTCAGGATCGAACAGCGTAGCAGCCTCGGGACGGCGCAGCCCTCGACGCCTGAGTTGCGTAATGGAAGCCTTCCCGCACGCGCCGCAGGCCGACCCTGCGGAAAATCTTCGGGCCGCGCTATTCTCCGCGAGTCGCACACTGGGATCGAGCGTTACTCGCACAAGATTTGTCTCTGGGGAGTTGTCGCCCGGCATCCGCAGCGCAACTAAGTCCTCTCGCCGGGAGATGATGCCCTCGGTAAACAGAAAGCCGGCTACGAGTTCCTCATCGTCTCCCGGCGTGCGAAGAGTGACGCCCAGGGAGTAACGTCCCGCGCGCATCTCCAGCGGCTCTTCTGCTGCTAGGTAGTCCTCAACACGCGCGACCTTGCCGTCCTCCCACTGGGTCACTTGCGTGAGTTCGATGCTGCGGTTTTTTTGAGCCATTGGATAAATCTCGTCGTACCTGTGCGATCAACCGCCACGTGTGTGCATCTCGAAGTGGGGATCGCACTGAAGTGCGTCCAGAGGGACGAACGCGGTCCGTCCGTGATTGGCCTTGCGCTGCTCCGCGCCGCGATCCGTACGGACGCGCCACGCGCTCCCCACGAGATCGGCGATTCGTCCGGCAATCTCATCCGGCGTAGCAGCGCTGCGTAATACGCGGCGCAGATCCGTGCCCGCCATCGCGTAGAGGCAGCGGTACCAAATCCCGTCGGCCGTCAATCGGCTGCGATCACAGCGACCACAGAACGGCGCGGTGGTCGAGGCGATGATGCCGAAGACCGTGCCGTCGGACAAAAGGAAACGAGACGCTGGCGCGGAACTATCGCTAGCGACCGCCGTGATCTGGCCATAGCGTCGCTCCAGATTGGCCAGCATTTCCGCTCGCGAAACGATTTTCTCCAAGGTCCAATGGGTCGCGCCGGGCACGTCCATATATTCGATGAATCGCACTTCCGCATCGTTGGTGCGCCCAAACTCAATCAGGTCAATCAGCTCGTCATCATTGACGCCCCGGATAATCACTGCGTCGATCTTGGTCCCCGAAAATCCTGCGCGGCGCGCGGCGGCGATTCCATCGAGGACTTTCGCATGATCGTCGCGACGGGTGATGGCCAGGAAGCGTTCCGGCCGCAGCGTGTCGAGACTGACGGTGACTCGATGAAGACCTGCGCGACGCAACGCTCCGGCTTGCCCGGCGAGCAGGATTCCGTTCGTCGTGAGAGCGAGATCTTCGATCAAGGGATTCGCCGCCAGCAAACTCACCAGATGATCGAGGTCCCGACGAAGAAGCGGCTCCCCGCCGGTCAATCGCACGCGCCGCACTCCGAGGGCTGTAAAGATGTCGACAAGCCGAACCAACTCCTCGAAGCTCAACAGATGGTCTTGCGGCAACCAGCGATAATGCTCTTCCGGCATGCAATACATGCACCGCAGATTGCAGCGGTCAGTTACCGAGAGGCGCAGGCTTGCAAGCGGCCGCCCGAGAGCATCTCGCGGCGCGAGCGATGGGGCTTGCGTTCGTGTAGTCCGAATTGGGACCACCTCTTCCATGCAAATTTTCCCAAATGACGCCAGCCGACGCTCTCAGTGCGCGGCTCGCGGATTTCCCGTTCCTGCGTTCTTGGCGTGCAGCGGCGACGGCATCTGCCCTGTGGATTCGATAAGGGCATCCCGCGGCGGAGATACCAGTACCGGAAGCACAGCTGAGATCAGCATCGCGCCGGCAATAATGTGCAACGCACCGTGGTACGTGCCACTAGCCTGGCGCATGTATGCGATCAGAAGCGGTCCGAATGCGCTGGCGAATCCCCACGCGGTCAGCATGAGGCCATAAATCGGGCCAACGTTCTTAGCACCGAAGTAGTCGGCCGCGAACGCAGGCATGGTCCCGAATCCGCCTCCGTAACAGAGCAAGATGATGAAGGCGACCGCAGTAAGTATGCCCGCAGAAGAAATGCCTGGCAGGAACCAGAAGAGCAGCGCCTGCACCAAGAACATCACGAAGAAAGTCGCTTTGCGTGTGATGACGTCGGAAGCCCAAGCCCAAAACACTCGCCCCAGTGCGTTGCCGAGGCTTACCGCGCCGACCATGCCCGCAGCCACGACCGCACTCACACGCGCCAGTTCCTGGAAGAGCGGCGCTTCCTGCGAAATCACCGAAATGCCCGCGGAAGTATTCAAAAAAAGGAGGAGCCAGAGTGCCCACCACTGCCAGGTCCCCAAGGCTTCCCCAAGCGTGTAGTCTCGCCTAGCCCTCTGTGAAACTTGCGAAGCAGTTGGGTTCCATCCTTCGGGCTTCCAGCCTTCCGGAGGATTCTGCATGAAAGAACCCGAAATAACCGTGACGATCAAGAACGCGATGCCAAGATAGGCGAATGTGTGAAGCACGCCAACGGTTTGAATCAGCCGCGTCGCCACGGGCGCGGTGATCAAAGCCCCGGCGCCGAAGCCGCCGACTGCGATGCCGGTAATCAATCCTCTACGGTCCGGGAACCACTTGACGAGCACAGCGACAGGCACGATGTAGCTGAAGCCCAAACCAATTCCGCCGATCACTCCATAGCTCAGATACAACCACCACAGACCATGGTCGGAGAAGCTGGCTAGGAAGACTCCTACTCCATAGAGGACGCCACCGGTCAGTGCGACGATGCGCGGGCCACGACGATTCAGCCAGAGGCCACCGAAGAAGGCTGATACACCCAGCACGAAGATGCTGATGGTAAACGTTAACGTGACTTCTGGAATGCTCCATCCGAATTGCCGTGCAAGCGGGATCCGAAAGACGCTCCAGGCGTAGACCGCGCCCAATGCAATTTGCAAAAAAATCCCGGCCGTTGCGATCACCCAACGATTCATGCTTCGCATATATCCTCCGCCAACGCATTCATTTTTCCGACTGAGAGTGCGCTTCCGAGAAAAAATCTTTTCCCCACGCTTCGAGTAAGCTGTTCACAGCGACGAGCCCGCGCCGCAAATCCTTACTGCGAAACTTATTCAGAATCGCCAGGAAGCCGGGAGGCTCTTTCCCCTGCGTCCTCGCCTGCTGCATCGCCTCGGGCAGTGCCAGGGCAAAACCGTCGAACAGGTCGGGATCGATTTCTCCGAGCGTCTTCCCCAGGACGACGAGATTACGGATCGCGCGCACCGACTCGGGTGCCTGCGCCGCCTCTACAGCGGTCTCCAACACCTTGCCGCCAGCCCCCAACAGCCCACGCAGTAGCTCGAGTACTCCCTGGTCGTGCAGTCCCTGCAGCACTTCGTACCCGGCGAGTAATGCCTCGGCGTGCTCGAGCGGTGCTCTGTCCAATCGAGAGCGCAGCTCTTCGCGCGGATCGCGCGTTGGTAACTGTAAAGGCATTGGCTTGGCCATTGGTCTCGCTCCTTCTTCTCTATTTTTGCCGGATTTGGACGAGCTGACTTCCCGGCAGGCGGTAGTCCGAACGTTTCCATTTCCGCTCGACCTCGACGCCGCTTTGCGGTGTGGGATGCCCGAAGCGAGGGTTCGCGCGCGGGAGAGGACTTTCACCGATCTCGGGCAAAATCTCCATGTGAACACTGGTTTCCTTGTAGGCTGGCGTGTGAGTCGCCGGATCAGTGTGGCTGCTGGTCAGGCGATTCACGGGACTTTCAGTTGAGTTCATAGGCATATAGAGTTCCCGCCCGCTGACACGGTCCGTCACCAACGCGCGAACGCGAACCTGCCCGTAGCGCGAAATGAGCAACAGCCATGTGCCGCTCTGCACGCCGCGTTCGCGAGCGAGTTCCGGCGAAATTTCCACGAAAGTATCCGGTGTCTTCTCGTGGATGCCTTTCACGCGGTAGGTCATGTTGCCCTCGTGGAAATGCTCGAGCAGGCGTCCGTTGTTCAGATGCAGATCGAACTGCGCGTTGGGTTTTTCCACGGGTCCCGACCATGACAGCGGGAACAGACGCGCCTTGCCGTCCGGAAAGTTAAATTCCTTGGTGTAAAGCAACGGCTGATCGGTTCCGTCTGCGGCAACAGGCCATTGCAGGGACTGGTAGCCCTCGAGGCGTTCGTAGTTCACGCCCGCGACCATCGGCGTGACAGAGGCCATTTCGCTCATGATCTCCGAGGGATGTCCGTAATTCCAATTGGCGCCAAGACGGTTGGCGATATCCTGCGTAATCTTCCAATCGGGCCGGCTGCCCGGGAGGGGCTCGAAAACTTGATACAACCGCTGGATGCGCCGCTCGGTGCTCGTGAACGTGCCGTCCTTTTCCAGGCTGGGGCTGGCGGGCAGCACGACGTCGGCGAAACGGCAGGTGGCGCTGAAGAAAATATCCTGCACAACGAAAAAATCGAGCTTGGAGAACGCTGCCGAAACATGATTGGCGTTGGAATCCACAACGGCCATCTCTTCGCCGATGAGGTACAACGATTTCAGCTTGCCTTGATGGATCGCGTCGACCATCTCATGGTTATCGAGACCCTTCGTAGAGGGCAGCTTCACCTTCCACGCCGCCTCGAATCGTGCGCGAACTTCGGGATTATCTACCGATTGATAGCCCGGCAAATTGTTGGGCATCGCACCGCTGTCGCTGGCGCCTTGCACGTTGTTGTGTCCGCGGAGCGGATACGCGCCAGTGCCAGTCCGCATATAATTTCCGGTGACGAGAAGGAGATTTGAGATGGCTGTCGATGTGTCGGAGCCCTGGCTGTGCTGTGTTACTCCCATCGCCCAAAGCACGCAGACGCCGCTGGCTTCAGCAATCATGTGCGCGACTTTCTCCAGCGTTTCCACGGGAAGGCCGCAGGTCTGCGACGCAAACTCCATGGTAAAAGGCTCGAGTCTCTTCTTGTACTCCTCGAGTCCGTTGACCCATTGGCGAAGGAAGTCGTCGTGCGCAAGACCGTTTTCGAGCAGATAACGAGTGATCGCCGAGAGCCAGACGAGGTCCGTTCCCGGCTTGGGGTGCAGGAAGACGTCGGCGCGCCGCGCCATTTCGTGCTCGCGCAGATCGGCCACGATAAGTTTCTGGCCGTGAAGTTTGTGAGCGCGCTTCACGCGCGTGGCGAGCACAGGATGGCTCTCTGCCGTATTACTTCCGACGATCAGTACCAAGCCCGCGTTCTCGATGTCGTGAATGGAACCTGAATCTCCGCCGTAGCCGACGGTGCGAAACAGGCCCATAGTTGCGGGCGCCTGACAATAACGGGAGCAGTTATCGATGTTATTTGTGCCGACCACGGCGCGCGCCAGTTTTTGCATCAGGTAGCTCTCTTCGTTGGTGCATTTCGAGGAGGAAATGAAAGCCAGCGAGTCCGGGCCATGCTGCGCCTTGATCTCAGTGAATCTGCGCACCACCAGATCGAGAGCCTCGTCCCAACTGGCCTCGCGGAACTCGTCGCCCTCGCGAATCAGCGGTTTAGTCAGGCGATCCGGAGCGTTGACGTAGTCCCATCCGAACTTGCCTTTGACGCAGGTGGAGATTCCGTTCGCGGGGCCATCCGACGGCTCGACCTTCAGGATGTGGCGGTCCTTGGTCCAGATATTGAAGCTGCAGCCGACTCCGCAATACGTGCACACGGTCTTGGTGCGGCGGATGCGCGATTCGCGCATGGCGGATTCGATCTCGGAAACTCGCAGGATGGAACCGTATCCAGTCTCCGGTTCAACGCCCTTGCCGCAGGAAACGCAACTGGACTCGCCGATGGTCGATCCGCCGTCCCACAGCACGCGCGGATGCGGGTCGTCCCAATTGATGGAAAGCGTCTCGTTCACTTCGACGTTCTGACAGGCTTCCACGCAGCGGCCGCACAGGACGCATTGGTCGGGATCGTAACGATAGAAGGGATTTGTGTTGTCGACTTCGTACGGTTTGGTCTGGAACGGGATCTGCTGGTGCTCAATGGCTAGCAGCTTGGTAGTGTTGTGTACTGTGCAATTTCCATTGTTATTGTCGCAGACAGTGCAGTAGAGCATGTGGTTGCTGAGGATGCGGTCAAACGCCTCCTGGCGCGCAGCATGGGCCTTTGGCGAGACCATCGAGACGCTCATCCCTTCGGAGACGGCGGTGGCACATGCGCGGACAAGCTGGCCGTCGATCTCAACCAGACATGTGTCGCAGGTTTGAACTGGTCCGAGCTGCGGGTGATAACAGACTTGGGGCAGCTGCAGGCCCACGCGGTTGATCAGGTCGACTAACCGCTCGCCGGGGCGTGCTGCATGGCTCGAGCCGTCGATGACCACACCGACTTCCGGCGATTTTTCCGCCGGAGACATATTGTTTCGCTTTCCGTTTACAATCGTCGAGGTCTGCATAGCTATCATCCTCATCGTGTCCATTGTTAAGGGAGTATGTAGCGAAGGCCGAGGTACATCATATTGGTGTGCGCATTCTTGGGATTCCCAGGCGTGGAGAGAATCGACCACGGGCTCCGGACCAGGAATGAATATTGAGTGATGATTTGCAGCCGTCCGTAGTTCGCATTCGACCACAGCGTGGGGATCATGCCGACGGTGCCCTCTTGAACAGCCCGGTTTGACGTGTTCGCCGATCCAGGGAAACCGAACCCCACGCAAGTGAAACCGGAGACACCGTCGCACGAAGAAGTTGGCGTCGCGGCCAGGAATCCGTAATTGCGCTGGAAGTATGCGCCTCCGTAGTACCCGTAGAACAT
>WNFD01023037.1_pt1 | contig 10316 bp, 11 predicted proteins | sample 5400491 | NCBI WGS metagenome assembly WNFD01 (sample SAMN13153343, study PRJNA577476) | soil metagenome | isolation source: 120 cm saprolite under Douglas fir tree site 2 hole 2 replicate 2 | place: USA:California | collected 2015-04-18 | reverse complement strand
AGGAATCAAGCTCGATCCCAAAGCTGGATTTTCCGGAGCCTGTCTGCGCAGCGGCCAGACCGTCCGCTGTGATGACTCCGACACCGACGAGCGCGTCAATGCCCAGGCCTGCCGGACGTTGGGAACGCGCTCCATGATTGCCGTTCCGCTGTCCGCGAAAAAACGCGTTGCGGGACTAATCGAAGCCTTCTCCGCCGAACCTTTTGGCTTCAACGACAGCGATGTGCGCAGCCTGAATCTTCTCGGCGAACTGATTCTCGCCGCGATCCGTCCCGAAGAAGAGGACCGCCTGGAAATTTGTCCCCCTGGCCATCGCCCCGCTCCCCATAGCCCCGCCCGCCACGGTCAAAGCAAGCGCAGTCGCGGAGCCTGCCGTCGATACTCCAACATTTTCCGAGCCACGGCTGAACCCCAAACCGGTGCCGATGGAAGCGCCCGGATCGCAGCCTAAAGATTCACGCTCCGTCTCCACCATTCTCCTCACCGCCGCTCTGGTTCTCATCGTCCTCGGACTCGGCTGGGCCGTGGTCTGGAAGGCCAAGCACGTGGATCAGTCCATCAGCGCCAGTACCCGTCCGGTCCCTCCGGTCAACTCCACGAAAACAGACTTGGCAATCTTGGCGCCAGACCAATCGGTGCCCTCGCCCGAAGTGAAGGCCGGAGCGACGCCAGAAGTCACCGGCATCCGCCACTGGTCTTCTCAAAATTCCAGCACGGTTGTGGTTGATCTCCAGGACCAGGTGCAATATGAAGCCCACTCATTAGACAAGCCCAGCAGAATCTACTTCGACCTTCACGACACCAGGATGGCCGCGGGCCTGGTGAACCAAAGCATCGATGTAAATGATACTTTCCTGAAACGCGTCCGTATGGCACAGCCCACCGGCGGCGTGACCCGCGTCGTGCTGGAGACAAAGAACGATTCGGAGTTCTCCGTCAGCCTCGATCCCAATCCTTACCGGCTCACCATCGAAGTGCACAAGCCGGCAGCGACTGTGGGAGTAATCGCCAGCCCTGCAACCCTGTCCAAGCCATCTCCGGTCGTAACCGTGGCCCCGAAGAAAAAGACGAACGAATCCAAAGTAAATGAGTCAAGCCTGAACCCCGCCGACTTCCAGATTGTGCTCGACGCCGGTCACGGCGGGTGGGACCTCGGCACCGTGGGAAGGAAAGGCCTGCTGGAAAAAGATCTGGTGCTCGATATCGTGCAGCGCCTCGGAAAATTAATCGAGACCAAGCTGGGCGCCCAGGTCATCTACACCCGTCAGGACGATTCTTATCTCCCTCTGGAAAAGCGCGCCGAAATTGCCAATGTTGCGAAGGCCAATCTGTTCCTCTCCGTGCATGCGAATTACAGCGATCTGGCAACCGCGCGCGGAGTTGAAACCTACTACACCACCACTTACTCGTCCATCAAAGCCAGAGTCGAAGATGATCGCCCTTCGCTGAAAGACGTGAACTGGACGGGCGTTGACATCCGCGAAAAAGTGACCGATTCGCACCGTCTTGCCACCGACGTCCAGCAGTCCCTCTATGGCGGCCTTGCAGTCAGGAATCCCGACATCCGGAACCGCGGCGTAAAAGAGGCCCAGTACGTAGTCCTGACCGGGACCCAAATGCCCGCAGTGTTGGCAGAAGTCTCTTTCGTAAGCAGCCCCGCCGACGAAGATCAGTTACAAAGCTCAGCCTACCGCCAGCAAATTGCAGAAGCTCTTTACAAAGGCGTAGCCAAGTATCGCGAAGAAATCACCCACACCAAAGTAGCCAGCGCACAAAAATTAGTTCATCGCTGAGCGGTAGAGGAAGTCCACGGTTGACGAAGGCTGCGGACCTTCGAGGGATCATCATTTACAACTCGCGACCGTGCCGATGGTCAATGAGTGCAACCGATTTATCATTAAACGAGCATCTCGGGCCGCAGCTCGTCAGGATGCGTCTAGGCTCTGGAAGTCTCTGAAATGGCTCTAAGACATGCACTCGCGACTCTGGCCATTCTGCTTGGTCAATGCGAGAGTTTGGTCGCACAAGCTCACACAGCACCTATGCTGGAGATTCACGTCAATACGCCGAAGTGGGTGAGTGGGTGTCTCGACCTGACGGTAGAGCGGGTCAATACCTCCTTGCAGACCATTTACCTTCCGGAATGGGAAGGGGTGTACTTTTTGCTGTCCACAAGGCTGATCCATAACGATCCAAGCAAAAAGGATGAGGATGTCTGGCTGCCAATCTACGGCCTAAGCGATATTGTCACCTTCGACGCCCACCCCCTTGCAGCAGGTTCGAAGGCCACAGACCACTTCTGCTTGCCGGAAACATCCGCCGTTGTAAACCAACAGAAGAAAACTCGAAGGCAGGTTGTGGTTCGTGGTCACGCGAAGATTGTGGCAAGCTATTTCCCAACTGAGGAAGCTTGGAGAACAAACAAGGCGGAGCAGGAGAAACACTGGCCAACACTGTGGCGTTCACCCGCAGGATCGTTGGAAATACCTTTGCCGTGCTTGCCTCAATCTGAGTGCATTGCGGACTGCAAAACACCTCCTCCGATCACCGAAGGAGAAAGGGTCGAAATTCCCGACGTATTTGAGTTTCAAAAGGATTGGAATGAACGCGGTAAAACGTTGGCAGACACGCTGTATGGACAGTACTCAGCGTGCAAGAATTAAACCGCGCCAGAGACACAAATCACCTTGGCTGCTGATAAACAGGCAATTCACTCAGAATCCGGATTGGCGGAAGACAAATGCGGATAACCGGAACGATTGGATTACGGCGAATCAACTGAGTGTGACGAACCTCCCCCGCCCCGGCACAAACGGCCGATCCGCAATCTGCCCCTCAAACCGCTCCGCCCACCGTCCCGGTATCGCGCTCCCGCAATCCGGACAACACCCATTCGCCGTCAGCCGGTACTCCTCAATGAAATAACCATAACGATGAATGAGCAAGCCACCACAATTTCGGCAGCGTGTATTCTCCAGATCGCCGACTCTGCCCGGCAAGTTTCCGGCATAAATGTAGTGCAGCCCCGCGTTCTTTCCAATCTCCGCCGCGTGCATCAGATCTTCCGGCCTAGTGTCATCCGGGTCGGACATTTTGTAGTCTTTGTGGAACGCCGTCACATGCCACGGAATATCCGGTGAAACGCTCACCAGAAACTCCGCCAGCCTGCGCAACTCATCATCCGAATCATTGAATCCAGGAATCAGCAGGGTCACAATCTCCAGCCAGATGCCCATGTCATGCAGCCGGCGAATGGTGTCGAGGATCGGCCCCATGCGACCTCCCAGTTCATGATAGTGGCGGTCATCGAAGCTCTTCAGGTCAACCTTGTAGAGATCAACCCATGGCTGCAGATATTCCAGAACCTGCGGCGTACCGTTCCCGTTGGAAACGAATGCGGTCTTCAGCCCCGCCGCTTTCGCCTCTTTGAAAATCGCGATCGCCCATTCTGCGGTAATCAGTGGCTCGTTGTAGGTGCTGACCAGTAACTTCGCGCCCTGCCGCAGAGCATCGCGCACCAGCAACTCCGGCGACGCCTCGAGCGGCGGCGATACCGCATTCGGATCCCGCAATGCCTGCGACGTCACCCAGTTCTGGCAGTAACCGCAATGCAGGTCGCATCCCAACATGCCAAAGCTGTAAGCCAGCGCTCCCGGATAAGCATGAAAAAATGGCTTCTTCTCAATCGGATCGCATTGCACTCCGCCCACATAGCCCCAGGGAACGTAGAGCTTTCCGCCCTGGTTGTAGCGCACCTTGCACACCCCCGGCTGGCCCTCGGGGATCGGACAACAGTGCCCGCAGGCAAAGCAACGCACTCGATTGCGATCAATTTTCTCGTACAGATCGCCTTCGCGAACGTGCTGATTGAGGATTTCGCGCAGGGAGGACAAGGCGGATACCTCTTACTCCATTCTAGAACAGTGGCGTCCGTAGAAGAGCGCGGCCTACTGCGAAGATTCGGACGACGCCCGTCCGAGGTGATGAGTGTGCAGCCAGTTCTCGGCTTGCATGTGTTCCGCGTTGATCTGAGCTGGACTCAGGTAAGGAGCGCTCTCGGTGACGAAAAGACTGGCGTCTTTATATCCTCCAGCCTGGGCAAGCAGGGCCCAGAAATATGCCTTGCTATAGTCTTGCGGAACACCTCTTCCCGCCAGGAAAAACGCTGCCGTTTTCGCCTGTGCCTTGACGTTGCCCTGCTCGGCCGCCCGCAAAAACCACCGCATGGCTTCGCGATAGTCCTGTTTCACATCCACGCCACCGGCGTAGCGCATTCCCAATTGGTACTCCGCTGCTGCATGGCCCTCGCCAGCAAATTTTCTTAAGTCTTTGAGATCCGTCCCGACGTAATTCTCGTGCGATGCGCCGGCCTCCATAGGCGATGCCGATGCCACGCCCGAAGTCGTGGATCCCAGGTTAGGCATCCACGTTGCCATCCAGGGAGCAACCAGCCAGATCACTGCCGTAAGGCACACGGTCGCGGTAAGCAGTAAAAGTATTTTGCGGCTCAACGGTAGCGGCGGCCGGAAAAGCTCCGGGTTGTCGAATGAAGCCAGGGTCGCGCCTGCCGAGTTTGGCACTGAGTCACCGGACAGTGGGAAAGCAAGTACATCTGCGCGAGTGCGTTCGGCCTGGCGAACCGCGCGCTCAATTACTCCCGTCAGCCGCTCTAGAATAGTAATGTCATTTTCCCAAAACGCCGTGGGCTCGGGAGAGAACACCTCCAAAATCCCAATCACTTCATCTTTGCGCTTCACCGGGCACGCTACAATCGACCGGATTCCCAGCCCGCGACAGCTCGTGCGGTCCACCCGCGAATCGTATTCCGAATCGTCACACTTCATCGTCGCCGCGCTGCGCACGCATTGACCCGAAAACCCCGAACCGGTTTCCAGACGCGCCCCCATCTCCGGAGAATCGGTTCCCGCCCGCGCCCGGCAAACCATTTCCGCCGAGTTCAATTTGTTGATCAGCGCAATCGCCGTGCCGCTGGCCCAGGTCAGCGTCAGCGCCCGCTGCGCAATCAGATGCAGCGCCGGCTCCAGGTCCGGCCCGCACAGTTCCACTTCCTTCTCAATCTCAGCCCACTCCGTAACCAGCGAGGTGTATCCCGACGCGGCAGTTGGCTTGGCCTGCATCGGACGCCGGGCCACATCGTCTCTGTCGTCCGGAGCAATCGTTCCCGCCAGGCTCGCGGCGGCCCCAGCTTTGGCGTTGGCAACAAGCCACTCCTTTAATTGGTCTAGCGAGGCTGCCGCCACTTCCGGAAACCGAATCCCCGTTCTTCCCGACGGTTCAGACCACACCACGTGCCCAACCGTGCGAATCTGGACCCCGGTTTCCGAGAGATCTATCCCCAGCGGCAGCAACCGGTTTACCTTCATTTGCGCGGACGCCTGAATGCACATCCCGCTCTCGCTGATGTTGAGGATCTCGCTCAGTTCCAGGACCGCGCCCTGGGAACTTCCGCTCAGATTCGCGTAGGCAGGAGTGAACACCTTGTGCCGGCGGGCACGCCGACGCTCGCGGGAAATGCTGGGACTTTCCGGCGTGATATCCGCCGGCTTTGCTCCGGGATTGTCCATGAGGAAATTGCTTCCATCTTACCCCAGCCGCAAGCTTCATCACCGACTAAAGCGCACAAAAGCCTTAAGTAATAGTTACCGCGGGACAAGCAGCGGTCCGAGGCGTGGGATTCGGGCAATCGCCGCAACCATCATGCTGGAAAGCAGTTGCAGAGTGGCAGCGTCCTGGTGATTGAACGCATTCGGCGCCGCCGACAGCACCTCGAAAATTCCCAGCGTCCGGTGAAACTGTCGCAACGGCGCAGCCAGGATGGAGCGCGCCCCCAAGCGTCGGCAGCTTGCCAGATCTACATGCGGATGGTCTTCCGCATCATTGCAGAGTACGACTTCTCCCGTCCGCAGGCATTCCGCCGAGATTCCGGAATCGGTTTGCAGCCGCACTCCAAGATCCGGCGCCGTGCGTCCCGCGCGGGCGCGGCAGATCACTTCGTTTCCCTTGCGCAAGGCGATGGCTGCGCCCGTGGCCCCGGTCAACGCTTGCGCCCGCTCCGTAATCACTCCAATGGCAGGTTCCAGGTCAATTTGCTGGATTGAAACGTGGCCGTCGCTCCACTCTCCAGGTTCCGCCGTACCGCGCACGTGATGACGGGAAGGACAGCAGGCAGAGTATGCAGCAACTCCCGCACCAGCCGGTTGAGTTCAGCATCTTCAATCACCCGCGCCGATGGCTGTGCCCGCAGAGACCCGCCCAGGACACGCGACAAACCAAGAACGGCTTTACTTCCACAAGCCAGACAACACGGAGTTGAGTTGGCGCTGATAAGTTCGCATTGCACGCAAAAAATAGCAGTCTGCAACGAAAGAAAGTGGACCTGAGAACCCGATACTCGAGCGGACATCCGGCAATTTACCTCCGAACCAAAACGGACGACTCAAGGTAAAGGACGGAACGCCTGTGCAGAAAGTATCGCGGCTGGTTCGAGTGAAGCCTGGATCGTGTGATTGAATTCATTTCACGCAAAAGAATCGCACTGGTTACATGCAGTTTGGCCCGCGTACGACTTCAAGAATGGATGGATATGGAGAGTCCCAGTTGCCGTTACGGGGCGCCCGCCTCATTGGCCTTCCGCCTCGACAAATCGCACCTGAAAACGGAAGTGAACGTTCGCACCAGGCTCAGCGGGCGTCCCAATCAGGTTCGATGCCAGGCACGGGGATCAGCCGGCTTGAGCCGAGAGCAACGCCGCAGTCTGAGGAAGCTGGCGAATCTGGGCCGAGGGCTTGCCGCTCCGTTGGCGATGTTTAAGCCAGTCATTCGCCTCCAGTTGCGCGGCCAAGACCTGGCTTCGGGTCATGCGTGATGTCAGAATCGCGACACGGTACCTACCAGCTTGGTCGCCTCCGGACTGCGCCAGAATGGACCAGAAGTAGGCTTTGGTCAAATCTTGCCGAACGCCCCGCCCGGCCCAGTAGTATGCACCGAGAGTGGCCTGCGCAGCTATATGTCCCTGTTCGGCTGCCATGGAAAACCAGCGCGCCGCCTCCGCGTAATCCTGCTTGACATCTTCACCAGTAGCGAAGCGTGCGCCCACGGCAAACTGCGCGGCGGGATCGCCCTTTTGAGCCAGTCTGCGCAAACTGGCGAAGTCGAGGGCGTCGGTCACACTTGGTGTCAGCGACTCCGAAACAGCCACTGGCAAGGTTTGGGGATCCCGGTTCACCGGCTCAGAAACACCGATCGCGGTGCGGACGCTAGGCACAAGCAACGACGACGTCGCGATGACCAGGGCAGCAGCAGCCACCAGGATTCCTTTGCGAGATCGCGAGGCGGACGGTTTATCCCAGACAGTTGATTCTTCATCTGAAGGCTCTCTATCTGCGAACGGCCCACCCGCAGGTCGTCTCGATGAGGCTGGCCCTGTTGACGGTCGCCTCCTTGCAACCGAAGAGCCGACCGAATTACTCAGAACAATCGAAACGTCTTCCGCAAAGTGCTCGAACGCCGAGTCGGGAGAGCCCCTGAAAGCCAGCGCCGTTGGCGAGAACGTCTCTAGTAGTCCCGCGACGGCGCTCCCGGAGAGGATTGGTACGGCTACAATCGAACGGATGCCGAGGGCGCGGCAGGCTTCGCGATCCACACGCGGATCGACCTCCGAATCGTCACAACGCAGCAACTTTCGAGTGCGAACACACTCTCCCGAAAAACCTGATCCAATTTGAAGTCGGGCGCCAAGGTCAGGAGCGTCGGAGCCGGCACTCGCGACGCACATCATTTCTTCACCTCGAGAGATCGCAATCCCTGCACCGGTGGCTCCAGTAGAGGCGAGGGCTTGCTCGGCGATCGATTGCAGAAGTAGGCCGAGGTCAGTTCCCGCTACCGGCTCAACGTATTCCCGTATCGCGATCGGAGCGGCCATAGTCCCGGAGTCGCCCGAAAACACGCGTCTCGGGCTGAGCCAACCGTTAGGTTTCTTCTCTGCAGGTTTGGACCCCGTTCTTGTCTGTCTTGCACTTGCATTTTTTGGTGCCGGGCGTGCCGGGCGGGCTTATGCATCGCTTGTAATCGTCCAGTTCGTCGAGCAGGATGGCCGTGCCGATAACGGCCCCGGTGACGATGGCTACATTCTTTACAGAAATCCAGCGGGTTGCAGCCGGTGCAGCGCCTCCCCCCTACCGCTTTTTCTTGTGAGTGGTTTCCTGGCCCTCCTGGGTGGTCGAGGTTTCTTGTCCGTCACTCACAGCCACGTTTCCTTGAAGCGCCGCAACGACTACGGAATCCTCATTCTCGCCGACTTCGAATTTCGCTTGCTTCTGGCCCCCCGGAGTTGGCGCTATGGTCAGAGCGTCCGCTTTCGCGGTCATCCCCACGGAAGTCGTAATCGTCACGCCTCCTTCATCGACTTCTACCGCGTTACCTAGGAATTTCACCGACGCATTGGGATTGACGAAGACGGACGAGCCGCTGGCACTGATGTTGGCCACCGAGTGCGCATCGGTCTGCACCGAATCGCCCGAGAACAAAGTCGTGGTTTTACGGCTGCCAACACCGTTCACTTGCACCTTTCCGCTGGCTTGCAGCACCGCTCCGGGCGCGCCGAAACCGTCCGCACCCAAAGTGGCGCAAGCAAATGACAACACGGAAATCACACTCAGCAACTGCCGCGGCGAGCAGTTCATCCTGACGTCTCCTGGACTTTTGCCTATCATAGGTCCGGAGTTTTCCTTCGTCAATCGCCTAAATCGGTATTGGTTGCCGAATATGGGGAGTTTCCCAGTCATCCCTGGTGCAGAATTAATACCGCAAGCTCCGTCGCAAACTCACTCTGTGACCGGATAGGTCACCGCGCGCAGGGACGAAAGAGTAATAAATAAGAAGAGACTTGCTCGATAACAATGCTAGGCTTGTTGCGCTACCGCCGTCAACCTGCGTTTAGCGTGGGCAAGCGTGGATTAGGCGTATGATCGTGCTCATGATGGATGCTAACTACGTTTCGGAACGCCTCGCAAGCCTGAAGCAAGAGATGAGCGATCTCGGAATCTCGAACGCCCGGTTTTGGAACCGGAAAGAGCATACCGCACTGGACAAGTCAGCTAGGGCCCTGCGGCAGTCACGCCTTCTGGAGATCAACCGAGAATTGGCGGACATGATGAAACGCTGCGCGTAGGACTGAGCCGAATCACAGTATCGAATCGGTGACTACCAGCGTCTCCCACCGCCGCTGCGATTTCCTAGAGTCTGGGTCTCGGAAGCTCCCCGTTTCAGCGGCCTGCCAATCGCGAACAGAAAGACAGCACTCTTGCCTTTCGCGTGCGGCGAAAAGAAGTTAGTCACGTCATCGTCGAAAAAGGTTAGCCCGGTGGCACCCAGGTGCTGGGCGTACGCAGCCAAGTACATCCTGCCGCCGATGGCGCCCGCCTCCAGCTGGACAGCCCGGTAGCCGCGGTTGCCATACTGCTCCAGGATGCGGCTTAAATCGGCGAGAAAGAAGATGTCCACGCAGGCGTCTGCCGGCAGCTCTTGCTCCAGTCCAAGATGGCAGGCCTCGGCTCGGAATTTCCCCTCCTTCAAAAGCTCCAGGGTCTTCCGCTCCCGGCGGAAAAAGTAAGCGCCCGGCTTGAGCCCCTGCACCGAATGCACGATCAGGTAAAGATCGTTGAGATGTACGCCGGGAGGCTCAAGGAAGTCAGCCGGAAGACTTCGCGTGGCGCAGTCAAAAATGGTTGAGAGTTGTGCCAGTGTAATGGATGCTGTCTGATCGAATGTGCGGGTAGAGCCGCGGCGCAGGATCACCTGCTCGATCGTGTCCTTCGGCTGTTCTTCTTCCGGCAGTCGCTGGAGCAGAACTGCCTCGCCTGCCGGAGCGGATGGGAAGACCGGTTGCTTCCCGCACCACTGAGCTACTTCCTCTTCGGACTCAAGCGAAGACGCGTCGTGCATCTCAAGCATCGCGGGATACTCGACCTCGCGCGGCGAAAGCGGGATCGTCTCCAGGCCGAGCGCCGGAGCCTCTCTCACAGGTGGCAGCGAACTCTCCGATGTGCGCCCGATCGGTACGAGGCACAAGGAAACCTCACGCCGGGTATCCAAATCAAGCAGGCGGTTCATCTCGGCGTCCACGAACCCGAGCACGATCTCGGCCGGCAGCCCCGAAGCCGCAGAAACGGCCAGCATATTCGCCAGCAGGGTGCCGCTATCCCAACCGAAATGGCGATAGGTGCGCGCCTGATACTTCCAGGCGTTTCGCCAGTAGATCCCGGTGCAGATTATCGTGGCAGGCGCACGAGCCACCA
>WNFD01016531.1_pt1 | contig 10318 bp, 10 predicted proteins | sample 5400491 | NCBI WGS metagenome assembly WNFD01 (sample SAMN13153343, study PRJNA577476) | soil metagenome | isolation source: 120 cm saprolite under Douglas fir tree site 2 hole 2 replicate 2 | place: USA:California | collected 2015-04-18 | reverse complement strand
ACGACGACGCGCGCGCCCTCGCGGGCGAAGAGCAGCGCCGTGGCGCGGCCGATCCCCGAGCCCGAACCGGTGATGATGCAGACCTTTTCAGAAAGGCGGGTCACTGCTGTCCCTCTCGGTTCACTCCGCCGTGAAACCTCCATCGACCGGCAACGCCACGCCGGTGATGAAACTCGCCGCCGGTGAGGCGAGGAAGAGCACGGCCGCGGCGCACTCGGCCGGCGTCGCCAGGCGACCGAGCGGTTGAGCTCGCTCGTGCTCGCGCCAGGCGCGCTCGGGGTCGGGGAGCGCGTCGACGAACTCTCGCAACATTGGCGTGTCGACGATCCCGGGGCACACGGCATTGACCCGAATCCCCTCGGGCGCCCAGTCGAGCGCCAGCGCGCGGGCGAGCTGAACGGCGGCACCTTTCGTCGCCACGTAAACGGGCGAGTTCCGCTGCGCCACCAGGCCGGTCTTCGACGCGATGATGGTGAGACTTCCTCGGCTGTCGGCGAGGGCTCGATGCGCCGTTTGCGCCAGATAGAAGAGCGCCTTGATGTTGACGGCGACGAGTCGGTCGAACTCCGCGTCGGTCGTATCGTCGATCAGTTTGGGCAGGTTGACCCCGGCATTGCCGACGACGGCGTCCAGACGGCCGAAACGCTCGACCGCCTGGCGCACCGCGGTGTCGTTAGTGCGGCGGTCGCTTACGTCGCCGGCCACGGCGAGCGCGGCTTTGCCAAACGGTGCGCAGGCTGCTTCGAGCGCTTGCGCGTCCCGATCGACGGCGACCAGGGACCAGCCGGCATCGACGAAGGCGGCCGCACAGGCGGCTCCGATGCCTTTTGCGGCTCCGGTAACGATCGCCGTCGAGGCCACTTATTCCCTCCCCCAGTTGAGGTCGAAGACGCACTCCATCATCGCCCACCACTCACCGGGCCGCGCCTCCGGGACCCGCTCCTGCATCGAGCGCGTCAGCTCATCCCACTTTTGGTAGGTGGGTTCCTCGATGGACCGGGCGAAATCGCGCTTCGGGTCAAAGCCGTCGACGGTTTCGCAGTACATAAAGAGACGCGAACCGATCAGGAAGATCTTCATTTCCGTGACGCCGATCTCGCGCAGGCGCGCCAGCACCTCCGGCCAGGCTTTCAGGTGCTCGGCTTTGTAGCGGGCGATCGCCGCTGGATCGTCGCGCAGCTTGAGCGTCAGGCCGTAGTACTGCACGGCGCTCCTTCCCGCAGCGATGAAATCGCCAGCCGATAGATCGCGATGGCGTTCTCTCCGAAAACCCTCGCCTGTGCTCGTGGCGGCAGCGGGCCCAGCGTGGCCCGGCACGCGTCCAGGACCTGCTGGTACGAGGCGGCGAGCAGGCACACCGGCCAGTCAGAGCCGAAGAGTCACCATCCCCGAGATCTTGCAGGAGACGTTCGGCAGCCCTTCAAAGGGCGCCAGCGCCTCCGCCCATTCGATGGATTGGCCGCTCCGGATCGGCGGTTTCGCGATGTGGTCGATGATGAAGCGCAGGCCGTCAAGCGTGCGCGCAACCTGAAGAGCCGCCGGCAGCTCGCGTGTCCGCACCAGCAGGTCATAGGCGAGGCCGGCATCCCGGACGATGCGCAGCCCGCGCAGCACGTCATCGCGCAGCAGCCAGCGTTCATCGGACTCATCGTGCACCTGGTGACGGATGCCCACCAGCTTTCCGCCGCCCTCGAGCTCGCGAAGCTGATCGATGGTGTCCACCAGGTTCGGCGCGCTCAGATCGACCCAGCCCACCACGCCGGCGATGAAATCGGTGTCGGCAGCCAGCCGCAGCAGCTCACGCGTTTCCTGGACGTCCGAACGCGCCTGGACGAGGACGGTGTAATCGACGCCCGCCTCGACGAGCCGGGGGCGCAGGTCACCCGGCATCAATCGCCGGCGGATGGGGGCGACGGCATCGGTCATCCATGGGTAGTCGGCGAGCGCGGGATCCCAGAAGTGCTGGTGGGAATCGACGACGATGCTCACGCGCTCCTCTTCCAGGCGGCCCCAACTGGGAACTCGAATTCTCGCAGCGACTCCGGGCGCATCGTGATGCTCCATCCGGGCCGTTGGGGCGCGACGTAACGGCCGTTGCGAATGATCACCGGATCGACGAAGTGCTCGTGGAGGTGCTCGACGTACTCGAGCACCCGATTCTCCAGCGAGCCGCTCACCGCGATGTAATCGAACAATGACACGTGCTGCTCATACTCACAGAGACCGACCCCTCCGGCGTGGGGGCAAACCGGGATTCCGAACTTGGCCGCCATCAGCAGGACGGCGAGGACCTCGTTCATCCCGCCAAGCCGGCAGCAATCGAGCTGGCAGAAGCCGATGGCCTTGGCCTGGAAGAGCTGCTTGAAGATGACGCGGTTCTGGCAATGCTCGCCGGTGGCGACCTGGATCGGGGCGATCGCGCGGGCAATCGTGGCATGGCCGAGCACGTCGTCGGGGCTGGTCGGCTCCTCGATCCAGTAGGGGTCGAATTCGGCCAGGCCTCTGAGGTTGGACACGGCCTCGCCGACGTTCCATACCTGGTTCGCGTCCATCATCAGCTTGCGCTGCGGGCCGATCACCTCTCGGACGATGCCCGCCCTCCGCCTATCATTCTCGAGGCTCTGCCCCACCTTCATCTTCACGTGGGACCAGCCGGCGGCGACCGCCTCCTCGCAGAGAGCCCGCAGCTTTTCATCGGAGTAGCCGAGCCAGCCGACCGAGGTGGTGTAGGCGGGAAAGCCGGATTTGAGCATCTCGGCCTCACGATCGCCGCGGCTCGACGACAGGCGCCGCAGAATGGCGAGCGCCTCATCCGGCGTGATGGCATCGCTGATGTAGCGGAAGTCGATGCAGGCAACGAGCTGTTCGGGACTTAGATCCACGAGCAGCTTCCAGAGCGGCTTCCCCTCGACCTTCGCGTAGAGGTCCCACACCGCGTTCAGCACCGCGGCCGCCGCGAGGTGGATGACGCCTTTTTCCGGGCCGAGCCAGCGAAGCTGGTGGTCGCCCGTGATCGCCCGGTAGAAGCCACGCATGTCAGCGACGATCGATTCGAGCGTGCAGCCGGTGACGATCGGGGCCAGCGCGTTCACGGCCGCGACGCAAACTTCGGTGCCGCGCCCGATGGTGAAGGTCAGCCCGTGGCCTTCGAGCCCGTCGGGGGCATCGGTCCGCAGGATCACGTAGGCGGCCGAGTAGTCGGGTGCGCTGTGCATGGCCGGGCGATGAATCGCTCGAGCACGATGGCCATCGCAATCACGGGGACGATCATGATCATGATCAGCACCGACATGTACCACCACTGCGGTCCGCGGGTGGCATTTTGCGCCGCCACGGTGAGCGGCAACGTTTGCGCGTTGGCGCTGGTGAGAAAGAGCGCGAGCAGGTACTCGTTCCAGGCGAAGACGAGGACGAAGAGGAAGGTCGCGACCAGGCCGGGGACGGCCAGGGGCAGCACGATCGAGCGGAAGATCCGATAGGGTGAGGCGCCGTCCACCGCGGCGCTCTCCTCGAGCTCGAGCGGAATGCTCTGGAAGTAGTCGCGCATCAGCCAGACGACGATCGGGAGGTGGGCGGCGACATAGGCGATGATCAGCGCGGCCCAGGTATCGAGCAGGCTGAGCTGCTGGAAGAGGATGTAGATCGGAATCACAGCCGCCACCGGCGGCAGCATCCGCTGGGAGATCATCCAGAAGGCGATGTCATCGTTGCCCAGTGCCCGTTTGGCGCGGCGCGCCACGGTCTGCAGAAGAATCAGAAAGAGGGCGACGCCGGCCGCCCCCGCCAGCAGGAAGGGCACGCCGAGGGCAATCGCCGCCACCGCAACCGCCAGCGCGCCGATGAAGCAGGCGACCGCGCCCAGGCGCACCCGATACCGCATCCGAACCAGGCCATAGGCCGCCATCGACCCCAGGAGCACCGTGATGGTGGTGCTCGTTAGCCCGACCACCACCGTGTTGAGGTAGGGGCGAAAGGTGTCGGCGCCCAGGTCGACAATGATGTACCGCCACGACTCCAGCGTCGGCTGGAAGTCCCGGAACGGGATGTAGAAGGGACCGCTATTGACCTGGATAGGAGTCTTGAGCGAGGTGATGGCGAGCCAGTACAGGGGGAACAGCACGACGATGGCCCAGGCGCCGAGGAGGAGATAGGACACGACCATGCCGGCCGGCGATGGCCGGTGGATCGAGGAGTAACGGCGCCAGCCTCGCATGACAGCCATCGGCAGCTTCAGGCCATTGCCGCCACTCGGCGGCGGAAGAGGTTGACGTAGCTGATGCCCACGAAAGTGACGACGAAGACCAGCATGTAGGCGACCGCGGCCGAGCCGCCGATGTCGAGCGCGCGCCAGATGGTATAGGCATGGAGGGTGAGCGACTCGGTCGCCGTTCCCGGGCCGCCGTTGGTGAGCACGTTCGGCAGGTCGATGATCTTGAAGGCCTCGATGACGCGGATGAGGACAACGGTCGTGGTGGCCGGCAGGATCGCGGGGAAGGTGATGGACTTAAAGAGCTGCCAGCGATTTGCGCCGTCGACCACGCCGGCCTCGAGGAGCTCCTCCGGCACGCTTTCGAGGGCAGCCAGCAGCACGATGAAGATGAAGGGCGTCCACTGCCAGATGTCGCCGATCATCACGGCCAGGCGGGCACCCCACGGATTGGTGACCCAGGAGACGTCGCTCAGGCCGAAGTGGTTCCAGAGCGGATAGAGCGGTCCCTTGCTGGTATCGGTGAGCATGCGGAAGAGATACGCAACGCCGACCGGCGTGATCATCATCGGGAGTAAGAACACCACTCGGAAGAAGCGCCGGCCGGGGAGACGCTGGACGACGAGCAGCGCCAGGCCGAGGGCGAGCAGGTACTGGACGAAGACGTCGACGGCCACATAGATGATGGTGACGACGAGCGTTCCCGGGCGCCCGCTCGTCAGGAGGGTGCTGGCGAGCAGCCACGCGCCCATCCCGGCGACGACCGCGACGAACAGGCGGCCGACGAGCCCGACGGCGGTGAGGCCGGGGCGGCGCACATAGCGGACGAGGAGATAACCCAGTCCGGCGTAGACAACGGCGAGGACGATCGCGCTTGCCACGGTGAGACCGCGGGTGACGCCAATGAAATGGGTTTGATCGATCCCCACCAGGAGCTTTAGGTAGTTGTCCAGCCCGACGAACTTGAGCTCAATGCCGCCCTCGGCAAAACTGAGACGCGTCAGGGAGACGTACAGCGACGCCAGCAGCGGAAAGATGGAAAAGGCAAGAATGACGAGCACCGCCGGCAGGATGAACACGGCGCCGGGGTGCCGGTCGAGGCGGTCCGCCAGCGGCCGTTGCCATGCCAGCACGACTGGCACCGAGCGCACCGAGCCTTCTCTAGTCATCGTCAGGCTGGAGTTTTTCATAGGTGCTGAGGGGAATCGGGGCCAGCCGGCAAGGCCCGCCGCGCGAGCGGGCCTTGCGCGCTGCTTACCGTCGAACCGTTACCTCGAGACGTTCAGGCTTGCTTTGTAGGCGTCGAGCTGTACCTGGCGGCCGATCTCGTCCGTCTTGCTGTTCCACTGGTTCGTGATCTGCGCCATGGTCTGGTCGCGGGTCAGCTCACCGGCCAGGAACTGGGCGAGTGCTTGGTCGAGGGCAGTCCCCTCGTAGAAGGCGGATTGCTGAATGCGAAGGTCCAGCACCATGTTGGGACTCTTCAGGCTGGATTCGATAGCGCCGAGGTAGTCCTTCGCTGCCTGCTCACTCATGCCGCCGTTCTTCCAGACGTCCAGGTTCGTGAAGTGCGAGCTCCGGTACGGATTGAACCCGGTCTTGCCAATCGTCACATCCACGCTGGACTGCGCCGGTGCCGACATGTAGGAGAGGAAGGCGAAGGCGGCGTCTTTCACGTTGCTCGGCCGGGCCTTGTTGATGGCGCCTGACCAGCCGCCGAAGGCAGCGAAGGGCGCGTGGTTCACACCATCGATCGCATGGGGGCAGGTCGTCGAGTCGCAAGCGACGAGGGCGCCGCTGGCGCGATCCAGCACCCGCTTAGAACCTGGCAGGATTACCGCCCCAACCTTGTCCTGAACGGTGGATTGCGACTTGTCCACCGCGAGGGGGCCGATGTCGCCCCAGTCGAGCGAGAGGGCGCAGCGGCCCGAGACGAAGAAGCCGCGCGAGTCGCCGACGTCGTTGTTCAGCTGGTCCGGTGGGCCGAGCTTGGACATTTGCTTGTAGATGTCGAGCGCGGCCGCGGCGCCGGCATTGTTCATCAGTGGCTGCAGGTTGTCGGTACTGAAGAAGGCGCCCTGGGACGTCCCCTTGGCTTGAAGGAACGCGGCGGCCACCGAAAGGTACATCCAGTAGGACTGCGCGCTCCGCTTCATGGCGACGCACGAGCCGAAGTCGGGCTTGCCGTCGCCATTGAGGTCCTTGCCCTGGTACTTCCGGGCGATGGCGAGGTAGTCGTCCCACGTCTTTGGTGGCTGCAGCCCATCCCGCTGGAGCAGGTCCTTGCGGTAGTAGACCATCTGGAAGTCGCCATCGAGGGGGATGGTGTAAACCTTGCCCTTGTAGGTCGCGCTGAAATCGCGGAAGAAGGCGCCGACGTCGCTCCACTGGAGCGACGAATCCTTGGTCACACGATCGCTGAGGTCCTCCAGGTAGCCTGGCGTGACGTAGTCACCCATCCACTGCGGATCGAACACCATGGCGTCGTAGGAGTTCGTTTTGGTAGAGAAGTCGGTGAGGATCTTCTGATAGAGATCGGAGAATGGGACCGTGATCACTTCGACCTTCGCGCCGGTGGCCTTGTTGAAGTCGGGCGCGCGCCGCTGCAGCGGCTCGGCAATCTGCGGGCCGGTGAAGGTCACGACCCGGATCGTGATACCGTTGAACTTGCCGCTCGTGTTCTGCTGCGCATTCGTGCAGGCTGTGCCCAGTAGCCCCACGGCTGCGAGCAGGACGACCAGGACTCTTCCCACGTGTCTGCTCATATCCCTCAACACCCCTTCCTGAATTTGACGATGCCGCACACCGCCGCCGCACTCGGGCGTGCATCCCTGGGGCGCCCGATTGGTCGGATGTTAAGGCGTTCTTTTATGCTTGTCAAGGACTTTTCTGATAGGCTGCAAGCAACTTGAGGCGGTATGTCATCCGATATTTGGAGTCTGATGGCCACCGCTGAGGCCACGCCGGACGGTCGGCGAGGGGCTCGCGCGGGTCGCATCGTCCGCGTCACCGACGAGGCGATCGAACGGATCCGCCAGATCATCATGTCGGGCGAATGGGGCCCCGGGACGCGGCTGCCGCGGGAATCCGACCTGGCCGCCCGGCTCGGCCTGTCGCGGAACTCGCTGCGAGAGGCGGTCCGTGCACTTTCACTCCTCCGGGTGCTCGATGTCCGCCAGGGCGACGGCACCTATGTCAGCAGCCTCGAGCCGGATCTCCTGCTCGAGTCCACCCGCTTCGTCTCGCACCTGCTGGCGGACAGGACGGTGATCGAGGTGTTCGAGGTCCGCCGGCTGCTGGAGCCCGCCGCGGCGGCGCTTGCCTCCGTCCGCATGAACGAGAAGGAGCACGCCACCCTGCGACGCGAGTTGGATCGAGTGCTGGCAGCCACCAACGTGGAACAGCTGGTCGAGGCGGACGCGGCCTTCCACGCAACCGTCGCGCAGGCGTCCGGCAACTCGGTGCTGAGCTCGTTGCTCGAGAGCCTCTCGACGCAGACCATGAGAGCCAGGATGTGGCGAGCCCGCCTCGAGAAGGGCGCGCTCGACGCGACGAAGGCGGAGCACTCACGGATCTACGAGGCGATCGACGCGCACGATCCCGAGCTGGCGCGGACCGTTGCCGCCGCGCACGTCGCCAACAGCGAGCACTGGCTACGAGTAGACCTGGCAGGCATTGAGGCAGCCAAGCCCTCAGCGCATTAGTCCGCTAAAAGGGTAGCCAGACAAGACCGCGCCGAAGGCTCGACTGATCCTCACGGCCGAAGAACGTGAGATTACGACGCCAGTTTCGGCCTCGTTTTCTGTAGCCACCGTTGTAGCCACCAGAATGGAATACCTTGGACTCAATGGACATCCTTGGAATACATGGAAAGCCAAAATCGCGGGCTGAATCCAATTGCCGGCTGTTTTGTAAACAGCGGGTCCCGGGTTGAGTGCCGCCTGTTTCCTCTTACTCGCGTTAAGGGCTGGTCAAGATTTCGTCCAGTCGCACGATCATCTGGACTAAGGCTGCCATAGCAATATCGGACACGGCTCGGCCCTGCGAGCATGAAACTGACGACCATAATGATCGTCTCCGTCGTCGGAGTAATGCAGGGACTCGGCGGGGCCTCGGCAGGCCCAGCCTCCGAACCCCGTTCATGTCTAGAATCGCGAGTCTCGTTCGACGTCAAGGTGACAAGGGCTCACCATAGGGGCCCGCTACACCAGAGGAGGACACGACCATGCGGTTTCTCATGCTTATCTACCCCGACATCCCCCAGACGAGCGACGAGTGGGTGCCCAGCGCCGACACCCCGGGCGCCGCGATGGGCCGCTACAACAAGGAGTTGAGCGAGGCGGGTGTCCTGCTCGCGCTCGACGGCCTGCTCGCGCCGGACCGCGGTGCTCGCATCCACTTCAACGGCCCCGTGCCCACCGTCAAGGACGGTCCGTTCACCGAGGCCAAGGAGATCGTGGGCGGGTTCTGGATCATCGACTGCGCCTCCAAGGACGAGGCGGTGGAGTGGGCGAAGCGCTGCCCGCTCGGCGGTGACGCCTTTATCGAGTTGCGCCAGATCGCCGGGGAGGCGGATTTGCCACCCGGGGTCCGCGCCGCCGAAGCGGCCCGGGTCTAGCCGGCCGCATTTTCAGGGCCCGAACGCCATGACCACGGCAGACACCGTCCGTCGCGAGATCGAGGCGGTGTGGCGGATCGAGGCGGCCCGGCTCATTGCCGGGCTCGCCCGGTCCCTCGGTGACGTCGGTGTCGCCGAAGACATCGCCCAGGAGGCGCTCGTCGCCGCGCTGGAGCAGTGGCCGGAGACCGGCGTGCCGCGCAATCCCGCCGCGTGGCTGATGGCGGTGGGCAAGCGTCGCGGCGTCGACCGCATCCGTCGTGATCGCACCCTCGAGCAGAAGCTGCCCACCCTGGCCGCGTCGGGCGAAGATGATGCCAACGAACCAAGCGCGGTCAAAGACGATCTGCTGCGACTCATCTTCATCGCATGCCACCCGGTGCTGTCGCCGGACTCGCGTGTCGCACTCACGCTCCGACTCCTCGGCGGACTGTCCACCGACGAGATAGCCCGCGCCTTCCTCGTCCAGGAATCGACAGTGGCGCAGCGAATCTCGCGCGCCAAGCGTTCCCTCGCCGCGGCGCGGGTCCCGTTCGAGCTCCCGCCCGAGAATGAGCGTCGCCAACGTCTTGCCTCGGTGCTCGAGGTCATCTATCTGATCTTCAACGAGGGGTACGCCGCCACCTCCGGCTCCTCATGGACGCGGGCGGAGCTGTGCGACAACGCGCAGCGGCTGGGCCGCGTTCTCGCCGGGCTGCTGCCCGATGAATCCGAGGTCCACGGCCTCGTCGCCCTCATGGAGTTGCAAGCATCGCGGCTGCGGGCCCGCCACGGTCCCGACGGTCGCGCGGTTCTGCTCCCCGATCAGGACCGCAGCCGTTGGGACCGCCTCCTCATCCGCCTCGGTCTCACCGCGCTTGACCGTGCCGCCGCCACCGTCAGCGGCCTCGGCCCCTACGGCATCCAGGCCGCTATCGCCGCGTGCCATGCCACCGCGCGGACGTATGAGGACACCGATTGGGAAAGCATCGTCGCCCTCTACGACGCCTTGCTCGCGCTGACACCGTCGGTGGTGATCGAACTGAATCGCGCCGTCGCAGTCGGGAAGGCCAGCGGCCCCCAGGCTGGGCTCGATGCTCTCGCTCACCTGATGGAGGAGCCCGCGTTCGACACGTATCACCTGCTTCCCGCTGTGCGTGCCGACCTCCTCACGCAGTTGGGCCGCATCGATGACGCCCGCGCCGAGCTGGACCGGGCCATCCATCTCGCCAGAAACGAGGCAGAGAAGGAGATGCTCCGGGCGCGTGCAGACGCGCTGGCGCGACGCGCGTAAGTCCGGGAGCGCGCGGTTCTTGATGGTCTGCTCGGACTTGTCGGAGGCCGGCTTCTGCCTAAGTCGGCCCTCTCCATGTCGAGAATCGCGGGTCTCGTTCGACGTCAAGGCGACAAGGGCTCACCATAGGGTCCCGCCACACTAGAGGAGGACACGACCATGAAACTGACGACCGTCACGATGGTCACCGTCGACGGAGTGATGCAGGGGCTCGGTGGGG
>WNFD01035948.1_pt1 | contig 10319 bp, 9 predicted proteins | sample 5400491 | NCBI WGS metagenome assembly WNFD01 (sample SAMN13153343, study PRJNA577476) | soil metagenome | isolation source: 120 cm saprolite under Douglas fir tree site 2 hole 2 replicate 2 | place: USA:California | collected 2015-04-18 | reverse complement strand
CGCCGCTGAACCGGGACGTTCGGTGTTCAATTACCAAGATAATACACCAACAGGCAAGACTATGCTGATTGAACTGGATAGTGACAACCGAGCGTCCTTACGGAGGCTGTTTGATCGTTATCCATGCTTGCACGGTAGTGTAGCAGCGGTCATCGAAGGTGGCATGGGGAAGGTCTTTGCGGACTCACGAGAGGAGCCCTGCGTGGCCCTCGCCGTGCTCGATTTTCATTTCCTGGCGGGTGATCCACTCCATGAACATGCCCTGCGGCTCTTCAAGTTGCTTCAGCCCGGGGATGTGGTGATTGCTCCAACCCCAGCTTGGCAGCACCTAGTAGCTGCTATCTATCCGAGTGCGTTGGCCGTGTATCATCGCGAAGCCTTCCAGGCAGACAAGTTCGATGTCGGCAAGTTGAGACGGTTCTGTCAGGCACTGCCCAGCGGGTTTGCACTGCGGCAAGTGCGCCTGGAAGAGGTGACGCAATTCGCCACAGACCTTGATCCTGCCCTGGTCTACAACTTTCGTTCCCACGAAGAGTTCATGACCCGGGGAGTCGGTCTGGGCATCCTGCATCAGGGCATGTTTGTCTCCGGTGCTTCCTCTGCAGCGGTCGGTGGGGGGAGAGTGGAGATTGAGATTCAGACCCACCGTCAGTTTCGGCGCCGTGGGTTGGCCAGGGCTGTCGCCGCGGCCCTGATACTGTATTGCATCGAGCACGGGGTAGAGCCGTGTTGGGATGCGGCGAATGAGCCGTCTGCAGCCCTCGCACGACAATTGGGGTTTCACTCCGCTGGGAAATACGAGGCGTACAGACTGAAACAGCCGGAGGACAAGGGCGCCGCAAGCTGAACTCTGTTGCCTCAGGGCGCACCGAACAAGGCAGTGGAGCCGACGCCAACAGCCTTCGCTCCTGCGTCGCTGCGGCTGCTGGCGCGGCTCACCGCTAGCGTTCGGCATCAGAGGCACGGAGGAAAAAACAGAGGAGGTGTGCCTATGGCAGAGAGACAGGCCAGTAAACCCGCAATCGCCCCTGCCGTCTTACGAGCCGCGCATCAAATCCTGGATGCGCATCCCAAGATCCTGGATGATCCGGTGGCCATTGGCTTGGTAGAGGGTTCTTCTGCAGCCGAGATCCGTGCTCAGGAACCCGACCTCCAGCAGCCCCTCAAACGGCTGGTCCGGTCATCCTTCGTGGTGCGCAGTCGCTTCGCGGAGGACCAACTGGCGGAGGCCGTCAGGGCTGGTGTGCAGCAATACGTCCTCCTCGGAGCAGGGCTGGACACCTTTGCCTACCGCCAACCAGCGTGGGCGAAGCAACTCCGGATTATCGAGGTCGACCATCCTGCGTCCCAAGTGTTCAAGCGCGACCGCCTTGGGCAGGCTGGTGTCGTCATCCCTACCAATGTCACCTTCTGTCCCATTGACTTTGAACGGACGACCCTCCAGGAGGGCCTGGGTGCTGTCGCGTTTGATCCACAGATTCCTACATTCTTTGCGTGGTTAGGTGTGACACAATACCTCACATCCGCGGCCATTGAAGCGACCCTCCAGTTTGTGCGCACTTTGCCTGCAGCCAGTGGCATCGTCTTTTCCTTTGTCCCGCCGAATACACAGCTGGAGGGAGACGACCTGCAGGCCGACACGTTCTATGCGGCACTGTCCGCGTCATACGGAGAACCCTGGATTACACGCTTCGAGCCACAGCCCTTACAGCAGTGGTTGCATGCCCTGGGGTTTTCGGAGGTCTACCATCTGTCGCCTGCCCTGGCCCAAACGCGATATTTTGCTGGACGACCCGATGGCCTGCGTGCTCCCATCGGCGAGCAGCTAATGTATGCGGTCGTTTAGGGCAGAGGCTGTGTATTTAGGGCAGAGGCTGTGTAATCAGAGGCCCGTGAGGCAAGAACACTTATGAGGCCCCCGGTTGTCAAGGGACAAAGATATCCTCTGAGCGGTTTTTTTGCTTTTTTTCCGCCTGGTGGATGCCAGCATCGTTGGCCATCGGCAACGTGTTCTGACTTGGTTTCACATGCTGGTGCCCCAACGTGGCTGCACCAAACACCTATTGAGGTTCGCTCGCCATGTGCATGACGAGTGCAGAAACTCAGCGGTCTGTTTTCTGCGACCTAGAAACATATCGGTGCCCTCGTACCGTCCTAGGCAAAGACAGGATAAACGTCAGACGTTCTCCAGTTAGGGTTCAGGCTCGGGTGAGGGGCAGCACACGGTACGCGTTGACAACTTATGCCGTATGGTAAAACCTGTGCCTACAGGTCATAAGAAATTGATGCGCAAGACCTGCGTTATTTCACCTCCGTGTGATGGCGGCGTAAAATACGGTATATGGTGCGTCGTGAGGGCACGGGCTCCATACCTTGTTGGGCGAGCGCCTGCATAATGGCGGTGACGCCACCGCCTGTGCCGTTGTGGCGCAACGTCAGGTGCAAGGACACGACGGCTCCTTCGACATGTTCTGGCGTTTGCGTCGGATGGTTCTTGGGTCTTTTCGGGCGTTCTTGGGCCCAGGCAGCATTGGTAGCGTCGTAGCGATTCCGCCACTTATAGAGCCAGCTTTTCGAGCAGGCCAGCTGTCGACAGATATCCTCAATCTTGTCCTCAGCAAGGTATTGGTCGATGGCCTGGTGACGACGGTGTACGGTGCGTTGGGACATCGGCCTTGCCTTTGCAAGCAGAGGTTGTCCTTGTCAGAGCATGATTTGTTCTCGATGTCCTGGCACACGACATGACATGTGCCAGGAGTCATCCAGGCGTGGAGGCGAGACAGCTGGTGTACGCGGAACACCTGGAGACGTCAGCATTGGTGCACACAGGAGCAGGAGTCGATGTCTAATCAAAGCCATGGCTCAGGGATAACGACCTATACGCTCAGGAGCGTTCAGCGACGCAGTGGTTGACACCGTAGCGAGCGTGGCGGAGCAAGTTCATCCCGTAGCTGTCCAGTTAGGCGTTGAGCTCACCGGCTCCCCTCCCTTACCCCTGAAGGAATGTGTGCAGATCAAACGCCGTCTGGCGTTTTAACATGTAGTAGACTGCCCGTGCCAATTTATGAGCGAGGATGGTTAAGGCTTTCCCCTTACTGTGTTTTTTCTCTAAGCGGGCGAGGAATTTCTGTGCAGCGGGATTGTCACGTAGGAATAAAACGGCCGCTTCGGAAAACGCCCATTTCAGATGCGCATTGCCAATTTTGTTGCCGGAGGTCCCGGAGCGTTTGCCAGCAGATTCTCTGGCACACTTGACGAGACGACAGTAGGAAGCAAAATCCTGCACACGCGGGAAGCGCTCGATATCATGAATCTCGTAGAGCAGCACGAGGCTGAGGATCTTGCCGATGCCGGGCACCGTTTGCAGCAGATACAGGGTCTGGGCGTCATGATGCTTGGCGGTTTTCACGATGGTCAGTTCAAGGTCACGCAGCAACTCATCGTAGTAGGTGATAAGGGCGAGATCGACTTCAATGCTTTTTTGCACAGCCGGATCGGCAAAGCGTTCGGCGACCCCGTCGCGGTTGGCTTTATAGGCGATCTTTTTGCCAATGGCGGGCAGATTGTACTGGCTGTTGGTATTTTGTACGTGGGCCAGGAGTTCCCCGCGTTTGCGTGCCAGGTGCATGCGGCGCCGGAGCAAGTCACGGGTGGCGCGCATCTCGGCGGGGTAGACATAGGCCTGCGGGAGCATGCCCCCGCGCAGTAGGACGGCGATTTTCTGGGCGTCGATCTTATCGTTTTTGGCTTTGCCGCCGTGAATGGCTTTCATATAGAGCGCATGCCCCAGGACGAAAGGGATCCCGTGTTCAGCACACAGATCGGCAAGCCAGTACCAGGTAAACATACATTCGGCGGCCAGGACGATCTGCTCGCGGTAGGGAGCGATGGCCTTGAGCAGCGCCTCCGGGGTGGCTGGCATGTTCCGGTGCAACAGCGTTTCTCCGGCTTGGTCGAGGATGCACAGGTACATGGTGCGGGCGTGGAGATCGATCCCACAATAAAAAGGGTGCTGTTGGGTGTAGAATCGCATTGAGGTCTCCTCCTTGTTCGTTACGAGGGTTTGGGCTGCTCTCAGCATACCACGGCGGTATGCTGAGGAGGGGGCCTCAATAAGTATCAAGGCACTGCAGCCGACTGCCTCCAGCCTCCGCTACGCTGCGGCTTCCGGCAGCGGCTGAGCGCCAGCGTTAGGCATGCGTTCCACCGGAGTAGAAAGGAGGTACGCCAGCAACAGTGGTCATTGGCCAAATAGCGTTTGAATTTCCTATACGCCGCAAGCGGCTCCCCCGCGCTGACCAGTGGTCCGATGCGATAAAAAGGAGACGTTATCCCTATGTATGATCTCGTCATTTGTTTCTCATGATGGCGCTTGCGGAGGTCGCGTAGGCGGGAGAGTTTATAGGGAGCCGCATCGTCACTGGGATTCGATCGTCGCAGCGTAAGATCGACAAAAACCATTTATTTCGAGGGAGGGAGAGCGCCATGATCGGAAAAGGCCTTTTTCACACACATTTAGTGGTCAGTGACCTTGCCAAGTCGCTGAAATTCTACACCGGCCTCTTCGGCATGCAGGAGATGGACTTCAAGGACGGGACACTGGTGTTTCTGACCACACCCGGGCGCGATGACTTACTGGCCCTAAATCCCGGTGGCGACTGGGGGTACCCAGGAGGATGCGCGACAGAGAGTCCGCGTGAGGCACATCTGGCGGGCGTCCAGGGCGGCGCGGCGCACTTCGGCTATATGTTGCCAAGTGTGGAGGAATACGAACGTGCCATCGCCTCCGTAACGGAATTTGGCGGACGGCTGGTCGTTCGCTGTGATCACGGTGGTGCTTTTACCCACACGTACCTCGCCGATCCAGACGGGTACATTGTCGAGATTCAATATGGACGCTGAGCGCGGCGCGCTCAAGCTGGGCATGAAAGCGGACGTCAACATCATTGACTTCGAGCAGCTCCGGCTGCATCCGCCGGAGATGGTCTTTGACCTGCCCGCCAACGGACGCAGGTTTATTCAACGCATAGACGGTTATCGCGGGCTGACCAGTGGTCCGACGCAATAAAGATGAGGGATTGTCATTGTGAGTCCCTCATAGTGCGGGCTCCAAGTGGTAGCCCGGATGGAACGAAGTGGAATTCGGGACTGCGGTTGCTTTTCCGGTGGTGCTTCCTGGATCCCGCTGTGCTTCATCCAGGCTATCCTGATCCGAATGGTACTTCCTGCGGTTGTATGTGCCCTTGGTGGGTGACCACGTGGCAGCGCGGGGCTGGGGCTGGGACCACGGCGGGTGCGCTTCCCGGCCTCCCAAGGAACTTCCCAGTGAGGTTAGGCCTTTCTGGAGGAGGGCGAGGAGCGTCTTGGTAAGGGTGAGGAGCGTTTTGGAAGGGGTTGCTGCCGTTGGAGAACCACGGTTGACGGGTGGGGTTAGCTGTCGTGGGGTGCTGAGCACAGACCTACCCCTGAGCCCTGCGACATGTGGCATCTCAGGGCATGGGTGGCGCTCTTGGAGGCTGGGCGCGACCGGAGCGGCCAGGGGACGCGGTCTTATCCCTGCGCGGGCAGAGGCACCAGCGTATACCCCAACGCCTTGGCCTGCTTGGCCATCGTCGTGACCTTCCGTTCGCGGTACTGCGCTTCGTAGGCCTCCAGCCCCTGTTGAGACGAGCCAGCTTGTGTGCCGTGGCCGTGATGGCCTTGGGGGTCCCGAGTCGCGCTTTCATCCGTCGAAAGAAAGCCCCCAGGGCACTCTGCGAGTGGTGCAAACTGCGGGCGGCGAGGCGCAGGGCGACGGTGACACGATGGGCACCGGGGCGCACCCGCCGCGACAGCACTTTCCCACCCGAGATCTGGTGTTGGGGACACAGTCCCAGCCAGCTACAAAAGTGTTTCACGCTTGGCCACCGGTGCATGTCCGTGCCGATCTCACTGAGGAGGATTAAAGCGGTGTTTTCTTCGATCCCCTCGATGGTCGTCAGGTCGACGCCCGCCATGCGATAGAGCGGGGTGCGGGCATCGAACCGCGGTTCGTTGGTCTTTTTGTGTCGGTGGGCTTTGGGGGGCAAGGGCTGTCCAGCGCTTTTGTCGGCGAAGGTCTCCAGATGGGCTTTGATCTGCTGATCGCACAGGGCCACTTGCTGGTGATAGAATTGATACAGTTCGACGGCTTGCCGTAAGGCAAAGAGGTGCTCGGCGCGCCAGGTGCCCTGGAGCGCCTTGGCGATCTCGTCCTCATCATGGCCCTCCAGCCGCAATCACTGGATTTTTTACGGTTAGGAGAGTCCCACGGATAATGCTCTGGACAGTATTTGCCATATTTTTCAGCAAAAACAATTAGTTATGAGATTTCTACCACCTGCGTGTATGATGGCACAGCGGTGCATACCGTCAACACACAAGACGTGAGACATGTTTTATTCACTTGACAACTCATTGATAAATAATCATATAGAGCTTACCGTAAATTTAGCGTCCATTGCGGCTGGAGGGCCAGATTCGTAAGAATCACCTCATGCTCCCATCGGTTTTTTATGAGAAAATGTTGCTGGACTGGAAAGTCAGGCGTAGTATCTGTCTCGCAGCTCACGAAGGCTGAAAAGGCGGGTCACAAGGCCCCGGTTGGGAGAGGGCCCGCGGCGAGGGCCCCGGGCTCGTACGGAGCGGGGCAATGAGGAGAAAGAAGCATGGCGTATGATCTCTTGATCAAAAACGGGCGCGTCGTAGACGGCACGGGCGAGCTAGGATTTATCGCGGATGTCGCGGTGCAGGACGGCAAGATCGTCGGGGTCGGCAAATATGCCGGTGCCGCCGCCAAGCGCACCATCGACGCCGCGGGGCGCGTCGTCGCCCCCGGGTTCATCGATCATCACACCCATTACGACCCCCAGGCGGTGTGGGATCCCCTGTGCAGTTCCAGCGTGCAGAACGGCCACACCATGGTCATTGTCGGCCAATGCGGCCAGGTGATCGCGCCGACGCGACCGGGCGACGGCGCGTGGTACCTGGAGTTTTTCGCGGACGCCGAGGCGATCCCGCTCAGCACGATCAAGGCGGGCGTTGACGTCACGTGGGAATCGGTCGGCGATTACTTAGACGCGCTGGGAAAGAAGCGCGGCATCAATGTCGGGACCCTGGTCGGCCATTCCGGAATTCGCCGCTATGTGATGGGCGAGGCGTCATCGGAGCGAGCCGAGGCGACGCCGGAGGAGCTCGCGACCATGCAACGGCTGGTCCGCGAGGCGATGCAGGCGGGGGCGCTCGGGTTCAGCACCGCCCCGGCGCGTCGGCGCGACCCGGCCGGGTGCGCCACCGACGCGGAGCGCTCGGCGCTCGCCGGTGTGCTGGCGGAACTGGGTACGGGCCTCATCCAGGTCAGCGGCGGTGGGCTCGGTGGGACCAAAGCGTCGCACATGCTCGCCCGCTTGCTCTCGGCCGGGACGGGCCGCCCCGCCATCTACAACCTGCTCTCGCAGTCGATCGAAAAACCCGAGGAGCATAAGGAACACCTGCAGTGGCTGGCTGATGCCTTCAAGTCGGGCGCTCGGGCGTATGGCTCCTGCACCTCCTGCGTTCAGGGGCCGATCTTCGACCTCCGGCTCGGGCTCGATGTCCCACAGGACGAGGATTTGACGAACCCGAATGGCATCTTCCACGGGATGCCGACTTGGGACGATGTCATGTCCCGGCCGTATCGGGAGCGGATGGCCGCCTTCCGCGACCCGGAAACGCGCAAGGCGCTGAGCGCCGAGGCGGTGGAGGGCACCGTCGCCCAAGCCGCTCCGATGACCGACCGGCGGGGGCAGGCGCGCGGCTATTTCAACCGGCGCTGGGACCTCGTGCAGGTCTATTTGGCCACCAAGAAGCAGCACCAGGCGCTCCAGGGCAAGAGCGTCGAGCACATCGCCAAGGAGCAGGGCAAGAGCACGATCGATGCCTTCCTCGACCTGTCCGTCGACGAGGAATTGCACACCCTGTTCCAGATCGTCGAGCGCGGCACCGATCCGAAGGCGCAGAAGGAGATCCTCGGCTCGAACTATACCGTGATTGGGACCAGCGATGGCGGCGCGCGTCCGCATGCGCATGACCGCGATGACTACAGCACCACTTTGCTGGGTCACTGGGTGCGCGAAGAGCAGGTGATGTCTCTGGAAGAGGCGGTCCATCGGCTCACCGGCAAGACCGCGCTGATGCACGACCTCCACGATCGCGGCTTCATCGCCCCGGGGATGGTGGCCGACATCACCATCTTCGACCCCGAGACCATCGCGAACAAGCCGCGCGAGCTGGTGCACGACCTTCCGGACGGTGGTGCGCGCGTCAAGGCGGTCCCCACCGGGATCGATCATGTCATCGTCAATGGCGTGGGGCTGTTGGAAAACGGCGAGCATACCGGCGCCTTCCCCGGTCAGGTCATCCGCGGCCCGCTGTACCAAGGCGCGTAAGCGTCAGTCGCAGACCGACGCAGTCGAGCATGCCCGGACGAACTCCGGGCATGCCGGCAGGTCGCCGGTCTCAACAGTAACCCGTGGCCGGGCTTGTCCCGGCCACTTTTTTTCGGTCGTTCCCGCGTCAGTGGATGCCCAGGCCCGAGGCTCTTCTGGGCGCTCGTGGACGCCGATCTGCACGGCTGCTTGCAATGCGTGTAGAATCCCCTTTGCAATCTGCCCCCCCCCGCAGCGGGGCCTGTCCAGACCGTGCGCCCCCGCGCGCCGCCGGGGCGGCGCGAAAATGCCTTTTGAATTTCCCACATTCCATCGAACCCGTTGCAAAACACTTTTTGCAAAATCAATACCTTCGCCAAAAATGAGGTAAGGTGGCCCGTTGTCGTGTAGAGTTGCGTTGTATAAGACGACAACTCCCACACCACAACGGAGCGCACCTATGGTCGATATTGTAGCACTTTTCCACTGCTTCCAACCCCATGTGACGGCAACGACCCTGCGCCAATGCAGCCGGATTGCGTTGGCCATGCTGGTGATGACAGGACGGGTCACCATGCTGGGCATCTCCCGCTGGGCAGGCAAAGGGGGCAGTTACCGCACGGTGCAGCGCTTTTTCGCGACGGTGATCCCGTGGGCCACCCTGTTTTGGGTGTTCTTTCGTCACCATGTCTACCGTCCGGGTGAGGGCTACCTGCTGGTGGGCGATGAAGTCGTGGCCACCAAAGCCGGCAAGCATACCCATGGCCTGGATCGGTTCTTTGCCAGTCTGTACGGCAAGCCGGTGCCAGGGCTGGCCTTTTTCACCCTGTCGCTCGTGAGTGTCCAGGCACGGCGCTCGTTTCCCATGCGCGTCGAGCAAGTCGTGCGCAGCGACGCGGAGAAAGCCGCCAGCAAGGCGAAAGCGGCAGCCAAGAAGCCCAAGTCGCCGTACGAAAAGCGTCGGCCTGGGCGTCCGAAGGGCAGCAAGAACAAACCCAAAGCCGACGTGACCTTCACGCCGGAGTTAGTGCGTATTACAGGCTGGCTCGAAGCCTTGCTGACCCTGATCGCCGGGGTGGTCTCCTTGACCTACTTGGTGCTGGACGGGCATTTTGGTAACCACAACGCCTTGCAGATGGCGCGGCAGAGCAACCTGCACCTGATTTCCAAGCTGCGGTGCGATGCGGCACTGTACTTCCCCTACACCGGCCCCTATGCCGGGCGGGGCCCCCGGCGCAAGTATGGCCGCAAAGTGGATTACGACCACATCCCAGAGCCATACCTCAAAGAGACCACCGTGGAGGGGCACATGCAGACCCGTCTGTACCAGGCACACCTGCTCCACAAGGAGTTCGCACAACCGTTGAATGTCGTCATCATTGCCAAGACGAACCTGCGCACCCAGGCCCGCGCCCATGTCCTCCTGTTCAGCAGTGACTTGGCCCTGGCGTACGCCCCTCTCGTGGACTATTATGGGTTACGGTTCCAAATCGAGTTTAACTTCCGGGATGCCAAACAGTACTGGGGCCTGGAAGACTTCATGAATGTCACCCCCACAGGGGTCACCAATGCGGCGAATCTGTCGTTGTTCATGGTCAATGTGGCCTATCGGCTCCGGGCTGACGTCCATCCGCGTGACCCAGACTACAGTGTCCTCGACTTGAAAGCCGACTGTCGAGGCTACAAATACGTGGAGGAGACGATAAAACTGCTTCCGGAAAAGCCGGAGCCAGTTTTATTCGCCAAGATTCTCAACCAGGTCGCCGGCTTGGGGCGGATTCATGCCTCTCAACCCTCCTTCAGCTTTTCCTAACTGGCGCAGGTATTGAGACACATCATATGCTCTTGTTTAGGGTGTCTAAAAATGCCCTCCAGAGCCCGATTTTCGTGCCCGGA